>Ga0302046_10000771_pt1 | contig 30857 bp, 27 predicted proteins | sample RVTome_11_FD_200261 | JGI IMG/M metagenome (GOLD analysis project Ga0302046, IMG submission 200261) | Soil microbial communities from uranium-contaminated site in the Upper Colorado River Basin, Wyoming, United States - RVT147D111 (version 2) ...
GGACGATCCGAGGGTTATCGTCGTCTCGCTCGCCTCGTAGAGCTCGCCGCCGTGGAAGGCGACGGCGCGTGCGACGATCGGGAGGTGGGTGGGGGAGGCGGCGAGGAGCAGAGCGAGGGTGAGGTGCATGGGGCGACGGTAGCCTATCGGCGCGAGGGGACGTGCCGGCTATCGACTGTCCTCCGGCCGCGGCACGTGCAAGAACTGCAACGCCACCAGCGACACCAGGCAGTACCCGGCGAACCAGTAGAAGCCCTGGTGCAGCTCGGCGTCCATGGCGTCGGTCGCCTTGGCGGCGAGGAAGGCGGTGTAGACGCCGGCGAGGAAGACGTCGGCCATCGACCACTTGCCGATCTTGGAGACGAAGGCCACGATGCGCCACCGGCGCAGGCGGTCGCGCATCGGCAGGGCCACGAGCAGCAGCAGCCCCTTGGCGAAGGGCACCAGGACGCTGAAGAGGAGGATCAGCCCGGCCACGAAGTCGTCGCCCGACTCGTGGAGGTTGCGGATCGTCTGCAGGATGCTGCGGGTCTCGCGGAACAGCTCCTGCGACGTGCCCATGAACTCGATCGACGCGGTGAGCGTGATCAGGGGCCGGAGGAGGCCGGGCACGAGGAGCACGAAGGAGAGGAGGATGAGGCCGACGGCGACGCGGTTGCGAAGCGGCATGCGGCGCATTCTACGGCCCGGCCCGGCGGCGCCCGCTGATAGCCTGACGCTCCCGCGAGGAGCCCGGCGATGAGCCACGACGAGCGCAACCGACCGTCCGACGCCGAGCGACCCAACCTCGGCTCCATCTTCCTCGGCCCCAAGGGCCGAGGCGTCTCCGGTGACCACCCGGATGGAGCTCGAGGTGGCGGCGCAGCTCGCGGCCATGGTCGGCTATCCGGCCGACCGGCAGTGGGGGCACCTCGCTTCGGGCGGTACGGTGGCCAACTTCGAGGCGCTCTGGGCGGCTCGCAACGTCAAGTACCTGCCGGTGGCCGCCTTCGGGGCGGCGCAGGAGCTGGGCCTCGAGGACATCGAGGTCCGTCTGCCGGACGGCCGCGCGAAGGCGCTCGGCGCTCTCGACCTGTGGAGCCTGCTGAACGTCGAGCCGGAAGCGGCCCTCGACCTGGTCGACGCCATGCGCGCCGCCGGTGGCGACGACGAGACCCTGCTCGCCGCGCTCGGCGGCCATTCCCTGGCGAAGCTCGGCTACCAGGAGTACGCGCGGCGCCTCACGGCCACCTTCGGCGACCCCCTGCCGGCCGGAGTCGTTCTCGTGCCGTCCAGGGCCCACTACTCGTGGGAGAAGATCTGTCACGCGCTGGGCATTGGCAGCCAGCAGCTCGTCCACGTCCCGGTCGACCGCCAGTTCCGCATGGACCCGGGGGCGCTGGACGAGACCGTCGACCGTCTGGTCGAGGAGCGACGGCCGGTCATCGCCTGCGTCGTGGTGGTGGGAACGACCGAGGAGAGCGCGGTCGACCGCGTGGACCTCATCGTCGAGTGCCGGCGCCGGGCCGCCGAGCGGGGGCTGGCCTTCCATCTCCACGCGGACGCGGCCTGGGGCGGTTACGCCATCTCGATCACCCGTGACGGCGAGGGAGCGCGGCGCTCCTACGAGGAGGCCCTCTGCGACGCGGCGCCGGAGGTCTGGCCTCGCGAGGGCGTCTACAAGGCACTCTGCGCGGTGGAGGAGACCGACTCGATCACCATCGATCCCCACAAGCTGGGCTTCGTGCCCTACCCGGCAGGTGCCGTCTCCTTTCGCGATCGCAGGGCCCGCGACCTGCTGGCCGTCGACGCCCCCTACCTCTTCCACCGCGGCCAGTCGGCGTGGGGGGCGATCGGCCGCTACATCTTCGAGGGGTCGAAGCCGGGGGCGGCGGCGGCGGCGGTCTGGATGTCGCACAAGGTGCTGCCCCTCGACGCTCGCGGGTACGGGCGGTTGATCTGCGACGCCTCGCGCGGGGCCCTGGCCTTGCATCGGCGCCTGGAGCGCGGCGACTGGGGGGACTTCCGGCTCGCCCTGCTGCCGAGGCCCGACCTCAACATCGTCTGCTTCGCCGTCGGCCACACGAGCTTCCGGACGCCGGAGGAGTGCAACGAGCTGGTGGACCGGGTCTATGCAGCAATGAGCGTCGGCTCTGGACATCCCGCGCCCCAGCTCGACTACTTCGTCACCAAGACGGCGCTGCGTTGGGAGCAGTACGGGGAGGCGAGCGCCGCCGTGATCGCCGGCCTCGGCTTCACGCTCGACGAGTGCCGGAGCGCTGGGGGCGTGCACGTGGTGCGCTGCACGGTGATGGACCCCTTCCTGGCCGACCGGCGGGCGGGAGTCGACCACATCGAGGGCTTCGCGCGCAGTCTGCGCGAGGTGCTGGAGTCCGAGATGGCGCGGCGGTAACGAATTCCGCAGTCGCACGACAGTCTCTCGGTGCGGACACCGGTTCGGTCCCTCGGCCGGTTCCTCGGCGGATCGACGGCCTCCTGGCCGCTCGATCCGCCTCTTCTGTCTCGGGGTTCCGGCGTTGCGGTTAGACTCCCCGGCGAGAGAGGAGGAGCGGTGAGCGAAGCGAAGGTCTGGTACATCGCCGTCGGAGGAGAGAAGCGGGGTCCGTGGACCCGGGAAGAACTGGTGGCACAGGCCAGGGCGGGAGATCTGCCCGCCGGCGCGCACCTCTACGGGCCGGGAATGACGGCCTGGCAGCCGATCGCCAGCGACCCCGAGCTGGCCGGCACCGTCGATGCCGCAGTGCCGCCCCCGCCGCTGCCGCCCGGCGGTGCGCACGAGATCGACTACGAGATCCTCGGCCACGAGATGCAGCTCGTAGAGGTCACCCTCGACCCGCAGGAGGCGTGCATCGCGGAGGCCGGCGCCTTCCTCTACATGGATCCCGGGATTGAGATGGAGACGGTGTTCGGCGACGGCTCGGCCCAGGACCAGACCTCGGGGCTGGCGGGGAAGCTCCTCGGTGCCGGCAAGCGGATCCTCACCGGCGAGTCGCTGTTCATGACGGTCTTCGCCAACACCGCCTCGGCGCGGCAGACCGTGGCCTTCGGCTCGCCCTATCCGGGCAAGATCGTTCCCGTCGACCTGCGCAGCCACGGCGGCCGGCTGCTCTGCCAGAAGGACGCCTTTCTCTGTGCGGCCAAGGGGATCTCGGTCGGCATCGCCCTGCAGAAGCGCATCGGGGTCGGCCTTTTCGGCGGCGAGGGGTTCATCCTCCAGAAGCTCGAGGGCGACGGCCTGGCCTTCGTCCACGCCGGCGGCACCATCGTCGAGCGCGAGTTGGCTGCGGGAGAGCGGTGGCGGATCGACACCGGCTGCCTGGTGGCGCTCGAGCAAACGGTCGACTACGACATCCAGACGGTCCCCGGCATCAAGACGGCGTTCTTCGGCGGCGAGGGACTCTTCTTCGCGGTCCTCACCGGCCCCGGCAGGGTGTGGGTGCAGTCCCTGCCGTTCAGCCGGCTGGCGGGGCGGATCTACAAGTCGCTGCCGCGCGCCGGCGGCTCCCGCAAGGGCGAGGGCTCGCTGCTGGGCGGCCTCGGCGACCTCGTGATGGGGGATTGACGAGTGGCACGTCGAGCTCGAGTCCTGGTTCCCGTCGCCGCGGTGCTCGCCGCGTGGGCCTGCGCCGCTCCCTCCCACGGATCCGGACCGTTCCTGCGCGGCGCCGCGGGCTGGGAGGAGGCGATGCGCCTGGCCGACGAAGAGAACAAGCCGGTGCTCGTCTACTTCTACACCGACTGGTGCCCGTACTGCCGGGAGTTCGACGACGAGCTGGTGGCGGCTCCCGAGGTCGACACCTACCTGCGGGACATCGTGGCCGTGCGGATCAACCCGGAGCTGGGGGTTGCCGAGGCGGAGCTCGCCCGGCGCTACGGGATCAACGGCTTCCCGGCCCTCTACCTCCACCCGCGAGGGGCGCTCGATCAGCTGCGCAGCGTCCGGCGCACGGTCAGCGGGCCGGCGGGACCGGTCCTGAAGAGCCCGGCGCAGTTCGTGCGCGAGCTCGAGAGAGTGGCCGGATAGCCCGCGGGCTTCGAAGCGGTCGGGCTGCCGGCCGGCCGCTTCACCAGCCGGGCTCGAGCGCGAGCCGCGTCCACGACCCGGGGGAGGCGTCACGCGGCGTGCGCACCAGCACGTAGCCGGTCCGCTCGTCCCGACGGCAGCCCGAGACCAGGAGCCAATCGCCGCCGCCCCAGTGGATCGCTTCGGCGATGGGCTCGCTGCCGGCGCGTGCAGCACGGGGCACGACCGCGGCGACAAGGTCTGCCGGGGCCTCGCCGCCGGTCAGCCAGAGGGCGGCCTCCCGGCCCGGCCGGTCGTCGTACCAGAGGAGGGCCAGGGGCGGCGAGACCGTTCCCGTGGGCAGGTCGAGCCAGTAGTGGTCCCCACGCTCCCCGCGGTTGACGCCGTCCTGGTCGCGCCACGGCGTCCAGCGCTGCTCGAACCACTGGCCGCCCCCGTCCCGGGTGATCAACAGCCGGGAGTCGGGAGTCACGCAGGCCGCCCGCCCGGCGCCGAGCGGCACTAGCGAGCCGCGGGCATCGGGACCGAGGGGAGGCATCCGCACCCACGACTCGGCCGGTCCCCCCGGAACGAAGCGGCCGGAGCCGGAGATCAGGGCTTCCGCGCTGTCCGGGTCCGGCAGCGCCGCCGGGCTGCCCGCTCCGCTGACGTCGAGCTGGCCCGCGGGCTGCCAGCGGCTCTGCGTGAGAAGGGCGGCGACGACCCGGCGGGCGTGCTCGGTGGGGCCGGGGAAGTGCTGCACGACCCAGGCGCGCCCGCCGCCGTCCCTCGCTGGGTGCAGCGTCGCGCCGCCGGCCGTGTCGAGGGGAGGGCCGATGGGCTTCCACTCACCCGCGGACCACTCGGCCGCCTGGGCGCAGGCCTCTCCGCACGGCTCGAGGACGAGGACCGGACCCGGGCCCGTCGACCCTCCGAAGCGTTCCCCCGGACGGCGATCGGGATAGAGGATCGCTTGCCCCTCGCCGAGCTCGAGCAGCCATCCGGGAACGGCCTCCTGCCGGCTGGGCAGCGAGATCAGGACCGTGCGGCTCGCCGTGTCGACTCCGACCAGGGCAAGCGCGGTCGACTCGTCGCAGATCTCGCGCAGGGCGATCGGCTCGGCGGAGACGCGCCACGCCGTCGCGAGGAGCAGGGCCGCGATGGCGGCAGGCCGGACGGAGCGGTAGCATGCCTCCACGGTCGGCATCGTATCCCAGGACAAAGGAAAGACCCCGCCGCGCAGCGGGGCCGAGGTAAGACCCGAGAGTGGAGTCAGCTCAGACGATCTGGACGCGGCGAGGCTTGGCCTCCTCGACCTTGGGCAGCTCGACGGTGAGCATGCCGTTCTCGAAGCTGGCCTTCACGTCGTCGGTCCGGACGTTGGACGGCAGTGCGAAGGTGCGGGTGAAGGTGCCGTAGCCGCGCTCGATGCGATGGTAGCTCTCGCGCTCCTCGTCGCGCTCGAACTTGCGCTCGCCCTTGAGGGTGAGGACGTTGTTCTCGAGCGTCAGCTCGATATCGTCCTTCGTCATCCCGGGCAGCTCGGCGTGGAAGATCAGGCCGTCGGCCGTCTCGCGGATGTCCACCGCGGGCATCCAGGCGCCGGTCCTGGTCTCCTCGCGTCCCGCCAGGGGAGCGACGAATTCGTTGAAGGCGTCGTCGAAGAGGTGACTCACGCGGCTGCGCAGCATGTCCGGCCGGGGGTTCCAACGGATCAGGGAAGTCATGGTGTCGTGTCCTCCTTGTTTCAGTTTCACTGTCGATCGCTTCGCGCCGGGCCGTTCCCGGCGGCAAGATTTATTATGTCAGTACGCTCAGCTCCTGTCAAGCCTTATCTGCCAATAGTATCGAAGATTGTGATTTGCTAGTCCTGTGCGCAGATTCTAGCCTCATGGACCCTCGAGACGCCCTCCGCCTCGAAGAACTCGAGCCCCTCCGGCCCGTACCTGGAACAGTGCCCGCGGCCTCGAGGTCCCAGCGGTCGAGCTCCCTGCGTCTGCTCATCGCGCTGGGCGCGGCGGGGCTCGTCCTGGCGCTCCTGTCGATCCTCGACATGTTCCTCCCACGCCCCTACGACGGCGTGATGCTGGAGGCCGACGCCCCGGGCAAGCTCATCGTGCGTCGCGTCGTGGACGGCAGCGGCGCGGACCGCGCTGGCATCGCACCCGGTGACCGGATCGTCGGCATCGACCGTGAGCTCCTGCGCTCGCCGGCCCACGCCGCCGGCCAGCTCAACCGCTTCCGGATCGGCGAGGTGGTGCCGTACTTCGTCGAGGGGGCGATGGGTCTGCGCGAGGTGCGCGTCGAGCTCGGCCCGCGCAGGATCGGCGACACGTCGTACCTCTACGCCTGCCTGCTCGGGTTCACCTTCTTCGCCGTCGGCCTCTTCGTCCTCCTGCGCCAGCCGCGGCAAGGGGCCAGCGGCGTCTTCTTCCTGATGAGCAGTTTGTTCATGCTCTTCTTGATCTGCCGCCTGCGCCCCGCCTCGTACTCCTGGATCGACACCTTCGTCCTCTCCACCGGCACGGTCGCCCTGCTGCTGCTTCCGGCGACCTTCCTGCACTTCTTTCTCATCTTCCCAGAGCCGGTCTGGCCCAAGCTCGGCGAGCGACTCGGCTGGAGCGTGCCGCGGCCGGTCGTCCGCGCCGGCATCGGGACGCTCTACCTCGTCCCGCCGGTCGTGTTGCTCGCCACCCTCGCCCTCGAGCGCGGCAGCCTCGACGAGGTCGCGCTGATCAGCGGTGCGCCGGCGGCCAACTGGTGGGTGCTGGCCGTGTACCTGCTGGTCGGGCTGTCCCTGCTCGGCTTCAATGCGCGCAGCCTCGAGGACCGACGACGGCGCCAGGGTGCGCTGCTCGTCCTCTTCGGGTCGCTCTTCGGCCTGCTCCCCTTCGTGGTCCTGGCGGTGGCGTTCCCCGCCCTGCTGCACACCGAGAGGCTCGTCTTCTGGGGGATCATCCCCCTCGTCCTGGTGCCGCTCACGTTCGCCTACGCGATCGTTCGCTTCCAGCTCCTCGACATCCGGATCATCCTGCGCAGGAGCCTGCTGTACACCCTCACCACCGCCCTCATCACCGGCCTCTACGCCGTCGGCATCGCGACCTTCGACAGCGTTTTCGCGGGCACCGGAGAGGTGGCCTCCCGCTACTCGCCGATCGTTCTGGCCCTCGCCATCCTGCTCCTCTTCGAGCCCTTGCGGCGGCGCTTCCAGGTGGTGAGGGACCGCTTCTTCTTCGCCGAGCGCTCGCGCCTGCAGCGGGCGGCACGCGAGGTGGGCGAGGCCTTCGTGTCGGAGCGGGACGCCGGCGAGGGCGTGCGGCGGTTGGTGGGCGAGCTCCCGGAGGCCCTCGGGGTCGGTTTCGCGGCGCTCTACCTGAGCCGTGACGGGCGCCTGCGTAAGGCGGTCGGCCCGGAGGCCCTGCCCTCCGAGCTGCCCAGCCTGGAGGTGCTGCATCGCGGCCTGCAACGGCTGGGCGGCGTCGGGCGCGTCGATCGGATGGCGCGAGTGCGGCTCCGATCGCCGGAGGCGGCGGCGTTCCTCGACCGGCTGCAGAAGAGCGGCGTCGAGCTGCTGGGGACCCTGGGGTCCTCGCGCCGGTTCCTCGGCCTGCTCCTGCTCGCCGGGCGCCGGGGCCAGATGCCCTTCGAGGACGAGGAGATCGACCTGCTGGAGGGGCTCGTCCACCAGGCGTCGATGGCCCTGGAGGCCCAGGCCTTGCTCGCGGAGCGCACGCGGCAGGCCGAGCTCGAGCGGGAGCTCGACATCGCCGCCACCATCCAGGCCTCGCTGCAGCCCGATTCGGTGCGGCTGGCGGACGGCTGGCACGTGGCGGCCGTCTGCCGGCCGGCCCGTCAGGTCGGTGGCGACTTCATCGCCGAGCTGCCGGGACCGTGGAACGGTTGCCGGGCGGTGGCCTACGGAGACGTCTCGGGCAAGTCCGTCTCCGGCGCCCTGGTGATGATGGCCGCGTACGAGATCCTCCACTCGCTGGCGCTCACCGCCCCCCATCCCGAGGAGCTCGTGCGGCTGGCCAACCGGCGGCTGTACGAGCTGCAGCGTGGAGGCTTCGTGGCCCTCGGGTACGTGACGTCGAACCGCGCCAACGACGGCATCGTCTACCTGATGGCGGGTCAGCCGCAACCCCTCAAGCGGACCCTGCAAGGGGAGGTCGTCGAGCTGCCGCTGGGCCGGCACCGGCTGCCCCTGGGAGCGATGATCGCCGAGCAGCACCGCGTTCTCGAGGAGGCGGTCGCGCCGGGGGAGCTCGTCCTCGGCTACTCCGACGGCGTCGTCGAGGCCACCTCGCCCGAGGGAGAGTTCTTCGGCAGCGAGCGGCTCTGCGCCGTGCTCCGCGAGGCCCCCGCCGATCCTCACGAGGTCGTTGGCCGGGTGCTGGCGGCGGTCGAGCGCTTCACCCGCGGCAACGAGCTCTACGATGACATGACGCTGGTCGCCGTCGGGCGCCAGCCGGAGGTCGTGTGATGAAGAAGCTGATCCTCGTCGTGGCGATCGTGGGAACCTTGGCGGGCCTGTTGGCCGCGGGGTGGCTGCGCGAGCCGCGGCGTTGGAGCACCGGCGATGCGGACGCCCGGGCCGCCTTGCGAGACTGCCTCGAGGCGGAGATGAAGTTCTACAACCGCGAGGCCCTGGCCGCCTGCGAGAGGGCGCTCGAGGAGGACCCGGAGTTCGCCCTCGCCAAGCTCAAGGTCGCCCTCTTCCTGGGGCTTTCCAGCGACCGGTCGAAGGCGTTGCTGGCGGAGCTCCGGGACGCCGACATCGACCGCCTGCACGAGACCGAGAGGTTGCTCATCCGCTACTGGCTGCTGCGCGCCGACCGGGACGAGGAGGCGGCGGCGGAGCTGCTGCGCGGCCACCTTCGCTCCCACCCAGACGATCCCTTCGCCCTCGATCTGCAGTGCAGGGAGCTGTGGACGGGTCGCGAGTGGGAGGCCGCCGAGGCCTGCCACAGCCACCTGCTCGAGGTCGACCCCAACTGGGTGCAGGCGCAGAACCGCCGAGGGTATGCCGCGATGGCCCAGGGGCGGTTCGAGGAGGCGGAGGACCACTTCCGCACCTATCTCTACGTCGCTCCCGACCAGGCCAACCCGCACGACTCGCTGGCCGAGCTGCTGACGCTACGCGGTCGCTACGAGGAGGCGGAGGCCGCGCTGGACCGGGCTCTGAAGATCCGTCCCGACTTCTGCGCCTCCTACGAGCACCTGGTGACGCTCCATCTGGTCCGGGGTGACCCGGCGAGCGCGCGACGGGCGATCGCGCGCGGGGTCGCGGCTGGCGAATGCCTGGCGGAGCGGGAGGACGGGGCCCGGACTCGCTGCGCCGTGGACCTCTGGGAACCGATGCTTCGCGGAGACTGGGAAGGGGTCTGGGAGGTCTCCGAGGAATGCATCGACCGGGTGCCCGACGCGGTCGTCCTCGGCCACCGCGCGGCGCTCGAGACCGGCCGCGCGGAGCAGGCCCTCGCGATCGAGCAGCGGGTCGAGGCCGCTTTCGAGAAGGAGGGCTCCGGCGGCGACGAGGGCGAGGGCCTGGCCGCGATGCTGGCCCATCTCCGGGGCAGCCGCATGCTCCGGGCGGGACGGGCCGAGCAGGCGATCGACGAGCTGCGTGCCGCGGATGCCGCCCTGCGCTTCTGGGACATCCTGGGGGGCGCTGTCTTCAAGCTCTACAACCTTTCGGTCCTGGCGCAGGCCGAGGAGGCCGCCGGGCAGCGGCGGGAGGCCGAGGCCACCCGCGCGCGGCTGGCAGAGGTGAACCCGCGCTTCCTGGGCGAGCACTCGTCGACACGGTAGGATGATCGGGTTTCCCCACGGGATGCCGGAATGACGGACGGGGCACAGGGCTTTCTCAGCGCGGAGCGCCTCGCGCGCTTCCGTCAGCGGATCGAGGACAGCCTGGAGGAGCGACCGCAGGAGCTGAGCGTCGAGGCCCACCGGCAGCGCATCGCCGAGCTGCTCACCGACCTGGGGGCACGCAACTTCTTCGAGCTGCTCGGCGTCGGCCCGATGACGGAGGAGGCGCAGATCCATCGTGCCTACACCAAGCTCGCAAGGGTGGTCCATCCGGTCCATGCGCCGTTGCTCTCGATGGAAGGGCGCGAGCAGGCCCTCGAGGTTCTCTTCGAGCGCGCCACGGAGGCCTACCTGACCCTCAGCGACCGCGACCTCCGGGCGCGCTACGAGCGCGAGCTCGCGGCGACCGGCTGGCGCCCGGAGGCGGTCAGCGACGAGGCGCGGGGGGAGGAGAGGAGAGGCGAGGCGCGGCGTCAGTTCCTGATCGCCGAGCACCTGGCGGCCGATGGGCAGTACCACGACGCCGTGCAGCTGCTCGAGCAGGTGGTCCGTCTCGATCCCCAGGGCAAATACCTGGCCCTGCTCGGACGTTGCCTGGGCCGGAATCCGCACTGGACCCGGGAGGCCATCAACCGGTACGCCGAGGCCGTGCGCCTCGAGCCGCGAGTGGCGGAGTACCGGCGCGAGCTGGGACTCCTCTTCGAGCGCGCCGGCAACCGGGCTCGCGCTAGGCAGCATCTCGAAGGGGCCGCCGAGCTCGACCCGACTGACGAGGTGACCCGCGAGACGCTGGAGCGCCTGGCCGGCGCCGGAGGGCGGGCGGATCGGGGCACGGCCGGATGGTCCTGGTGGGTCCGGCTGGTGCGTCGCATGACCGGCGATCGGCCGGCCCCTGTCGATCCACCGGACGACACCGGTCCCTGATACACTACGCCAGTCGGAGAGCCCCGGGCGATCGCCCTTCGGCTTCGGCCGGGGGGAGGAAAGTCCGAGCTCCAACGGGCAGCATGCTCGCTAACGGCGAGGCGCGGTGACGCGACGGAAAGTGCCACAGAGAGCAGACCGCCGAGGGCGGCCGATTCCGGTCGTCCGGTAAGGGTGAAAGGGTGGGGTAAGAGCCCACCGCTCCGCCGGCGACGGCGCGAGGCAGGGTAAACCCCATGCGGAGCAAGGCCAAATAGGGGAGTGGATCTGCGGGTCGCCCGTCCCGCTCGGCTTCGGCCGACCACTTCCGGGTAGGCCGCTCGAAGCCGACGGCAACGCCGGCTCCAGAGGAATGATCGCCGCCCCCTCCGGGGGGAGACAGAACTCGGCTTACAGGGGCTCTCCGACATCTTGATCAGGCCTGCCCGTTTCCCTCCGCCCGTGCGTCCCGGCGATCGGGTCGGAGTCGCCGCGCTGTCGGGACCGGTGGACGAGGCGCGGCTCGAGCGCGGCCTGGACGAGCTCCGCCGGCTCGGCCTCGACCCGGTGGCGGCCGCCAACGTGCGGACCCGCCGCGGGCCGCTCGCGGGAAGCGACCGGGAGAGGCTCGCGGCCTTCCACGAGCTGGCAGAGCGCGACGACCTCACCGCCGTCTTCTTCGCTCGCGGCGGCCACGGCAGCCTGCGGATCCTCGGCGGGATCGACTGGGAGCTGCTTGCCGGTCGGCCGCGAGCCTGGGTCGGCTACTCGGACGTCACGCCGTTCCTGCTCGGAGTGGTCGCGCGCCTCGGCCTGGTGGCCTTCCACGGGCCGATGGTGGCGGTGGAAGCCGCGCGGCGATTCGGAGCGGCGGAGGAGCACGGCCTGATGGGAGCCCTGTCCGGGCGGCCGGTCGCCGAGCTGCCGGTCGTCGGGCTCCGCGAGGGGAGGGCGTCCGGTCCCCTGGTCGGGGGCTGCCTCAGTCTGCTCGCCGCCACCGCCGGCACCCCCTGGCAGCCGGATCTGCGGGGTGCCCTGTTTTTCTGGGAGGACCGCGGAGAGCCGCTCTACCGCCTCGATCGCATGCTTCTCCAGCTCCGCGACGCCGGTGTCCTGCGCGAGCTCGCCGGCATGGTCGTCGGCCGCTCCGCCGTCTCCGCGCAGCGCCGGCAGGAGGCCTGGGAGCTGTTCGCCGACACCCTCGGGTCGACCGGGTACCCGGTCGCCTTCCACTGCCCATCCGGCCACTGCCGCCCCAACATGACCTTGCCCCTGGGAGCGCCCGCCACCCTCGACACGGAGCGCGGTCGCTTGCTGCTAGGCTAGCGCGCACCGCCTCGGCGGTCCCGTCGTACGAGTCGAGCGCATGAGCAGCCCGGATCGGTCGCACGTCAGCTCCGCCTCGCCCGAGGTGGTCCGTGATATCGCCGGCGGGGAGTACATCTTCCGTCAGGGCGAGCTGGGGACCGACATGTTCGTCGTCCACGAGGGCCGGATCGAGATCCAGCGCACGAGCGACGGTGAGAGCCGCCTGGTGGCGGTGCTCGAGAAGGGGGACTTTTTCGGCGAGATGTCGCTGCTCGAGGAGCTGCCGCGCAACGCCTCCGCTCGCGCGCTGACCGACTCCAAGGTCCTCGAGATCTCGCGCCCGCTCTTCGCGCGGATGCTCAAGGACAACCCGGAGATCGGGGTGCGCATCATGCGCAAGCTGTCGGGGCGGGTGCGACACCTCGACGAGCTCCTCGACGCCGCGCTGCGCGACGGGCAGGGGACGCGGAACGAGGTGGAGGAGGGCCCGGTCGCGGCCTTGGCGCCGACCGGGCCGCCGATTCCGGCGACCCTCCACCACGAGGAATCCGGTGTCGTCTTCGATATCGACCTTGCGGCGCCGGTCGGGGTCGGCCGTCGCGACCCCGTCACGCGGATCCAGCCGGGCGTCGACCTGACGCCGCTCGACCCGGAGCGCACCAGCAGCCGTCGCCACGCCCGCCTCTATCGCCAGGACGGCGCGGTCTGGGTGGTCGAGGAGATCGGCACCCTGAACGGAACCTTCGTCAACGGCAAGCGCCTGGAGACCGCGGTGCCAGGCGCTGTGAGCAACGGGGATCACCTGCGTTTCGGCCTGGTGGAGTTCGTTTTCCGTTTGACGGGGATCGAATCTCCGCAGTGACGCCGGGAAGCGGCCGTGACCGGCCCTGACGAGGTCACGCCGAGCACGCCTCTCCAGGCGCTGCGCGGGATCGGCCCGGCGCGCGCCCGGTCGCTGGCGGAGGCGGGATATCGGACCGTGGCGGACCTGCTCTTCCATCTCCCGATGCGCTACGAGGACCGCAGTCGCGTCCTGGCGCTGGGAGCGGTCGTGGAGGAAGGCGCCCACACCTTCGTGGCGCGGCTGCGGGGCCTGACCGACGTGCGGGCCCGCCGCCGCGGCCTGGCGATGGTCCGCGGCCTGGCGGAGGACGAGTCGGGCACGCTGCCGGTGATCTGGTTCAACCGGCCCTACCTGCGGCGCCAGGTGGAGGAGGGGGCTCTCTACCTCCTGCACGGCAGGGTGCAACGCCACGGCGGCGGCTTCCAGCTCATCAATCCGACCTGCGAGCCCGCCGACCACGCCGTGCACGGGGGCCGCATCGTGCCGATCTACCCCTCGATCGGCAAGCTCGGCGCGGTGGCCTTGCGACACGTGCTCGACCAGATCCTCGCCGCCATCGACGCCGACAGCTTCGGCGAGGACGCGCTGCCCGAGACGCTCCGGCGCCGCTACGGCTTGCCGACACTGGGCCACGCCCTGATCGCCCTGCACCGGCCGTCGGGCGAGGAGGACGTCGAGCGCCTGAACGCCCGCCGCAGCCCGGCGCACCTGCGCCTGATCTACGGCGAGCTCTTCCGCCTGCAGGTCCAGCTGGCCCTGGTGCGCTCGGAGGAGGTGCACAGACCCAAGGCGCACTCCTACCGCATCGACGACGACCTGCGCGCGGTGGTGCGCGGGATCCTCCCCTTCAAGCTGACCGCGGCGCAGAAGCGGGTACTCAAGGAGATCGCCGACGACCTGCAGAGTGCCTACCCGATGCTGCGCCTGCTTCAGGGGGATGTCGGCAGCGGCAAGACCATCGTCGCCGCCTTGAGCCTGGTGCTGGCGATGGAGAACGGGCTGCAGGGCGCCTTCATGGCGCCGACCGAGCTGCTCGCGGAGCAGCAGTACCGGAGCCTCGAGCGCCTGCTGGGCGGGCGCTTCCGGGTCGCCCTGCTGACCGGCTCGCGGCGCACCGCCGCGTCGCATGCGCTGGCCAGCGGCGAAGTGCAGCTCGCGGTGGGCACCCACGCCCTCATCCAGGAGGGAGTACGCTTCCGGGAGCTGGGTCTCGCGGTGATCGACGAGCAGCACCGCTTCGGCGTCGCCCAGCGCGAGCTCCTGCAGCGCAAGGGCCGTCGGCCCGACGTCCTGGTGATGACGGCGACTCCGATCCCGCGCTCCCTGGCCTTGACCGCCTACGGGGACCTCGCGGTCTCGGTCCTCGACGAGCTGCCGCCGGGCCGCACGCCGATCCGGACGCGGGTGGTGGAAGAGGCCTCCCGGGCCACCGTCTACCGCTGGCTGCGGCGGCGGATCGAGGCCGGGGAGCAGGCCTACGTGGTCTTTCCCCTCATCGAGGAGAGCGAGCAGCTCTCGGCGCGCTCGATCGAGGCCAGTGGGCGGGAGGTCGCGCGACTGCTCGGCTCCCAGCGCACCGCGGTCGTGCACGGACGCATGCCGGCGGAGCAGCGCGAGGCGCGCCTGCGCGCGTTCGCTCAGGGCAGGCTCCAGGTCCTCATTGCCACCACCGTCATCGAGGTGGGCATCGACGTGCCCAGCGCCACCCTGATGGTGATCGAGAGCGCCGAGCGGTTCGGTCTGGCGCAGCTCCACCAGCTGCGTGGCCGCGTCGGCCGCGGGACGGGGGCCTCGACCTGCGTCGCCCTCCACGGCCAGCTGACCGAGGAGGCGGAACGGCGCCTGCAGGTCTTCGGCGAGACGACGGACGGATTCCGTATCGCGGAGGCGGATCTCGAGATCCGCGGCCCCGGCGACCTGCTCGGCACCCGGCAGGCCGGGTTGCCGACCTTCCGGGTGGCCAACATCGTCACCGACCGGGAGTGGCTGGAGCGCGCCCGCGAGGACGCCTATCGCCTTCTGGCCGAGGCCCCGCGCTCGGAGGTTCGGCCCCTCCTGGCGCGCCTCGGCGCCCGGGCGCTCTCCCGCTACGATCGCTTCGCCGGAGGTTGAAGCCCACCGTGCGCGTGCTCCTCGTCGCCAACACCCTGCCGCCCACCGACCTCTCGGGCGTCGGCGAGCAGGTCCTGCAGCTGGCCGCGGGGCTGCGCGCCGCCGGCCACGAGGTCGAGGTGCTGGGCCGCGGCAAGGGCGGTGCGCGCGGGTCCAAGCTCTGGTTCCCGCTCACGGTGGTACCCCCCTTCCTGCGGCGCCTGCGCGCCTTCCGGCCCCACGTCGTCCAGGTCCACGAGTCCGACGGCGTGCTGGCGGCGTTGCTCGCGGCCGTGCTGGCCGGCGCTCTGCGCCCGCGACCTTCGATCGTCGCCCTCCTCCAGGTGAGCTATGTCGAGGAGCTGCGGGCGGTGCGGCCACTGCGGGACGGGAGCCGCGTGCTGGGTCGCCCCGGGAGGGTCGAGCGTCGCTTTCGCCGCGTCAAGGCGCCGCTGCTGGTTCTGCTCGGCTGGCTCACCGCCTGGGCGGCCGATCGGGTGCTGGCGCCCAGCCGCCGCACCGCCGAAGAGCTCGAGCGTGACTACGGGCTGACCGCGGTCGGCGTGATGCCCAACGTGACCGGTGGCCTCACCATCGAGCCCGTGCGGCCCGCTACGGAGGGGTCGGTGCAGGACTTCTGGCTCTTCGTCGGCCGCCTGCGGATTCGCAAGGGCGTCGAGGTGCTGCTCGACGCCTTGCGGCGCCTGCCCGCCGACTCGCCGCCCCTCTGGGTGGCGGGCGACGGCGAGCACCGGCAGGCGCTCGAGGAGCTCACCGGTCGCTGGGGGCTCGGGGATCGCGTCCGCTTCCTCGGTCGCTGCGACGCGGGGACCGTGCGGGCGCTCCTCGGCGGCTGCCGCGCCCTGGTCGTGCCGTCGATCTACGAGGGCATGCCGCTGGTCGTGCTCGAGGCGATGGAGGCGGAGCGGCCGGTGATCGCCAGCGCGGCGAGCGGGATCCCGGAGGTGGTGCGGGATAGAGTCACGGGATGGCTGGTGCCCCCCGAGGATCCGGGGGCGCTGGCCCTGGCGCTGACCGAGGCCTGGATCGACCCCGAGGAGGCCCGGCGACGCGGGGCGGAGGGCCGTCGGCGCCTCGACGAGCGCTTCCGGCCGGCCGCTGCGGTCGCCGCCTGGGAAGCCGCCGTGGGGCACCGGGGATGGGGCGAAACGGAAGGGGAGCCGGAACGATGATGGGACGCGCATTGCTGGTCGTCGGTTGGTGCGGGACCGCGGCCTTCGTGGCCACTGCGGTGATGGGCTACGGGATCGACTCGATGGAGGCGATGGGTCGGCACATGCTGGTGGCCCTGGTCGCCTGCTTCCTGCTCCTTTTCTCGCACTGCTGGATCCTCTTCTTCCTCATCGGCACCGGCAAGGCGGTCAAGGATACGGTCGGCCGCGCCGGCCTTCCAGCGGAGCTGGTCGAGCGCACCAGGCGGTTCAAGATGGAGTCCAACCCGCCGATGATGCTCGCCATGATCCTCGCCATGGCGACCTTCATCGTCGGCGGTGGCGTGCAGACTCGGGTCATCCCGAGCTGGATCCATCACGCCCTCTTCTTCGTCACCCTGGCGGTGCAGCTCTGGACCCTCCGGATCGAGCACCGGGTGGTCACCGCCAACGAGCGACTGCTGCGTGAGGTCGACGGGCTGGCCCGGGAAGCGGCCTGATCGACGGTTGGAGCGAGGCTGGCCCGCCGCGCCGTCCCGACGCGACGGGCCTATGGTGAAAAGGCCGGGCGAGGTCAGGTCGCCTTGGCCTTGAGGAGAATGTCGACCCGCCGGTTCTGCTGGCGGCCGGTCGCGGTGTCGTTGGAGGCCACGGGGTAGGACTCGCCGTAGCCGATCGCGGTCATGCGGGCCGGGGTGACGCCGCGGCCGACGAGGTAGCCCTCGGCGGCCCTGGCGCGGCGCTCGGAGAGCTCGAGGTTGTGCTGCTCGCTGCCGGTGGAGTCGGTGTGGCCCTGGATGACCACGGCGGTCTTGGGGAACTCCAGCAGGGTGCTCGCCGTCTGCTCGAGCGTGGAGCGGCCCTCCGGGCGCACCACCGAGGAGTCGACGTCGAAGAGCAGACCGGCGTCGAAGTGCACGAGCAGGACGTCCTCGGACACCCGCTCGACCGTGGTCCCCGGAATGCGGGCGAAGCGCTCCTCCTGACGGTCCATGTAGACGCCGACCCCGGCCCCCACGGCGGCCCCGATGGCGGCCCCCGCCAGGATCTCGTCCGCCTCGCGCTCGCCGGCGAGCACGGCGCCGACGGCGCCCGCCGCGGCGCCGATGCCGGCGCCCTTGGCGGTCTTGTCGCGCTTGGTCTCGTAGGGCCCGGTGACGCTCCGGATCGCGGCGCAGCCTGCCGTCAGAACGGCCGCCAAGGCCACGGCCTGAAGCTTCTGGAATGTGCTCATGTCGTCCTCCTGTGAGGTGTGCGGACCGCTCGGGCCCCGGGGTTCCGGGATATGCGAGGAGCGTGCCATCCGGGCGCGACGGGGGTGTAGCCGCCCGCCGGAGGCTCGCCGGCGGCGCGTGGTGGGGAGACTCTCCCCACGCGCCGCCCCGAAGGGAAGGGCCCGTCCGCGCCCGCGAAAGCCGGGTATGCTTCGGCCGCATGGGGCGCGAGGAGAGCGACGGTGGCTGAGAGCGAGGCGCGAAAGCGCAAGGTGGTGCTGTCGGGGATGCGCCCCACGGGGCCGATCCATCTCGGCAACTACTTCGGAGCGGTGAAGAACTGGGTCGGGCTGCAGGACGAGTACGAGTGCTTCTACTGCGTCGTCGACTGGCACGCCCTGACGACCGACTACGCCGACACCTCGATGGTGGCCGAGAACTCGCTCAACGTACTGGCCGACTGGATCGCGGCCGGTCTCGACCCGGAGCGCTCGACGCTCTTCCTGCAGTCCTGGGTGCCCGCCCACGCCGAGCTGCACCTGATGCTGTCGATGATCACGCCGATCGGCTGGCTGGAGAGGGTGCCGACCTACAAGGAGCAGATCCGTCAGCTCTCCAACAAAGACCTCTCCACGCACGGGTTCCTCGGCTACCCGGTGCTGCAGACGGCCGACATCCTCATGTACCGCGCTGACTTCGTGCCGGTGGGGGAGGACCAGGCGAGCCACGTCGAGCTGTCGCGCGAGATCACCCGGCGCTTCAACAGCTACTACGGAAACGTCTTCCCGGAGCCGCAGGCCCTCTTCACGCCGACCCCGAAGGTGCCGGGCCTCGACGGCCAGAAGATGTCGAAGTCCTACGGTAACACCATCGACATCGCCGACTCGCCCGATGTCATCCGCGAGAAGTGCATGGGGATGTTCACCGATCCGACGCGCCTGCGCCGGGTCGACCCCGGCCATCCGGACAGCTGCAACCTCTATCAGTTCCACAGGCTCGTCTCCCCACCGGAGGTTCAGGCGCGGGTCGATCGTGAGTGCCGCGCGGCAGAGATCGGCTGCGTCGACGACAAGAGACTGATCGCCGAGCAGCTGATCGAGTTCCTGGCCCCGATGCGCGAGCGTCGCGAGCGGCTGCTGCACGACCCTGCTGCGCTGCTCGAGATCCTCCGCGAGGGCTCGCGCAAGGCGAGCGAAAGGGCGGCAGAGACCCTGGCGAGGGTGCGCTCCGCGATGAAGCTCGACTACGAGGCATTGCTCGCCGAGGTCATCCCTTGACGACCCGGACCGCCGCCGGTCTTCCCGAGTCCTGGAGCGTCAGCCTTCCGGAGTTCGAGGGTCCGCTCGACCTGCTGCTCCACTTGGTGCGGGTCAACCGGGTGGACCTGACCGACATCCCGGTGGCGACGATCTGCGACCAGTTCCACGAGACCCTGCGGCTCATGGAGGAGCTCGACCTCGACATCGCGGCCGAGTACGTCTACGAGGCCGCCCAGCTGATCTACCTGAAGTCCCGCATGCTGCTGCCGCGGCAGCGCAACGAGCGGGGCGAGGAGGAGGAGGACCCGCGCCAGGAGCTGGTCGAGCGGCTGCTCGAGTACCGCCGTCTGAAGGAGGCCGCGCAGTCCCTGGCCGAGATCCACAGCTTGCGGCGAGAGGTCTGGACCTTGCCCAAGCGGCCGCTGCCGGAGGCCGAGCGCGAAGACGGGATCGAGCTGGGCGACGTGTCGCTGTACGACCTGCTCGGCTCCCTGCGCACGGTGTTGCTGCGCTACGACTACGAGCACCCGTTGCCGCTCCACCTGCGCGGCGAGCGCTTCACGGTGCGCTCCCAAGTCGAGCGGCTGCTGGCCAGCCTCGAGGCAGGCAAGGTGCTCGACGTGCTGGCCGACCTGAAGGCCCGGGGCAGCCGCGGGGAGGTCGTCGCCGCTTTCCTCGCCGTCCTCGAGCTCTGCCGGCTGAGGATCGTGCGCCTCCACCAGACCGGGGACGGAGGCATCCTCATCCGGGCCACGGGTGCGCGGCTGGCCGAGCACGACCTGGAGGCCCTCGAGTCGTGACCGAGCGCGCCGAGATGGAGGCCGCTCTCGAGGCGGTGCTCTTCGTCGCCACCGAGCCGCTGGCCCGGGCGCGGCTCCTGGAGATCTTCGACGAGGCCGACCGCGAGGAGGCCGAGCAGGCGCTCGAGGCGGTGCTCGAGCGTTACGGGGAGGCGCCGCAGCGCGGTGTCGTGGTCGAGCAGGTGGCGGGAGGGCTGCGTCTGGTCACTCGCCCCGACCTCTCCGGCTACCTGGTGTGCCTCTTCGAGGCGAGTGGACGCAACCGGCTCTCGATGGCGGCGCTCGAGACCCTGGCCATCGTCGCCTATCGCCAGCCGATCACGGCGCCGGAGATCCAGGAGTTGCGGGGCGTGAGCTCGAAGTCGCCGCTGTCGACGCTGCTCGAGCGCCGGCTGGTCAAGCTGGCGGGGCGCAAGCCGGTGGTCGGCAACCCGTTCCTCTATCGGACCACCTCGGACTTCCTGGCCCTCTTCGGGCTCGACAGCCTGAGGGAGCTGCCGCCGCTCGAGGAGTTCGAGGAGGCGCTCGGTCTCGACGGCGAGCTCCTGGGGGCGGTCGGATCGGCCGCCCCACCGGAGGCGGGGTGAGCCAGGAACGGGTCCAGAAGCTGCTCGCCCGGGCCGGCGTGGCCTCCCGCCGCCAGGCCGAGGAGCTGATCGGCGCCGGGCGGGTGACGGTCAACGGCGAGGTGATCGAGCTGGGCGCCAAGGCGGATCCGTCCGCCGACGCCATCAAGGTGGACGGCAGGCGGGTGCAGCCGGTGGCGGACTTCGAGTACATCCTGCTCAACAAGCCCGGCGGTTACATCACGACCCGCTCCGACCCGGAAGGCCGTCCCACCGTCTACGACCTGCTGCCCAAGCGCTGGCGCAAGACGCTGGCGCCGGTCGGGCGTCTCGACTGGGGGACCGAAGGGCTCCTCCTGCTGACCAACGACGGTGCCCTGGCCCAGCGCGTGGCCCATCCCCGCTACGGCTGCAAGAAGGTCTACCACGCCAAGGTGAAGGGAGAGCCCCCGGAGGCGCAGCTCGAGCGCATCCGGCGCGGCATGGTCCTGGACGGGCGACGGACGGCGCCGGCCAAGATCACGGTCCTGCCATCGCGCAAGACCCGCAACAACACCTGGCTGGCGGTGGAGCTGAGCGAGGGGCGGACGCGCCAGATCCGGGAGCTGTTCTTCCGCATCGGCCATCCCGTCGGTCGCCTGAAGCGGGTCTCGATCGGGCCCGTCAGCGATCGCGGGCTGCCGGTCGGCGCCTTTCGCGAGCTGAGCCCGAAGGAGGTCGCGCAGCTCTCCGGCAAGCCCCGTCGCCATGGTGGCGGCAAGAAGAAGAGCGGCGCGCCGAAGAGTGGCTGAGAGCGCGCCCCTGATCGTCGCCATCGACGGCCCGTCGGGGGTCGGCAAGTCCGCGGCGGCGCGGGAGCTGGCGCGCCGGCTCGGCCTGCCGGTGCTCGAGACCGGGGCCATGTACCGCGCGGTGGGCTGGAAGACCCTCGAGGCGGGCGTCGACCCCCGGGACGCCGAGGCCGTGGCCCGGCTCGTCGAGGACCTCGACCTGGCGCTCGAGCTGGACGGCAAGGGCCGCTACCGGGTGGTGCTCGAGGGCCGTCGTTGCGGCGAGGAGCTCTACCGTCCCGACGTCGCGCAGCGCACCTCCCAGGTGGCCCGCATCGAGGCCGTGCGCCGCGACCTCGTGCGCCGCCAGAGGGAGGTCGCGCGCCGCTCCGGCGCCGTCGTCGAGGGCCGGGACATCGGCACGGTCGTCTTCCCCGACACCCCCTTCAAGTTCTTCCTCGAGGCGGAGCCACGGGTGCGCGCCGAGCGCCGCTGGCAGCAGGAGCGGGAGGCGGGAGGCTCCCCCGACCTCGCCGAGATCCTGGCCGCCGTGCGGGAGCGCGACGCCCGCGACGCCGGCCGCGAGCACTCCCCCCTGCGCCGCGACGACTCCTACATCGTCGTCGACACCGGTCGGCTCGGCCTCGACGAGGTCGTCGACGAGCTGCTCCGTGGGATCCGCGCCGCCGGCTGAGGCGCGCGGACCTGCGTCATGCCTCCTCCGGCTCGCCCGGCGGCGGCGAGGAGGGCGGGTCGTCGAACGATGTCGTCACGACGATCTCGCCCTGCTCGATCACGGCGCGCGGGTCCCGCTTGACTCGGCGCACGAACTCGTCCGCCTTGGCGATCGTGATCGTCTCCGAGCCGCGAATGGCGACCCAGCCGTTGCGCCCCCGATGTTTCGCCATGTAGGTGGCGGTGTCGGCCACCTCGATGATCTGCTCCCAGCTCAGGAAGTTCGGGTGCCGCGGCACGAAGGGGAAGGAGGAGAGCCCCAGGGAGCAGAGACACGAGATCGAGTGGGCGCCGTCGTCCAGCGAGAAGCGATGCCCGCGGGCGGCCCCGAGGATGCGATCGGCGATGGTCCTGTGGCAGGTGGCCTCGGTCTGGCGGGCGACGACGAGGAACTCCTCTCCTCCCCAGCGCACGACGTAGTCCGTCTCGCGGAGCTGGGCAGCGATCAGCTCGCCGTACTCGCGCAGGACGTGATCCCCCGCGGCATGTCCGTAGGTGTCGTTGACGTCCTTGAAGTGATCGAGATCGATCAGCATGAACACGATGTCCTGGTTCGGGTACGCCTTGGTGGCGTGGTACGCGCGGCGTGCCTGCGCCAGGTCCTCGTGGATCCGGTTGTCCAGATAGCGGCGGTTCATCAGCCCGGTCAACGGGTCGGTCAGGGAGGCCAGCTCGAGCTGGCGCCGTGATTCCTCGAGCTCCGCTGTCCGCTGCCGCACCAGCAGCTCGAGCTCGTGCCGTTTCGCCGTCTCCCACCGCAGCTTCAGGGAGACTGCCGCCCAGACCAGGGCCGCCACCAGCGGGAAGGCGACGACCAGGAACCAGGGGCGCAACCACCAGGGCGACGGCACCGAGAAGGCGAAGCGGGCGGGCTCCGAGCTGCGCACGCCATCCGGGTTGACGGCCTCGATCTCGAGGACGTAGCTGCCGCTGCCCAGTCTCCCGAACGTGATCGGCCTCCGCTGGATCGGATCGGACCACTCGTCGCTCAACCCACGCAGCCGATAGCGATAGCGGACCGCGCGCTCGGCCTGGAAGCTCAACCCCGCGAAGTGGGCGTCGATGCTCGAGGTGTCGGAGGGCAGCTCGACGCCGTCGGCGACGGGCTGCCCCTTGACGAGGACCCGCTCGATGACGACGCGCGGAGGCTGGGCATTGACGTACGCGCGCCCCGGGTCGAAGCGCATCACGCCGTCCGTCCCGAACCACAAGCTGCCGTCGCGCGATTGGGCGATGGCGGTGGCGTTCCCTTCCATGTGCAGGAGGCCGTCCGCTTCGCCGTGGTGCCGGAAGGTCCGCCCGTCGAACCGGAAGATTCCCCGATTGGTGTAGCACCACACCTGCCCGGCAGCGTCCTGGAGGACCTGCCAGACGAACCCGTTGGTCAACCCTTCGGCCGTCCCGAACCGGCTGATGGCGCCGCGCGCATCGACGTGGAAGAGGCCGTCGCCGTTGCTGCCGACCCACATGCCGCCGCGGAGATCCGGCGCGATGTCCCACAGCGGGCCGTCCGTGAGCCCGTCCTCGGCGCCCAGGCGCGTCAGCGCGCCGTCCGGGGAGAGGATGAGCAGGCCCGACGCGTCGGTGGCAAACCAGAGGCGCCCGTCGTCGCTCTGCCGTACCCGGTAGATGTAGGCGTCGCGCAGCTGCGGGACCGGGGCCGGCAGCACCTCGTCGAGGTCACCGTCCCACACCGCGACGCCCAGCTCGGTGCCGATCCAGATCCGTCCCGAGCGATCCGGGAACAGGGCCTGGGTCCGGTTGCTGGGAAGGCCGTCGGCGGCCGTGAGGATCCGGACCACACCGCGGTCCTCGCGCCAGTGCGCGACCCCGTGGAAGCTGGCGAGCAGCGCCTCGTCGTCGGCGAGGAAGGCGATGGCCGAGACGCGGTCGTCGAGGAGCCCGTCCTTTACCGTGATGCTCCAGGCCTCCTCGAAGCGCCACGCGCCGTCGCGCCGCGCGACGATCTGGACGCCGCCGCGGGTGCCCAACCAGAGCCTGCCCCGAGCATCCTCCTGCACCGCGCGCACGAAGTGCTCGAGCAGCCCGTGGTCGGTCGTGTACCCTTCGAAGCCTCCCGGGACCCACTTGTCGAGGCCGCTGTCGAGTCCCAGCCAGGTCAGCCCTTCACGGTCCGTCAGGATCGAGTGGACGACGTCGTTGGCGAGCCCGTTGAGCGTCGTCAGCCGGGTGAACCGATCGCCTTGGAGGACGAGCAGCCCGCGGTCGGTGGCGAAGCAGAGGGCCTCCTCGCCACAGGGAGCGATGTCCTCGATGTCGGCGCCCGCGAAGGCGGAGGGAACGTCCACGGTCTCGACACCGACCCCGGCGCGCCAGCGGAGCAACCCGACGTCGGTTCCGATCCAGAGTCGATCGGCGGTGCCGAGCAGGGAAAGGACCGTGGTCCGGGGCAGGGCGATCCACTCGAAGCGATCCTGGCCGGTGGGCCTCCATCCCACTCCCGAGGAGGTGCCGACCCACAGCCGGCCGGCCGGGTCCCGGGAGAGGCTGCGCACGTGATCGTCCTGCAACCCCTCCGCGCCGCCGAAACGACGGACTCGATCGCCGGTGACGTGGAAGAGACCGGCGTCGCTCGCCGCCCACACGCCGTCGCCGTCGACCAGCAGGTCGCGGACGTAGGCCGAAGCCAGCGGCTCCTGCGGCAGGCAGGAGAAGCCTGCCCCTGCCTCGTGGCGGCACAGGCCGGCACCGGTTCCGATCCAGAGCCGTCCCGACTGGTCCGAGACGATGGCCTCGACCACGTTCGACGCCAGGCCGTCGGCGGTGGTGAAGTTGGTGAAGGCGTGGCCGTTGTAGCGGCTGATCCCGCCGTAGGTGCCCAGCCAGAGGTAGTCGGACGAGTCCTGGTGGATGGCCACGACCTGGGACTGGGGCAGGCCTTCGGCAAGGTCGTAGTGATCGAGGTTGTAGCGCTGCGCCTCGGTGAGCGCCGGCGTCAGGATCGACAACCCGAGCCAGAGGCGGCACGCCGCGGACGCCGGTCGCCCGGTCGGCCGCCGGGTCTCCGCCGCGACATGAGCGCAGGTCTTCGACACGTCTACTCCTCGGGGCTGAGGCCGTTGCGCAGCAGGCGAGCTGCCGCGCCCGGGCGGATTCGGTCTCCGTGCTGGCCCGACGATAGTGGAAAAACCGGCCGAGGTGGTGTCGAACCGGTCTCGCCGGCGTCTACCGGTGCGGGGCGGGGGTATCCGCGATGGGGACGGTGACGGCTCGGGCCCTAGACTCGGCGGCCCTGGAGCGAGCGGCTCCACTGGCGGCTGCCGAGGCGCTGGATGGTCGCGATGCGCTCTTCGGCGACGCGGTCGGCGGCGACGTTGGTCGGGACGCCTTCGGTCTTGGAGACCTCGAAGACCCGCATCAGGTTGAGGTAGATGGTTCGGGTGCCGCGCAGGGCGCGCTCCTGGTTGTATTCGCCCAGCAGCTCGTTGTAGACGTTGATCAGGCCGCCGGCGTTGATCATGAAGTCGGGCGCGTAGAGGATGCCGCGCTCGAGGAGGGCCTGGCCGTGGCTGTCCCGGGCGAGCTGGTTGTTGGCGCCGCCGGCGACGATTCCGCATCGCAGCTGCGGGATCGTCTCGTCGTTGAGGATCGCCCCCAGGGCGCAAGGAGCGAAGATGTCGCAGTCGACGGTGAAGATCTCCCCCGGCGCGACGACCTCGAGGCCCAGCTCGTCGGCCGCGAGGGCTGTGACCTCGTCGTCGATGTCGCACCCGATCAGCTCGGCGCCCTCGTCCTTCAGATAGCTCGCCAGGTGGTAGCCGACCGATCCCAGGCCCTGGATGGCGACGCAGCGGCCCGACAGCGAGGCCTCGTCGTAGCGCCAGCGAACCGCCGCCTTGATTCCCTGGAGCACGCCGTGCGCCGTCACCGGCGACGGGTCGCCGCTGCCGCCGTGGGCGGGGGAGACCCCGGTGACCCACTGCGTCTCGGTGAGGATGACCTCCATGTCCTCCATGTCGGTGCCGACGTCCTCGGCGGTGATGTAGAGGCCGCCCAGGGAGTCGACGTGGCGACCGAAGGAGCGGAACAGCTCCTCGCTCTTGTCGCTCTTGGGATCGCCCAGGATCACCGCCTTGCCGCCGCCGAGGTTGAGGCCCGCGGCCGCCGCCTTGTAGGTCATGCCCCGGGAGAGGCGCAGGGCGTCGGTCAGCGCCTCGTCGAAGGACTGGTAGGGCCACATCCGAACCCCGCCCAGACCGGGTCCCAGCGTGGTGTCGTGCACCGCGATGATCGCGCGCAGCCCGACGTCCGGGTTGGAGCAGACCAGGACCCTCTCGTGGCCCATCCGCGTGATCTCGTCGAATGCGTCCATCTTCCGAGACTCCTTCCCTCACCGCCGGAGTCGAAGGTCCGACCCGGGGGCTTGTCGTCCGTGGGGGGTGGCGTTGAGAGGGCGCGGCGCCGGACCCGACGGTCCGGAGGCGGTCCTGCCGGTGCCGGGATTGTAGTCAAAGGGTCGCCGCTCCGGCAACAACAGGGGGCGCGGCGCAGCGGCCCGGGTCTCGGCCCCTTAGAATGAAGGCGTGAACCCCCGGCCGCGGAGCGAGCGTCTCGAGGAATGGGCCCTCGAGCTGGGCTTCCACCGCGCCGGCGTCGCCGAGCTGCGACCGGCGGAGACCGGCGAGGCGCTGCGCCGCTGGGTGGCGGAAGGGCGCCACGCCGGGATGGCCTACATGGCCGAGCGGCTCGACGAGCGCTGCGATCCCGCCCTGGTGCTTCCCGGCGCGCGCAGCGCCGTCTGCGTCGCCCTGCACTACGCGGGAGACGAGGTGGTCCCGGGGGACCTCTGGCCGCGCGTCGCCCGCTACGCGCGCGGCCGCGACTATCACAACCTCATGGGCCGGCGGCTGCGCAAGCTGGCGCGGAGGATCGAGGAATCGTTCCCCGGCGCACGGGCCAGGCCGTACGTCGACACCGGTCCGGTGCTCGAGCGCGAGCTGGGGGCGCGGGCCGGCCTCGGCGCCGTGGGCAAGAACACCATGCTGCTCCATCCGGAGCACGGCTCGTGGTTCCTCCTCGGCGAGGTGCTGACGACCCTCGAGCTGGCCCCGGGGGCGCGGCTGGCGGATCCCTGCGGGTCGTGCAGCCGGTGTCTCGACGCCTGTCCCACCGGTGCGCTCGACGAGCCCTACCGGCTGGACGCGGAGCGCTGCATCAGCTACTGGACGATCGAGCACCGGGGCCCCATTCCGAGCCCGCGTGTGGAGGCCCTGGAGGGCTGGGTCTTCGGCTGTGATGTCTGCCAGGAGGTCTGTCCCTGGAACCGGGCCCCGGCTCCTGGGCACCCGGAGCTCGATCTGGCGGAGTCCCGGCGCTCGCTGGGCCTCGCCGGGCTGCTCGGTCTCGACGAACCGGCATACCGCGAGACCTTTCGCGGCTCCCCCATGCAGCGTGCCCGCCGCACCGGGCTGAGGCGCAACGCGCTGGCCGCGATCGGAGCCTCGTCGGACGCCGCTTACCGAGGCCCGCTGGAGGCGGTGAGGAGCGCTGCGGAGGGGCCCGACGAGGCCGCTCTGGCGGCCTGGGCGGAAGCCCGTCTGGAGCGGTCCCGGCGGCCTGTTTCCGGTTGACACTCTCGCGAGGCCGCCCCTATACTCGCAGCCTTCGGGTTCACGACGAACGACGGAGCTCGACCTGCCTCACGCAGGAAGCGCAAGGCGAAAGCCTAATCCCAGAATTCAGGAGGTAGTTTCCCCATGGAGTCTTCGGAAGAGCAGCTGGAGTCGTCGGCTGCAAGCGGCGAGTCCAGCGCCGCCGAGTCCGCCGAGCCCGTCCAGGGCGGCGAGGGCGGCGAGCTCGGTTACGAGCAGATGGTGAGCCTGTACGACGAGAGCATGCGGCACCTCTCGGAGGGCGAGATCGTCACCGGCAAGGTGATCGGGATCACGTCCAACGACGTGGTGGTCGACATCGGCTACAAGTCGGAGGGGCTCATCCCGCTGCAGGAGTTCACCGACCGCGACGGTGAGATCACCGTCGGGAAGGGTGACGTGGTCGAGGTTCTCCTGGAGCGTGCCGAGGACGTCGAGGGGCATGTCCTCCTCTCCAAGCGCAAGGCCGAGCGGATGCGCGTCTGGAACGACGTCGAGGCCGCCTACAAGGCCGGCGAGACGATCAAGGGCCGCGTCGTGGACCGCATCAAGGGCGGCTTGACGGTCGACATCGGCATCCGGGCTTTCCTGCCCGGGTCCCTGGCCGACATCAAGCCGATCAAGCACCTCGAGTCGCTGCGTGGCGAGGACCTGGAGTTCAAGGTCATCAGCATGGACCGGCGCCGGAACAACGTGGTGCTGTCGCGCAAGGCCATCCTCGAGAAGGAGTTCGAGGCCAAGAAGAAGGAGACCCTCGCCCGGCTGGAGGAGGGGATCCGGATGCCCGGCGTGGTCAAGAACATCACGGACTACGGAGTCTTCATCGACCTCGGCGGCCTCGACGGGCTGCTGCACATCACCGACATCTCCTGGGGCCGCGTGAACCACCCCTCGGAGCACTTCGGAGTGGGCGACGAGGTCGAGGTGGTCATCCTCAAGTTCGACCCCGAGACCGAGCGCGTCTCGCTCGGCTTCAAGCAGAAGGGCGAGGACCCGTGGACCCTGGTGGACAAGAAGTACCCGCTGGGCAGCCGGGTGCGCGGCAAGGTCGTCAGCCTCGTCGACTACGGCGCCTTCGTCGAGCTCGAGGAGGGGGTCGAGGGCCTCATCCACGTCAGCGAGATGTCGTGGACCAAGAAGGTCGTCAACCCCTCCAAGCTCCTCGAGGTCGGAGCGGAGGTCGAGGCCATCGTCTCCGAGCTCGACCTCGACCAGCGGCGGATCAGCCTGTCGCTGCGCCAGGCCGAGCGCAATCCGTGGGAGGAGCTTTCGATCAGCCATCCGGTGGGTTCGGTGGTCGAGGGCACGGTGCGCAACCTCACCGAGTTCGGCGCCTTCGTCCAGATCACCGAGGAGATCGACGGCTTGGTCCACGTCTCCGACATGAGCTGGACCAAGCGCGTCAAGCACCCGAGCGAGGTGCTCAAGAAGGGCGACAAGGTCCAGGCGCGGATCACCAACATCGACGTCGAGAACCAGCGGGTCTCGCTGTCGATCAAGGAGTTCCTGCCCAACGAGTGGGACGGCTTCGCCTCTGCGCACAAGGTCGGCGACGTGGTCACCGGACAGGTGGTCAACGTCACCGACTTCGGGCTCTTCGTGGACGTCCACGAGGGTCTGGAGGGCCTGGCGCACGTCAGTGAGATCGACGTCGACGGCCGCCTCGAGGACGAGTACTCGGTCGGTGGCTGGGTGAGCGCCCGCATCCTCCGGGTCGAGGAGGAGGACCACAAGGTCGGCCTCACGATGCGCGGCGTGCCCCAGCCCAGCGACGACGAGATCGCCGAGCTCGCCGCCGCCCGCGCGGGCGGGGACGACGAGGAGGAGTCAGAGGACGAGGACGAAGCCGGGCACGACGAGGACACCGACGACGGGGATTCCGACGACGAGGACTCGGACGATGAGGAGTCGGACGACGAGGACTCCGACGACGAGGACTCCGACGACGAGGAGAAGGAAGGGTAGACTGGGTCGGGGGACAACGTGGCGAAGAGTGGAATGACGAAAGCCGAGCTCGTCGAGCAGGTCGCGCGCGACACGCTGCTCACCAAGAAGCACGCGGAGCTGGTGGTCAACACGGTCTTCGACAGCATCGTCGAGTCCCTCAAGGACGGCGACAAGATCGAGCTGCGGGGCTTCGGGAGCTTCCGGATCCGGCGCCGGGACGCGCGGGTGGGTCGCAACCCGAAAACGGGAGCCCGGGTCCAGGTTCCTGCCAAGCGAGTGCCCTACTTCAAGCCCGGCAAGGACCTGCGCGAGCTGCTCAACGAACGTCCGGACGCGTGATCCCGAGGTGAGCGTGAGCGACGAGGAGCGCCCGGAGGGCGCCGCTCCGGCGGAGACCGGCAGCGAGCCGGCCCCGCTTCCCTCGGGGCGCGGCCTGGGCGCCTTGGTCGCGGGCTTCCTGGTTCCCGGTCTCGGACACGTCTTTCTCGGCAGGGTGGGTCGAGGTGTCGCTTTCCTGGTTCTCATCCTGACCAGCGCCGGCATCGGGCTGTCGCTCGAGGGCAACCTCTATCGCATGACGCCGGGCCAGCCTCTGACCTACCTGGCGACCCTGGGCTCGATGGGGATGGGGCTGCCGTACTTCATCCTCCGCTGGGGGACGGGATACCAGGGGAGCGTGACTGCTGTGGGCTACGAGTACGGCACCGCGTTTCTCCTCACCGCGGGGCTGATGAACCTGCTGCTGTTGCTCGACGTGTGGGACATCGCCCGCGGCCGCAAGAGCTGATCCGATGCCCGTCGACCACTTCCTCCTCATGGTGCTCTACGCGCTCCTGGTGAGCGTCTTCTTCGCCCTGCTCTGGCGGCGGGAGCGGCGCGCCCGGATCAAGCTGTTCCTGCAGCTGTTCGTCGGGATGGTCGGCGGTGCCCTCCTCCTCGCCTGGCTCATGTACCCCTTCCCCGGCGGGCCGCCGGCGCCGATTCCCTGACCTCCATGGAGGAGCGCCAGGTCCTGCTGGTGGCGGGTGAGGCATCCGGCGACCTGCACGCGGCCCGGCTGTTGACCGAGATGACGCGGCGGTCCCCCGGGATCCGGGCGTTCGGCCTGGGGGGCGACGAGCTGCGCGCGGCGGGGATGGAGACCTTGTGGGACTCCTCAGAGGTCGCCGTGGTCGGCATCACCGAGGTGATCTCGGTCTTGCCGCGGGCGCGACGGATCTTCCATGGCCTGCTGGCAGCGGCCGCGGAGCGGGGCGCGCGCTGTGCCGTGCTGGTGGACTCGCCGGAGCTCAACCTCCGCCTGGCCCGGGCTCTCAAGCGCCGCGGCCTGACCGTGGTCTACTACGTCAGCCCCCAGGTCTGGGCGTGGAGGCGGCGACGGATCCGGACCATCCGCCAGGTGGTCGACAGGATGGTGGTGCTGTTCCCGTTCGAGGAGGCGTTCTACCGCGAGCATGGAGTCGACGTCGTCCACGTCGGCCATCCGCTGGTGGACGAGGTGCCGCGCCGCGACCACGTCTGGGATCGACCCCCGTCCGTCGCGACCGAAGGGAGGCTGCGGGTCGCGCTGCTGCCCGGCTCCCGCTCGAGCGAGATCGAGCGCCTCGGACCGGTGTTCCTGGAGGCCGGAGCCCTGCTGGCCGGCCGGCTGCCGGTGGACCTCGTCTGGATCAAGGCCCCGGGCTTGCCGCGGGAGCGCGTCGCGGCCCTGATCGAGCGATCGCGGGTCCCGGTGGAGATCGTGGCCAGCGCCGGCCGCCTGCGGGAGCTTGCCCGGTGCCACCTGGCGCTCTGTGCCTCGGGCACAGCCACCTTGGAGGTG
>Ga0302046_10000772_pt1 | contig 30838 bp, 25 predicted proteins | sample RVTome_11_FD_200261 | JGI IMG/M metagenome (GOLD analysis project Ga0302046, IMG submission 200261) | Soil microbial communities from uranium-contaminated site in the Upper Colorado River Basin, Wyoming, United States - RVT147D111 (version 2) ...
CGTACCATCACCGATGGGCATCGGAGCGAAACGGCATCGAGAACGAGGGGGCCGTCTTCGGCCGGTGGTGGGGGTGGTGCCGGCACGAACGCCGGAGCGAAGACTCCAGGTGGAGGGCCAGACGTCGGCCCGCACTCGGGCCCCGACGCGCGCAACTGTGGGCCGAGCGTTCGATCATCCCGTGTCGAGACGAGTACGTACACGGGCAACTCTCGTGTCTCGACATGAGCCGCAAAGCGGAATCGTTCCGTAAGCACTGTCCTCAGCATCTCCCGGGCCGCGGTCTCGGTGACATCCGGCCTTGTGGTGGCAATGACTTCGAATCGGTCGCGACCGAGCCACTCCGGCCCGCCAACGATCCGGGAGGCCGGCAGGCCATGCGCAGCAGCGGCAAGTTCACGGACCGTTGCGGAGGGTGCCAGAAGCCTCCCGCCCGGCCGGACGCTGATGGATCCGCTGCTCCGGACGTCGCCGGAGAGGCGCTTGACAGATGCAACATCAAAGGCAGCGGTCTTCGGCGCCGCCTGCCCGCGGACCAGGGATGCCGACGCAGCCAGGGCGAGGCCCCAGACTGCCAGTTGCCGGGTCATGCCGGGTCAGACACCGACTCCGGCAGGAGGCTCCCGACTCGCCGCCCGTCTGCTGCGCTCGGGTAGTGGCCCGGTGCGCGCAGTTCCTGGGGACCTGCCTGCTCCAGTCCCGCAAGCAATCGGCGCAGAGTCGCCCGCGGCAGCGCGCCGAGGACGGCGAGTCGATTGCAGCAGGCACGCGACGGCGTTACGCTTGTGGCCATGAGAAAGTCTGTTGCCGCTCTTGCCGTCCTGTTCGCCTTGGCAGTCCTGCTCGTCGCACCGCGCGCATCCGTCGCCCAAACGGACTGGAACGCGCCGTTCCCGCCGCACCGGATCATCGACAACGTCTACTACGTGGGCACGCGCGCGCTGGCCTCGTTCCTCGTCACGACGCCGGAGGGGCACGTCCTCATCAACAGCGACTTCGAGTCCACGGTGCCAATCCTCCAGAAGAACGTCGAGGCGCTCGGCTTCCGGTTCGACGACATCGCCGTCATCGTGGGCAGCCACGCGCATGGCGACCACATGGAGGGCGACGCGCTCGTCAAGGAGCTGACCGGCGCGACGGTGATGGCCATGGAGCAGGACGTGCCGGGGCTCCGGGCCATGCGCCCGGGCGGCAAGGAGCATCCGGTCGACCGGATGCTGACCGACGGCGAGCAGGTCGAGATCGGCGGTGAGACGCTGACGGCGTACCGCACCGGAGGGCACACCGAGGGGTGCACGAGCTGGGGCCTCGAGGTGGAGGAGGGCGGCCGCTCGTACCACGTCCTGGTCGTCTGCAGCTTCGGCGTCAATGCTGGCTACGTGCTGGTCGACAACCCGAACTACCCGGCGATCGCGGACGACTATCGTCGAACGTTCGCGCGGGCGCGCGAGCTGCCGGTGGACGTGTTTCTCGGCTCGCACGGCTCCTTCTATGGGCTGGAGGCGAAGTACGAGCGGCTGCAGCGCCGCGGACCCGGGGATCCGAATCCCTTCGTCGATCGGGACGGCTACCTGGCCCACGTCGCCGCGCAGGAGGCACGCTTCCAGGCGATGCTGGCCGAGCAGCAGCCGGCGCGCTGAGCGCCCACGAGACGCCCGGCGGGCGGGCCGCGGAGGAGGAGGGCGCCGCCCGTCATCCATCGGGCGGCAGCCGCCGATACGATGGCCATCGCGATGAGGGTGCGGATCCGTCTGTCGGGCTGGCCGCCGCCGTTGGGCGCCCGCGGCCTCGTCCGGCTCCTCGGCGCGGGTGCCCTCGTCGCCCTGGCGGCCGCCGCGGTCTGGGAGGCCCGGACCTCCACGGTCCAGGCCTGATACTTCACGCGCGAGGCCCGGGGCGTCGGGTATGCCGTCGTCGACGGACCTGCCGCGCGGACGCGGTTCCCCACGACCGGGCCGATCGACGAGCGCCTCGGGTACCGGAGGCTGCCGGCCTTGATCGAGACGCTCGAAGCCCCGCGGGTTCGAAGTCGAGCGGCAGGCCGAGGTGTCTTCCCGCTTCGCCGGGCTCGTGGACCGGGGCGTCTTTCCCCTGTACCGGGAGAAGCTGCAGGGAGGCCTCACCCTGCTCGACCGGAACGGCAGGCCGTTCTACGCGACGCCGACACCGCGCGAGGTCTACCCGTCGTTCGACGCGGTTCCCGAGGTCGCGTGGCGCACGCTCCGCTTCATCGAGAGCCAGGGGTTTCTCGACGAGGACCTTCCGTATCGCAACCCGGGCGTCGAATGGGACCGCCTCGTGCGGAGCTCCGCGGAGCTCGGGCTGCAGGCCCTCGGCGCTGATCGGAACGTGCCCGGCGGCAGCACCATCGCCACCCAGCTCGAGACGTTCCGGCACGCGCCTGAAGGCCGCACGGGGTCGGTACGCGAGAAGCTCGTGCAGATGGAGACGGCGGCGCTGCGCGCGCTGACCGAGGCCTATCTCGACCTGCTCGGACGGGAAGGCGCGGTGCCCGCCGCGCTGGCCACCGCGGCCCGGCAGGCCAGCGCCACCATCCTGCCGCGGGCACCGGAGCGCCCGGCGGCGTCGTTCGTCCGGCAGAAGGCCGCCAACCAGGTGCGGACGCACCTGCTCACCTTGCTGGGCGTGGCGGGCCTGTACGACCTCGATCGTGTCGACCTGACCGTTTCCACCACGCTCGACGTCGGCTGGCAGGGTGCCGTGGCCGGGTTCATCGAGCGGCTCGAGCGTCCCGAGCACGTGCGCGAGCTGGGCGTCGACGGCGCGAACCTGCTCGATCGCGGCGACCCGTCGAAGGTCATCTACTCGTTCACGCTCATGGAGACCACGCCGCTCGGCAACGTGGTCCGGGTGCAGACGGACAACTACGACGGCCCCCTGAGCTTCGCGCAGGCCAGTCGTGTCGAGCTCGGTTCGACGGCGAAGCTTCGCGCCCTGGTGACCTATTTGGAGGTCATCGCCGAGGCGCACCGGCGCCTCGCCGGGCAGACGTCCGAGGCGCTGCAGGCGACGCCGATCGCGCCCCGGGACGTCCTGACGCGGTGGGTGCGGGATTCCCTTCTGGCCGAGCCCGACGCCACGCTCGAGTCGGTCCTCGACGCGGCGATGGCGCGGCGCTACTCGGCGAACCTGCCGTTCATCCGCATCATGCGCGACGTCGTGAACCACTACATGTTCCGTTCGCCGGAAACGACCGCGCGCGTGCTGGAGGACGTCGACGACCCGGCGCGGCGGGACTATCTCTCGCGGTTCGCGGACCGCGAGGGCAGCGAGTTCATCCGGCAGTTCCGCCGCAAGTACCAGGACGTGAGCAGATCGGCGCTGCTGACGGCGCTGACGGGCAACCGCCGGCTCGGGCCGCAGCGGACCGCCTGGGCCGTGCGCGCGGTACTGCCGGAGGCCGGCCCCGACCGGTTCGCCGGCGTGCTGGCAGAGCTGCTGGCCGACGACCCGCTGTCGCGTGCGGCCGTCGAGGAGCTGTACCGCACCAGCGACCCGACTGGCCGGCCCCTCAACGATCTCGGGTACCTCGCGCGAATCCACCCGCTGGAGCTCTGGGTCGTGCGCCATCGCCTCGAGCATCCCGACGCGAGCCTGGCCGAGATGCTCGAGGCGAGCCGCACCGTGCGGCAGGACGTCTACGCGTGGCTCTTTCGCACGAGCCGGCGCAACGCCCAGGACGCGCGCATCCGGGGCATGCTGGAGATCGAGGCGTTCCAGGAGATCCTCGCGGCCTGGCAGCGGGTCGGGTACCCGTTCGACAACCTCGTGCCGTCGTTCGGCACGGCGATCGGCAGCTCCGGCGACCGTCCGATGGCCCTGGCAGAGCTCGTGGGCATCGTCCTCAACGGTGGCGTCCGTCACCGGGTCGTGCGGGTGGACGCGCTGGACTTCGCCGGGCAGACGCCGTTCGAGACCAGACTGGCACGACAGGCGGCGGGTGGCGAGACGGTGATGCCTCCGGCTGTTGCCGCCGTGGTTCGTCGGGCGTTGATCGATGTCGTGGATCGCGGCACGGCCCGTCGCGCGCGGGGCGCTCTGTTCGGTGCCGAAGGCTCACCGCTCGTCATCGGCGGCAAGACCGGCACCGGCGACAACCGCTTTCGCGTCTTCGGCGCGGGCGGTCGCCTGCTCGAGTCGAGGCCCGTGAACCGCACGGCGACGTTCGCCTTCTTCGCCGGGGACCGCTACTTCGGCGTCGTCACTGCGTACGTCCCGGGGCAGGAGGCCGGCGACTACCGGTTCACGAGCGCCCTGCCGTCCGAGGTGCTCAGGCGGATCGGCGAACAGCTCGGATCGCTCGATCCGTCTCCTGCGGAGAGCGCCGACGCCGCGTCAGGGCGCCCCGATGTTCTCGGGTCGCCCGCCGAGGTCGTGCAGGACGTCGAGGATCCGGCGTGAGCTCTCCCAGTCGCACCAGGACACTTCGTTCAGCTCGGCGACGGCGAGCTCTTCGCCGAGACGGTGCAGGAAGTCCGACGCGATCGATCGACGGGGGAGTCGGGCGTACGTCGCGTCGAGCCAGGGTCGCTCGAGCGGCGTCCCGGCCACCGCAGGAAACGGATCGAGCGGGGTCAGGAGCTCGGGGAGGCTGCGCAGGCCCGAGGCCCAGAGGCGTTCGAGAGGCGCCGCGAGCATCATGGTGCTCCAGAGGCCCCCGGTATCCCTGATCAGCGCCGCGAGGTCGTGGCTGGGCCGTTCGATGAAGGTCTCGACGCGGCGGACCTCGAGCTGGCTGACACGGGCGACGGGAGAGCCGGGCAGAATCCAGCCGTGCCTGGCCTCGAGTGACGTCGGTGCGACCCCCAGCACGACGGTGCGATCGATCCGACGGGCGGTGTCGAGCGCCGCCGTGACCCTGATGCCGAGCGCGTGCGCCGGGTGCACGAAGTGATCGGCTGGCAGCACGACGATCAGGGCTTCGGGATCGACGGCCTGGACCAGGCAGAGGGCCAGGAACAGCGAACAGGCGGTGCCGCGGTCGGATGGCTCGCGCAGCACCCGTCCCTGGTCGAGCACCGGGTGCGAAGGACCTCCCGGGAGCGCGGCCCACGGCTCGCGTGCGGGGAGTGGCACGACGACCCGCCTGGCGTCCGAGATCGACATCGCCAGGTCGAGCGTCTGGCTGAGCGGCGAGCTGATGTCCCCCGGCCACGACCCTTCGGGCTCGAGCGCGCCGCCGAGGACCACGGTCCACGTATGACGATGGTCGACGGCCCCGTCCATCGCAGCCCCTCCAGGGAGTGACCCGCCCCGCGAGTGCAGGCTCACCAGGAGCGTACGTCCTGAGCCGGCGTCCGTCCATATACCGGAAGGTGTAGGCTGCTATACCCGCCACGGCCGCCGGTGTCTGATGTACAGTGACGCCATCGTCGGTCCCTCGAGGAGGATCCCGGTGAAACTGCTGAGCCGAGTCGTCATCGTCATCCCCGTTCTCGCCACCGCGTCGTTCGGCACTGCGACCCTCACCGGTCAGGGCCGCCAGATCGTCGCGCTGGCACCGAAGCCCGCCGAGCTGACCCCCTACGTCGCCCCGCACAGACCCCACTGGAAGCTGCAGGAGATTCTCGACCAGCACGCGGGGCAGCAGAGCTGGCGCCAGACGGTCGTCGAGGACGAGCTCCTCCGGGCGCAGTACATCTCGATGGCGCCCGGCGAGAGCACGCCGACCGCGTTCTACGCCGACAACCGGGTGTGGTGGGTCGTGCAGGACGGGCGGATCCGGTTCGAGATCGACGGCCAGGAGCCGTTCGTCGCCACGAAGGGGTACCTCGTGCAGGTGCCGTATCGCGTGCCGTTCCGCATGGAGACGGTGGGTGACACGCCGTCGCTGCGCTTCGAGGTCACCGTGGCCGGCGCCAGTCTGCTGTATCCGGCCGACGGGGGCCACACGCCCGACGCGGTGGACGGCGTGACGTTCGTGCCGGTGCGGCTGTCGGGTCGGGGCTCGTACGACGAGCGCAACCAGCCGTCCCTCGACTTCCTGGGCGAGGTGGTGGGCGGCACGCGGCGCGGCGGCGCGTTCGTGAGCGACGATCGAGGGTTTGCCAACATCATCCGCGGACGTGGGGCGCCGCCGCCGCCGGATTCCGACATCGGTCACTTCCACCTGGACTACGGGGAGTTCTGGTTCATCCTCGAAGGCCAGATCGACTACCTCATCGAGGGCGTGCCCCTCCTCTCCGCGCATCAGGGGGACGTCGTCTACGTGCCGAAGGGGCGCTACCATCGGGCGACCTACGGCGGTGTGGGGATGGCCACGCGCCTGGCGATCAACGGGTACCCAGCCGGCCTCCACAACTGGCCGGCGCCCGACCCGAACGACTGAGGTGTAACGCCGGCTGCGCTTGACCGTCGCGAATCGGCGGCAGTACGCTCCGAAGGGCTGTCGATGTCTTCGCCCACCGTCACGTTTCACGTCCTCGGTCAGCTCAGGACCTACTGCGACGGCGCCGAGCAGCTCTCGGTCACGGCGGCCACCGTGCGTGCCGCGCTCGAGGACCTCGAGCGGAGCCAGACGGCGCTCTACCGCAATATCTGTGACGAGACCGGCACGGTGCGCCGGCATCTGAACGTCTTCGTGAACTCGGACAACGTGCGCGACCTCGAGGGCGTCGACACGGCGTTGGCGCCCGGCGACGTGGTCACCGTGCTGCCGGCAGTATCGGGAGGGTGACGTGGCTGATCGGATCGTGTTGACCGTTGGCACCAAGAAGGGCGTGTTCGTCGCCGAGGCGGCCAGGGCCCGCCAGCGCTTCAAGCTGCGCGGGCCGCACGGTCCCGGCGTGCCGGTGTACGCGACGTTCGTCGACACGCGGGGCACGCCGCGCGTGTACGCCTCGAGCTGCAACCCGTTCTTCGGCATGAAGGTGCTGCGCTCGACGAACCTGGGCAAGAGCTTCGAGGAGACGACGTCCGCGCCGGCCTTCGCCGGAGGCGACGGGCGAGCGCTCGCCAACATCTGGTCGATCGAGGCCGGGCCCGACAAGAAGGAGCTGTGGTGCGGTGTCGAGCCGGCTGCGCTCTTCCGGAGCACGGACCGGGGCGACTCGTGGGAGATGATGCCCGGCATCAGCGACCACGAGCACGCACGCAAGTGGCAGCCCGGGAACGGCGGCCTCTGCATGCACACGATCGTCCGCGACGGCAACCGCGTGCACCTGGGTATCTCGACGGGCGGCCACTATCTGAGCGAGGACGGCGGGCAGACGTTTCAGGCGTCGAACACCGGCGTGGGGGCCGGCTTCGCCCCCGATCCGTATCCCGAGTTCGGCCAGTGCGTGCACAAGATCGCGCGGCACGAGAACGCCCCCGGACGCCTCTACATGCAGAACCACGGCGGCTGGGCCGAGTGGACCGGGCCGGGAGGGCCGCGGCCGGACATCGGCGTCCTGCGCAGCGACGACTACGGCCGTTCGTGGCGGTCGATCGCGAAGGGCCTGCCGTCCGACTTCGGTTTCCCGATCGTGGTCCATCCGCACGACCCCGACACGGTGTACGTGGTGCCGCTGGCGCCGTCAACGCGGACGTGCCCCGACGGCGCACCGGCCGTGTGGCGCAGCGAGAACGGCGGCGACTCGTGGAAGCGGCGCGCGCGCGGGTTCCCGAAGAAGGACACGTACTTCACGGTGCTGCGCGACGCGATGACGGTCGACGAGGTGAAGGCGCCAGCGCTCTACCTCGGGACCACGACCGGGCAGCTCTGGATCGGCCGGGACGGCGGCGAGCAGTGGGAGTGCCTGTTCGACTCGCTGCCGCCCATCCACAACGTGAAGGTCGCCGTCGTCTGAGCCCCTGCCGGCGTGGCCGCGTGGCGATACAATCGCCGCAGTATGGGTGACATCTCCCGGCGGGCGCTGCTCCAGGCGGCGGTGGCGCCGGTGCTGCTGCCGCGGCCCGCGCGCGGCCAGGCGCGCACGGTCGCCGCGCCGAAGCCGCTCTCACGCGACGCGGTGACGCACGACTGGGCGTCGTTCCTCGGCCCCACGCACGACGCCGTCTCCAGCGAGACACGTCTCAGTCGCGAGCTGCCGCCGCCGCTCGTCTGGGAGTACCCGAAGGGCACGAGCTATTCGGCCCCGGCCGTCGCGGGCGACGCCCTGGTCTATCCCCACCGGGTCGGCGACGAGGAGGTCATCGACTGCCTGGATGCCGAGACGGGCGAGCGCCGCTGGCGGTTTCGCTACGGCACGGCCTTCGAGGATCGCTACGGCTACAACAACGGGCCGCGCTCGAGCCCCGTGATCGACGGCTCGCGCGTCTTCACGCTGGGAGCCGAGGGAAAGCTGCACTGCCTGGACCTGGCATCGGGCGGCCTCGTCTGGCGGCGCGATCTCCGTGCCGAGTACAAGGTGCCCCAGGACTTCTTCGGCACGGCGGGCACGCCGCTCGTCGAGGACGACAGGCTCATCATCAACGTGGGTGCGCCCGGCGGTCCGTGCGTGGCCGCGTTCGACCTGGCCTCCGGCAAGGAAGTGTGGGGGGCGGGGACCGAGTGGGGACCGAGCTACTCGTCGCCGGTGCCCGCCGTCGTGCACGGTCGCCGCCGCGTCTTCGTCTTCGCTGGCGGTGAGTCGCAGCCGCCTGCCGGCGGCCTGATGTCGATCGACCCTGCCGACGGCGCCGTGGACTTCTCGTTTCCGTGGCGCAGTCGCGCGTACGAGTCGGCCAACGCCGCCAGTCCGGTGGTGTTCGACGACAAGGTGTTCATCTCGGCCAGCTATCGCACGGGTGGCGCGCTTCTCGAGATCCAGCCCGACTTCAGTTACCGCGTGGCCTGGACGACCCAGGAGTTCGCGCTGCACTTCAACACGCCCATCTACCGGGACGGGTACCTCTACGGCTTCGACGGGCGCAACGAGCCCGACGCGTCGCTGGCGTGCCTCGACGTGGCGACCGGGGAGATCGTCTGGCGGGAGGTCGCCGAGTGGCCGGACAGGCTCGGCGACCGGGAGTTCATCGTCAGCATCTATCGCGGGTCGCTCCTGGCCGTGGACGGCGCCTTCCTCTGCATCGGGGAGTTCGGCCACCTGCTCTGGGTGGATCTCACGCCGGAGGGCTATCGGGAGATCTCGCGCGCGTGGCTCTTTCCGGCACGCGAGACGTGGACGCTCCCCGTGCTCAGCCGGGGGCTGCTCTACGTCGTGCAGAACACCCCCGACCTGCTGCGGCGCTCGCAGCCCCGGCTGCTGTGCTACGACCTCCGGGCGTAGCCAGCCCGGCCATCTGCCATCAGCGACGCCCGGCGTCGAGCAGTTCGCGCATGCGATGCCGCGCCCGCTCGCGAATCGCCTCCGGGAGTGGTGCGTGGCCCGCATCGCGACAGAGGTCGATGGTCTGGCGCAGGCCCTGCACGAGCACCGCGCATGGCCGGCACGACCGGCAGTGTTCCTCGATCGGCGCGCATTCGACGGCGTCCAGCTCGCCGTCCACGTAGGCCTGAATCTGCCCCTGGACGGCTTCACAGGTGCCGGTCGGACGGGGGCTCACAGGTCCTCCAGGCGCTCTCGCAGCATGGCGCGCGCACGATGCAGGCGTGTCTTCACGTTCGCCTCCGATAGACGGGTGATGGCGGCCACTTCCTTCGTTGACAGCCCCTCGATCTCACGCAGGACGACGACGGCCCGGTAGGTGTCGGGCAGTTCTCCGAGCGCCGCGCGGAGACGGCTCCCCAGCCAGGCGTTCAGGAGCTGCTCGTCGGCCGCGCGAGCCGGGTCCTCGATCTCGACCGGGCCCGCCCGCTCGTGGCCGTCGCCACCATCCTGCTCGATCGAGACGTGACGGGCCGGTTCCCCCACGCGCCGGCGTCGCTTCATCAGGCAGGCGTTGCGCACCGTCGTGTACAGCCAGGTCCGGAACGCCTCCGGCGCCTCGATCTGGCGGACGTGCTGATACGTACGCATCAGCGCGTCCTGCATCACGTCCTCGGCGTCGTCGGGGTTTCCGCACACGAGCAGGCTGACACGATACGCCGCTTCCTGCGCCCGCATGAGGAGCCGCTCCATGGCGTCTGGATCTCCGGCTGCCGCCCCGCGCACCAGGTGCGCGTATGCCGCCCGGACATCGTCCTGCTCCGTTGGATGCAGATTCGCCGAATCGGTCACACCGTCCTCGTACGCTCGGGATTCTACCCGTGTCACCGATTCCGGAATCCTGCATCCCTCCAGCATGCATCGAAAGGCTGCCGGAGCTGCAGCCCTCATCGGCCTGCTGGGTTCATCGGTCGCATTGGCCCAGGACTCCCTGACGCTGGGCCAGGCCATCGACCGCGCCCGGGCCGGCAACCGGGGGCTGCTCGGCGCGCGGGCCGCAACCGAGGAGGCGCGCCTCGAGGCGCGCGCGACCCGCGCGGAGCTGCTCCCTCGTGTGACCGTCGCCGAATCATGGCAGCGCGGCGACCAGCCGGTCTTCGCGTTCGGCTCGCTGCTGTCGGCGCGTCGCTTCACCGCGGGCGATTTCGCCCTCGACGCGCTGAACCATCCCGGCCCGACCGGCTTCTTCCAGACGACCGTCGGCGCCGAGCACGTGCTCTTCGACGGCGGCCGGCGCCGCTCGGGCGCCGCCCTGGCACGGCTCCGCGCCGAGATCGCGTCGCACGACGCGGACGAGACCGCCGCCGGCCTCGTGGTGGAGGTCACGCGTAGGTTCGGCGACGTGCTGGCCGCCCAGGCCGCCCGCGTGGCGGCCGACGCCGGCGAGGACGCCGCGATGGAGGATCTCGCCCGGGCGGAACGGCGGCGAGACGCCGGAATCCTCCCCGAGGCGGACGTGCTGAACCTGGCCGTGCACCTCGCCGAGCTGCGCGAGCGATCGATCCAGGCAGTCGCCGACGCCGTCGCTGCACGGGCCGAGCTCGATCGCCTGATCGGTGACCCACCGGGCCGCACGTACGACGTGCTCGAGCCGGTCGCTGGACTTGCCGACACCGTTCCGGCCACCGACGCGCTGATCGAGGTGGCCGTCCGCACACGACCGTCGCTGCGGCGGGCCGAGGCGGCGACCGAGCTGGCCGACCGTGCGCGGCGCGGCGCACGAGCCGCGTTCATCCCGCAGGTCGCCGCCCAGGCCGCGATTGCCCTCAGCGGTACGGCCTTCGACGAGCGCGCCTCGTCGTGGCTCGTCGGCGGTGAGCTGCGCTGGAGCCTGTCCACGGGCGGGGCGGAGGCGTCTCGGGCAAAGGCCGCCGCCGAGGCGGTCGCCCGGTCGCGAATGGCGCGCGACGACGTCGAAGCGCAGGTGGAAGTCGAGGTGATCTCCGCACGAGCCAGGCTCGAGGCGGCACGCGCGCGTGTGGACGTGGGGCGCGCGGCCCTGATCCAGGCCCGCGAGAGCCAGCGCATCATCCGCGACCGTTTCGACGCGGGCCTGGCCGGAACCGACGAGGTGCTGCGTGCCTCGGCCGCCGTGCTGGAGGCCGACGCGCGCCGGACGGCGGCCGTCGTGGCCCTGCTCGTGTCGCAGGCCGATCTCGATCGCGCGACGGGGCGCTCGCGGTGAGGAACACGGACATGAGGACACTGGCGACCATCGCGCTCGGCATGACGTTGACGTGGGGCTGCGGCGCCACCTCCGAGCCTGCCGGCGACGGTCCGGCCGCTGCGACGGCCGTGACCGTGGCCCGTGCCGCGCGCGTGGAGCTTCCGTCGTACGTGGAGGTCGGGGGCATCGTGCAGCCGCGATCGACCGCCTTCGTCTCGAGCCGGGTTGCCGCCACGGTGGAGGCGGTCTACGTGGTCCCGGGCGACCGCGTGACCCGGGGGCAGATGCTCGTCCGGCTGGACCGACGGGAGCTCGCCGCGCACGCTGCCCGTGCGGCGGCCGAGCGCGTTGCGGCCACCGAGGCCGTCCAGGCGTCCGAGGCCGCCGCCGCCGCGGCCGAGGCCGAGCTGCGCCTCGCCGAGACCACGCTCACGCGAATCACCGAGCTGCACGGGAAGCAGTCGGCCACGCAGCAGGAGCTGGATCGGGCGGTAGCGGCGCGTGACGGCGCCGCCGGACGGGCGCGTGCCGCTCACGCCGCCCGGGCGGCCGCCGACGCATCAGGTGACGCGGCCCGCGCGGCGGAGGACGCCGCCCGGGTGGCCGACTCCTACAGCGTGCTCTCGGCGCCCTTCGACGGGGTGGTTGCCGAGCGGCTCGTGGACGAGGGCGCGCTGGCGCTGCCGGGCACGCCGCTGCTGCTGCTCGAGGAGCGTAGCACGCCGAGACTCGAGGTCCGGATCGACGACACCCATGCGTCCCGTCTGCTGCCAGGCGTGCAGGCCGAGGTTCGACTGGACGGGCAGGCCGCGACCTGGACGCCCGCGCGCGTGGTGGAGATCGGCCGGTCGGAGCCGGCGACGCACAGCTTTCTGGTCACCCTGGAGATCGACGGGCAGGAGCCGGTGCGGAGCGGGACGTTCGGGCGCGCCCGCTTCGCCTGGGAGGCCCGCACCGCGGTGACCGTGCCGGCCGGCAGCGTGCTCAGGCGGGGTCAGCTCTCGCTCGTCTACCTCGTCGATGCCGCTGGGCGCGCTCGCCTCCGACCGGTCGTCACCGGCGCGGCCGGCGATGGCGATCTGGAGATCCTCACCGGACTCCAGGACGGTGACACCGTGGTGGTCGCGCCGCCGGTCACGCTGGCCGACGGATCGCGCGTCGAGCTCGCTGCGAGCGCTCCGGCGGACGGAATCCAGCCATGAACGAAGCCACGGGTCTGGCCGGTCGCATGGCGGGCGCGCTGCTGCATTCGAAGCTGACGCCCCTGGCCATCCTGGCATCGCTGCTGCTCGGCGCCTACGCCGTCGTGGCGCTGCCGCGCGAGGAGGAGCCGCAGATCGTCGTGCCCATGGCCGACGTCATCGTCGAGCTGTCGGGCGCCGGTCCTTCCGAGGTGGAGCAGCGGGTGACCCGGCCGCTCGAGAAGCTGCTCTGGGAGATTCCCGGCGTCGAGTACGTCTATTCGACGTCGAGCGAAGGGCGGGCGCTGATAATCGTCCGCTTCCTGGTCGGCGAGGACGAGGAGGGCGCGCTCGTCCGCCTCCACCAGAAGCTGATGGCCAATCCCGGTGCGCTGCCGGCCGACGCGTCGTCGCCCCTCGTCCAGGTGCGCTCGATCGACGACGTGCCGGTCATGGCGCTCACGCTCTGGGGCGACGGCTACGACGACGTCCTGTTGCGGCTCATCGGGGCGCAACTGCAGGAGACGCTCAAGGAGATTCCGGACGTCTCCGAGGTCGCTCTGATCGGCGGCCGGCCCCGCCAGATCTCGGTGGAGCTGGATCCGCCGGCGCTGGCCGCGCGCGGACTCGACCCGCTGGCGGTGCGTCAGGCCCTGCTGAGCGCCGATGCCAGGTCCGGCGACGTCCATCTCGTGAGCGGGAACGAGTCGATTCGGGTCGAGAGCGGGGGCTGGGCCGGGTCCGCCGCCGAGATCGGGCGGGTGGTCGTCGGCGGGTCGGGCGCGGCGCCGGTGCGTCTGGCCGACGTGGCGTCGGTCGTCGACGGCGGCGGAGAGCCATCGTCGTACGTCAGCCAGCACGTCGCCGGCGGCGCGGCTCATCCGGCCGTCACCCTCTCGATCTCCAAGCGCAAGGGCACCAACGCGACCGGGATTACCGAGGCGGTCAGACGGAAGCTGGACACGGTGCGCGGCGTCCTGCTGCCCTCGGACCTCGAGGTGTCGGTGACGCGTGACTACGGGGCGACCGCCGAGCACAAGTCCAACGAGCTGCTCTGGCACATGGTCCTGGCCGTTGTCTCGGTGTCGATCCTGATCTGGCTGGTGCTCGGCCTGCGCGAGTCGGTGGTCGTGTTGACGGCCATTCCGGTGACGCTCGCCCTGACGCTGTTCGTCTTCTACCTGTACGGCTACACGCTGAACCGCATCACGCTGTTCGCGCTCATCTTCTCCATCGGCATCCTCGTCGACGACGCGATCGTCGTCGTCGAGAACGTGGTGCGGCACGCGCGCCTGGCCGGCAATCCCGACCGGCTCGACCGCGTCGCGATCCGCGCCGTGGCCGAGGTCGGCAACCCTACCATTCTGGCCACGCTGGCCGTCATTGCCGCGATCCTGCCGATGGCCTTCGTCGGCGGTCTCATGGGGCCGTACATGCGGCCGATTCCGGTCGGGGCGTCCGCGGCCATGGTCTTCTCGCTCGTCGTGGCCTTCGTCGTCACGCCCTGGGCGGCGGTTCGGATTCTGGGCGGCGCGCACGGACAGGTCGCGAAGGGTGAGGACCGCTTCACGCGGCTCTATCGGAGGCTGATGGGGCGCCTGATCCGCGAGCCGCGCGCACGCTGGCTGTTCCTGGGCACGGTGGCCGCACTGTTTGCCGCCGCCGCAGCCCTCGTGCCCACCGGGCTCGTGACCGTGAAGATGCTCCCGTTCGACAACAAGAGCGAGGTGCAGGTCGTCGTCCGGATGCCCGAGCAGACGCCGCTCGAGGCCACCGCCGGGGCGGCGGCCGCGCTGGCCGACGCGGTACTCGCCGACGAGGCGGTGGAGAGCGTCCAGAGCTACGCGGGAACGGCGGCCCCGTACACGTTCAACGGCCTCGTCCGGCACTACTTCCTGAGACAGGACACGAACCAGGCGGACCTCCAGGTGATGCTGGTCGACGCCGACCATCGAGACGAGCAGAGCCACGACATCGCTCGACGCCTGCGCGAGCGGCTCGTCCCAGTGGCCGCGCGCCTCGGCGCCACCGTGCAGGTGGTCGAGGTGCCGCCCGGTCCCCCGGTGCTCCAGACGCTGGTGGCCGAGGTCTACGGGCCGGATCCGGACCGGCGGCTCGCGCTGGCCCGGCAGGTCCGGACCGCGCTCGAGGAGACGGACGGCGTCGTCGACGTGGACTGGTACGTCGAGTCCGACCGGCCGAAGTGGCGGCTGGCGCTCGACCAGGAGCGGGCGGCCCCGGCCGGAGTGACGGCGGCCGACCTGTCGGCGGTCGTGAGCATGGCCGGCGCCGGTGCGCCTGCCGGTCGACTGCACGACCCGCACGCGCGGGAGCCTGTGCCGATCGTCCTGCGCCTGCCTCGCGAGACACGCGGCTCGCTCGACGTCCTGAAGGGCATCCGCCTGCGCGGCGGCGCCTCGGTCGGTGAGGTGGCCACGCTCGAGGCCGGCGACGAGTCGGCCAGCCTGTACCACAAGAACCTGCTGCCGGTCACCTACATCACCGCCGACGTCGCCGGCGCGATCGAGAGCCCGGTGTACGCCATCCTCCAGGTCAACCGCGTGCTGGCCGATCTCGATCTGCCGGAGGGCTACGGCCTCGACGTGTTCAACGCCAGCCAGCCGTTCGACAGCACGCGATATGCGATGAAGTGGGACGGCGAGTGGCAGATCACGCTCGAGGTGTTCCGCGATCTCGGGCTTGCCTTCGCTGCGGTGCTGGTGCTCATCTACGTGCTGGTGGTCGGCTGGTTCCAGTCGTTCCGGACGCCGCTGGCCATCATGCTGGCGATTCCGTTCTCGCTCGTCGGCATCCTGCCGGCTCACGCGGCGCTCGGCGCGTTCTTCACGGCCACGTCGATGATCGGCTTCATCGCCGGCGCCGGGATCGTCGTCCGGAACTCGATCATCCTGGTGGATTTCATCGAGCTGCGCCTGCGCGACGGCATGCCGCTCGAGCAGGCCGTGGTCGACGCCGGTGCCGTGCGCTTCCGGCCGATGGCGATGACGGCTGCCGCGGTGATCGTCGGCGCGGGCGTGATTCTCTTCGATCCCATCTTTCAGGGGCTTGCGATTTCGCTCATGGCCGGCGAGGTGGCGTCCCTGCTGCTGTCGCGGATGACCGTGCCGATCGCGTACTACCTGACGCATCGCCGGGCGTTGGCCGCCCAGGAGGCTGTATGACCGTCGAACGCCTGCTTCGTCTGATCGCCGGAGGCTTCGTCGCCGGGAGCGTGCTGCTCGGGATGAACGTGCACCCGTACTTCTGCCGGTTCACGCTCTTCGTGGGGCTGAACCTGCTCCAGTCCGCGTTCTCGAACTGGTGCCCCATGATGACGATCCTGCGGCGCGGCGGCATGCCGGACCAGGCGGCCACGGCCAGGCGCTCGTGAGCGTCGAGACGGGAGCCGTCAGGGCTGAACGCGGCTCAGCTCGGGCGGGACGGCACGGAGGTTGGCCGTGAGGCACCCCTCCGGCAGCCAGCTCGCCTGCGGCGGCGAGTCACCCGCGTAGCAGCCGGGGATCACATAGAACGTCTTCGGCGTGGCGGAGGCGAGCGGAGCCGCCGGGCGCGCCGAAGGGCTCACGAGGTCCCGGACGTGCGAGACGAACTCGCCGGCGACGATCTCGACATCGAAGGTGACCGGCTCGAAGCCGTCGGCCTCGATGCGTACCCGGTGCGGTCCGGGCTCGAGCGCCAGGCCACCCGCCCGGCTGCTCACCTCGTCCACGGTACCCACGTAGGAGCTGTCCACGAGCACGCGCGCGGTGCCCGGCGTGACCCGCAGGCGGAGATAGCCGTCCAGGTGACCACTCCGATTCTCCTGAACGACGCGGCGGCTGCGCTCGGAAACCGGGATGGGGGAGACAGGCAGATAGCCACCGACCGTGTACGGGCCAGTGGGGTAGACCCGCGAGCCTCGGCTCGACCGCGGCGGCCTGTTGTAGCGCGGTGCGTAGGTCTTCGGCCCGGCGAGAAAGAGATCGCCGCCCGGCGCTGACGGCGAGGGTGTGCCCTGTCCGTGATGCGTCTCCTGGCCCGGCTGCGGGCTCGGGGGAGGTGGCGGGCTCGGCTCGGGAAAGAGCTGGCTCGGCGGCAGCGGCGTGCTGGTGATGCCAGGCGCCTGCGCAGCGCCTGGCGTCTGCGACAGCGCGGCGGACGGCACGAGCCCGACGACCAGCGCGGCGGCGGCGAGTGCATGCGCTCTCATGAGCCCCTCCTTATACCACATGCCGCCAAGTGCACATCCCGGGCCAGCGCCTGTGGACGAGTCGGCGGGCCAGCGCCTGGCGCAGACCCCGCGACGTCGGTCACCAGAGGACAGCCCGCGCGGACAGGGCCGGGTTGGTGTATAACCTGCCCCCGTAGCCTGTAGCCTGTAGCCCGGAGCCCGTAGCCCGAAGGGAGCCCCCCATGACCCGCCCGCGCCAGCTGATCTTCCTGGGACTGCTGTTCGCCGTGCTCATCTGGCCGGAGATCGGCCGTGGGCAGCGAGGGGCCACCGGCGGTGAGTGGCGCGCCTACAGCGCAGACGAGGCGAGCACCCGTTACTCGCCGCTCGACCAGATCACGCGCGACAACGTGTCGAACCTGCAGGTGGCCTGGACCTTCAAGTTCGACAACTTCGGCTCGGCTGCGGAGACGATCACCTCCGAGGCCACGCCGATCATGGTGGACGGCGTTCTCTACTTCACGGCCGGGCAGCGACGCTCGGTGGTGGCCGCCGACGCGGGGTCCGGCGAAATCCTCTGGACGTGGCGGCTCGACGAGGGCGAGCGATTCGACCAGGCGCCGCGCAAGGTGCACCGCGGCGTCGCCTACTGGAGCAACGGCGACGAGGCGCGCATCATCCTCGTGACCCCCGGCTTCCAGCTCGTCTCCCTGGACGCGCGGACCGGCCAGCCCGTGCGCGGCTTCGGGCAGGGCGGCATCGTCGATCTCTTCGACGAGCTCGACCTCGACGTGCCGCTCGACCCGCTGGGCCGTATCGGCAACAGCTCGCCGCCGGTCGTCTCCAACGACGTCATCGTCGTCGGCCCGGCGCTCAGGCCCGGTGGGCGCGTGAACATCTCCAACGTCAAGGGCGACGTGATGGGCTTCGACGTCCGCACGGGGCGGAAGCTCTGGACGTTCCACACCGTTCCCCGGGAAGGCGAGTTCGGCTTCGACACCTGGGAAGGCGACTCGGCGCAGTACACCGGCAACGCCGGCGTCTGGGGACCGTTCTCGGCCGACCCCGAGCTCGGGTACGTGTACCTCAACATCGAGTCGGCCACCAACGACGTCTACGGCGGGCACCGCCCGGGCAACAATCTCTTTTCCGACTCGGTCGTCTGTCTCGACATCCGCACTGGCGAGATGGTCTGGTACCAGCAGCTCGTGCACCACGACATCTGGGACTACGACATGCCGCCGCATCCGATCCTGGTCGACCTCACGGTCGACGGGCGGCCGGTGAAGGCGGTGGTCCAGTTCACCAAGCAGGCCTTCGCCTACGTCTTCGACCGGACGAACGGCGAGCCGGTCTGGCCCTGGGTGGAGCGGCCCGTGATCCAGAGCACGGTACCGGGCGAGTGGACCGCGCCCACGCAGCCGTTCCCGACCAAGCCGCCGCCGTTCGATCAACACGGGATCACCGACGACGACCTGATCGACTTCACGCCCGCGCTGCGGGCCGAGGCGCTCGAGGTCGTGAAGGACTACACGATGGGGCCGATCTATACGCCGCCCACGCTGGCAGTGGAGGGCGGCAACCGCGGCACGATTGTCGTCCCCGGCCTGGGTGGAGGCGCCAACTGGCCGTCGGGCGCGGCGGACCCCGAGACCGGCTTCCTCTACGTCGGCTCGACAACGAGCCCGTCGGTCGTCGGCCTGACGAAGAACACCGACCCGGAGACCACCGGCGTGGACTCCGACTACACCATGAGCGGCGGCCTGCCGAGCATCCAGGGGCTCCGCCTGCTGAAGCCGCCCTACGGGCGCATTACCGCCTATGACATGAACCGGGGCGAGATCGCCTGGCAGGTCCCGAACGGCGGCACGCCGCCCAACATCCAGGCCGCGGCCGACAAGCTCGGGATCACCATCCCGCCGACGGGCAGTCCGTCGCAGGCCGGCCTGCTCGTGACGCGCACGCTGCTGTTCGCGGGTGAGGGCTCCGGCGGGCAGGCCGTCTTCCACGCCTACGACAAGGCCTCGGGCGCCGGTATCTGGGAGACCGAGCTGCCGGGGCCCCAGACGGCGTTGCCCATGACCTACATGCACGACGGGCGGCAGTACGTCGTCATCACGGTGCGGGGAGGCGGCGGGTCCGGCGCGCAGTTGCTGGCCTTCGCGCTGCCTCCTGCCCAGCCCGCGGGGCGAGGTGGCCGGGGCGGGCGCGGCGGGCGCGGCGGGCGCGGCGGGGCGGAGTAGGCACTCGCGCCGGGCGGCCGGGAGCGCCTATTCGGTACGAGCGGGGATCGCGAGGCGCATCCCGACGCGAATCAGGTCGGCCGAGCGCAGCGCGTTGGCGGCGGCCAGCGTCCCGATGTCCAGCCCGTAGCGTGCGGCGATGGCGGTGAGGGTCTCGCCGGCGCGTACGACGTGGAAGCCGGGCGAGGCAGGTTCGACCTCGGGCGTCCAGACGAGCGGCGTCCAGGCGGCGCCGCCCTGGCGGACCTCCAGCGACTGTCCCACCCTGATGAGCGTCGATCGGAGCCCGTTGCCCTGCTGGAGCGCGGCCACGCTCGTGCCGAATCGCTGCGCGATCGCGCCCAGCGTGTCGCCGCGCTGCACCGTATAGCGGGCCGTGAGCTGTCGGTCGGCCTTCCGCGACCCGGGCAGCCGGTCGAGCGCCTGCTCGAATGCCGCGCGGGTGCCCGCGGGCACACGCAGCGGATAGGTGGGTGGCACCAGGAGCTGGCCATGCGCGACGTCCGGATGCAGCGCGGGGTTGAGCTCCGTCATCACTGCCACGTCCGTGCCGGTCAGGCGCGCCAGGTCCAGCAGCGAGACGAAGTGGCCGGGCGCGAGCTCGTCGAAGCGGACCGGCGTCATCGGCTGCACGTCGGGGAAGTGTCGTGCGCGGTCGGCGTAGACGACGACAGCCGCGACGAACTCGGTGTAGAAGTTGCGTGACGCGAAGCCGAAGGTCCGCGACGAGTAGCGGTCCGCGATGGTGGCGATGTCGCGCGTGCCGAGCTCGCGGACGGCCCGCTGCATGCCGGCGATCCCGTGGTTGTAGCCGGTGAGGGCCAGCGGCCAGCTCTCGACCCGTGCGTAGTTGCCGGCCAGCATCCGTGCCGCGCCGTCGGCCGCCAGCCACACGTCGGACCGCGCGTCCACGGCGGTGTCCATGTGCAGGTACATCCTCCCGGTGGACGGCGTGAATTGCCAGGCGCCCGACGCGCCGACCTTGGAGCGGGCCCGGTAGTTGAACATCGACTCCACGAAGGGCAGGCGGCTCACCTCCAGCGGGACGCCGTGGCGGCGCATCGCGGCCTCGATGCCCTCCATGAACATGCCGGAGGTGGCGATGGCCTCGGCGAACCGATCGCGCAGGCCCGTCTGCCCGCGGACCCGCTCCGCGGCGGTGGCGATGTCGTCGGCGCCCCGTGCCGACGCCGCGTAGAGCGCCCGCACGCGCGCGAGCTCGGCCTCGGTGGCCTCGGCCCGCGTGTCGCCGGCCAGGTGGCGCAGGATGCGCTGGTAGTGCTCGACCTCGTCGCGCACGCGGCGCTCCAGCGTCCGCTCGATGGCGGCTGGCGAGGCGCCCCCGCGCACCAGATCGTCGACGTTCACGACCGAGAACACGACGTCGAGGTGCCGGTTGTCGTGAACGACCGTCTGCGTGGACGGGTACCGCGAGAAGATCGCTTCCCAGAACTCCACGCTCGGCACGAGCGTGGACGGCACGGGGAAGTGGACCGGATCGAGCGCGGCGTGATACCGCTGCGCGGTCGCCGGTTGCGCCGCGGCGAGCACGGCTGCCGCACACAGGGCGAGGAGCAGGCGTCGGGAACTGGTCATGACCCCCCTGCCCGGTGTTTCGGCGCAACCGCGCCTGCGCTACAGCCGGGGCCGGGCTCCGGTCTCAGAAGCGTAGCAGACAGTCGCGGATTTCAGAATTGAAACCGGACGCCCACCTCGAGCTCGCGGGGATTCTGCGCACTCGTCGAGCGGCCGAAATTCGGCGAGGTCAGCACGCCGGAGGGCCTCCCCAGGTGCACCGCGTTGAAGAGGTTGGACACGTTGGCGAACACGTTCAGGTTGCTGCCGCTGCCGCCCATGAAGAAGGCCTTCGACAGGTTGAGATTGACGTTGAAGTACCGGGGACCGTCCGCGCTGTTGCGCGGCACGCCGGCCGGGCGATCGTTGACGTTGGTGTCGCGGTTGTCGTCGGTGCCGGTCGTGACCGTGTAGAAGCTTCGGGTCCGACCCTGGACCTGCGTCGTCAGGAAGACGCCCAGTGGCAGCCGGGCGTTGACCGTGCTGTTGAGCACGTGGTGCGGGTCGTCGCCCTGCGCCCAGTCGGCGCCGGGGTCGTAGCTGTCGGTGGCGACCTGTCCGGTCGAGAACGCGTCGGCGAACACGCGCTGATAGGTGTAGCCGCCCGACAGGGTGAAGATGCTGAACCGCTGCCGCGCGTCGATCCGCAGGCTGTGGCGTTCCTCTCCCGCCGTGGATTCCAGGTTCAGGACGTTGCCCAGTGTCGGGTCGGGACGCACGCAGGTCTCGGCGGCCTGTCCCGGCTGGCACGAGCGGAGCACGGGCGCGGTGGCGTCGTAGGGCGCGTTCAGGTTCCGCAGCCGGAGCCGGTGATGCTCGCGCTGGTAGTCGTACGAGCCGGTCACGTACAGCCCGTCGAAGAAGGTGCGCTCGACCGACAGCATCCCGATCGTGACCCGCGGCGCCTCGAGGCCGGAATCGGTCACGCGGAGTGACGGCACGATTTCTCGCACGTCCCCGGCGACGAACGGATCGGGATAGGACGGGTTGTCGATGACGATCTCCCGCTGGCGCGTGCCGTCGAACCGCATCTGCGAGGCGACCAGATCGACGTCCATCCAGTTGGTGAACTGGCCGCCGCCGGCGCGGATGACGGTCCGGCCGATGGCGTAGGCCGCCGACACGCGGGGGGAGACGTTGTCGTGGTCGTCCAGGTTCGTCTGCGTGTCGTACCGGAGCCCCAGCATCAGGGACAGCCGGGGCGTGAGCTGGACGTCGTTCTGCAGGTACGTGCTCAGCTCGAGCTGCGACACTTCGAGCAACGGATCGCCCTGATTCACCGTGTACTGCAGGGGCAGCCCGGCGTCGTAGTCTTCGAGGCTCGAGAAGGTGAAGGTGCCGCCGAAATTGTTGGTCGAGTACGAGCGCTCAGACCGGTAGTTGCCCTCCACCCCGGCCTTGACCGTCAGCCGTTCGCCGAAGCGGGTGAGGAGGCCACCGAAGCCGTACCCTCGCTGCGAAGTCTCGTATGCATTCTGCGCGCCGCCGCTCCCGAAGGCGTCGAGCACGTTGATGCGGATGGCATCGGTGGCCGGTATCGATTCTCCGCCGGTCGCATTTGCCTGGAAGCTGCTTTCGAAGATGTACCGGGACGAGAGCGTGGAGAACTGCCGCAGGCTCGAGTTCCAGTTGCTGAACTGCAGGTCGGAGGCCCGCTCGGGCAGCCGGAAGCCGCCGACGTTCTGATTCTCGCGCGTCGTGTTCTGACGACGGAGGTTGAAACGCAGCGAATGCGCGTCGGCGAGCTGGACCACGCCGTCCACACCGACGTTCCGGCTCGTCTGCGGCCGCGTGATCCCGAGCGCGAACAGTTCGCCGCCGGAGAGCGTCGCGTTGATCGTATCGACGTTCTCCGACCGGTTCCGGCTCACGAACATCCTGGCGCTCAGCCAGCCGGGTATCACCGGGCCCCCGAAGTCCGCGCTGATCTGCCGCTCCTGATACGGCGGCTTGTTGCTGGCGAACACGTTGCGGGCGTTGAGCGTGTCGTCCTTGAGGAACAGCTGCGCGTTGCCATGGAACGCGCCAATGCCCCCGCGTGGGATGACCTCCGTGCCCCGGCCCCCGCGGCGGAACTCGATGTCCTCGGCGGTGAACGCGTTGTTGTTGATCCGGACGTGCTGCGTCTCGGCGGGCCCCTCGGCCCGGTCCGACTCCGGGTCCACGTCCGCCAGGCCACCGGCCTCCTCGAAGCGCTCCCATTCGGCCAGCTGCTCCGGCGTCAGGTAGTTCGCGATCCGGCCGCGGAACTCCCCACGGAGCCAGGCGATCGCGGACCGGAGCCGATCCTGGTCGCGGCCGCGCGTCGGCCCGTCCCGGTAGTCCATGAGGTCGCCGAACAGGTCCTCGGAGGCTCGCTGCCGCTCCTCCATCATCAGCACGACGGCGCGGCTCTGCGATTCGGTGAACGGCAGGCTGGCTGAAGCCAGGACGTCGACCAGCTCGTCGTAGAGCTCGAGCAGCGGATTGGTCGTCGTGAGGGACGCCTCCTGGGCACGCGGGACTGCGCCGGCGCACACGAGGACCAGAAGGGTGATCGTGAGGGTTTTCACGCGGGACGTAACGATCATATCTTCCGTCCCACGCGAATGTTTACCGGCGGGCCGTTTTCCTCGGAAACCGGGACGGCGGGCGCGGCCCTGCGCCGGTCGGGGGCTTCCCTGTTCAGGGGGGTGACCTACTGCCTGATCATCTCCACGTCGAGCTGAATCTGAATGACGTCACCGACGCCCAGGACCCCGCCCTCGAGCACCTGGTGGTAGTTCACCCCGAAATCCTTCCGGTCGATCGACCCCGTGGCCGCCGCGCCCATCCGGGTGGCGCCGTTGTTGGGGTCGGTGATCGGTCCGGCCGGTGGCTCGAGGTCGAAGGTGACCGATTTGGTCACGCCGCGCAGCGTGAGGTCGCCGGTCATCTTGTACCTGCCGTTGCCGGCCGAGGTGATCGACGTCGAGACGAACGTCATCGTCGGGTGGCTCTCGACGTCGAAGAAGTCGGCCGTCTTCAGGTGGTTGTCGCGAGGGGCGACCCGCGTGGTGATGGAGTTGACGTCGATCGTCGCCTTCACCATGGCTTTGGTCACGTCCGTGCCGTCGAAGGTCACCGTGCCAGTCACGCCGCTGAAGTCCCCGCGGATGTTCGCGATGCCCAGGTGCCGCACGGTGAACATGGCGCGGGAGTGAGCCGGATCGATCTGCCAGGTGGTCTGCGCCACCGCCGGGACCGACACCAGCAGGGCCAGGAGCGTGAGGGTAGCAAGTCTTCTCATGGCCGCCGATTGTATCCGGTTTCGCCCCGGGCGGGGGAGGGCAGGCCGCGGGCAGAGAGCCCCGGGGCTGCCCGGTGGCCGGGGCGAAGGGCGGGCAGCCTCCCACGTGACGGCTCAGAAGTCGCGGATGCGCGCGACGAGCGTGGTGAGTGCGAGCGAGGCGCCAATCAGCAGGCCCATGGCGGCGACCGCCGTCCAGGGCACCGCGGTGCTGGCAAGCAGTCCGGTGAGGCGCGACCATCCGCCGAAGATCAGGCCCATCACCGCGCCGCCGAGGACCCACTGCGGGAGCCGGTCGTCCCAGAGGTCCACGACGCCCCAGGCGGCCACGACGGCGAGCAGCAGCAGCGTGGCCAGCGCGCCCACGAGCGCCATGGCGCCGAGGGGCACGGCGTGGCCGAGCAGGAGCAGTGTCGTCACGTTCGCACCGAGCATGAACGCCTGCAGCAGGCCGGCCGAGGCGCTCGCCACGACAAAGCGCGTCCACACCAGCCGGGTGCGCGCCACCGGCAGCGTGAGCGTGTAGGCGAGCGAGGGATGACCGGGGTACAGGTCGTTGGTCCGGATCCCCGTGCCACGCAGGAAGAGCGGCAGGACACTGGCCGTCGTGGCCGCGACATAGACGTGCGCTGCGACCGGGTCCCGGCCGAGGCCCACGGCGACGGCGAAGCCGGCCGCGCAGAACACGACGGCGCCCAGCGCGACGAGCGCCGCGCCCGCGTGCTCCAGCCAGTGGCGATACCAGACGGATCCCCAGGCGCCTCTCGTCAGCATTCCAGCCTCCGCGCGCGGTGCATGGTGAACGCGAAGGCGCCGGACGCCACCGAGGCGAGCGCCAGCAGCGACAGCGCCACCGACGGCACGTGGCCGGTGATCCCGCCCATCATCAGCGTCAGCGACAGGGGCAAGCACACGAGAATGCCGGCGAAGAGGGCCCCGAACAGCAGGAGCCCGCGCGTCATCAGGATCCCGCCCAGCACCACGACCCAGGCGGCGATTCCGACGGCCAGCAAGACCGCGGCACCCGCCACGGGCGCCACGGGCAGGTCGCCTCCAAGCGCCGCGTGCGCCACCAGCCGGCTGCTCACGACCAGCGCGGCCACGATCACCGCGAGCAGCCAGCCGGCGAGCAGGCGCGTGCCCATCAGGCGTCCTCGCGAGATCGGGAGCGTGAGCGTGAACGGGAGCTGCACGTCGCTCGGTGCGATCCGGTCCCTGTACCACGTCCGGAGGCCGTTGCCGCACAGCGCGATGGCGCCGCCCCAGACCACGAAGAAGACCCGCGCGATGGCCAGCGCCAGCGCCTCGGCATCGACGGATACCCCCTGCGCCTCGAGCAGGCGCGCGAACACGGCGTTCTCCTGATCGAACAACGTCATGGGCAGGGCCCCGAGGACGATGGCGGCCAGCCCGAGCACGAGCAGCCGCTCCCGCATCTCGAGCCAGTGGCGGTACCAGATCACGCGGCACCCATCCGGTCGAGGAAGATTTCCTTGAGTGTGGCGGGCTCGGACTCGAGCACCACGACACCCGATCCGTTGAGCTTCCGCCCGAGCGTGTCGGCATCGTCGGAGGAGAAGCCGGTGAGGAACCGGCCGTCCCGTCGCCACCCGGCCACGACATGTGGCAGCTCGACGCCGTCGACCTGGATCAGACACCGCACGCGACGATGCGCCTGCCGCACGGCGTCGAGCTCGCCCTCGGCGACGCAGCGTCCCTGCCCGATCATCACGACGTGGTCGGCGATCTGTTCGACCTCGGCAAGCTGGTGCGACGAGAAGAACACGGTGGCGCCGCGTTCGCCGACCTGTTCGACGAGCAGCCGCAGCGCCTGCTCGATGGCCACCGGGTCGAGGCCGTCGGTGGGCTCGTCGATTACCAGCAGCTCCGCCCGCCGGCAGAGCGCCAGCAGCAGCGCCAGCTTCGCGCGCTCGCCCTTCGAGAGCTTCGGGCACCGGCGTTTCAGCGGGATCCGGAGCTCGCCGACCAGCCGCCGCTCGAGCTCGTGGTCCCAGGCGGGGTAGAAGCCGCGCGTGAGGCGGATCATCTCGCCCGCCCGCGCGAAGGGATACAGGTCCTTGATCTCGGGTACGAAGGCGACCCGGCGAAAGATCTCGTGTGTCGCGCCCGCGGGCACGCCGAGCACGGCGGCCGAGCCGCCCGAGGCGTGCGCAAGCCCCATGAGGACGCGCAGCGTCGTCGTCTTTCCCGCGCCGTTCGGTCCGAGGAAGGCGCTGATCACGCCGCGCGGGACCGAGAAGGTGAGCCCGTCTGGCCCGTACTCCTTGCGCAGATCCCGCACCTGGATGGCCGGTTCGTTCATCGACGTGTCTCCTGCTCTCCGAGCTCCGCCTCGATCAGCCGGCGGATGGTGCCCTCGTCCAGCCCAAGCCCCCGCAGCGACGAGACGGCGCGGTGGACGACGGCCCGGCCCTTCTGTACCGCCGGCTGCCGGCCGTTCGATTGCTCGGCGACGAAGGCGCCGGCCCCGTGCCGCAGCAGGATCAGCCCCGCGTGCTCCATCTCGCGGTAGGCCTTGGCGACGGTGTTGGGGTTCATCACCAGCTCCTCGGCCAGCTTCCGGATGCCCGGGAGCTGGTCGCCCGGGCGCAGGGCACCCAGCTCGATGGCGTGCCGGACTTGCTCGATGAGCTGCAGGTAGATGGGAACGCCGGAGTGGGGGTTGGTCCTGAACATATCTACTGTGCTATTACAGTAGCACAGCATGGCCGGCTGTCAAGGCCGGCCGGCGACCGGCCGCGGCGAGGCTCTGGCGGCGGGCGCCCGCCACGGCGCCCCGGAGGCCGCGGAGGGGGTGGGGACCGGCGCTACTTCGAGCGCTTGGCCACCAGTTCCTCGGTGGCGAAGTCGGCCACGTTTCGCGTGAAGGCGATCTCGCCGGCCGGGGTCATCGTGCCGGTGTAGGTGATACGGAGGGGCATCCCCTGGTAGGTGGCGTTCTCGACGAACGTGATCGTCTCGCCGTCGACCTTGCCGTCGCTGATCGCCGTCTCGCCCATGAGGTTGCCCTTGGCCGTCCCGGTGAGCGCGGTGCCCTTCACGACGAGCTCGAAGGTGTACTGCTGCTCACCGACCTGGGTCTCGAAGGTGGCCATCCAGGTGCCGGAGACGTCGGTCTGCGCCTGCAGGAGCGGTGCGCCGATCAGAACGACCAGCGAGAGGATCGCGGGGAGAGCACGGCGAATGGTCATGGCTGTCTCCAGGTCATGCGTGGGAGTGATGTTGCCGATCGGACCTCAGCCGTTTCCGGCCGCCCGTCGAGGCAAAATCTCGTGCCACATGAGCCGATTTGTCAAGTATTTGTAAAAGCTGGCCGGGGGCTGGACCATCGAGGGCTCCCGGCCGTTACCCTACCCGTATGGCGCCACCACGCTCGCGTACGCGGGGCGCCTCGACTGGCCTCCACTCCCCGCACGCACCCTTGCTCCTGCTCCTGCTGGCGCTGGCCCTGCCCGGACCGGCTCGCCCCGCGGCCGCTCAGGAGGCCTCGCAGGAGACTCTTCCGGGCTCCGTCGAGCTCCGGGGGACCGTCAGCGACATCTCCGGAGCGGTCATGCAGGCCGTGCGTGTCCGCGTCTTCGCGGGGGCGGAGGATCTGTCCGACGGTCGCGAGCCGCTGCGCGAGGTCTCGACCGACGCCGAGGGCCGCTTCGCCGTGCCGGTGCCTCCGGGCCTTTATCGCGTCGAGGCGTTCGCGCCGGCCTTCGCCCTCTTCGACGAGCCGGTGACGGCGGCCGCCGCCAGCGAGCCGCTCGACATCGTCCTCGACCTGGACATCGTGGAGCTCGAGATCGACGTCACCCCCACCGACGAGCTGCTGGCGGACACCACGATGAGCCTCACCTCGGTCCGCCTGTCGGGCGACGAGCTGCTCGGCCTGCCGAACAACGAGGAGGACCTGGCGGCCTATCTGATGCTTCTCGCGGGCGCCGACTTCAGCGGCGACCTCGAGGAGGACATCGTCGCCAACTTCGTCATCGACGGCTTCGACGAGGGACGGCTGCCGAGCCCGGATCAGATCGCGCAGATCATCGTCGACCCGAACTCGATGAGCGCGGACGGCAGCGGCCCCCGCATCGAGGTCATCACGCGGCCCGGCACGGGACGGTGGCGCCGGTCGGTCGACTTCGGATTCGGGGACGAGTCGCTCAACGCGCGCACACCGGGCGAGGTCCGGAAGGAGCCGCGGCAGACGCGCGACTGGGAGTTCCAGGTTGCCGGGCCGATCATCCCCGGGCGGATGGAGGTGGAGCTCGAGGTCACCACCCGATCCGACGAGCGTGCCGGCAACTCGCTGCGGGCCATCGCACCAGCGGGCGATGTGTTCGCCGGCGTCGTGCGGCCGGAGGACGAGCACGAGTTCGGGCTGGACACCGAGTTCGAGCTCAGTGCCGGCCACAGCCTGGACCTCGGCTTCAGCTACGGCAGCGGCACGAGCCTCAACGAGGGCGTGGGCGGCTTCACGCTGCCCGAGCGCGGCTCGCGGCAGGAGAGCAGCAACTGGCGGTTCGCGGCGAGCGAGCGGTCCTTCGGCAGCGACTACACCAACGGCATCCAGTTCCAGTTGCGTCGCAGTGACTCCACCCGGACGCCGGCCGCGACCGGCTTCGCCGTGGATGTGGCCGACGCCTTCCGCAACGGCGGCGGCACGAGCCGCGGCAGCAGCCGGTCGACGACCGCGGCCCTGGACAACCGCCTCAGGCTGGAGCGTGGCGACTGGAACCTCCAGTGGCAGACGGAGCTGGAGTACAGCACCGACTTCAGCGTCGACGAGAACAACTACAACGGCACCTTCGACTTCGCGAGCCTCCACGACTACTGCTACGCGACCGGGTTTACCGGCGTCAACTGCGCGCCCACGCAGGCGCTCGCGGACGCGGCCGCGGCGCAGGGCGTTGCGCCGGTCTACACCGACGCGGCCGGGCGCCTCGTGGAGATCACGGGCCTGCCCACCACGTTCACGCAGGCATCGGGCGACGCCGAGCTGCGGTTCGACGAGCTCGGGTACAACACGTCGTTTCAGGCCGACAAGCGGTTCGGGCAACGCGCGAGCCTGCGGCTCGGCGTCCAGTGGACCGGCACGAATCATTCGCTGCACCACTTCAAGCTCAACCCGACGATCAACTCGCAGTTCCGCCTCACGCCGAACACGATCGTGAGCGCCGGCGCCCAGCTCCGCTACCGGGACTTCCGCGATACCGAGCGTCTGCTCCGCAACGACGGATCCACCAGGCGCCGTGAGATCGCCGTTTCCAATCCCACGTTCCCGGACCCGTTCGCGGGCGGCGAAGTGGAGGTGACCGAGGAGACCTCCTCGCTGTGGGTGCTCGCCCCGGACTACGAGGCGCCCTACAGCATCAGCCCGCGGTTCAGCGTGACCCAGCAGGTGCCCGGCGGGCTGCACCTCAACGTGGACTACAGCCTGGGCTACGGCCGGCGTCAGCGGCGCACGCGCAACATCAACGCGCCGTTCCCGGGAACCCCACTGCCCGACGGGATTCTCGACCTGCCCTTCGACGAGCGGCAGGAGATCGTCGATCGGATGCGGCCGTTCTATCCCGTGGTGGGCAACATCACGCAGATCGAGTCCACCGGTCGCTCGTCGAGCCGGAACCTCCGGATTCGCGTGCAGCCGCGCGGCAATTTCGACTTCTTCGGCCTGCCGTTCTCGGGCAACCTGTCGTACAGCCACCGGACCGGCTTCGACGACGACGACTTCAACAACCCGTACGCGCCGGAGTGGGGCCCCACCCAGCGGGAGCACCAGGTGCAGACACAGTTCCGGGTCCGCACGCCGGACACCGTGTCGTGGTCGAACGGCTTCCTGCGGGCGCTGGGGCACGCCACCGTGCTCGGCACGAACTACCACTTCAACCTGCGCGCCAACTCGGGACGTCTCTACAGCATCACCACGGGCACCGATCTCAACGGCGATCAGTCCACGCGGGATCGGCCCGCGGGCATGGCGCGCAACACCGAGGTCGGCCCGGCGCTGTGGGACCTCGACATGACGCTCACCAAGGACATCCGGATCGGCGGTGCCGGCGTGGAGGGCGGCGGCGGGCGCGGCGGGCGCGGCGGCGCCCGGGCCGCCCAGGGCCGCGGCGGGGGCCGGGGCGGACGCGGCGGCTTCGAGGGCGGGTTCGGCCGGTCGACCGGCCATCGCCTCAGACTCCAGGTGCGAGTCAACAATCTGCTCAACCGCAGCCAGGCCCGCGGCTACAGCGGCGTCCTGACCTCGCCCCTCTTCGGGAAGCCCACGGGGTTCACCGGGGGACGGACCATCACGTTGGGGATGAACCTGGATTTCTGAGCTCGCGCCGGAGGCTCTGTGTTCGGGGCGGTATCCTCGTTTCAGGTGTGTTGATCTGGCGCTGCGGCGGCGGGTAAGATGCCGCCACATCGCGATTCGGGCGCCCGGTGTCGCGCGCCCGTGTCGCCGTACATGCCAATGCGGCCCGCCCTCGCGGCTCTTGTCGTCGTGGTCGCCAGTTCCTGGGCGGCCGTCACGCCGGCGCCGGCGCAGCACGCGACGGCCGCCGACATCGAGGACGGTGCCAGGGCCTTCCAGAGCTCCTGCGCCACGTGTCACGGCCCCGACGGCGATCAGGTGGCGGGGATCCATCTCGGGCGCGGTCAGTTCCGGCGTCCGCTCTCCGACGACGACCTGGTCGGCATCATCCGGAACGGGATCCCCGACACGCCGATGCCGCCCACCCGCGTGTCCGAGGAGCAGGCGCGACGGATCGTGGCGTACCTGCGCGACCTCGCGTCGTCCGGTCGCGGCGTGGTGGCCGGGGGCGATCCGACGCGCGGCCGGGCTCTTTTCGACGGCGAGGGCGGCTGCCTGAACTGTCACCGCGTGGACGGGCGCGGCTCA
>Ga0302046_10000773_pt1 | contig 30797 bp, 20 predicted proteins | sample RVTome_11_FD_200261 | JGI IMG/M metagenome (GOLD analysis project Ga0302046, IMG submission 200261) | Soil microbial communities from uranium-contaminated site in the Upper Colorado River Basin, Wyoming, United States - RVT147D111 (version 2) ...
TGTGGCGTAGGAGTCCGGCGCGGGGGCACGTAGCGTGCGCCCCGCCGGGCGCGCATCTTCCCACCTCGAGCCCTCCAGGAGATGAGATGCGCATCAACCGGCCCCTGTCGATCCGACCCGCTCACGTCCTCGCGCCGCTGCTCGCGCTGATCCTCGCCGCCCCATGCCCCGGAGCGGCGCAGGCGCCGCCGTCCGAGCCTCCCGCCGACTGGGGCCCCACCGCCATCGACTACTCGAACGTACCCTACCCGCACCCCGTGCGCTTCCTACCCGTCAGGCTGATGGGCATGGACCTGCGCATGGCGTACATGGACGTGCCGCCCACGGGCGAGCCCGTCGGCCGGACCGTGGTGCTCTTCCACGGCATGAACTTCTTCGCGGCGGCTTGGCGGCCGACCATCGAGGCCCTCCGGCACGCGGGCTTTCGCGTGATCGCCATCGACCGACTGGGCTACGGGCGCTCGTCGAAGCCGGTGGTGCACTACAACCTCCACATGCCCGCCCGGAACACCAAGGCGCTCCTCGACGAGCTGGGCATCGAGCGCGCGGCCATCGTGGGCCACTCCATGGGGGGTATGGTCGCGACCCGATTCGCATCCACGTATCCCGAGGCGACGACGCACGTGGTCATGGTCAACCAGATCGGCCTCACCGATACTCGGCCGGGACGGGCGTGGACCGATCCCGAGGAAGCCTACCGGTCCGCCCTGGAGACCGACTACCAGTCGGTGCTGCGCGGCCACATGCGCTACTACCCGAACGGTTGGCGGCCGGAGTACCTGGAGTGGGTGAAGTACCAGTACGGCCTGACGCTGAGCGGAGACTGGCCGCGCATGGCCCGGGTGCGTGCCGCTCAGCGACAGGTCGTGTACGAGGACCCGGTGGTCTACGAATGGCAGCACATCGCCACCAAGGCGCTGGTGATCGGAGGTGCGGAGGACCGCCTCGTGGAGGACTACACCGCGGCTGCCCGCCACGTCGCCGAGCAGCTACGCAACGCCGAGCTCGTGATCTTCCCCGGCGTGGGACACTCCCCGGCCTTCGAGATCCCCGACCGGTTCCACGCCGAGCTGATCCGGTTTCTCAGCTCCGACCCCGACGAGCCCGCGGACGGGACTTGGCGGGAGACGAACGTGGGTGTCCGGTAGGAGTCAGCGTACCACCACGAGTCAGCGTACCACCCGAACGACGTCGATCGTGTCGCCGGGGCCGCAGGGGCCGCCCTCCGTGTACGACCCCTCGATCACGGCCTCCGCGCCCGGCCGGAGCGCGTCCACGTTCCCCGTCAGCCTGTATGGAAAGTCGTCGCCGTCGCGGAACGAGAGGCACGAGCCGTCGCCCTCCTCCAGCACGACGTGCCCGGTGCGGCGCAGCAGGCCGTCATCGTCGGTGACGTGGAACGGATCGGACATCCCGATCGGGCTGAAGATCGCGTTGAAGGCGACGAATACCACCGCCCGGTCCGACGGCGCGGTCTCCGGGATTCGGACGGACACGGAGATCTCGCCCAGCTCGCCCTGCGGTGCCTCGGCGAGCGATTCGAAGCCCGTTTGCGTCGCCCCGATGCCCACGTGGACCTTTGCCTGGAGCGAGAGGTTGAGCGTGCTCACCTCCACCAGGGTTCCGCGCGGTCCGCTGCGTGGCTCGACCGTCTGAATGTGTCGGATGCCGTCGGGGTCGAGCATCCGTTGCGCCGCCGCCTGGTCGGCGGCGGCGAGCATGTGGGTGAGAGCGCCGGCGAGCATCATCGTTCGTGCGGCGCCCATGTGTAGCATGGCCATGAGTCCTCCATCGGGCCGAGCCTGCGCCGTTCGAACGGACATCGTATCTCCCGAGCGCCAGGCTGCCATCCGGAAATCTCCCGGCTCGCGGGTCCGTCCGCCAGGGTCGGCCCATAGGTGTCATCCATGACGCAAAGCCTCCTGATGGAAGAGATGACCTGGCCCGAGATCGGGCGGGCGATCGACGACGGGCACACCACGGTGGTCGTGGCCGTGGGCGCCGTGGAGCAGCACGGGCCTCACCTTCCGCTCCTGGTGGACGCCGTTCGAGGAGACCGGCTAGCACGGGAGGTGGCCGCCCGCCTGACGCTCGCGCTCGTTGCGCCTACCATCCGCGTCGGCTGCTCCGAGCATCACATGGCTTTTCCCGGAACGCTCTCTCTCAGGAGGCACACGCTGCAGGCGATCTGCCTGGACTACGTGGTCAGCTTGGCGAGACACGGTTTCCGTCGCGTCTGCTTCGTGCCGTCGCACGGAGGCAACTTCGCGCCTCTTGCGGATATGCTCGACGACCTCCGGGCGGCGGTGGCGCCGGACTGCCAGGTGGACGCCTACACCGACTTGGTCGGCTTCATCGGCGTGTGGCGCGACGCCGTTCTGGCCGTCGCGCCGGGCCTCGAGGGGAGGGTCGGCGGCCATGCCGACATCGCGGAGAGCTCCGAGATGCTCTGCATCCGTCCCGACCTCGTGCGCGAGGAGCGCGCCGAGGAGGGACACGTGGCGCGGTTCGACGAAGCGCTCATGGAGCGGATCTTCAAGCAGGGCTTCCGGGCCGTCACGCCCAACGGCATCCTCGGCGACGCGAGGGGCATGAGCGTAGAGATCGGGGAGGCCTGCATCCGGCACGCGGCGGATCGGATCGCGGCCGCGCTCGGAGCGTGAGGCGGCACCGCATTCCCTCCGGTACCGTGGAGGCCGCGCGCGGCGCACGCCTTGTCGATCGGTCCGATGTGAGCCGTGCGCGGCGCGATCAGAACGGAGCGTCCAGGGCGGCGCACAGGAATCGCATGAAGCCCGTGCCCGCGGCGTAGAGGTCGGCGAGCTCCTGCGGCAGCCGCGGGCCCGCGGCGAACGTCCGTGAGAGCTGACGCACGGCGACCACGTCCTTCCACTTGAGGTCCTCGACCAGAGGATGCTCGGCGTCGAACCCCCTGGGGGGCCGCTTCAGACGCTCGCCCGCGAGCTCGAACGTCTCCGTGAACTCGCTGCCACGGGTGGCGCGGGTCCACGCCGTGGGATCCTCCACGATGCGCTCACGGATCCGGCGCAGCATGTCCGCGGCCGGATGCCAGATCCCGAGCGCGGCGAAGACGTTTTGCGGCTCCAGGTGGAAGTAGAACCCGGGAGCGTGCACGTCCCCGGCCCGCTGGTGACGGAAGTGGATGCCGGTGTACGTCTTGTAGGGGCTCTTGTCCTTGGAGAAGCGTGTGTCGCGATGGATGCGAAAGAGCGAGCGTGGCGTCGCCGAGAAGTGTGGGCTGATCCGCTCCAGCGCGGGAGCGAAGTCCTCGATGAGTCGCAGCGCCGGGGCCTTCAGATGCTCCTCGTATCTGTGCTTGTTCTCCGCGAACCACTCGCGATCGTTGTTCGCCTTCAGGTCCTCCAGGAACTGGAAGGTCGCCTCCGAGAAATATCGCGCATCACCCATGCATGACCCTATGGATACAACCTCTCCGTGCTCCAGCCGTCTCCCGCACGCGTGAAAACCAATCGGTCGTGCAGCCGGTCGGCCCGCCCCTGCCAGAACTCCATGCGACGAGGGCTCAGCCGATACCCGCCCCAGAACGGCGGCAACGGGACCTCGGCCTCGGCGAACCTGGCCCGGTACTCCGCCACCCGCTCCTCGAGCTCCTCGCGCGCGGGCAAGGGTCTGCTCTGCGTCGACGCCCAAGCTCCGATCTGACTGCCCTTGCCGCGTGTGCCAAAGTATGCGGCGTTCTCCTCGAGGCTCGTGCGGCGCACGGGCCCGCTCACGCGAACCTGTCGTTGCAGCACCGCCCAGTGGAGGCAGAGCGCCGCCTCCGGATTCGCGTCGAGCTCGCGCGCCTTCTGGCTTCCGTAGTTCGTGAAGAACACGAAGCCGCGTTGGTCGAAGGCCTTGAGCAGCACCATGCGCACCGAGGGTACCGCCTGCGGCGTGGCGGTGGCGAGCGCGGCGGACTCCGGCATGAGGATGCCCGACTCCGACGCGGCGTCGAACCAGGCCTGGAACAGCTCGATGGGGTCCGCGTCGCGCGCGGCTTCCGGGAGCCCGGTCGCCACGCCCTGACCGAGGGTGAGTACGGCCTTGAGGGATGACTTGAGCGACAAGGGACGGCCTCGACACGGCGATCGAACGGCTAGACCCGTGCACTCCTGACACGGGTCGGGGACGGTGGAAGGTCGCGACCGGCCGCGCCGCTCACAAGCGGACCGACTTGACGGCGAGGGCGGCAGTCGCGCATCTTCTTGACCCCCCCCAGGGGGGAGGGGACGTGCCGACGGGCGCGCGCGGCGGCGCGGCGGCGCGCCGCGTCGCGGAACGACCGCCCAGCGGCGGAGCGGCGAGTCCCCGAGGGCCCGGCCGAGCCGAGCCGTGAGACCCCGACCCGGAGCCAAAATCGTGGACGCCACGCGCACGGACGACATTCTTCGCCGACTCAGGAGCGTGGAGGGCCACGTTCGCGGCGTGCAGCGGATGGTCGACGAGGGCGCCTACTGCATGGATGTCGTGAACCAGATTCTGGCCGTGCAGAGGGCGCTGAAGAAGGTCAGCGGCCTCGTGCTCGATCAGCACCTGCGCTCGTGTGTGACGAGCGCGATGCGGGGAACCGATCCGGCCGCGAGGGAGCAGGTGCTCGGCGAGCTCCTGGACGTGTTCCAGGCCTCCGGCAAGGCATGAGCGCGCGAGGCTCGGCCCCGACGCGGGCGGGACCGCCGCCGGCGGTAGCCACGGACGCGAACCTAGGTGGGCGCGAAACCGACGACGACACGGAGCATAGGACGATGACGAGCAAGACGGTGAACGTTCCCGGCATAAGCTGCGGCCACTGCGTGGCGACCATCGAGCGTGAGCTCAGGGAGCTCGAGGGCGTGACGTCCGTCAAGGCGGAGCAGCAGAGTCGCCGCGTAACGGTGAGCTGGGATCCCGAGCTCACCAGCTGGGATGCCATCGAGGCGCTGATGGCGGAGATCAACTACGCGCCGGATTCGTGAGACACCCACGCGAGGCGGCCGTCGCATGACGCCGACACGCGGGCCCCCCCGCGCGACGCGTGGCGCAACCCCCGGCCCGCCCGATTCCGGTCCGGGCGAGCGGGAGGTCACGCTGCCCATCACGGGCATGACGTGCGCCAATTGCGCGGCGACGGTGGAGCGGGCGCTGAAGCGGACCGAGGGGGTCTCGAGCGCGTCGGTCAACTTCGCTTCGGAGCGCGCGAGCGTGCGCTTCGATCCGGCGGCCGTGACGGTGCCGCGGCTCGCAGAGGCGGTGGAGCACGTAGGCTACGGAGCGGTGATGGCCGACGCTGCCGAGCTCGAGGACGCGGAGGCCGCGGCCCGCGCCGAGGAGGTGCGCGATCAGAGCCGCAAGTTCTGGACGGGCGTGGCTTTTGCCGGGCCGCTCTTCCTCCTGAGCATGGCGCGCGACTTCGGGCTGCTCGGCGCCTGGGCCCATCAGCCGTGGGTGAGCTGGGTCATGTTCGCCCTCGCTACGCCGGTCCAGCTCTACGTCGGCTGGGACTTCTACGTCGGCGGCTGGAAGTCGCTCCGGAACGGGGCGGCCAACATGGACGTTCTGGTCGCGCTGGGCTCGTCGGTCGCCTACGGCTACTCGGTGGTGGTCGCCGTGATGCTGAGCGTGGGCAGCGCGGCGGGGGGCACGCACGTCTACTTCGAGACCGCCGCGCTCATCATCACGCTCATCAAGTTGGGCAAGCTGCTCGAGGCTCGGGCGAAGAGCCAGACGGGCGCGGCCATCCGCGCGCTGATGAAGCTCCGGCCCGAGTCGGCGCGCGTGGTCCGCGAGGGCGGCGAGGTGGACGTCCCGATTGCGGAGGTCGTGGTCGGCGACATCCTGGTCGTGCGGCCGGGCGAGCGTGTCCCGGTCGACGGCGTCGTGCTGGACGGTTACTCCACGCTCGACGAGAGCATGCTCACCGGAGAGAGCATGCCCGTGGAGAAGGGTCCGGGCGACGAGGTGGTGGGCGCGACCATGAACAGCACGGGCGCGTTCCGGTTCCGGGCAACGAGGGTCGGGGCGGACACGGCGCTCGCCCGCATCGTGGGCCTCGTGCGCGAGGCGCAGGGGAGCAAGGCGCCCATCCAGCGGCTGGCGGATCGTGTGGCGGCCGTCTTCGTTCCCGTGGTGCTGGTCCTGGCGGTCGTCACCCTGCTGGTCTGGTGGCTATGGGTCGGCGCCGGCGTCGCGGCCGCGCTCATCCGGTTGGTCGCGGTGCTCGTGATCGCGTGCCCCTGTGCGCTCGGCCTCGCCACACCGACGGCGATCATGGTGGGCACCGGCCGCGGCGCACGCGAGGGCATCCTCTTTCGCAGCTCCGAGTCGCTCGAGCGCGCGGGTGACGTCGGGGTGGTCGTGCTCGACAAGACCGGCACCATCACCCGCGGCGAGCCGACCGTCCGGGAGGTGCGCGCCCAGGACGTGGACGAGCGCACGATGTTGGCCCTCGCCGCCTCGGCCGAGCTACGGAGCGAGCACCCCCTCGGCGCCGCGGTCGTTCGTGAGGCGGGCGCCCGGGGGCTCGAGCTCCACGATCCCACCGCGTTCGAGGCGGCCCCCGGCCGCGGCGTGGCGGCAACCGTCCCCGGTGGATCGTGTGGAGACCCGGCGGCAGACGCCTCCGAGGCCGATGGGGTGCGCGTGCTCGTCGGCACCCGCTCGTTCCTGGAGGATCATCAGGTCCCCATCTCCGACCCGCTCCGCGCGGAAGCGGAGCGGATCGAGGGCTCGGCCCAAACGGTCCTCTGGGTGGCCCTCCATGGCCGCGCGGCGGGCTTGATCGGGGTGGCCGATACCGTGAAGGACGGCTCTGCCGAGGCGGTCGCGTCCCTGCGCGCGGCGGGCCTACGGGTCGTGATGCTCACCGGCGACAGCCAGCGCGTGGCCGCGAGCGTGGCGCGGCAAGTCGGCATCGACGAGGTCCGGTCCGAGGTGCTTCCGGCCCGGAAGGCGGACGCGGTGAAGGAGCTCCAGCGCGGAGGGGCCGGCGTGGTGGCCATGGTCGGCGACGGGATCAACGATGCGCCGGCGCTCGCGCAGGCGGACATCGGCATCGCCATCGGCACCGGAGCGGACGTGGCCATGGAGGCCGCCGACGTCACCCTCATGCGGGGCGACCTGAGGTCCGTGCCCGAGGCGCTCGCGCTCAGCCGCGCGACCATGCGCACCATTCGGCAGAACCTCTTCTGGGCCTTCTTCTACAACGTCGCGCTCATCCCGGTCGCGGCGGGCGCGCTCTACGCGGTCACGTTCCTGCCGATGATGCTGAGGGCGCTCCACCCCATCCTGGCCGCGCTGGCGATGGCGCTCAGCTCCGTCACCGTCGTGGCCAACAGCCTGCGGCTGGATGGGGCTGCGGTCCCGTGGCCCGGGGGCGGCTCACGCGTGCGGGGGGAAACCTCACGCGCGTCCGCTCCGTAAGACACCACATGATTACGATCCTGAAGCGCATCGTCCGGCTGGTCCTGAGTTGGATTCTCGGCAAGATCTAGGTGGCCACGCTCCGCGGGCCCACGCCGGTCAGCCGGCCGCGACCCTGGCCAGCGTATTGCGCAGGCGCTCGGTGAGCACGCGGTAGATCCCCCGGGCGACCGCCGGGTTCTGCTCGACCACCTGGTCGAACGCGTCGCGGTCCAGCTTCAACAACGTGGTCGGGACCGTGGCGGTCGCCGTGGCGGACCGTGTCTCCCGGTCCAGGATCGCCATCTCACCAAAGCCCTCCCGCGCTCCGAGTACCGCCAGGTCGTGCTCCCCGCGGCTGATCCGGATGCCACCCTCGACGACCATGTAGAAGGCGTCACCGACGTCCCCCTGCTGGAAGAGCACCTCGTCCTTCTCCACGTAGACGACGTCCGCGGGATCAGCTCCCCGGGGTACACCGACAGGAACAGGCCGTTCTTGGCCGCCGACAACAGGGTGGTGTTGGCCGTGTTCAGGAGCAGGAACGCGGCCATGACCGCCAGCGTGCGACCCTCACCCCGGCGGTAGTTCAGCGTCCGCGCCAGCCTTGCGGCGAGGGGTCCCGTCCAGCGCCCCGGCGCCGGCGCTGCCCGCGTGCGCTTCTGAAGGTCCTTGGCGGCCCATGCTCGTCCGGACAGGATCTGCTCCAGTGGCCTCCCCCGCGCGCGGCGTCGACGCGGGGGGCCGACGGTCGCCAAGCTGCGCCCGTGGGCTCCCTCTCGCCAGGTCGGACGCCACGGTGTCGGGGGCGAGGGGGAGGCTCTACTCCTCGGAGGGGTGGCCAAGCAGCGGCCGACCACGCAGGTTCAACGGCCGCAGGTAGTCGCGACCGGTCGCGCGGGGCATGGGCGGGCGGGCGCGCGCAAACGACCAGGCAACCCATCGACGAGGACGCCCATGGAAGCCGATCAAGAGCGCTCGAGCGACGGCTCCCCCACCTCGAGCTCGCTTCCCGACATCCTCGCGGTCATCGACAGCGCCAAGGCCCGTGGGGGGCTGAAGGCTCTCGAGAGGCACATCGCCAGGAGCCTTCCCGACGCCGAGGGAAGCGAGGTCGGCGAGGCGGCCGAGGTGGCCCTCGAGGTCATCGAGTCGATCCCGGTCTTTCTCGCCCGCGCGCGCCAGGAGGCCCAGGGGCGGCGCCTCACCTCGGTGGTGGGGCCGCTTCTCGACCGGGCCGAGTGGTACTATCTGCAACCGCTCGATCTGATCCCCGAGATGACGCAGGGGCTCCCCGGTCTGCTCGACGATTCCTACCTCGTGATCAAGATCCTGCAGAACCTGGACAAGGGGCCGCAGGCGTTCCTCGACTGGGACCTCGAGGTCCCGTCCGCGTTTCTGCGCCGGCTCATCGGAGCGCCGGTCGCGCAGCGGCTGGACAGGATCGCGGTCGAGGCGATGGACGAGGTCTCGGCGCAGGTCGTGGACTTCTGGGACCGGGTGGCGCATCCCGCGTAGCGGCGCTCCCGGACACGAGTCGCCCGTCGATCGCGCCGCTGCGGGTTCGCCGGGCAGTACCTCAGCGCACGCGTTCCCTTAATATTCAGACTCGCGCGCTGTCCGGGCCCGGGTGCGCGTCCTCCCACAGCTCGGGTTCGCGCCCCTCGCCGGCAGGGGCCCCTCGCCGGCAGGGGCTCGTTGCCATAGAACCAGGATCCGCGTTGCTCGTCCGATCGCGCCTCGTTCCGCCCCTTGACGCGTCACGTCCCGGCGCGTCCCCTCCCGGTACGTTCGCTTCCGATGGGTCCCCCTCGCCGGGGACGCGAGGGCCGGCCGTCCCGGCCGGGCAGCGGACGTGAGCCCGCTGGGCATCGGCCGCCTTCTCCGGCCGCTGACCGCGAGGGCAGTCGGCGGCCGATCGAGCCCGCCGCTCGAGCCCATCCGCGACGAGATCTACGGCCCCGAGCGCCTGCGCGTCGAAGCGCGCCGGCTCGCGGCCTCCCACCGGCTGGACCGGCGCGTCCGGATGGGTGCTCCCGTGCTCGATCGCCTGGTCGAGAACGAACGGACGCTACGCGACGCCTACCGGGAGCTCGCGGCGGCGGTGCGGCGGCAGGAGGCGATCTCTCCCGCCGCCGAGTGGCTGCTCGACAACTTCCACGTCATCGAGGGGCAGGTCCGCGACGCCCGCGACTCGCTGCCCCCGGGCTACCAGCGTCAGCTACCCAAGCTCGCCCGCGGCGACCTTCAGGGCCATCCGCGCGTGTTCGGCCTGGCCTGGGACTACGTCGCACACACGGACAGCCGCTTCGACCCCGACACGCTGCGCTGCTTCGTGGATGCCTATCAGGAGGTCTCACCGCTCACGATCGGCGAGCTGTGGGCCGTGCCGGGCACGCTCCGCCTGGTGATGGTCGAGAACCTCGCGCGCCTGGCCGAGCGCATCGTGCGGAGCAGGGCCGCCCGGACCGAAGCGCGTAGGGTCGCCGCGGCCGTGAGGGCCGCCGCACGCACGGACGGGGCGCAAGCGCGCGATCTCCTGCGCGCCTACGACCACCTGGACGTGAAAGCGGACCGCGCCTTCGTCGTGGAGCTCGTGCAATGGCTCAGGGAGGAGGATCCGTCCGGTCTGGCGGCGGTGGGGTGGCTCGAGGAGCGGATGGGGCTCGTGGGACTCTCGCCCGAGACGCTCGTGCGCGAGGAGCACGCGAGCCAGCTCTCTGCGCAGGCAACCGTGGGGAACATCGTCACCAGCATGCGGAAGGTCTCCGCCTTCGGCTGGGCGGAGTTCTTCGAGGACGTGAGCCTGGTCGAGCGTACGCTGCGCCGGGAGGCTGCGGGTGTGTACGGCCAGACCGATTTCGCCACGCGCGACCAATACCGGCACGCGGTGGAAGAGCTCGCCCGGTGGTCGGGAATCGACGAGGAGGAGGTTGCCCGACAGGTCGTCGCGCGAACGGCCCGCGCTCGCGAAGCGCTCCGACTCGATGGTGACCAACAGGTGCACCTCGAGCCCGAGCCGCGTGGCGCGCACGTAGGTTATCATCTCCTGCTGGAGGGCCGGCGCGCGCTCGAGCGTGACCTGGGCTACAGGGCCCCGCTCACGATGCAGCTGCACCGCCTGTTCGTCGCCGGCGCGTATCCTGGCTACTTCGGGACGATGGCGCTTCTCACCGTGGCGTTGCTGTCAGTGCCGCTCGTCTACACGGCCACAGCGGGCGCCGCGGTCCTCGACCTGCTGGTGGTCGGCCTCGCGGCGCTCGTCCCGGCCACCGAGCTCGCCATCGCCGTGCTCCATCAGGACGTAACCGAGCTGATCCCGCCGCGACGGCTGCCCAAGCTGGAGCTGCGTGAGGGCGTGCCCGCGCGCCTGAAGACGATCGTGGGGGTGCCCACGCTCCTGGCCAGCGTGGAGGACATCCGGGAACAGGTGGACCGGCTCGAGGAGCGGTTTCTGGCCAACTCCGCCGGTCATCTGTCCTTCGCCCTCCTCACCGATTGGGCCGACGCACCCAACGAGAGCGTGCCGGGGGACGAGGAGCTGCTGGCTGAAGCGGCGGCCGGGCTGTCGGACCTGAACGAGCGTTACGGCCCGGCGCCCGACGGCCGCAGCCGATTCCTGCTCCTCCACAGACGCAGGGTGTGGAGCGAGAGCGAGCAGCGCTGGATGGGATGGGAGCGCAAGCGGGGCAAGCTCGAGGAGCTCAACCGCCGCCTCCGCGGCGCGGGCGACACCACATACCTCATGCGGGACGACGGGCTCACCGACCTGGCACCGGATATCCGCTTCGTGCTCACGCTGGATGCCGACACCCGCCTGCCTCCGGGTGCCGCCCGTCGCCTGATCGGCGCGGCGGGACACCCTCTGAACCGCGCCCGGTTCGACACGAAGAAGGGCCGCGTGACCCAGGGCTACGGCATCCTGCAGCCGCGGATCACCGCGATCCTGCCACCGGCCGGACGGGGCTCGCTCTACCATCGCATCTACGCCGGCGCGACAGGCATCGACCCCTACTCGTCCGCCAGCTCCGACCTCTACCAGGACCTGTTCGGCGAGGGCACGTTCGTGGGCAAGGGGATCTACGACGTGGATGCGTTTCGGGCGTCACTCGAGGGGAGGACGGGCGAAGCCTCCCTGCTCAGCCACGACCACTTCGAGGGCGCGTTCGCCCGCTGCGCGCTCGTGAGCGACATCGAGCTCTTCGACGACTTTCCCACGCATTACGAGGTGAACGCGCGACGCGTGCATCGGTGGGCGCGTGGAGACTGGCAGCTGCTTCCCTGGGTTCTGGGCCGGGGTCCCGCGCCGGCGGGCAGGGACGTGCCTCGAGCGCCGCCCTTCCTGAGCTGGTGGAAGATGGTGGACAACCTGCGCCGCACGCTCATCATTCCGTCGGGGCTCGCGCTCCTTTTCGCCGGCTGGTTCCTGATGCCGGTCTCGCCCCTGGTTTGGACGGCCTTCGTGATCGCCACGATCGCGGCACCGGCGGCGGTGCCCGTGGGAGGAACGCTGCTCCCGCGCCGGTGGCGGGCCCCGCTGCGCTCGCGCTTCCGCGGGCTGAGGAGGGAGGCGGCTGCCACGCTGGCGCGGGTGCTGGTCGAGGTGGCCCTGCTGGCAAATCACGCCTGGTTGATGTTGGACGCCACGGTGCGGAGCCTGACCCGCGTCTACATCACGCGGCGCAACCTCCTCGAGTGGGCACCGGCCGCGCTGGCCGGGCGGATCGTCGGGGGCGGGATCCGTGGGTCCTACCGGCGCCTGTGGCGCCCGGTCGCGTTGGCGGGCTCGACGCTCGCGGTGGTCATCGTCCTCCGGCCGCCGGCCCTGGCGGCGGCCTTGCCGCTGGTCGCGCTCTGGGCGGCATCGCCGCTGCTGGCATGGTGGCTGAGCTTGCCGACCCGCACCGAGGAGCCCGAGGAGCTGTCGGCGGAGGACGAGCGCGAGCTCCGCCGGATCGCCCGGGAGAGCTGGCGGTACTTCGAGGAGACGGTCGTCGCCGAGGAGAACTGGCTGCCTCCGGACAACGTCCAGGAGGATCCCGCGCCGCGCATCGCGCACCGGACCTCGCCGACCAACGTCGGCGTGTATCTGCTCTCGGTCCTGGCCGCGCGCGACTTCGGCTGGATCGGAACCAGCGAGGCCGCGGAGCGGCTCGAGCGGGCGGTGGACACGGTGGAGCGGCTCGAGCGCCTGCGGGGCCACCTGTACAACTGGTACGACACCCGTTCGCTCGCGCCCCTGGAGCCCTTGTACGTCTCCACGGTCGACAGCGGGAACCTCGCCGGGCACCTCATGGTGACGGCGGCGGCGGCCAGGGAGTTCCGGGAGCGGCCGCTGGGTCACCGCGAGGCCGCGGGCGGCATCCGGGACGCGGTGGCGCAGGTCCGCCGGGCGGTGGACCTGGCGCCCGAGCGTCTGCGCGGTGGAACCGTCTCGCGGCAGGACCTCGACGGATCGCTCCGCCGCCTGGAGGAGCGACTCGTCGACGCGCCCGAGGAGGTCGAGGCGTGGGCGAGGCTGCTGCGGGAGCTGGAAGCGGAGGCGCGTGAGCTCGAGGACATGGCCGCCGTCGCGGCGGAGCGGTCCGCCGACGCGACGGCCCGCTCGCTGCGCTATTGGACGGGTGCCGTCCGCCGCGGCCTGGCGAGCCACCTGCGAGACCTCTCGGCGCTGAACCCCAAGGCGGGCGAGGGAGCGGAGCTGGCCAGACGCCTTCGACGGGTGGCCGGCCGAGCGGACACGCTGGCCCGCGAGATGGACTTTTCCCTGCTGTATGATCCGATGAGGAAGCTGTTCTCGATCGGCTACAGGCCCGCGGATGAGCATCTGGACGAGGGCTACTACGACCTGCTCGCGTCGGAGGCGCGCGTCGCCAGCCTGGTCGCCGTGGCCACGGGCGACGTCCCCGCCGAGCACTGGTTCCACCTCGGCCGCGGGTCAACGCCCGTCCACCGGGGCGCCGCGCTCGTGTCGTGGTCCGGCTCGATGTTCGAGTACCTCATGCCGTACCTCATCGTGGACCAGCCGCCCGAGACCCTGCTGGCTCGAACGCAACGGCTGATCGTGCGCAGGCAGGTGGAGTACGGAAGGGAGCGCGGCGTGCCGTGGGGGGTGTCGGAGTCGGCGTACAACGCGCGGGACCTGGAGCTCACCTACCAGTACTCCCATTTCGGCGTGCCGGGCCTGGGGCTGGTCCGTGGTCTGAGCGAGGACCTGGTGGTGGCTCCCTACGCCACCGCGTTGGCGGCCATGGTCGCGCCCAAGCAGGCTGTCGAGAACTTCCGCCGTCTCGAGGAGCTCGGCGCCCGCGGCGAGCGCGGGTTCTACGAGGCGATCGACTTCACGCCGGAGCGGCTCTCCGCGGGGGAGAGCCACGCGGTGGTGCGGGCGCACATGGCGCACCACCAGGGCATGACGTTGGCCGCTCTGGCGAACGTGCTGCTGGGCGGGCGCCTGCGAGAGCGGTTCCACAGGACGGCCATGGTGCGGTCCGTCGAGATGCTGCTCCAGGAGCGGGTCCCGCGGGACCTCGAATTGTCGCGTCCGAGGCGCGAGGAGGTGGAGACGGTCCGCCACGTGCGGGAGATCGTGGCCCCGGTCGCCCGGCGGTTCACCTCGCCCCACCGCCGCCCGCCCGCGACGCATCTCCTGTCGAACGGCCGCTACAGCGTCATGCTGACCGCCTCCGGCGCCGGATACAGCCGTTGGAGAGACATCGCGGTGACGCGCTGGCGGGAGGACCCCACGCGCGATCCTTGGGGCACCTTCTTCTACCTCAGGGACGTCGATACCGGCGAGCTCTGGTCGGCGGGCTGGCAACCGACCGGCGTGGAGCCCGACAGCTATGAGGTTCTGTACTCGGAGGACCGAGCGGAGGTGAGGCGACGCGACGGCGCCATCTCCACGACGATGGAGGTGCTGGTTTCCCCGGAGCAGGACGGCGAGCTGCGCCGCATCACGTTGAGGAACCACGGATCGCGTGTGCGTCACGTGGAGGTCACCAGCTACACCGAGATCGTGCTGCTGCCCCCGGCTACGGACAACGCGCATCCCGCTTTCCACAAGCTGTTCGTGCAGACGGAGTTCGACCCTTCCTCCGGCGCGCTGCTGGCCACGCGCAGGGGCCGTGGTGAGGGCGATCCCGAGGTGTGGGCGGGCCACGTCGCGACCGTCGAGGGCGAGACCGTCGGCGCGCTGCTCTACGAGACCGACCGGGCGCGTTTCCTCGACAGGGGCCGGGGGCCGGAAGCGCCCGCCAGCGTGGTGGAGGGCCGCCCGCTGTCCAACACCACCGGGCCGGTGCTCGACCCCGTGTTCAGCCTGCGGCGCACGGTGCGGATCCGGCCGGGCCACGCCGCGCGGATGACCTTCGCCACGCTGGTGGCGGGAACGCGGAGCGAGGTGCTGAACCGCGCCGAGGTGTATCGCGACCCCGCCGCGTTCCAGCGGGCCTCGGGCATGGCGTGGACCCAGGCCCAGGTGCAGCTACAGCACCTGGGAGTGAGCCCGGACGAGGCGCACCTCTTCCAGCGCCTGGCGAGCCGCGTGCTGTACCTGGACCCGGACTTTCGGCCCTCGCCGGAGCGGCTCGCCCGCAACGGCAAGGGCCAGAAGGCGCTTTGGCGCTACGGGATCTCGGGTGACCGTCCGATCGTCCTGGTCAGCGTCGCCCAGGTGCGCGACCGCGAGCCGGTGCGCCAGATCCTGCGCGCGCACGAGTATTGGGGCTGGAAGGGGCTCGACGCCGACCTGGTGATCCTCAACGAGCATCCGGTCACGTATGCCGACGAGCTCCAGAGCTGGATCCAGCGACTCGTCCGCGTGAGCCACATGTCCCTCGGTGAGGGCCACCGCGCCCATGGGGACGTGTTCGTGCTGCGCTCCGAGGAGATGGACCCGCAGGACCGGGACCTCCTGCTGGCGACCGCGCGGGTGGGGCTCCACGCTCGGAACGGCTCGCTGTCCGAGCAGCTCGAGGTGGTGCAGGGTGGGGAGCGGCAGGCGCCCCCACCCGCGGCGCCGCTCGCGGAGCACGTGGCGGAGGCGCCCCCGCCGCGGCCGACCCTGCGCTTCTTCAACGGACTGGGTGGGTTCACGGCGGATGGCCGCGAGTACGTGATCACGCTCGGGGAGGGCCAGTGGACACCCGCACCGTGGTGCAACGTAGTCGCCAACTCGCGCTTCGGCTTTCTGACGTCCGAGGCCGGCTCGGGGTTCACGTGGTCCGAGAACAGCCGCGAGAACCGCCTGACGCCGTGGTCCAACGACCCGGTGCGCGACCCGCCCGGGGAGGTCTTCTACATCCGTGACGAGGTGAGCGGAGAGGTTTGGTCGCCTACGCCGCTGCCGATCCGAGAAGCCACGCAGTACCGGATCACGCACTCGCAGGGATGGAGCCGGTTCGAGCACGACAGCCACGGAATCGCGCTCGAGCTGACGCAGTTCGTGCCGCTCGACGATCCGGTGAAGATCTCACGGCTCCGGCTGCGCAACACGTCCGGGCGACCGCGCCGAATCTCGGTGACGGCCTACGTGGAGTGGGTCCTCGGCGTCCTGAGGGAGCAGTCCGCGCCGCACCTGATCACGGAGCTGGACGCCTCCGGCGCGCTCTTCACCCGCAACGACTGGAACCACGACTTCGAGGGTCGCGTCGCCTTCGCGGACCTCGCGGGTGAGCAGGAGTCGTGGACGGCCGATCGGGCCGAGTTCCTCGGACGTCACGGCACCCCCGCCTTTCCGGCCGCGCTCGACAAGAGCGGAGACCTGTCGGGCGCGGTGGGAGCCGCGCTCGACCCGTGCGCCGCGCTCCGGAGGACCCTGCAGATCGCGGCCGGAGGGGAAGCCGAGGTGGTGTTCCTGCTCGGCCAGGGCGCGGACGCCGCGGAGGCCCGCGTGCTGGTGGATCGGTACCGCCGCGCAGACCCGGACGAGACGCTTGGCGCGGTCCGCACCTGGTGGGACGACGTCCTCGGTACGGTGCAGGTCGAAGTGCCCGACCGGTCCATGGAGCCCATGCTCAACCGGTGGCTCCTCTACCAGACGCTCTCCTGCCGACTGTTCGGACGCTCTGCGTTCTACCAATCCGGGGGAGCGTACGGGTTCCGAGACCAGCTCCAGGACGTCATGGCGCTCACGGTGTCCCGCCGTGAGCTGGCGCGGGAGCACATCCTACGCGCGGCGGGGCACCAATTCGTGGAGGGAGACGTCCAGCACTGGTGGCACCCCCCCTCGGGGCGCGGCGTGCGCACGCGCATCTCCGACGACCTGCTATGGCTCCCGTTCGCGGTCGTCCATTACCTGCAGGTGACCGGAGACCGAACGCTCCTGGACGAGGAGGTTTCCTTCCTGGACGCGCCGGTTCTGGAGCCGGAGGAGCTGGAACGCTACTTCGAGCCCGAGCGGAGCGCTCCACCCGCCACGCTCTTCGAGCACTGCGCCCGGGCGCTGGACGCCAGGCTCGAGACCGGACCCCACGGCCTTCCGCTCATCGGGACGGGGGACTGGAACGACGGCATGAATCGCGTCGGCCACGAGGGTCGCGGAGAAAGCGTATGGATGGGCTGGTTCCTGCACATGAACCTGAGCGGCTTCGTGGGCCTCGCGGTCGCGCGCGGAGAGCACGAGCGCGCGGAACGATGGACACGGCACGTCGGCGAGCTGGCGGATGCGCTCGAGCGCACCGCCTGGGATGGCGACTGGTACCGGCGTGCGTACTTCGACGACGCCACCCCCCTGGGCTCCTCTGTCAACGACGAGTGCCGGATCGATTCGATAGCACAGTCCTGGGCGGTGCTCTCCGGCGTTGCGAGCCCCGCGCGTAGGGTGCGGGCGATGCAAGCGGTCGAGCAGTACCTGGTTCGGCGTGGTGACGCGCTCGTGCTTCTGTTCACGCCCCCCTTCGACCAGGGATCCCTGGACCCTGGCTACATCAAGGGTTATCTGCCGGGCGTGCGCGAGAACGGAGGGCAGTACACCCACGCGGCCATATGGTCGGTCCTCGGTTTCGCCGAGCTCGGACAGGGTGACGAGGCGGTGGAGCTCTTCTCGATCCTGAACCCCATCAACCAGGCGGGCACCAGGGCCGGCGTCCATCGCTACAAGGTCGAGCCCTACGTCACCGTCGGTGACGTGTACGCGGAGCCCCCGCACGCGGGCCGCGGAGGCTGGACATGGTACACCGGGTCGGCGGGGTGGATGTATCGAGCCGGCATCGAGTGGATTCTCGGCTTCCGCCTCCGAGGCGACACGCTGCGCCTGGATCCGTGCATCCCGCGCGACTGGCCGCGGTACCGAATGACGTTCCGCTATCACTCCGCCCGTTACGAGATCGACGTCGAGAGTCCGGGCGCCGGCATGAGGGGTGTCGTGCTGGCCGAGATCGATGGCCGGATCGCCGAACGAGAACGGCAGGGAGTTGCCGCTCCGGCCGACGCCGCACAGGACTCCGACGGCCCGGATCGCTCCCCGCGCGTCGACGGTGAAGGCGCCTGGATCCCGCTGGCCGACGACGGTCGCACGCATCGTATACGCATCGTGCTGGGTGGCGATTAGCCGGGGCTCCGGGCGCGTCCCCGGTCTGCGCGAACGGACTGCGCCGTGCGTGGCGCCCGTGCCGGAGCCTCTCGCGTCTCTTGCCACGCGGGTGATCCTCGTCGAAAATACGAGAAGAGGAGTCGAAGGCGATGTCACCCATAGCCCCGGCGGACCGTTTCGACCTCCGGTCCGACGTCCGAAGCGATGTGCCTGGGACGGTCCTGGTGGCGCTGGACGGATCCCCGTTCGCGGAGTCCGCTCTCGCGCATGCCCGTCCCCTGGCCCGGGCGCTCGGAAGCGGCCTGCACCTCGTCACCGTGCTGGACCCGGCGCGTACCGGGGCAACCTCACGCACGAGCGCCGAGGGGCGGCTCCAACGGCTGGAGGCGGTGGCCGCGCTCGAGCGAGTCGCCGAGGCTCTGCGCTCGGAAGGACACCGCTGCACGTTCGAGGTGCGAGAGGGTCAGCCGTCGACCGAGATCGAAGCGTCCGTGATGGAACGTCGCGTGGGCACGGTCGCCCTCGCCGTGCGCCCGCGGAGCGCGAAGGAACGGCTGACGCCGGGCAGCGTGACCCAAGGGGTCCTGAACTCGGGGGCGGCCGCGCTCCTCATCGCCAGGGGAAAGGAGCGGCGCGCAGCACGACCCCGGGGCCCACTCGAGGCTTGCTACGGCCGGATCGCAGTGGCCGTCGACGGGTCCTCGGCGAGTCACCGGGCGCTTCGGCTGGCCTCCTTTCTTGCGTGCAGGGATGGGGCGGAGATCGTGCTGGTCCACGTGCTCGCGACGTCGACACCCCACTCACCTCCGACGCACGATGCGTCCACCTCCGAGCTCGTCCGCGGCATCCCCTTCCGGGAGGCGTCGGAGGCGCTGAGATACCTCCGGGTGGTGGAGCGGAAGGTGAGCCTGCACGGCGTACCGGTGCGCTCCCGGTTGTTCTACTCCTGGTCGGAGGCGGACGCGGTGCAGGCGGACGCGGACCTTCTGGTCGTCGCGGCGGGTGGGGACGCGCTCCATGCGCGCGGGTACGGGCGCGGCACGCAACGCCTGCTGCTACACGCCCGCATACCGGTCCTGGTGTGGCGGGACCAGAGCGCCGCGGCCACGCCCGCCGAACCGTGGTCGCCCGGTCGCGCGGCCAGGGCCATGCGCCGTGCGCCGGCGAGACGATCACGGATGGAGTGACCGCGGGCTCCCTCACCATCCGAGCTCCCGACCGACTCGACCGCTTCCCGAAAGTCGCGCGCGCGGCCCGAGCCGGAGCCGCGTGGGTCGTCGCACATGGAACGCCCCGCCACGGGCTCGAACGCCGAGAATCCGCGCGTCCTCACCGGCGGAGGGGCGTGCATGCGCCCCGGGTCGGGGGGTGCTCTACACCCAGCCCTTCTGACGGAAGTCCTTCAGGGTCGAAGCCCAGCGATCCATCTCGTCCGGAAGCCCGAAGGACAGCCGGTTCCACTCGAGCATCGGCGGGAAGGGCCGCCCGACGAGGATGCCGGCCTCGCGCATCCGGTCGATGTAGGCACGCAGGTCGCCGCTGATGCGGTGCATGAGGAAGTTCGCGTTCGTCGGCAGGTACTCCAGGCCGAGCTCGTCGCAGGTCTGGTGCACGATGGCCTTGGATTCCTCGTTCACCGCGATCGCGCGCTCGACGAGGCCCGCGTCCTTGAGCGACGCGAGCCCGGCCGCGCCGGCCAGGACGTTGGGGCTGTTCTGGACCACGAACTCGTTGATCCTGGCCGCGGTGTTCGGGTGCGACACGCTGTATCCGAGGCGGAGCCCGGCCATGCCGAAGATCTTGGAGAATGTCCGGATCACCACCACGTTCGGCTTCTGCTCGATCCACTTCATGGCGGGCCAGAACGCCGGATCGGTGGTGTACTCGAGATACGCCTCGTCCATCAGGAAGGTCGTCGTTTCCGGCGCGTCCGCGATCCAGGCGTCGATGTCACGCGAGGACGTGACCGAGCCCGTCGGATTGTTGGGATTGCAGAAGTAGACCACCGAGGGCCGCTTCGACGACGCCTCGCGCATCCGGCCGATGTCGTGCTGCAGGTCGCTCGTCAGCGGGATCGCGACGACTTCGAACGGCATCGTGTCCTGGTAGTCCGAGATGTCCTCGAACGTCGGTTGGGCGATCACCAGCGGCGCGTTCGGACCCTGGAACACCTGCGTGCAGACCTGCAGGATCTCGGTGGAGCCGAATCCGAGCGCCAGGTTCTCCTCGCGAACGCCCAGATAGCGTGCCAGCTCCTCCATCAGCGGGCCGCGGTAGTCGCCCGGATAGCGGTTCGCGTCCACGATCGCCTCCACCAGTGCCTCCCGGGCGGCCGGGGAGAGCCCGAGCGGGTTCTCGTTCGAGCTCAGTCGGACGGTGCCGTCGGGAAGCGACTTCCCCGTGCGCCAGCCGGGTGTGCCCTCGAGCAGGGTTCCGAGGGCGCCTCCGGCGCCCGAGATGCCGGCCAGGCCGGCGGCCATTCCGGTCGTGACGAAGCCACGGCGATCCATGTTTCCTCCTGCGTGTCGTTGCGAGTCCCACAATGTGGGGCGGATAGGCGGTGGATCGAAAGGGGCAAGGGCTCGGTACGATTTTCCGCGATCATGCCCGGCCACCTCGAGGAGGCTCGATGCCCCGCGCCCTCAATCATCTTCGTGCGTACCTGCTCGCCGCATTGCTGCTGCCCGCAGGCGGAGTAGCGCAGGATCTCGACGCACCGGTCCGGTACGAGGAGGACTTCGCCAGCGCGGACTTCCACCGCGACCGGCGCCGCGCGGTCGTGGAGCGCCTCCCGCAAGGAGCCGTGGTGGTGCTCTTCGGAGCGCCCTCCCGCAATCGATCGAACGACGTGTTCTACGAGTACCGGCAGGCCAGCGACCTGCTGTACCTGACCGGCACCACCGAGGCGGGCTCGGCGCTCCTTCTCGTGCAGGACGGGGTCGAGGTGGACGGGCGTGTCGTGCGGGAGGTGCTGTTCGTTCCTCCCCGCGATCCGGCGCAGGAAGTGTGGCTGGGCAGACGCTTCGGGACGGATCGGGCGATGGAGCGGCTCGGGGTCGAGATCGCCGTGGAGGCCGGTCGCTTCTCGGAGATCGTCACGCCGCTGCTCACGGGCTGGGCACGCCCGGTCTATCGACTGCCGCTGCCCGACGGGATCGAGCGCGGCACGCCGCTCGCCGACCAGGTCGGGACCGTCCTCGCGCATACCGAGCCTGCCGCGGTGCCCGGCGTCGGGACCGGCACGGACACGGGTGCGCGTGCCGACACGACGACGTTGCGCCGGATCCTCGACGAGCTGCGCACCATCAAGACCGATGAGGAGTTGGAGCTGCTCCGACGGGCGATCGACATCACCGCGGAGGCCCACCGAGAGGTCATGCGGCAGGTCCGTCCCGGCTGGGCGGAGTACGAGATCGAGGCGTTGGTCGAGTACACCTTCAAGCGGGGCGGCGCCGAGCAGCCGGGTTTTCCGAGCATCGTGGGCAGCGGGGAGAACTCGGTGATCCTCCACTACGAGACCAACCGCCGCACCACAGCCCCGGGTGACCTCGTCGTGATCGACGTCGGCGCCGAGTATCACGGCTATTCGGCGGACGTCACGCGCACGATCCCCGTGAGCGGCGCGTTCACGGAGGAGCAGCGCGCCATCTACGACCTCGTGCTTCGCGCTCAGGAGGCGGGCATTCGGGCCAGCCGCGCCGGCAACCCGTTCGCGCAGCCTCATCAGGCCGCCGCCCAGGTGCTGGCCCGGGGGCTCGCCGATCTCGGCCTCATCGATGGCCCCACCGACGCTCGCGGGCTGCGGCGCTTCTTCATGCACGGCACGAGCCACTACCTTGGGCTCGACGTCCACGACGTCGGGACCGGCGGCCCGTTGGAGCCCGGCACGGTCATCACGGTGGAACCCGGGATCTACATCGCGCCCGCGGACGACGTCGACCCCAGATGGTGGAACATCGGCGTGCGCATCGAGGACGACGTGCTGGTGACCGAGGCCGATCCCGTCATCCTGTCGGCGGCGGCGCCGCGGAGCGGCGACGACGTGGAGGCGCTCATGCGGGAGGGCGGCGGACGATAGGCTAGGCTATAGGCTAGGCTACATCGTTCCTACACGTTGAAGCGCACGTGCACGATGTCACCGTCGGCGACCACGTAACCCTTTCCCTCCACCTGCAGCTTGCCCGCGTCCTTCACGGCGGCCTCCGAGCCGTACTCGATGAAGATCGCGTACGGGATCACCTCCGCGCGGATGAACCCGCGCTCGAGGTCGGAGTGGATCCGGCCGGCCGCCCGCCGGGCGTTCCTGCCACGCCGGATGGTCCACGCGCGCACCTCGTCCGGCCCCACCGTGAAGAACGAGATCAGGTCCAACAGCCCGTACGCTGTGCGTATGAACCGCGCCAGCGCCGACTCGGCCAGCCCGAGATCCTCGAGGAACGCGGCCTGCTCCGCCGGGTCCATTCCGGAAATGTCCGCTTCGACGCTCGCCGACAGCGACAGCCCGGCGGCGCCCAGCGCGTCGATTCGTGCCGCGAGCGTCGCCGGTATGGGCTCCGCGGCTCCTTCCTCGGCGCGGTTGAGGACGACGAGCAACGGCCTGTGCGTGAGCAGCCCGTATCCTTTCAGTAGGTCGCGGTCCAGCTCCTCCTCGGGAACGGCTCGGAGCGGCGCCTCGGCCTCCAACGCGCGCAGCATGCGCTCGCAGGCCGCGATCTCCCGGACGTCGGACCGCTCCTTGCGTGCCCGCTCGAGCCGCTTCTCGACGATCTCCAGGTCCGCGAAGACGCACTCGGCGTGGAACGCCTCCAGGTCGGCGGCCGGGTCGGGCGTGCCCTCGAGCGCCGGGTTCGCGAAATCGCGCAGCACCAGGCAGAGCGCCTCCTGGTCGCGGATCTGCTGAATGCCCCGCCGGGAGAGCCCCTTGCGCTCCGCCCCGTGCTCCCCGGGGATGTCACAGAAGGACATCTCCGCGTAGGTCGTTTTCCGGGGCGAGAAGATCGCCGACAGCCTGTCGATGCGCTCGTCGGGCACGCGCACGGTGCCCAGGCGGATCTCGCCACCGAAGCCCACCGGCACGGCGAGCCCGGTCATGGTATTGAAAACGGTCGTCTTGCCGGAGCCGGCGAAGCCGACCAATCCGATCTTCATGACGAGGGCCTGCGCCGCTCAGCGAACCTCCCGGTCGACCTCGGTCTCCCCTTCGGAGCGTGCGATGATGGCCGCACCGCACGAATCGCTAAAGACGTTCACGGCGGTGCGGTACATGTCGAGCGGCCGGTCGATGGCGAGCATCGAGCCCACGATCACATTCACGTCGGGGCCCCGAAGCCCTATGGCCTCGAGCACGATGAAGATCACGACCAGGCCGGCAGAGGGCACGGCTGCCGCGCCGATGGAGGCCAGGAGCGCCGTCAGGACGACGATGGCCTGTTGCATGATCGACAGGTCGAACCCGAGCACCTGCGCGATGAAGAGCGCGCCCGCGCACTCGAAGACCGCCGTTCCGTCCATGTTCACCGTCGCACCCATCGGGAGGACGAAGGATCCCACCTTGTTGGACACTCCGACCTTTTCCTCGACGGCCTTCATCGTGACCGGCAGCGTCGCTCCCGACGAGCTTGTCGAAAAAGCGATGAGGAGCGGCTCGCGCATGTTTGCGAAGTGGATCCGGGGCGAGATCCTGCCCAGGACGATCAGGAGGATCGGAAGGGTCACGAAGAGATGGATCGTGAGCCCGGATGCAATCGTGAGCGCGTACAGCGCGAGGGCCCGGAACGACTCGAATCCTGTGGTCCCCACCATCCTCGTGATCAGCGCGAACACGCCGATCGGCAGGAACTTTATGATCCCCGAGGTGAGGACCATCATCGTGTGGAACAGGGCGTCGAAGAGGTCGGTGAGGAGCACCCGCGTGCGGTCCGGAAGCGCCGTGATCGATGCGCCGAAGACGATGCAGAAGAAGATGATGGCCAGCATGTCGGCGGCCGCGGCCGCCTCGACGAAGTTCTCCGGCACGATGTCGAGAAGGAGCTCGACCGCGGAGCCGGGCGTCTCCAACTGCGGGAGCTGCTCCGCCGCGATGTCGACCATGTTCGCCCCGACGCCGGGCCTGATGAGGTTGACCATGGCGAGGCCGATCATCGCGGCGAGGAAGCTCGACAGGACGTAGTAGCCGAGTGTCTTGCTGAAGAGGCGTCCGATGGCTCGACCCCCGCCCACGGACGCCACGCCCGAGATGATCGACGTGAGCACCAGCGGTACGATGATCATCCGCAGGAGCCTCATGAACAGATCGCCGATCCAGCCCAGCTGGTCGGCGGCCGGCTGGCCAAAGAGCGCCCCGGTCGCCGCGCCGAGTGCCATGGCCGCCAGAACCTGCCAGTGCAGTTGGCGGTACCAGGGGAGGTCGGGATTGTGCTCCATGGGCGGGGACCTTACAGGCGCGAGTGGCTCCGGCGCAACCCGACCCGCTGCCTCAGCCCCCTACCACGACCTCCGCCCGCTCGATGACCGCGCCCGCCAGCACGGCGTCCACGACGTCCATCCCCTCCCTGACCCTGCCGATCACCGTGTAGTCGTGATCGAGGCGGACGTTGTCGACGAGGTTGATGAAGATCTGCCCGTCGCCCGTGTCACGGCCGCGCGTGGAGATCCCAACGGTTCCGCGCCAGTGCGGCTGCAGGCCCACCTCGTCGCGCGTGTAGGCCGCGGCACCCTGGTACTCGTTGGCTCCCGGGCTGCCCCCTTGGATCACGAAGCCGGGCGCCCAGCGGTGAAAAGTCAGGCCGTCGAAGTAGCCCTCCCGCGCCAGCCTCATGAAGCGGAACGCGTTCGTGGTCGCCAGATACGGGAAGAGCTCGATGACGATGGAGCTGCCCCCGACCATGCGCAGCACGATGCTCGCGCGCTCCATCTCGCCCAGGTGGGCGGCGGTCGGGAGGTCCAGCCGCGGGAGGGGTCCAGGGTCGGCCGTGTGCGGCCGGCCCGTCCACGCCTCGAGCGTGCGAGACACGTCCTGCGCGACGACAGCGTCGTAGTCCCGGAGGAACGGGCGCAGCCGCGGTGCGAGCGCGCTGTCTCCCGCCTCCGCCACGCGCGCGAGCAGCGACCGGCGTGCGTCTCGCCAGGTCTCCCGGCGGGCCGCCGAGATCCGCTCGAACGCGTCCAGGACCGCCGCGGCCGTGCGCGCCTCGGACGGGGAACCCGCCAGAAGGTCCGCCGCGACCATCAGCAGCTGCGGGTCGTCCTGGGCGAGCTGTGCCAGGAGCAGCTCGTCGATCGCGTGCCCCTCTGCCTCGAAGAGCGGCGAAAGCGCCGCGACGCGCACGTTCGGGTCCGGGTCCTGGGCGAGCGAGCGCATCGTCGTCCGGTCCCCGAGCCTCGCCGCCGCACGAGCACCGTACGCGCGCACGAACGGGTTCGGATGTCCCGCCACGGTGCGGAGCCGTGGCGCCGCCGAATCCGGTGCGATCCGAGCCAACGACACCAAGGCGTTCGTGGCGACCTGCCAGCCGCGGCCGCCACCGTCGGTCAGAGTGCCGGCGACATCGACGAGCGTGCGGACCGGTGTCGCCGGATCGGGGCACGGATCACCGAGCGCCTCGATCGCCAGGATCCGACCGGCGTCGGTGGGATCCTGGCTCACCACCGCGTCCAGGTACCCGCACAGCAGGTCGGTCCGTGGCAGGCGCGCGATGTGTCGGACCGCCTCCACGCGCGTGTACATCCAGCCGTCGGCCAGCGCCCGCCGGATCAGCTCGACCCTGGCGCCGGGAACGACGACGTCCAGGTGCCTGACGGCGGTCATGCGCACGCCGGGGTCGGGATCGCGCAGCGCGCGCTCGATCAGGGCGTAATCGAGCCGGCGGGCCGCGGCGAGCGCGGAGATCGCAAGACGCCGGATCCGTGGGGCGTCCTCGGAGCGGAGCGTGTCTCGGAGGTCGTAGAGGGACAGGTCCGCGAGCAGCCGTGCCGCCGAGGCGCTGAGGCCCGAGCCCGGCGAGCGGCGCACGAGCGACTCGAACCCGAGCGCGACTCCCACGAGCGTCGTCGAGGGAGCCAGGTTGTCGCCGGTCGAGGCCAGCGCGCGAAGAGCGTCCACGATGCGGCCCCGGTCGGGCGGCTCGACATGAAGCCGTCCGAGCGCGCGTGCGAGCGCCGCTCGCGTCGCCGGGTCCCGCTCGACGCGAGCGCGCTCGAGGAGAGGACCGAGCACGGGCCTGCCCTCGCCGCGGTGGACGGCCTGCGCCAGCGCGTTGGCCGCTTCGGCACGGACCGAGGGGACTGGATCGTCCAAGACCGGGACGATGGCGTGTGCCAGACCCGGGCTCTCGAGACGGCCCAGCGCGCGGACCGAGGCCCGCCGTAGGAACTCCGACTCGGCGCCGAGCCCCCGCAGGAGCACCGACAGGCCGTCACGGGCCGTGGTCGGGCGCGCGTCCTCGGCGGCTAGCAGCTCCAGGTACGCCCCCATCGTGCGGTCCGGCCTGCCGGCGTCCGGCGTGCACCCGTACGCCACGGCCAGCATCGGGAGCGCGGTCACGAGTCTCATCGGCGACCTCCTCTGGGGCCGCCGGCCGGTCGAGCCCGGCCGCCGGATCATGCCAGGAATGCCTGAAGCGTTCCTAGAAGGTCTCCAGCTCGTGGAACACCTCGGTCCCGTTCTTGAACCAGTGCTCCCGGAACGGGCACGGCGATACCTCGTGGCGCAGGACCTCGGAGATGAGCGGGTGCGGAAAGAGCGTCATCTGACCACGCTCGTTCTCGTGCACGGTGTAGTCGCCGCTGATCTGGAGGGTGGTGCGCAGGCGTTCGCTTCCGTTCATCATGAAGCCCTGAAGAAGGTGCGTCGTGGTCTCCCACGAGGCGGGCGTCACGGACAGGTCGATGATGGGCGCGCCGGAGCCGAACACCCTCACGCGCACCCGGTCGGCGGTCTCGATGAACTGGGCGTCGACGTTCTGCCGGTGGTAGGGGAAGTGGAACCGCTCCGACTTGATCCGCCGCGCCTCCGACGAGCTCATCGCGGCCAGGAACGGGTAGAACCCGGCCTTCGCGTGCCGGCCCCACGCCGCGACGAGCGGGGGCACGATGACCGAGAACATGACCTCGGTGTAGGGGCCCACGATGCTGTCGTCGAAGAGGAACGCGGTGACCGACAGGACGCTCCGCTCGTGGCGGACTTCGATCGGCTCGAGGTGGGGTGGCAGCACCGCCCTGGCATCGGACGTGGCCATTTCGAAGAAGGCGCTCACGCCCGTCTGGAAACGGTAGGCGCCTACGGGCATATGCCGTACCTCCGCAGCACGCGCCCGATCGTCTCGGCGCCCTCCTCGAGCTCCTCCCGGGAGTGAGCGGCGGAAATCGACATGCGGAAGCGCGACTTGTGCTTGCCCACGGCCGGGTACTTGATCGGGTTGATGAACACCCCCTCGCGCAGCAGCTCCTCGCCCATCATGAAGATGCGGGCGTCGTCGCGAACCATGATCGGGATCACGTGCGAAGTCGACTGCGAGGTGGGAATCTTCCGATCCCGCAGGAGCGTCTGCATGTACGCCACGTTCTCCCAGAGACGCGCGCGCAGCTCGGGTTCCGCCACGGCGATCTCGAGCGCCCTGCGCAGCCCCGCGACGACCACCGGCGACAGCGCGCAGGAGAAGAAGCGCGAGCGAGAGAAGCCGCGCAGGTAGTTGATGAGCTGTTCGGATCCGGCGATGTAGCCGCCCTGGCCGCCCAGGCTCTTGGAGAAGGTGCCGAGATGGATGTCGATGTCGCTGTCGAAGCCCTGGGCCTCGGCGACACCCCTTCCGGTCGGGCCGTAGACGAAGGCCGAGTGCGCCTCGTCGATCATGAGCCGCGCCCCGTGCCTGCGGCAGACCTCGAGGATCTCACCGACCGGCGCTTCGTCGCCGTCCATCGAGTAGACCCCCTCGATGATCACGAGCTTCTTGCCCTGGAAGTCGCGGAGCTTGCGGTCCAGATCGTCGGCGCGGTTGTGCCGGAAGAAGCGCGACCTCGCCTTCGACAAGATCATGCCGTCGACGATGCTCGCGTGCGCGTACTGGTCGGCGACCACCAGGTCGCCCGAGCGCATGAGACCGGCGATGGTCCCCACGTTGGCGCTGTAGCCGGTGGGAAAGATCATCGCGCCCTCGGTTCCCTTGAAGCGCGCGACCTCGGCCGCGAGCCGTTGGTGGAGGTCGGTCGTCCCACTGAGGATGGGCGAGCCGGACGAGCCCCCGCCATAGACTTCCGCCGCTTCCTGGATGGCCTTCTTGACCTCCGGCCGGTACGACAGCCCCAGGTAGTTGTAGGAGGCGAAGTTGACCAGGCCACGGCGAATCGTGCCGGTCTTGGTGTCCTCCACGTCGACCCGAGTACCCGGCTGGCTGTGGAGGGGCAGCTCGTAGAGGTAGTAGCCGGACGGCTTGACCTCGCGCCACCAGTCGTCGAACGGCTCCAGAAGCGCGAAAGCGTCGTCTCCGGCGCCGAAGTAGAAGTTCGTGTAGTCGTACTCGAGCGCCCCGGGGGCCGACCGCTGGGCGACGACCTCGTCCAGACCCATCCGGCTGGGAGCCTGCTTCGACTCCACGTCCGCGGGCGCGGCTGAGCTTTGCTTCCGAGACTCTGGCATGTCCATACCGGTTGGTGTGACGGGGGGAACTTCAATCTCCTCCAAAGCCCCGCGGGCATCAAGTACGAAGCCCTGCGGGCGTCAGGTACGAAGCCCCGCGGGCGTCAAGTACGAAAAGCCGGGGCGTGGCGCCGCCGGACGCGGAGGCCGCGCACTGGCACATCGGCGGACGGCGCGCTACTATGTACGTAAGGCGTATATTCCTCATGCGAATACCATGAGCGGCACCGGTCGTGCCGAGCCCGAGCCAAGGGAGTCGATGACCATCGAGCGGACCACGCCACACCCCGACCGGGCGACACGACACCCCGACGAGTTCCTTCCGCTCACCCCTGTCGCGTTCGACATCCTGCTCTCGCTGCTGGACTGTGAGCGTCACGGGTACGCCATCATGCAGGCCGTCGAAGCGCGCTCGGGCGGCCGCACGAGCCTGCATGCGGGGACGCTGTACCGGGCCCTCTCGCGGCTCCTGACGAGCGGCCTCATCGAGGAGCTCGCGGAGGCGCCGCGGCCGGAGGCGGACGAGCGCAGGCGGTACTACCGGGTGACCGAACAGGGCCGGCGGGTGGCTTCCGCCGAGGCACGCCGGCTGGAGAGGCAGGTCGGGGCGGCTCGTGCGCACGGGCTGCTTGGACGGGCGTAGCATGTCCGCCAACCGGACGCCGGGAAGCGGGCCGTCGCCTCCGCGCTCCTCCGCCACGCTTTCCGCCCGGGTCTACAGGGCGTGGCTCATGTGCTATCCGGCACGGTTCCGAGCGCGTCACGGGGAGGAGATGGCCCGCCTGTTCGCGGACAAGCTGCGTGACGCGCGCGCGCGATCCGGCATGGCGGGCGTCGCGGCGCACTGGATCAGCGCGCTGGCCGACGCGGTGCGCAACGGGTGGGCGGAGCGGCGCGCGGAGGCGACGCGCCGGCGGGACGGGAGCGCCGTAAACGGCTCCGGCGATAGCGCGACACGAGGAACGAACGACCTGGGACGGGACGACCGACGACGAGGAGGAGGGGGGATGGATTCGATGAGGAAAGACGTCCAGCACGCGGTCAGGACGCTCATGAAGAACCCGGGGTTCACCCTGGTGGCGCTGATCACCATCGGGCTCGGCATCGGGGCCAACACGGCGATCTTCAGCGTGGTGCGGGCGGTGCTGCTGCGCCCGCTCCCGTACGACGAGCCGGAGGAGCTCGTGATCCTGTGGGGTGAGATGCGCACGCGGGACGTGACGCACTTTCCCAGCTCGCCGCCCGACTTCCGTGACTACCGGGAGCAGGCGGATCTGCTCGAGGACCTCGCCGCGGCGTTCGCGTTTCAAGCGTCCCTCACGGGAGACGGCGAGCCGACCCAGGTGAACGTCGGGTTCGTGACCCCGGGCTTTCTGTCGATGCTCGGTGTGGATCCCGTTCTGGGGCGCCTGTTCATCGAGGAGGACGGGACGCCCGATCCGGAGGGCGTGCAGCCCGGCCAGCCGGGATCGCAGCCGGGGCGCGTCGTCCTGAGCCACGCGCTCTGGCAGCAGCGGTACGCCGGCGACCCCCGCGTAGTGGGGCGGACCATCGAGCTCGGTGGCGCGACGAGCGAGGTCGTCGGCGTCATGCCCAGCGGCTTCGAGGTGCTCATGCCACCGACCGCGAGCTTTCCTTCGCACCTCGACCTGTGGGTCGCCGCCCGCCTGAACTACGATACGGCTCCTCGCAACAACGTCTTTCTGATTCCCGTGGGCCGCCTGCGGGACGGCGCCACGCCGCGGCAGCTCCAGGGGCAGATCGACCGGATCTCGGAGGCGCTGGCGGCCGACGACCAGGTGAAGACGTCGGCCGGCTACGGTATGCGGGTGGAACGGCTCCACGAGGACCTGACCGCGGAAGTCCGCCCCGTGCTCCTGGCGCTCCTCGGTGCGGTCGTCTTCGTCCTGCTGATCGCCTGCGCGAACGTCTCCAACCTCCTGCTGGTGCGGGCGTCCGGACGGCACCGGGAGTTCGCCGTCCGGGCCGCGCTGGGAGGAAGCAGGGCACGTCTCATCCGCCAGCTGATGCTCGAGAGCGGGCTGCTCGCCTTGGCGGGCGCCGTCATCGGATTGGCCGTCGCGGCGGGGGGAATCCGGCTGCTGCTGGCGTTGCAGCCCGACGACCTGCCACGCATCGACTCGGTGCGCATCGATGCGATGGTCCTCGGGTTCACGCTGCTCGCGTCCGCGGCGGCGGCGCTCGCGTTCGGCGTGCTGCCGGCGGTTCAGG
>Ga0302046_10000774_pt1 | contig 30762 bp, 30 predicted proteins | sample RVTome_11_FD_200261 | JGI IMG/M metagenome (GOLD analysis project Ga0302046, IMG submission 200261) | Soil microbial communities from uranium-contaminated site in the Upper Colorado River Basin, Wyoming, United States - RVT147D111 (version 2) ...
CGTACTCAGCACCCTTCGAGAAATCGGGGAAATGCATGTTACGACCTGGGCAGAGTCCGTCTGGGAGGTAGTACAAGCTCCAGCACAAGGCGTCGGCTTCATACTGACCGATCATCCAGTCACAGCATATAATCTCAAGGCGTTCCCGGGGAGTCGATTCACCAAGTATCCGCTGGACCCGGTTATCGAGTTGATTGGAACCCGCACGCTCTTCCCGCTCGACGCCCGCCACTGCCTCATTCTCTCGAATAGAGAGTTTGTGGATAACCCGCGCCCAGGTATCTGCTTCAAATCGCGCACGAATCCGCGATCTTTTGGCTTCACTTACTTTTCGCCCCTGCATATAGCACGCGGCCGGAGGATAACCGAGGAGCATGTCTGGGCGATCAACGTCGTTCTCAAGAGCAGGGCCGTGCGCTACGTCGCTGCTCCGCAGCGGGAGTGGCTCGATCCTGAACGTCACTTACGCACGCCTGGCTGGGCGAGGCTAGATCAATTCTTGAGACCGCAAAATGTGACTTTGATAAACGAGATTTGGGCAGAGTACAGTGACGGCACCAAAGTCGCGCTTGATCGCTTCGGTCGCCCGATTACCGATCCAAAGCGAATCGCAGAGATGGAAGAGTTCGACCGACAGGTTCGGAAGAAGTGAGAATCGGTCAGCATGCTTGATGGGTCGCCCCGATCCGCCGGGCGGATTCCGGGAGCGGGCTCTCGTGTGCGGCAGATCGACGATATGAGCGCCGGGCAGAGCCGGGCGTGGCGAGTGCCCCAGGTCTCTCTGGGGGGCTTCCCCGCCGCTGGTTCTCGCCCCCCTCTTCACTGCGGCGAATTGGCCGCCTTCTCCTGGTTGACCACCGGCGCGAGGATCCCGTACTAGTGGCCCTGCCAAATGACTGGCACGAAAGGAGATCAACCCATGCTGTACGAGATCGACGCCGGAGACCTCATCGACTTCGCCCGCCGCTGGGCCGGCCTCGGCGACGCCGTCGCCGACCAGGTGTCCCGAGTCGTCGACGACCCCCGGGCCGCCGCCGGCCTCGGCCGCGCCGACCTGGAGGTGAACCCCAACGCCATCGAGCTGGCCCGCGAGCGGATCGGCGGCCAGAACGAGGGGATCGAACCTCAAGGGTATTACCGCTCCGCGCTTCAGTAAAGAATATGCTCTTTCCCCAGACGATGATCTATCGCTCCGAGCGGTTGTTACGCGGTGGGTGAACTCTGTCCGACCGACGAACGCCTAGGGTAGCCGTGCATCTGATACCGTCGGTTGACGTAGCTCACTGGATTGTGGGTTCCGCGAAGTAGTCGTGTTGCCATTCACCTCGCGGATCGGGCACCACCAGCGGAGCTGATCGGCCGGTTGCCGCCCTTTCTGAGCTACAATCGGGTCAGCGGCCGACCGCCATCGGTCGGCCGGAGACCGGCAAGGAGAAAGAAGGATGACGAAGAGAACCCAGAGTGGAAGCGCGGAAGTGAAGGACGCTCCGCAGATCGACGAGACGGCGGAGCTGATGAAGCTGGCGGGGAACTCGACTCGCCTGAAGCTGCTCTACCTGTTGGAGAGCCTGAGCGAGGTGAGGGTCTCCGACCTTTCGGAGCTCTTGGGGGTCTCGGTGTCGGCGGTCTCGCAGCACCTGTCCAAGCTCAGGGCGCGCGGGTTGGTCAACAGCCGGCGTGACGCACAGACGATCTACTACCGGCTGGCCGAGCACGATTTTATCGGCAGGCTTCGGGAGGAGTACTTCGGGGCCTGGGCGAACTGACGGTGCTGTAGGGGACGGCTGGAGCGCGGCGCACCGGGGAGGCCGGGCTCTCGGCTATTCGGTCTCAACCTGCACCAGGGATCCGAAGGTGGGCTGCCGCCCGCCGCGTCTCCCCCTCCCCCCGCCGGTCGTAGCGCGCCGTCGTCACCGCGTCCGCGTGACCGGCGAGTCGCTGGACCGTGAACACGTCGATCCCCGCCCTGAGCAGCTCGGATACGTAGGCCTTCCGAAAATCGTGCGGAGTGATCCCGGTCAGCCCCGCCTGTCGCTGCCGCCTCTGGAGGATGTACCGCGACCATGCGTCTAGCTCCTTCTCTACTTTCGACGGCGCCTCCACAAGAAGAAGGAGCGGTTTGCCTTGACCTTGCATAAACCCGAACTCGTGGGCGAGGTTTAAACTAAAGGCAACCTCTGTCTCGCCACTTGGCTCGACTCCTAGTACGATGCCGGCTCGAGCGGCCCACATCGCGGCCGACACTTCATCCATCGATGTGCGGGTGCCACCGGGCAGCACCTCGGCCTCCACTACGACGCAACCCAACTCATCAAGCACGTCCCGGACGCGCTGCGCGTACTGCCGGGGACGCTCTGCAGCAAGAAATCGACGGGAGAGGAAGACCGGGAATTTGCCACCTTGAAACTTCGCTCGGCGCTCTATGACTCGTGCTCGCAGATGGCTCGGCACATGGGCTACTACGTCATCCGGGTGTCGAGAGTATATTACGCTCTCTGGGGTGCGACCTCTCCCGATCTCCCACGCAGTGCGCAAAGATTGTGGGAGCTGTTTGAGAGCTTCGCGTATGGTAGACTCTATCGAAGCCTCAGCGTAGCCCGGAATAGGTTCACATACAGCAACTAGGATCGCGTTCTTCGGAGCCGCCCCGCCGCGCTTCAGCAAGCAAGAGAGGATATTAACCTCCGCATTTAGGAGAGCTACTGCCAGCTGGCGCAAGACACCGGGTTCGTCGGCATGCTCAGTGCTAACCATAACCGCACCCTTCCGCGGAACTACTCCTCGAAAGAGCCTGGCATTTGTATCTCCGGAGAAGACGAGGCGTGTCGTATCGAAGCTGTCTGTTGCTTTGAGTGCTTCCAGTTGCCGCCGAATAACATCTCCCCAGGATTCAGAGTCGAGTTGTCCTGGAAAGGTGACCCACCCATTCTCTATCGTACCCAACCGGCTCCAGGCAATCTCCGTGTTGAGCGGGCGGAAGGCGGAGACTTGAGCCTGTTCAAAGCGTGCGCGCAATGCGCTGGATAGCTCCTCGATCTCTTCACGGGGTACTGGCTCTTGGTCCCTTCGGTATGGCTCGCAGATGACGTCGACATAGTGGAGCCTTCCGCCTTCTATTGTTACGGTCTCAGCAAGAGCGATGTTCCAGTTATGTACGAGCCCAAAAGCTTGCTCGATGACGCCGGGCGCATCGGTTTGGATGCAGTTTACCGTAATGTGGCGATCCCAACGATTCGGATCAAGGACCGATACCAGAAGATCGCCCGGCCTGCCCGCCTGAGGTTCTGTAACGGACACATAGACCTGAGTACCGGTTTCGAACCCCAACGGTGCTCGGTGCCACCAGGGCACGGGGATGCGAAGCTCGTTTTCATCGATACAAATCATTGACCCAAGTATCTGCATATGGTCCCCCGTCGGAAAGCGGAGATTGCGCGATCAGTCTCCATCCGGGATCATTACTGGATCAGTTGCGACGAGAAGGCCCGTTCTAACGAGTAGCGCGCGGCGGCCAAACGACTGGGAATCCAGAAGCCAGTCTCCTAAGGAGGCGCTGAAATGTGGTCCGGCAGAGGACGTAGAGTTGGCCCCAATACTGCACCGAGCACTACCGTCGACGAAATCCCGGGAGAGCGGGTGTAGCAGAATCGCCGCCACGGTGTTGCAGTTCCCATCCCTTCTTCAGGTGTCCTAGCGTGATCGCTCTGTCCAGGAAGTCTCTAGCGTCAGCGCGTTCGCCAGCAAGGAAGAGGAGCCTCCCCTTTAGATCGCACCAATCGTCAGGATTGCGACTACTAGCTTCGGCCTGCAGGAGGGGATAAACAGCCGCTCTCCGATCGCCAGCATCAACCAGCGCGTTCCCGAGTGCGGCCCAGGTCCGCGCGGCTTCGCTTGATCGACCAAGCTGCAGGAGAAGGTCAACTCGATACTTGTGAGCATTTAGGTTAAAGCGATTGGAGTCGATCGCATTCTGATAGGCGGTGAGGGCACTCTCGGGCTCGTTCTGAGAAAGAAGTGACCAGGCCTTGTTGATCCAGGTGGTGTCACGATAGACGTCTTGTTCCAGTGCAGCCGTGAACGCAGCATCAGCGCTGGTGAAGTCCCCCATTCTGGAGAACAAGATCCCTCGCTGGTTCAGGACCAAGACCCTCTCCTCGGAGTCCGCCGCACAGCTCCTCCCGGCCTCACTCTCTCGTAGAGCCCTCTTGTCTTGTCCGCCTTGGTGGAACAGGTATGCGACGTAGTAGATGCGAGCCCACGCAAGGCTAGGTGCTGCCTTGATCGCTAGTCGAATTAGCTGACCTGCTCGCACGAAGTCGCGTGGGTCGATCTTCACATCAAGTAAGAAAACAGATCCGGGATCGCCGCCGAGCTTGGTCAGGGCGTCTTCCAGGTAACGATGTGCCCGTTCCTCGTTAGCGTACTCATTGGATTGTCGCGATGCGTCGACGGTCTTGTGCGCGGCTCGGGCCGAAATAGCTGCAGCAAGAGCGGATGCAAGGGTACCTATCGCCGCCACTATGGCAGCCCACGTCCCTATTCTCACGAGTGGATCGACGATTCCATCGGGTACCGTTTGCGATGCGACAGCTAGAGCCGCGACGAGGAGTGTTTTTGGCATCGCCATGGCCCTTTTGGCCGTTCTTGACTGTGGAGCTAGGTTTCCTCAGCGTCGGGTGAAACTACCGCGAGGTCTGTCGAAAGAGCGTTTTCCCGCGGCCGCTGCAGCATCTCGCCCTGAATGGTCAACCTGCATACTCAACTATGCCTTTGCGGCCTCCCTAGACTCGGATCTCTAGCAAGCAGTGGCTTAAAGACTGTGCCCAGCGCCGCGGCGGCAGCCACCGTCGCAGGCGCTCGTCCACGCTCCCGGAACACTGCTCCGGAGACTGCTACAGAGCGACGGTTATAGTCAAATCGAAATATGGGCGAGGGTGCGTATGGTCGGGCACGTCTAGGCTTAGGGACTCGTTGGTTGGTTCTACGGCGAAGGGGGAGCGGCCCTGCGGGCTGTCAGAACACGGGCTACGGAAACGGGCGATCACTTCCGCGGCCACCGCCCCGCCCTCTGTGACCGCACGGGCTCATACTCCAAACGGGTGATGATGCCGTTCCTGAGCGCGTGACTTAGACCAAGCTGCCCGGACAGGCTGGGGAACCGGGCCGGCCTGGGACTTCCCGTCCCGCGTTCGGCTCGGCACGCTCGCGGGCGACTCCTTCCTTTCAGGGTCCTCTGGGAAGCGCGATGGTTAGTGCGGTTCCCCGAACAAGGTCCTCGATTTCAGGACGTCCGTCCGCGAGACTCTGTCTTGTTGCCGCGTCGGCTGTCTACCAAGCGATCAAGCCCGGATGCGCACGCCCCCATTGATCGTAGCACTGGCACGGCTCGCCGAAGTAAGACCCCGGCCGCTCACAGACGCCACCGCTCCAGGGGTGACAGCTCGAGTAGCGGAGCCGATTCTCCAGGGATCGGAACACCGCCTCCTCTCTGGCATACCCCTCTCCCTCGAGCGAGTGTCGGTCGTCCTGGCATCCCCAGCACTGCTTGTACCTTTCGACGTACTGGCACTTGAACTCGTCCGTACCGAGTCTGCGATACTGATCGACGTGGACCATCTCGTGGGCAAGTAATGCTCCGAGGCCGACCATCCCGAGGTTTGTCGAGTCGTACTCTGCCGCGGTGGGATCGTACGACAGGTCGAGGATGATGGTGTTCCGATCAGGGACCACTCCTGCGACTGAACCTCGGAGATCGCAGAAGCGAACCGAGACATTTCGCGCGTCCAGGCTACTGACGACGCCTAGCTCGATGAGCATTTCCATCGCTCGGTCCGCAACCTCGGCCGAACGGTTCGGAGCCCGAAAACGTCCACAATCGAGAATCACGCTCTGAGCCACGGTTTCGAACTCGACAGCGCATGAAGCCCGTGTCACCCGGTTGAGCACCTCGGGAACCTCCGAGGGACTACCCGGCAGCGACGGGACGTCCCGCTTTATGGCGCATGCTGCTTTCTTCTTGACCTCGCAATCGACAAGACATCCCGGGTCGGTCCAGGACGTGCCGAAGGGGCCTCTCACTCGGCACTTCTTGTCACACTTGGTCTTGCAGCTGACGGCGCCAGAGGGCTCGGCAGCGGCGAGGAGTATCCAAAGGGCCAGCAGCGCGTAGTGCCCGAAGCGCTTCATAGTGAATCCCTCTCCCCCCGAAACGAGTTGAACGTGGTGAAGCTCCTGGCAGACCGACGTCCCTGCTTCACTTGCATGCTGCCGCACCACGAGATCTGCGGACATTCTTCTCCATCCAAGCTCGAGGTCGGCGACTTTGAAGGCGGACGTGGCCGATTGCCAATGGCCGTCCGTCGAGCACGACGGCGCGTGTCCCTCGCGTGAGGCGTGGGCCGACCTGGCCGGAATGACGTTGTCGCTGTGGCAGGTGGGCGGAAGTACAGCGCCGATGCCTCGCCGCCGATGAGGAGGGGATGCGCGCGGAGTGTCGCTCCGCCGGAGGAAAGCCGCACTCAACCGGGCGAACGGGCCGACCAGCCCAACGGCGGTGGTGAACCGAGGCCTGGGCGGGTTGTGAGCGACGGCAGATCCACGCCGGCCTCGCGGCCTCTGCGGCCCGTGGGAGGGCACCAGAGGCCCGCCGCCGCCGCTGGCCATGGTGACCCCTCCCGGTCACAGCGGCGGCGACACCACCCCCCCCCAGACGAGCCCGATCAGGGCGTGGCCGCCGGGCCGCCCCTGCCCCTCATGGCGCGGTCGCCCGCCGTCATCGCCCGCTCCGGCCGCTGGCGGACCGCGCCTCCTCGAGTGCCCGCTCGATCTCTTCGGTGGTCATGCGGGTGACCTCCTCGGGCGTCAGCGAGATTAGCCTGGTCTCCTGCCGGTCGGTCTGCGAGAGGTGCTGCTTGCCCAGCCAGATCAGCATCGGGACGCTACGGCCCATCGCGCTACCCAACGGGGGTCGACCCCTCCTCCGAAAAGAACCGGAAGGCGTTCTTCCCCGCCCCCTTTGCCTGGTACATCGCATTGTCCGCCTTCATGATCAGCGTCTTCTCGTCGCTACCGTCGCGCGGGAAGAGGGCGATGCCGATACTCCCCGTCACACTGACAGTCTCGCCCAGCAGGACGAACGGCTCCTTGAGGGCCGACAATACCTTCTGGGCGACCAGCCCGACCATCTCCTCCGACTCGATCTCCGGCATCAGGACCAAGAATTCGTCCCCTGCGATACGCGCCACCGCGTCCGTCCGGCATAGCACATCCGCCAACCGCTGGGCGACCTCGCAGAGCAGATCGTCACCGGCTTCGTGCCCGAGGGTGTCGTTGATCTGCTTGAACCGGTCGAGGTCGAGGTAGAGCAACGCGAAGTTGCGGCCGGAGCGAGCCGCCAGCCGGAGGCGGTCGCGGAGGAGCTTGTTGAAGCAGAGACGGTTGAACAGTCCGGTCAGGCTGTCGTGGTAGACGAGGTATTCGGTGCGCCGGGTATAGGCCTCCCGTGCCTCCCTCTCGCGCTGGCGCAGCGTCTCCAGCTTCGAGGACACCCGGCCGAGCGCCGCCAGCACCAGGATCAGCGCCACGCTGCCGATGGCGGCGCGGAGCAGATAGATCTTCCTCTGCGCTTCAGCCGGTGCGAGCTGTTCGGCCTCGGCCAATCCCACGACCACCGCCAACGGAAAACCCCTAAGCTGCCGAGCGCTGGTGTAGCGTCGCACTCCGTCCCAGATGTTGGTGGAGAGAGCCGCCTCGGAATCACCGAATTCCCTGTCGATCACGACGGCGTCGTAATCGGCGCGTCCGCCGGTGGCGACCCGGTCACCGGTCCGTCGGACGCGGAACACGCCATCGCTGCCGATCAGGCCGAGAATGCCGCGGTCTCCAAGGTCCGAACTCCCATACCCGTTGACGAAGAACTCAGCATCGACCTCCAACAACCCTACACCCGCGAAGGACCCCTCATATGCAAGGCTACGCGCGAAACGGAGCCTCAAGCCTTCTCCGGACCAGACCGGCACCGCTTCGACCAGGCCTCCCGCCTTCTCGATTCGCCTGAGGAGCGTCGGGTCCAGGACTTCTGGGCTCGCCGCCTGACCATTTGACGCCATCGTGCGCCCGGCTCTATCGGTAACCAGCGTCGTGAAGATGGGAGCGGGCGGCAGCAGCTCCTGTGACTCGAGATCAGTCAGCGCCGTCGCGCCGTCCTGCCTGATCCCATAGGCGTACTGCAAGGCTCGAAGCGTCTGGTCGATATCGCGGAGGACCCGCACCGCCGCCACTTCATAGGTGTCGAGGAGTTCCGCGGTGTGCAGCAGGGCGGCCTCCCGGCCGGCATCGCGCTCCACTCGAACGAGGTTCAAGGTAACCAGCCACGAAGTACCCAGCGCGAGAATCGCAATGATCGGGAACAGCACAGTCGGCGCGCTGAGGCGACCGAGCCAGCGCTGGAACTGCTGCGGCGCAGGTCTCTCCGCATCGACCTCGATCCCGGTCGCCGCGGAATCGCCGAGGGTCGAGTCCGTCATCCCGTCACTCCACTGTGCACCATGTGGCCGCTGCCGTCCAACAAGTGCCTCCGCGTAGGGACCCCTCAGCGATCGAGCAATCAGCCTGCCCTGAGTGCCCGCTTCCCCCGAGAATCGGCCGGATCCTCCGGCAGCGCCATGAGCCATTCCCGTTGCGGCTGACGCCTCAATGGCTCAGGATCACCTGCCTCGCCTCGAATCACCCTGATATCATTGCCGTTATGCGCCCAGGCAAGCGCGACCAGCGCCATCGCTCCTGCATCCAGCACATCCTGTGCTGCCACCGACACCCCGTCGATCGGGACGGTCGTCTCAAGCGCGATTCCTCGCTTCCGCAAGAGCCCATTCCGCATGAGAACGCCTTGCAGGGTCCTTTTCTGAAACGTCCGCCCGAGCGGTCGGCCAGCGAGGGCCGTGAATACGAGCTCTGGATGGCTCTCGAGCACGCTCCCGTTCGCTTGCCGGATCTCCTCTGCCGAAGCGATCGCAGGAAGGAGCCCCCTCAGGTGCCCGCGACGTCTCTGAGCAGGCTGGCCTATCCAGTGCTGCACTCCTCGCAGCTCACCACCGCCAGGATCGCTCCGCCGAGATCCGTCCCTACCCAGTTCCGCGCTCCCCGGTCACAGGGGCGTAGCTGGGCGGTCCTCCGACAATCGGGCAGGCCGATCGGCGAGTCAGCAACGATGCTCAGCGCTTGCTCGATCAGCGTCGAATGCGCTGCGCCCGCGGCTGGAAGCACGCCGATCTCAGGCACGCCCTTGCCATCAGCCGCCAGTCGGCAATAGGCCCATCTGCCCTTTCCGGCCCAATCGAGGCCGAGCACGTAACTCAGTTCGGCGTGCCAGACCACTCTAGCCTCAGATCGTCGTGGATCGGCACTACGAGGAAACGGCGTTGAGTGGCTGGTTGGGTCCCCATTCGGGATCCGAGTTAGCCATTCGATCATAGACGGCCGCCGCCCCGCGGCTGTGGCAGCTGTGCGAACGCGCGGCTCCCACAGGTGTTGAGGCCAACGTGGTGGTAGGCGCCGGCGGAGAGGAAGACCGCCTCCGATCCCATCGGCGGCGTGACCTCAAAGCCGAGCGTGCGCTCGCGGTCGGCGACGTTGAGGTGGACGTGGCCGATGCGGGTCGCGGGATCGATGGGGCGCGCCGAGGTCATCGCGTGCTCGTAGCGTCACGGTAGCACGGCGAGAGCCGAACGAGCCCACGGCTACCACCACAGGGAATCTCGACCTATGCGAGCCAGTAGAGGACAACGAGGTGGCCGATGGCGATCCGATCGAAGCAGTTGGGCTCCCGGGCGGCGCTTCTCCTACTGGGAGCGCTCGTCACCCTCCAGGCTGCGGCGAGCCTACAGAAGGGCGAGCCGAGACTACCGGAGCCACTATAACCAGCCGGTCTCGGCGCACGTCGTCCTCGTGCTCGGAGCGGCGCTCGTCGTGTGGGCGCTCCTGCCGTGGCCGAGGCGCTGGCCGGCTCGAGGCGAGGAACGGCCCCGGCCGCGGATCGCCTCTCGCACGAGTGCGGGCCGCCCTGGTCGGAACGATCTGTGTCCCTGCGGGAGCGGGCGGAAGTACGAGCGCTGGTGCCTCGCCGGCGATGATGAGCAGCGGCGCGCGGAGTCGGTCCGCCGGCGACGTGCCGCGCTCAACCGGGCGAACGGGGCGACGAGCGTGACGGCGGTGGTGAACCGCGGCCTGAGTGGGTGGTGAGCGGGCGGCCCCGAGCCGCACGGGTCCCCGCCGCCTCTGCGGCCCGTGGGAGGGCACCAGAGGCCCTCGGCGGCCCGCGGCCATGGTGACCCTGCCGCCGGCGGTCGGACGCCCGCTGGCGCCCGCCCCACCGCCCGTCACACCTCGACCTCCACCCCCATCCGCCGGAGCGCCTCCCGAGCCTCGTCCGCAGTGTGGACCTCGACCGGGATCGGCTTGATCGGCTCGTCGCCCGAGGTGACGTCCACCCGCCGCCCCCAGCGCTTCGGGTGCTTGCGCTCGAGGTAGGCCATGGCCGCCCGCCAGTCCTCGGGCATCTTCTTCTGGATGATCGCCACCGCCCGCACCTCGGCCTCCCCCTCGGCCGCCTTGACCGCCTGCCAGAACTGCCGATGGCGCCCGGCCCGCGCACCCTCCCCGAGCTCCATCCAGCGGTAGAACGTGCGCTCACCGATGCCGGCGTAGACGGCCGCGACCTGGGCGTAGTTGCCCGCCCGGATCGCCGTGACGATCTTCTCCTGCACCTCCGGGGTGAGCTTCGACGGGCGGCCGCCCCTGGCCTTGCTCATGCCGCCGTCACCTCCGGCCGCCGGCCAAGCCCGCTCGCTCGCGCAAGATGACCTCCGGGTGAACGCCGTTGGCGATCCGCCGGAGGGCGTCCCGATCGTTCTCGGCCCAATGGCGAAGCAGGGGCGTGTAGTCCACAGTCTCCTGCTGGAGCCGGTCCTGCTGGCCGAGGTGCTGTTTGCCCAACCAGATCAGCATGGTGACGTTGCCGGCGAGGCCGACGGCGATCTGCTTGCGGCGGATCGAGGCTTTCAACAGGCCCTGCCCCTTTCTATAGGACTTGGAGAAATCCGTCTCGGGGTCCGCCAGCCGGTGCTCGATCGTGCTCTGCGAGGCCGGCAGGACGTTCGCCATCTCGGCCGCGGTCGCTCCGATGCGGCCGAGGCCCTCGACGATCTCGAGGTCGAACTCGATCCGCGGCCGACCGGCCTTCCTCTTGGTCATGGCGCGGTCGCCCTGGGCCGTCTTCATCGCCCGCTGCCTCCACGGCCGCCGGCGGACTGCAACCGCGCCTCCTCGAGCATCCGGGTGAGCTCCTCGTCGCTCATGCGAGCCACCTCCTCGGGCGTCACCGAGATCCGGGTGTCCTGCCGGTCGGCCTGCGCCAGGTGCTGCTTGCCCAACCAGATCAGCATCGCGACGTTGCCCGTCATCGCGACCTGGATCTGCTTTCTGCGGAGGGACGAATTCAGCAGCGACCGCCCCTTTTCATAGGCGGTGCGGAAATCGCCCTCGGGCTCGGCCATCCGCTCGGCGATCGTGCGCTTGGAGGCCGGCAGCACGTGCACCATGTCGTTGATCGTGGCGCCGATGCGGCCGAGGCCCTCGACGGCCTCGAGGTCGAACTCGATGCGCGGGCGGCCGGCCTTCTTCTTGGTCTTCGGCATGGTCTCCTACCGGTGCTGCCGACAGGGCTCCTCCTCACCCGTCTCGGGATCGACGATGACGAACTCGACCCGGGTGATCGGGTTCCCGTCGGTGGTCACGTCCAGGCGCCGGCCCCACCGCTGCGGGAACTTGCGCTCGAGGTAGGTCATCGCCGCCTGCCAGCTCTTCCCCATGTGCTGCTGGACAGTGGCCACGGCGCGGATCTCCGCCTCGCGCTCCGCTGCTTTTACCGCCTCCCGAAAGTCCCGGTAGGGGCCGGTCGTCTGTGCTTCGCCTTGCTCCAGCCAGCGATAGAAGGTGCTCTGGCCGATGCCGGCGTACTCGGCGGCGATGTAGGCGTAGTTGCCGGCGCGGATCACGCGGACGATCTTCTCCTGCAGCTCGGCGGTGAGCTTCGACCGGCGGCCGGTGGCGGCCTTCGGCGTGAGCTTCCGGCGACGGTTGGTCGCGGCCTTCTTGGTCATGGCGGCGCGGTGGGTTGGAGCGGCCGGATCGGAGTCGCACCGTCCTCTCCCGGTTGGAAGCCGGGCGTGTCGCTGGTGTCACTTCGGCCGCGTGGATAGGGCTGGGCGAGAGCTTCGAGCTTCCGCCGCAGCGGCTTCGTCAGGGGCATCACGTACTTCCACTTCGGAGGCATCGGCACGCGGTCGGCGCGCGGGTCGATGTTCTGGCGCAGCCACGGGATCGACTGGCCGTTCCTGCCGTAGCGGTCGTAGAGAGACCGCGGGTGCTCGACCTTGCCGAGCACCTTGATGTAGGACTGCTCGGAGCCGCCGAGGAAGATCCAGCCGCCGGCCTGGTAGATAACGCCGCGGTGTCCCTGGCCGGAGTCGGCATAGGAGACGACCAGCTTTAGGCCGGGGCTCTGGCGGCGGAGCAGCTTCAGGCTGATCGCCACGCACTGCGACGTCGGGTGCGCACGGCCCGGCGCCAGGGCGACGCGCACGAGCTCGGCGACCTCGGTGGACTGGAGACCGAAGGGGCGGGCGATGTGGCGGTTGGCGCCGAGCCCGTAGATGATCGCTCCCCGGAACTTGTCGTCTTCCCACACGCCGATCTTGACCAGCTTCGACTTCGGAAGTTGCCGGGAGTAGTGCCACCGCATGATCGCGTGCTTGGCCGCGTCGTGGGAGCAGAAGTCGAGTTTGAGCGTCATCGCCGGAACTCGTGACCGCATTCCGGGCAGGTGATCATCGCCTTCTCGTCGAGGCGCGGCTGGTCGCCCTCGCCCACCGGATCAAACGATGGACCGCCGAGCAGGGAGTCGAGGTCGTCGCCGTCCATGCTCGCGAGCAGGGCGCCGGCGTCGGGGGCGTCCTCGAGGATCTTGCGGAGGCCCTCCTCGTCCCAGATGCCGAGCACGTCCTCGATCTTCAGGTTGCCGCCGAGCAAGGTGAGGTTGTTGTGGTCGATCGCGAAGGCCACCGCGGCGGCGCGCGATTCCGAATCGCAACCGAAAATCACTGGCACCGCCCACTCGCCGCCCTCGAGCAGGCCGATCCCCCGCGGCGGCTCCTTGCCGGCGGCCCGCATCCGCTCGAGCGCCTCGGTGCGGCCGTTGCCGTAGACAAGTGCGTCGAGGGTGGCGTCGTACTTCGCTGGATCGCCGTAACCGTGGGTCTCGATCGACCGCACCAGGGCGTCGAGGTCGTGCTTCTTCGGATTGGCGTCCCACCGGCGCGCCTGGGCGAGCGGGATGTACTTCAGCTCGAGTCGCTCGCTCGGCTCGGCCGGGGCATCGGTTTTCGAGGTGGCCATCGGGCAGTCATTGTATCAGTCATGGGCGCCGGCTTGGTGATGAGTTCGACCCGTGACACGCGCTGATATGTGATGCAACCGCATGAGAAGGTTACTGAGGGAGGCGAGCACGGTCTCGGCGGGCTCCCAGTGTGCGAGACTGCCGCCCCATGAGTCCGTCGATCGCCTCGTCAGAGCCGCGTCCTCGCCGTCGTTGGCCGTTCGTCCTCCTGCTCCTCGCGAGCCTCGCCTGGCTCGGTCTGGTGGCCGGGACCGCCGTCGGTGCGGCGTGGTTCGTCCCCGAGGGCAGCGGCCTCGCCGGCCCCGCCATCGCATTGGGTTACGGCGTCCTGGGGGTCCTCGCCGGCGTCGCGCTCGGCGCCGTTCTCGGCTGGAAGGCCGGCCACGGCCTACTCCGGGTGGCGACCACCGTCGCGGTCGTGCTGGCGCTCCTGGCGGCGGGGGTCGCAGTCTGGCGAATCGTCGCGGCCGGGTGAGGCCGCAGCCCTCAATCCGGGTAGTAGCCCCAGCCGCCGGACGAGGAGTACCAGTGCGACGTGTCCCGCGTGCCGATAAAGTACAGCACCTGGAAGTCGCCACTCTTCAGAAGTCGGTAGACCTGGACCTGCCGGAGATTCCTCTCGTCGATGGGAACGTAGTCGTCGAGGTCGTCGGGGAACCGCCCGGTCGCCGCCCGAACCTCGTAGGCGTGGGTGACGATTGCGGTGACCTCCCGCTGCACCTCGACGAGTCGCCAGCCGAGGATCACCTGTTCGGGGATCAGGAGCAGCCCGAGGACGAGGCCTGCCACCGCGCCCGGCAGCGGCCTCCAGAGGGCGAGCAGGGCGATCGGGAGGTTGAGGAGCACCGCCATCAGCAGGAGCGCACTGTCGAGCTCGCCGAGGGTCTCGTAGGCCAGATGGCCGGCGAGGATCTCCAGGGGCACCAGGATCGCCAGGGCGAGCAGGGCGAGGGCCCTCTCCGAGCAGGTGGGCGCGGTTCTCGGCCGCCGCCGGCGTAGGTGCATTGAACGGAGCTTGGCTGCCGGACATGGCAGATCCGTGGTCAAGAGATGGCGCCGCGAGCCTACCGATGGACGACCGCCCGAGGCGCTCACTTGCGCGGCGCCGGCCGCGAGTGCATCGCCCGCCGGAACGCCCCCCGCTCCGCATCCTCGCGGGACCAGCCGCCGTCTGTGTACAGGTCGAGCCAGTAGTCGAACCACTCGCGCTGAACCGGCGAGAGGCCGTCCGCGTGCTGGCGGACGTGGGCGAGCGAGTAGACGAGGTCCCGGGGCTGCGGCTGCGGTGCGGGCCGTAGCTGCGCCGTGTAGCCACACGAGCAGAGCAGGATGCGGACCCCTCGGGCCTCCAGGGCCTGGCAGCGAGGGCAGCGCTCGGCCACGGAATCAACCCTCGGATGGTCATCCAGGCCACTGACAAAACTGACAGAACCCCTTTTGTCGGTTTTGTCCCGAGGGCCCTCTCCGAGCAGGTGGGCGCGGTTCTCGGCCGCCGCCGGCGTAGGTGCATTGAACGGAGCTTGGCTACCGGACATGGCAGATCCGTGGTCAAGAGATGGCGCCGCGAGCCTACCGATGACGACCGCCCGAGGCGCTCACTTGCGCGGCGCCGGCCGCGAGTGCATCGCCCGCCGGAACGCCCCCCGCTCCGCATCCTCGCGGGACCAGCCGCCGTCTGTGTACAGGTCGAGCCAGTAGTCGAACCACTCGCGCTGAACCGGCGAGAGGCCGTCCGCGTGCTGGCGGACGTGGGCGAGCGAGTAGACGAGGTCCCGGGGCTGCGGCTGCGGTGCGGGCCGTAGCTGCGCCGTGTAGCCACACGAGCAGAGCAGGATGCGGACCCCTCGGGCCTCCAGGGCCTGGCAGCGAGGGCAGCGCTCGGCCACGGAATCAACCCTCGGATGGTCATCCAGGCCACTGACAAAACTGACAGAACCCCTTTTGTCGGTTTTGTCAGTTCGCTGGGAGGGCTTCTCAGGGGTGAATTCGGGATCGGCCTCTCGACGCCCACCCTCGAAATCGAGGCTGGAATGCTCCGCCAGGCCACTGACAAAACTGACAGAACCCCTTTTGTCGGTTTTGTCAGTTCGCTGGGAGGGCGTCTCAGGGTCGAATTCCGAGGGAGGGGCACCGGACGTGCCCCAGTTCGCCCAGCGGCGAACGAACCTGCTCATGGCTCCTCCTTCCCGAGGGCCGGGTTGATGCGGATCACCTGGCTCGGCCGCCCGGTCCCCTTGGGGACGACGATCCTCAGCCAGCCGTGCTCCTCGAGCACCGACAGGCCGCCGAAGGCGACCTCAGGGGTCTTCAGGCCCGACCAACCAGCCCGGTAGACATCGCGAACGGTGATGCCGTCGTGGATCTCCCCCTTTCGGATCTTCGCGGCCAGCAGGTGGGCTGCCACGAGGTCGGTGCCGAGTTCCGCCGCGTAGATCTTGCGGGCGTGGAGTTCCAAGTAGTCGCACCAGTCCGCGGCGAGCTTGGCGGCGGAGAGCGAGACCGGCGCAACGTCGCCGCGGCCGATGCACTCAACCAGGTGGAAGAGCAGCGCTAGGCTCGGCATCAGGCTCCGGTACTTCGCCAAGTGGCTCTCGAAGGCCGGGTACGGTTGAAGCTGCGGGGAGTCCAGTCGGGCCTGCAATTGGGTAAGCCACTCGTTGAACAGCTCCTGGGCGTCCCCGGCGAACCGCAGAGTCGGCATCCCGGCGTCGTGACCGTGCACGAGGTGGAAGGCGCACCGATCGAGAGCGGAGTACACGGTGACGGCCTGCTCTCGCGCACCGACGTTCGGGGACCGATCGACGAATCGCCAGTCGTCCAGCCCTTCCGGCCAGACGAGGAGCTGAAACCGCTGGAGCAGGCCATCGGCGGCATAGCCGCCATCGAGCGCCTCGGAGACGAAGCGGGCGAGCTTCGCCGGCTGAATGCCTCCGACGATCGAGAGGCACAGCGCGAGGATGTGGATGGTGCCGCGGCCGATTCGATCGTAGGTGTAGGGGTTGAGTCCGTTCCAGGCCTCGAGGAAGAACTCGCGGTCGCTCTTGCGGTCCTCCCGCTCCAGGGCGCGGAGCCAGCCGGCGAGCTCGTCGCGCTCGAGGAGGACGCCGGTCGGGTTGGCCGCGAGGATCTCACCGAGCTTCTCGGTGGTGGTGTCGTTGACGATGTAGCGCCGTTCGAAGAGGCTTTCTTTGAGGTCCTTGATCTCGTCGCGCACGGCGCGGAGGCTGTCCTGCAGCTCATCGGGCGAGCCCTTCGTGGTCTTGCCCTTGTACGCCTGGCGGAGGAGGTCCTTGATCGCCGACTCCTGGGCCTGGAGCGCCTCGAGCTTCACACCCTCCTCCCGGAGGCGCAGCTCGTAGTCCTCGCGCGCCTCGGCGGCGAGGCGCCGGATCGGCCCGAGGGCCTCCGCCAGCACGGGCGACTTGAGCATGCCGGGCCGCGCGATGATCGCGCCCCAGAGGTTGGGAACCACCAGCCAGTCGTCGTGCGCCTTGGGGTGAATGCCCACCCGGCGCCCCACCACGGAGGCCACCCCCACCACCGCCGGCACCGCGACGAACTCCAGGGGCACCTGCATGCGCTCGGCGATGTCCTCGACCCACGGGCGCAGCGCCGGCGGGAGGAGATCCGGGGGCAGGGAGGGAGCCTCGGGGCGGTGCGGCGGGAGGGCAGAGACAGGCTCGAAATGCGCATCCAGCGCACTGACAAAACTGACAGAAGTCCCTTCCGCCAGCGCCGCGAGGTTGGCGAGCTCAGAAGCCATACGCCTGCCTCCGCCGCAGCTCGCGGCCGGCGATGCTGTTGACGGTGCGCGCGACCTCGGCCTCGGGCAGCGGCGGCCGGCAGCTCGCCGCGTTCCACGCGATGAGCAGGTGGAGGACGACGAAGGGGTCAACCTCGTGGCGCAGCAGGTGGCCGGCGAGTGACGCGATCGAGTTGTTGCGAGTCCCCTGCCCGACCCCTTCCACCGCCAGCGCACGCCATTCCTCCGGCGGGCGGGGACGGTTGACCGGCGCCGTGGTCGCGACTTCCACCAAGTAGGGTTCGAACTCACTCGGCTCGTGGCGCCGCTCGGGCCGCCACTCGATGATCTCGACCGGGACCGCCGTGGCCAGCTTGCAGTTGAGCGTGCCGGGCAGCCGGAGCACACGCGCCAGGTCCGAGGTGTCGTCGATGGACCAGCCGCGCTCCTTGGCGTGGGCCTGGAGGGTGGCGCCGAAGCGGCGGGCGAGCTGCTGCGCTCGGGCGTGGTCCTCGGGGCCCTGGAAGGTCCACGGCTCCTTGAACAGCCACCAGACCTGCAGGCCGTAGCCGCTGTTGATGATCACCGCGGGCTGGAGCGGGAAGGTCTCGACCAGGGCGCGGGCGTCAGCGAAGCTGGGCGGCAGGTCCTGGCGCTTGTGGGCGGGGCTGTAGACGTCGACGTCGGCCCACAGGCCGGGGATGGCGACGGCGCTGTCGATCGAACCGCGGACGCGACAAGGATCGGCATCGCCGGCAAGCTGCAAGGCCAGCTCCTGGTCGTGGAGGGCGACGGTGAGGTAGACGTCCCTCGTGGTCGCCATCGTGGCCGCCTCCTCCATACGCTCGAGCGGCAGCCAGTGGGACCGCTTATCGGCGAGCCTCCAGAGGACGAGCTGGCCGACCTCGGCGCCGCCGAAGAGTGCCTCGAGGAAGCCGAGGCGGCTGGCGAGTTGCTGACGCGACGCGGCGACCGCCGGCGCCCCGAACTGTGCGGCCACGCTCACCGTCCCGGTTCCTTGTGCGACCCGTCCCTCAGCGTGGGGAGGGACGCGATGAACTCGTCGATCTCGGCTTCGATCCAGCCGACCGAGTTCGCGGAGATCCGCCGCCTGGGAGGCAGCTCTCCTGACGCTTCGAGCCTGTAGAGCGTCGAGCGCGAGAGCCCGAGTCTCTCCAGTACCTGATCTGTCCGCAGCAGCCGCACCGGTTGACTCCCTTCTGTGTTGATCGCTACTGGGGCGCCGCGGCACGCTACGACGCCGCCTGGAGAAGTCTAGGGGGCGGGTTGCGCGGGAAGATGTCTTATCGCGCAGGCTGGTGCAGGATCTGGCGGGCCTCCCGCACGTAACTCCTGAACGTAGTGAAGGTTACGATTTTGAGAGGACCCCTCGGGGAAGTGATGAGCATGGGGACGTTCCCGTGGAGGTTGTCGTGGATCGTGTCGAGGTCGGAGCCGAACTCAATCGTCATGCCACCACCGAGACGGCGCGGACCAACGGAAAGGGCGTCCCAAACCTCGCGAGCTGTCTCGATCTCGTCGCTCTCTCTGAGCAGCTTCACGATTCGGGCAACGACAGCCTGCCGAACCGGGTCCTTGCGAAGACCTCCGCGGCGCTTTGCCTCGCGCACCTGCTCCTCCTCTACCCGCTTGCGTGCGTGACCGCGGAGTAGGAGCTGGAGCAGTGGCTGCCCGCGCAGGAAGCCGTCACTACTTCGGAGCAGCGTCCTGAGCAACTCCTCCACCACCTCGGACGGGATCTCGTCGAATGCCGGTGCTGAAGTCGGCGCTACCTTGGTGGGATCCACGATTCGCGATCCCGTGGAACCCGATCCCGAGGGCCGTAGTGAGCTGGCGCCACCGCTGCGGGACCGATCTGGAACTCGTCGCGGATCCCGAGGGCGACTCTCTCGACGTCCGTCGGACTCTGATTCCCGGTTGTGCTCCGGACGCGGTAGCTTCGAGGAAGGGTCGCCCGTCATCGTGAGGTCTCCTGCACCTGGTGACGGGCCGGTAGTGTACCATGCTCCACGGTGTTAGGTTCACGGATGAGGTTAACCCGAACTTGACGGGAGGGCGGGCTGGACATAGACTTCTCCGAGAGGTGGTTCGAGGAGCACTGCAACTCGAACCGAGAGCTGGTGCGAGCGTACGGGCCGGAGGGGGCCGGGCTGTTGCGGCGCCGCCTCGACCAGCTGCGCGCCGTCGAGACCCTCGACGCGATGCGCTTTCTGCCGGTCCGCTGCCACGAGCTGACCGGCTTCCGCGAGGGGATCCTCTCGATCGACATTGACGGCCATTGCCGCCTGCTCTTCGAGCCGGTCGGGAATCCTCCGCCGGTGAGGCCGGACGGTGGCCTCGACTGGTCCAAGGTCACTGCGATTCGTATCCTGGGAGAGGAGGACACGCATGAGCAGTAACGCCTATCGGCCGGATCACGTCTCACCGCCCGGGGAGACGCTGCAGGAGGTCCTGGACAAACGCCAGATGAGCCAGGCCGACCTGGCGGCACGAACCGGCCGGCCGCGGAAGACGATCAACGAGATCATCAAGGGCAAGACGGCCATCACGCCCGAGACGGCCCTGCAGTTCGAGCGGGTCCTTGGAGTCCCCGCCAGCTTCTGGAACAACCTTGAGCGGAACTACCGCGAGCACCTCGCCCGGAAGGAAGAGGAGGAGCTTCTTCGCGAGAGTGCGGAGTGGCTGGAGAGGATCCCCGTCTGGGAGCTCATCGAGCGCAGCTGGATCGAGAAGCGAGAAGGCTGGGTTGAGCAGGCCCGAGAAGTGCTGAACTTCTTCGGCGTCGCTTCACCTGCCGAGTGGAGGGTCGTGTTTGAGGTGCCCCAGGGGAACTTCCGGCGCTCGACCGCCTTCGAGAGCGACGCGGGTGCGCTCGCTGCCTGGCTGCGGAAGGGTGTGATCGAGGCCCAGAAGATCGAATGCCGGCCGTTCGACCGCGAGACGTTCCAAGCCGCACTCGAGGAAGCGCGTTCGCTCACCGTGCGTGCCCCGGAGGAGTACCTAGCCCGCCTAGTGGACATCTGCGCGGCTGCGGGCGTCGCTGTGGTCTATGTGCGCGAGCTGAATCGATGCCGAGCCTACGGTGCAACTCGGTGGCTCTCTCCGATCAAGGCGCTCATCCAGCTGAGTCTCCGGTACAAGCGGGACGACCACTTCTGGTTCACCTTCTTTCACGAAGCCGCTCATCTCCTCTTCCACGGCAAGCGGCTGACCTTCGTCGAAGCGAGCCACGACGGCTCGACCGAGGAGGAGCAGGAGGCGAACCAGTTCGCGGCGGACTTCCTGATCCCGCCGGGAAGCCTGGAGTCCCTACGACACGCTGAGAAGACCCAGAGAATCAGCAAGGTAGAGGCCCAGAGCGTGGCCAGGTCTCTTGGGATCGCCCCGGGGATCTTGGTAGGCCGGCTCCAGCATGACGGCTGGCTCAGGCCTAGCCACCTCAACGGACTGAAGGTGAAGGTGGAGGTGAGCACCTGAGCCGGGAGCGGGGCGGTCAGGCCTCCTCCAGTGAACCCGACTCACTCGGGGCCGTCATGCTCCGAGCGGGGCGGTTTGTTCGCCTGCTCTTTCTCGAGCTGGCTGAAGTACTCCATTCTCACGTTCGGGTCACGGATGCTGTGGTACTCGAAGGAGCCGCAACGACTGCATGTCGCCCATAGAGATGGCTTGGGATGAACCCAAGGCATCTTTGACCTGAAGGAATCCGTCGCCGTCCTATGCTCCCACTTTGGTGCATCGATGAACGCGCAGCGATCGCACCGTATGAAGCGATCGAAGCCGGGGGGCAGGTCTATCGCCAGTGCTCTGGAGAACAGCACGAGCTCGCGGCGAACAGCCTCCTCCAGGGGGTCCAGGAACTCAGGCGAGTAGAAGCACCCCTCGTGGCCCGAACCGCGAAGCGATAGCTCCTCCTCGATATCAAACCAGATCGACAGCAGGGGGTCGGAGTACTCCGCGCGCCGATACAGGCTGCACATCATCTGCAGAGCCTCCTCGGCCGAGATCTCACCTGCGCGAAATACTCGTTGGACGAGGCGGCCCGTCTCACGGGGTGGGACGGACTGAGAGACGACCTCCAAGCCCAGCTCCCGGCAGGTCTTCAGGAAGTAGGGCTCGATATCGTGCCGCTCCAGGCGAGGATGGAGACCGGCGAGAATGCGGAGGCTCGGAGTATCCAGGTCCTCGCAGAGACGCTCGACAGCCCAGGCGACGTAGTCTTCCGCTGCCGCCGTCCCCATGGAACGCTTGAGTAGAAGCCCGCTGGTTGATTTCAAGGTCACAGACAGACTGGTCCTCCGCTTGCGTCGGAGGTTCACGAACGGCTCTCGGGCATCTTAGCCCTACCCGGACTTCGCCCGGAACTCCGCCACCCTGGCTCCCGTCTCGCCGCCGGCGATCTCCTCCACCGCCGCCCCACTCCGTGAGCGCCCGCTGCTTCTCCGGGTCGGCGCCGTACCGGTCGTAGACGGCCGTGCCGGATCGTTGTAAAGAGGCCGGAAATGCGGTCCGCGGGAAGAGGGTTGCGCAGGTCCGCCCCGATCCGATATAACACCACTCAAGAAATCAAGGATGCAGGGGTGGACATGGCTCTATTCGTCGCTGCTTCGACGCCGGCCAGGTTCGGGATCGCCCTGACAACGATCCTGGCGCTCGCACATGCATCGTCGCCGGCGGCCACAGGTCAGGGCTCGGCCTCTCTTCCGGGCGAGCGGCGTGCCCCGCTCGGTCAGGCGGTTCGGCCGGACTCGAACCTCGCCGTCGTCGCACCGGGAGCCGAGGGCGGCTGGGTGCCGCTCGCGCGTCTCGCACCGCTCGGGGTGCCGACGGCGGTCGTCAACGGTGCCGAGCTGCCGGCGATGTTTCGGGTGATGGCGGCGCTGCCGGGCGGCGCGGGTCCCGAGGTGAAGCTCGACGTCGTAAGCGTGGGTCCGCGGGGCGGACCGATCGATCCGGCTGGCGACCCGGCGGCGCTGCCCGGGCTCCCGCCGCCGGCGCTCGCGGGTGAGGAGGGCCTTGTGCTGCGGCGGATGTCGGACCAGCCGTGGGAGGAGGGCTACTCGCGCTACTTGTCCGACCCCGTCGTGCTGGTGGCGGACCTGCGCGCCTCGCGCGCCTACGCGGAGACCGCCGCCGAGGCGGAGCTCTGCCCGCGCTGCGACGCCGAAGCAGAAGGCGTGCCGGCGGAGGCGCGGGAACTTCTGAGCGGGCACGAGGTGCAGCTGCGGTTTTCGCCGCCGCTGCGCCAGTACCTGAGCGGGATCTACGCCGACTCGATGCTGCGGCAGGCCGAGATCTCGATCCCGAGCGTGCCGTGGGAGCCGTCGGCCTCGGTCCGCCAGGAACCGAGACTCAACCCGTCGCTTGGCTCCGGGGAGGTCGCTGACGGGACGCTTCTCCACTCCGGCGAGTACAGCCACACTCTGACCGATCTGGCCGTGCGCGGGCGCGGGATCGACATCGCCTTCACCCGCACCTACCGCAGCGGGACCGTGGGCACCGGCCCGCTCGGGTCGGGCTGGGAGCTGGGCTACCGGGCGCGGCTGCGGGAGCTGCCCACCGGCGACGTCGAGCACTACGACGGGCGCGGGAGGCGGGATCTGTTCGTCAGGGAGCGCGACGGCTACCGCTCGCCGGCGGGGATGTTCGCCGAGCTGGCGCGGACGCCGGCCGGCTGGGTGCTGATCGACGCGCAGCGGAACCTCGAGCGGTTCGATCGCTGGGGGCAGCGAGTGGCGGTCGCCGACGCGGTCAAGGACTCGGCGGATACCGGCAACGAGGTCCGGTTCGACTACAACCTTGCGGGCCGGCTGATCGGAGTCCACGACGACCTTGGCCGCTTCTACTCGCTGGCCTACGACGGCTCGGGACGGCTGACCTCGATCTCGGACTTCACCGGCCGTACCGTCACCTACGGCTACGACGCGCACGGCCGGCTCGAGAGCGCCACTTCGCCGGCGGTGACTGTCGGGGAGTCGACCTTCCCCTCCGGCCTCACCACGACCTACGGCTACGAGACGCCGCCGGCCGGCGACCTCACCGCCGCGCTCAACGCCCGCGACAACCTCACCGCCCTCACCGATGCTCGCGGCGAGACCTGGCTCGAGCTGACCTACACGGACGCCGACGGCGACGGCCGGGCCGACGAGATGACCGGCGAGACCTGGGGCGAGCACTCGCTGTCGATCGCCTACGACTTCGGGGCGCGGACGGCGACGGTCACCGACCGCCGCGGCCACTCCTGGGTCCACGAGCACGATGCCGACGGCCATCCGGTGCAGACCACCGACCCGGCGGGCGCCGTCTGGCAGACCGCCTACGACGCCGAGGGGCTGGTGACGCTCGAGACGATGCCGCTCGACCGGACGACCGCCTACACCTACGACACCTCCGGTGACCGCCGCCGCCGGGGCAACCTGCTGTCGGTGACCGTGACGCCGGACGGCCGGGGAGTCAACGGCAGCTCGGCGTCGTTGACCTCGACGATCGCTTACCACGGCCGGACCAACCGCCCGGTGACGATCACCGACCCGCGCAACGCGGTGACCGCGATCGAGCGCAACTCGTTCGGCCTTCCACTCCGGATCACCCGCGCCCAGGGCGCCCCGGAGGAGAGCGTCACCCGGCTCGAGTACAACACCTTCGGCCAGCCGACCCGTGTGACGAACCCCAACGGCCACGTCACCGAGTACCGCTACGCCGCGAGCGGCCCGGAGAACGGCTACCTCGAGCGGGAGATCGTGGACCCAGCCGGGCTCGCGATCGCCACCCGGTACCAGACCGACGCGCTCGGCCGCGTGACCGCGGTGATCGATCCGCGGGGTGTCCGGCACGAGACGGTCTACAACGAGCTCGGTTGGGTGGTCGAAACGACCGTGGCGGCGACGCCGGCCCAGGACGGATCGGGTGCTCCAGCGCTCGGCTACCGGACGGTCTATCTCTACGACCAAGCCGCCAACCTGGTCGAACGCCGGGATCCGGTGGGCGACGGCACGGAGCACGCCTCCACGGTCTCCGCCTATGGCGTCCTCGGAGAGCTTCTGACCACGGCGCACACCGCGCAGCCGGGCGGCCAGCTCGTCCAGACCACCCACGAGTACGACGCGGGCCTCAACCTCGCGCGGATGACGGACTCGGTCGGCACGGTCACCGAGTGGGTGCGCGACGGACGCGGTCTACCCACCTCAGTCACCAGCGCGCTGGGCACACCGGCCGCTGCCGCCGTGACCTTCAGCTACGACCTCGAAGGCCAGCAGGTCAGCCGCACCGACGCGCGCGGCTTCGCGTGGGCGACCGAGTACGACGGCTACGGCCGGCCGGCGGCCTCGGTCGATCCGCTCGGCAACCGGGCCGAGACGCGCTACGGAGACGACGGGCTCCCGATCGAACGCCGTCAGCTCGGCCCAGCGGCCGAGCTGCTGGCCCGCTCGGCCTCCACCTTCGATCTGCTCGGCCGGCAGGTCGAGGCGAAGCGCTGGCTCTGGACGGGTAGCGAACCCGCGGGCGCGGAGGAGATCGCCACCGTCTTCGGCTACGACCCGGTGGGCAATCTCCTGGCCACCACCGACCCTCTCTCCCGGGTGACGACCCGCACCTACGATGCCGCCGAGCGGCTGATCAGTGTCACCGACCCGGCCGGCAACGCCACCGACTGGACACACGACGCGGCGGGCAACGCCACGCGCGTGGTCGTGGCGGAGCAGAGCAGCGGAGGGCCGGTGGCCGTTTCGACCGACTTCGGCTACGACGGGCTCGGTCGGAGGCTGTGGAGCGAGGATGCCCTGAGCAACCGCGGCCAGACCCTGTGGGACGCACGCTCGAATCCGACCGTCTCGATTGATCCGGAGGGCAACGTCACCTCCCGCACATTCGACAGTCTCGACAGGTTGCTCACCGAGACCCAACCGGAGGGGATCGCGGTCACCCGCGGCTACGACCCGGCGAGCCGGCTGGTGAGCTACACCGACACCCTCAGCCACACGACGACCTACGAGTACGATGCCCTCGGACGCCAGACCGCGGTCACCTACCCGGACTCCACCGTCGAGGCCTATACCTACGACCCGGCGGGCAACCTCACCCACATCACCCAGCCCACCGGCTCGGTCGTCAGCCTCAGCTACGACGGCGCCAGCCGGCGCACCGGCCGAACCGTGACGGCCGGTGCTGGCGTCGTCGGAGCGGTGTCGGAGTCCTACATGCTCGATGGCCTTGGGCGGTTCATCCAGGCGGCGAGCGGCACGGTCACGGTGGTCCGCAGCTACGATTCGCTCTCCCGCCTCACCTCCGAGACCGTCGCCGGCCGTACCGTGAGCTACGCCTACGACGACGCCGGCTCGGTGGTCGGGATGTCCTACCCCTCCGGTCAGGTGATCTCCCACGGAATCGACGCACTGGGGCGGCCGGAGACCATCGCCTCCGACGGCACGCCCGCAGCCGCCTATGCCTTCCGGGGCATGTCCCGGGTCGACGGCAAGGAGCTGGGCGAAGGATCACTCAGCGGCACGACCGCCTTCGATCCCGCCGGGCGGATGCTCGAGAGCGCTCTGACCGGCCTCGGCGGCTCGGTGGTCTTCGGCGAGCGGCTCTCCTGGAGCCCGAGGAACCTCAAGACTGCCCAGACCAGGCTCGATCGCAACCGGCGAGGCCTCGCCTTCGCCCACGACGGCGCGGGGCGGCTGATCGTCGCCTCCGAGGTCGCCGACCCGGCGCTCACCTTCCCCAACAACGCTCCGGTCCCACCGGCGGCGCTGGCCGGAGCCAATGAAGCGTTTTCCTTCTCCTACGATCCCGCACAGAACCTGCTCGCCAGCGGCCGCACCGAGGAGGGCGTGCCCGAGACGGTCACGATGCCGAGGGACGCCTCGGGCCGCAACCGTCCGGCTTCGGTGGGCGGCATACCGCTCGCCTGGGACGCCAACGGCAACCTCGCGGCCAAGGGCGACCTGCGTTTCGCCTACGACGACCGCAATCGCCTGACGCGGGTCACCAACTCCGGCGGTACGGAGATGGCCCGCTACGAGTACGATGCCTTCAACCGCAGAGTGAGAGCCGTGAGCGACGGAACGACCGAGGAGACCGCCTGGGCCGGCTGGCAGGCGGTCGAGGTCTACCGGGATGGGCTCCTCCACCAGCGGCGCACCTGGGGGCTGGGGCTCGACGAGGCGGTGCGTCTCGAGATCGATCTCGACGGCGACGGAACGCTCGACACGACCCACCTGCCGGTCTACGACTCGATCGGCAATCTCGTGGCTGTGACCGATACCGCCGGAAAGCCGGTGGAGCGCTACGACTACTCGCCCTTCGGGCAACGCCGTGTCCGCGTCGATTCGATTCCGCCCGAGGTCGAGCAGGTCCGCGTGGTCGGCGACGAGATCTGGCTCGAGCTCTCCGAGACGGTCACCGCGGCGGCACTGGCCGAGGCCCTGGCGGCCGGGACGCTAATCCTCGTGGAGACGCCGAGCAGCACGGCCCTGGACCTGGCGGTCGATCAGCCGGTGACCGAGGGGAGGCAGTCCGGAAAGCGTGTGGTGCTCGCGCCGGCGGCTGTACCGGCCGTCGGGATCGAGGTGGCCCTCACCATTGCGTCAGGCGCGCTGTCGACGAGTTCCTCAACCAGCCGACGGCTCCGTTCGTTCAGACCTTCCTCTGGCCGGAGTCCGACGCGGTGATCTTCGACGGCGAGGCGCCGGAGCTGCGGCACGTGCTGGTCCGCGACGGATTCCTCGAGATCCAGATCTCCGAGGAGCCGGACCTCGCCGCGGCGGGAGCCGCGATTCAGATTGACGGTGCGTCGCTCGCCTGGACCCTCGCACCAGACCGCTACACACTGGTGAGCGCCGAGCCGCTGACGCCAGGGAGTCACGATCTGACGATCGGCACGGGCGGACTCGACCTCGCAGGCCAGGGGATCGCGGCTCCCTTCTCAGCGGCCATCGGTACACAAGCGGTCAGTGGCACGAGCTTCGTCTTCCGAGAACCCGACCCGAGGCAGGTGGAGAACTCGGCGGTCGGCAACGGGTTAGGCTTCCACGGACTCGGGATGGATGCTGCGGCGGGGCTCATCTACGTAAGGAACCGCTGGTTCGACGCAGAGTTGGAGCGCTTCGTTACCACGGATCCCCTAGGTTTCGTGGATGGTCCGTGTCCGTACGCCTTTGCGGGCAATGATCCGGTGAACTTCGCCGATCCCGCTGGGTTGCAGACACAACCCAGCTGGTTCCCATTGAAACGGCGGTACCAGCCGCGCTTGTTTGTCAGGGTCGATCCGGTCAAGTCGTCCGTAAGCTGGAGCGACGCGGAGATCGAGCAGCAGCTCAACGAAGCGGACCGTATCTTCAAAACGCAGGCAGACGTGTCCGTCTACTGGACAGAGATCAAGAAAGACCCGGACCCGAAGGAAGTGCTGACGTCTCAGCAAGCGCAGAACCTACTCGATGTGATATCGGATCGCTACTCTACTGGGACAGGAGGCTACGCGGGAGTTCCAATTTATTACGTTCGCGAGACGACCGGCAAGGTTCTCGAAGGCGGCTCATCGTTGGCTCCCGATTATCCAAGCGACCGCAGGAGAGCCGCGATCGTCGGACGCTACTGGGGAGGCCAACAGACCAATCAGTACATAACGGCGCACGAGCTGGGGCACGCTATCGGCGGGCTCTGCGACTCAGATTTTCCAAGGGCGTCTCGGTGCGGCGTTGGAGTACCGATTCCGGACTATGGAGGGGTGATGAAATACCCGGACCCCTACGATAAGCACCTGCAAGGTGACCGCCTCAATGAACGCGAGGTCGAGCGGCTCCGGAGGTACGCTAAGGAGATCGCTGAAACGAACCCGCAGAGGAAGCGATATTGAGCAGGCGGAGGCTGCGCGCTCTCGCGCTCACAGTGTTAACTATGGTGGTCCTGGGAGCAGCCACAGTGCTGTTATGGGATTGGGGCACGGACTACCTGAGATATCGGAAGGATGTCGCGTCAATCACTCCTCCAGGGCAGGAGACCACGTTCTCCCTAGAGGAGTTCAGTCAGTACAGAAAGGCAGCGGCGTTCTACGATACTGCAAGGCGGCTTGAGAGGATGAAAGCACCTGCCGAGGTAGTTCGTGATGTTCTGGGCGAGCCAGACCAAGTAGGGAACCTAGACGACCACGATTCTTGGTTCTATCCTGGCCCGATCCTTCGGGAGCGGCAACAGCCCACGATTATTCTGAGGATTGATCACGAGACCCAGCGGGTCAGCGGGCTAAGCTTTATCGTGCATAACTAGAGTCGAGTGCTGCGCGAGAGGTATGGTTGAGTCGTCGACCGATCCGCATTGCGGCGCTGGTTGTGATAGCGGCACTGTTGTTGGCGACGGGTGGAGTGCTCGTCTGGAGCTGGTCTTCTGACTATCGTAGCTACCGGCGGGCAATCGCGTCGCTCGACTATCCAGGGCAGTACGACAGAGGCTCTTTCGAAGAGTTCCTGAGTTACCGGCGAGGAATCGCTTTCTACGATGCCGCCGATCGCTTGGAGGTGGGCGACTCCATGAACGAGGTCCGTGCTGTCTTGGGGGAGCCAGACCGCGTGGAACAGATGGACGGGGAGGAGTCCTGGTTCTATTCGGGGCCTGTTTTCAGGGAACGGCGCCAGCCGACCATCGTAGTGGATATTGACCGCAAGACATCGCGCGTTGTTGCGCTCGGAGTTATCAACCACCTCTAGCGAGCGAGGAGCGGGCTCGCACCGAGAACTCCACCACCCGCCCTTCCGACCCACCGCCTGCGATCTCCTCCACCCGCCGCCCCCAATCCGTGAGCGCCCGCTGCTTCTCCGGGTCGGCACCGTAGCGGTCATAGACGGCGGTGACGCTCCGGTCCTTGTGGTTGAGGATGCCCTGGACGACGAGCCGGGAGACCCCCATCGCGCGCATCTTGGAGGCCGCAGTGCGCCGGAGGTCGTGCGGCGACCACTGGCGCATCCCGCTCCGCTCGAGGATCCCTTGGTAGGCGGTCTTGATCGTCGTCAGGTGCGTCCCCGGCCTCCGCGGGCTCTCGAGCACCCATTCGGAGCCGCCGGTCGCGGGGCGGAGTTCATCGAGGATCGCCCGCACCTGCGGCGACAGATAGACACGGTTCGCCTCGCCGTTCTTGGCGACCTCGGCCGGCACCACCCACCAGGCGCCGTCCTCGATGTCGCGCCAGCGCATCCGAAACACCTCCCCCGGCCGCTGCGCAGTGAGCAGGATGAGTCGGAAGGCGGCCGCCGAGACCGGCGTCTGCTTCTTCCGGTGGGCGTCGGCGGCGAGTTCGTCCAGCTCCTTCCAGAGGACGGCGATCTCCTCGTCGGAGAGCACGCGATCCTTGCCGCCGCGCTTGAGGTGCTCGCGCACGCGGTCAGGGAGCTTGACGCCGGCGGCGGGGTTGCCGGCGAGTATGCCGCGGTCGGCCGCCCAGTCGAAGAGCTTCGACAGCAGCGCCTTGAGGTTGCGAGGCGCCACCTTCGTCGGCTTGCCCCTGGCCGCGAGCTTCCCGTCGGCCAGGTCCTCGAGCAGCTCCCGGACGTCGTGCTTCGTCACCTGGTCGACCGGTCGGTCTCCCCACCGGGGCAGGACGTAGGCCTCGAGCTGCCAGCGGTCCATCGCGTAGCTCTTCGGCCGCTTGTGCTCCTTCGCGTAGCTCTCCAGGTACAGCTCGGCGAGCTCGGCAACGGTCTCGGCCGTGCTGGCCACCCGGCGCTCGTCCCGCTGGCCCTGGGGGTCGTCGCCGGCGGTGATGCGGCCGACCTCGACCTCGGCGAGCTGGCGCGCCTGCTTGAGCGACACGCCCGGGTACACGCCGAGCTTCAGGAACCGGCGGCGGTTGTCCTCCTGACGCCGGTAGTGGAGCATCCAGGTGCGCGCGCCGCGCTTGTAGACGCGGAGGACGAGCCCGCGCACCTGGTCGTCCCGGAGGTCGATCTGGTTGAGCCCAGGCCGGACCTGGGCAGCGCGCGCCGGCACCACGCGCCGCCCTGGAGATCACCTGCGCGGTTGTCACGTGGTCGGCCATCCGTTCCGCGGGGAGCCCGATGCAATCGACCACCAGGTCGCAGCCCGCGACGACCCGGCCGGTGGCCTCGGCATCCAGGGCGTCGGCGGTCGCGATCTCCACCCCCGGCTCCGCGAACAGCTCTTCCAGACGGTCACGGTGTCGGGAGACAGCGACGACTCGGCGGCCCCGGCTCGCCAGCTCCCGGACGAGGTGAATCCCGGTCGGCCCTGTGGCGCCGATCACTGCGATGCGATTCGGCTCGAAAGACATGCCCCGATCGTACCCGCGTGGCCCGGACCCCGCCCCACCCCGTCGGGCGGGGCGGGCGCCCCCCGTCGGACCGTGGAGCCGGCGCCCGCCTGTGGGCTAAGGTGGGCAGCGACCGGAGAGTCCCGAGCGAGGGAGCCATGGTTTCCGAGATCTCGCCATCGACGAGGGCCGCTGGATTCTGGTCCGCAGTGCTCGCCACGGTGTTCAGCCTCGCCTACGTCTTCGGCCAGATCGCGGAATGGCTGGGATGGATGGGATCCGGCGGAGGAG
>Ga0302046_10000776_pt1 | contig 30692 bp, 22 predicted proteins | sample RVTome_11_FD_200261 | JGI IMG/M metagenome (GOLD analysis project Ga0302046, IMG submission 200261) | Soil microbial communities from uranium-contaminated site in the Upper Colorado River Basin, Wyoming, United States - RVT147D111 (version 2) ...
TTCTTGAGAGCAATGCCCCATGGATCCTCAAAGCAGAAGGGACACTTCAACTCCGAGCCATCCAGTCAGACGAAGCTCAGTCGCTCCTATTGGCCCAGCTTACCGACAGTGACCACCGCATAAAAAAAGCTGCCGTGATTGCACTTGGCTCACGTTATACGGATGCTGCGCGTGCCGCATTGAGACGGATAGTGGACTCCGAAAAAAATGACGATGTTGCTTCCACGGCAATGGTATCCCTTGCGAAGATTGACGGGGCCCTTTCCCTGGAGCTCATCAGGAAAGCTCTTGAGACAGATTCCTGGTATGACAGTAAGCGTATTGGCGCATTAAAAGCCATGGAAATCCTCGCCTCAACACATCTTGTCCCCCAAAAAAGCCGGTTCGTCACATTTACGAAGAACTATGCAGATGTGAATTACAACTATGCCGTACGTCAGCAAGCCCTCAAGACCTGGGCCGCATGCTCACCCGGTGATCAAACCCTTACAGAACGCTTGACATCGTTTGCCCAGAGTGATATTTTACCTGTGCGCATCACTGCCATCGAACTTCTGGCAACGCTCAAGGTTATCCGGGCGATCCCCGTGCTGGAAGATGTAGTTCAAAGGAACGGTGACAGTGACATTCGTCAGTCAGCACAAAAAGCAATCGAAGCAATTCGCATCGTAAGCACACAGTAGATTTAAATTCTGTTTCACTAATCAAGGGGGAGTACATGATCGTCCCCGTCGTGTGCTTTCAACAACCGACCCATCGCGTCCCCCGACCTGTAAGCTTCGAACAAATCCGCTCACTCCATTTTTTGAAGTCTTTTCTTCTGTTTTTTTTCTTCGTGGTCCTTCTCGGGCCTGGTTGCGCGGTTCGGAACGCGGAATACGATCAACTGATATCGAACGGGGATTACGTTCAGGCAAAGGAACTCATTCGGCGGTTATTGGATGAATTGTCGTACCGTGACGAGAACCCTTCGATGCCCGCCCGGCGCGCCCAAATGCATTATTGGCTCGCCAATGCTCACGGGAAGCTGGCAGAGTACGACAGCCTGAAGCTGGCTCTGTCGCTCAGTGTTTCGAATGACCCCGGGTTTGAAGACGCCAGGTTGGATTTGCTCCGCGAGTATTCCCTTCTCGAATACAATAAGGCCGTCGTCCGCTACAATGAAGCCATGTATGACGAAGCCATTGCGGCGTTGACAAACGCGTTGGACCTCGCCGAATCCCAGCAATCGGCTTACGCCGCTCTCATTCACCGTCACTTGAGTTTCGCAGAGATCAAAAAGAGCAACGCGAGGCGCGCGGCGCGTTCGCTTTCCAGGTCCGCGGAACTGGGTGACAACGTTGCGCAGGAAATGCTGAACGGGTTTGAGAACAACGGAACATTGGTTGCCCCCGATCTCATACAGAAGATCGACAACGCAGATTTCCAGGAGCCGCCTTCCTCCGTTTACCAGCCGCCTGCTGAAGAACCATCTCCGAGCGACAACGCGATGGAAGTCGTGGAAACACCTTGGCCGACGAACGACATCGCGGAAGACTTTCCTCCGGACACAGTGCAGACCACTCAATCCTGGACTGTGCATGTTTTGACTTCGAAGGACATTTCCCGGTTGCCCTTCCGCGGAACTGAATCCTATCTCCCCATCATCAACGGTGTGGTCAGTGTTAATCGCGGGCTTTATGTGCGAGGGAGCCGGACTGGCGAAACCGGGTACCGGCTCAATGGAATTTCCGTGCTCAATCCATTCTACAACTCCAACGGTGTTCCTCTTATTCCGGAAGCCATTGAACAGCTCGAGATCCATACCGGCGCCTACGGCCCTGAATTGGGAAGCATGAATGGCGGAATGGTCATCAGTCGAATGAAAACAGGGGGAGATCAACTTCGTTACACGTTGAGTTTGGAATCAGACGATTTCGTCTCACCCGGGAATCAGTATTTCAACACATCGGCTTACGGATATCGGAACATTGTTGGAACGGTCGGGGGCCCCATTCAGCTTCCTTGGGCAGATTTAAAATTTTTTGTTGCCGGTGAGCACCATTTCATGCGGAATCGTCAGCCGATGTTTCTGGAGCCGTTCCGGTATGATGATTTAGTGACGGACTATTTGGGATTTCGTCCCGCGGGAGAACCACTTCCGGGCCCTGTCGAAATCAAGCGCAATTATTTGTATAACAACTGGCTGGAGAGGACAATCCTCCAGGGGAATGCATCTGCATCCGTGATGGGAATCGATCTCACGCTCTTAGGCAGTTATTCGAACGAGGTCAACCCGCAAGGGAACCAATGGCCCGATGTGCTGCGTAATATTTTTGCCCAGAAGCGCAGTCCGCTCAATAAGGTCACAACAAAATTTGGAGCTTTCAAAGCAGAGTATCAGCTCACCGGGGAGGCGCATGTTTGGTTGACATTCTCGTTTCAGGACCGGTTTCAGCGAACTTATGATCCGGATTTCAAGCACAATTGGTTAAAGTATCAGGACAGCTTGGCTAACGCACAGATCGGGTACAATGATTTTGTCTCGAGGTACCAGGGTCCGCGTTCGTACTCCACGATCTTCCAATTCACCTTCAACCACCCATCGACTCCAAATAATCAATATTCCAAGAACAGTCAGAGTTCTCTTGCCTTCAGTGCGGGGGGCTCGGTTACATTGACCCAAATGCTAACCATCGAGGCCGGAGGTTCACTTGAATCCTGGACCATGAGGTTCTTTCGGGCCCAGAATATCGGATCGTTACTTTCTTTAATGGATACCAACAACGACGGTGTGTGGGACCAAACCTTCAGCAGTGAATACGAACAACGCGTTTTCATATCTCGTTTCTTCGGTTTTCAATACTATGGATATGATTGGATGGGAGCGGAATCGGACGACGGACCGGATGGGGCTCGTGAACCGACATTCGCCAGCGCGTATCTGAATGCTATTCTGAAGGACGGGGGATTCACGTTCCGAGTTGGAGGCCGTCACGAGTTTATCAAGAGCGGAAACCTTGTTCTCCCTGACGTATTGGAACCCACCATTCCGTTTGACTCGCTCTTTAATCATATTCGTGAAGATAAGCTGGAGGAACAAAAGGCCTTTTCACGATTTCTGCCTCGCCTGAGCATTTCCTACGATGGAGATGATTACTCAATTTATGCGGCGTACGGACAGTTCATGAGCCTCTCTCCTCTATCGACGTTGTACATCACTAATGCTGTATTAAGCGGAATAGTGAATCCCTTTTCTCGTGTACCCTACAATGTTGCGGGACCTGCACTGACGTTCACCGCCGGCCCAGAACATTCAACGCAGTATGAAATCGGTTTCTGGAAGGAACTCCTTGAACATTTCTCGATCTCCGCACTATACTATCACAAGGATATGAACAATCAGCTCCAGCTTGGCCGTCTCTCCAACATCGCCGGCACACCGGTGGTTGTCGGATTCGTCAATACAGGTCAGGGCAATGCGAACGGGCTCGAGGTGGCCCTCCGCTATGAACGGAAGAATCATTACGCTCTGTTCGCCTATACCCTGTCGGACGCCGAGGGGCGAACCTCGAATCCGCGTTCAAACCAGATTGAGGTAACGGACGTGATCCTTCAGCCTTCTCCATTGTACCTTTTTCCCTACGACTATAGTCAATTGCATCGCGGTACTGTCCTTGCGGGCTTCTCGTTTGACCGGGAGGATGGACCGGTTCTCGATGGGGCAGGAATCGACATTGTCGCAACCTTCAACAGCGGTCATCCCTATACGAAGGAAGCACCCACACAAAACCTCGGCGCTGCCGGTCCATGGAATATTGGTGTAAGAACGATCATCGACGTCCGATCCTCCAATCCCATGGAGCCACTCCACGCATCGCGAACGCCCTGGTACTTAAATCTTGATCTTCAGGTCCGAAAGGCCTTCGCGGTCGACCTTGTGCGCGCGGAAATCTCCCTCGTCATCCTGAACGTGTTCAACCGAAAGCATGTTTTGAATCTCTATCCGAACTCAGGCGCCCCCAACGACGACACCTGGCTCTCCAATCAATTTGCTGACCCTAACAAAGCGATACCGATGTACGAGCAGTTCTATCGAACCATCAATCTCCGGAACCGCTGGGCGTACATGGGGGCAACGGGACATGACGTTTATGGTACACCGCGGCAATTACGTTTGGGATTGAAGGTGGGGATGTGATTAATGCAACACCTGAGTAGCGTTATTGGTTTGTTGGTTTTTAGTTGTGGTTGGTAGTTCTAAGTCGTTGTTCTCTGTTGTCAATTCTTAATCATCACCGACAGAGAACCATGACTAAAGACCAATCAACCACAACCATCAACCAAGAACTAAGAACGCTTTCCCGAAGGATTGAGAATACCACAATGAGATACATCCTCACATTTCTGACGGTTCTGCTTACAGTATTGACGGCCTCGGGACGGCAGGTTCCGGTTAAAACGGCCAGGACTCCCCACGATTTGAAGAAAACGGCCGGCGATCCGCGATACACCGTTCTGAGTATCGGCAATCTTACCAGTTGGCATCGATCGGACGGGCAATCGAACCATTCTCCGCAATCTGATAACGGCGTCTATTTTCCCCGCGGGACTGGAAACGTGATCTATCAGGATGGGATCATCTGGGGCGGAAAGGCGTTTCTTGATCCTGCGTATACCCAAACAGCTCCCAACGGTCAATTGGTGAGAGTCGGCGGGAATCAATACGCCACATCGGGGACACGTGCCGGATATGTAATGGGCTCAGGGGCATCGACCGTCGTAGCCAATCCGAATAATCCGGAGGTACGAATCTACCGCATCCGCCGCGATTACATGGAAATGGCTGCCTCTGAGTTGCGAAGAGAAGCCGCTGCAATCAATGAGATTCCTCAAAACGAAGCCTATGATGCGCTGATAGCGGCAATGATAAACCAGTACAATACGGATTGGGACCAATGGCCGGTGCAGTACGGCGCTCCTTACATCGAACGTAACGGTCAGCCCGGCTACCAGAAGCCGCCGCCGTTCAACTACGATGCCTCTACAGGTCCGCTTTTTACACAGGATGATCTGCTTGACGGCAATTATGATGAACCCGGGATCGCTGGAGCTGATCGCGGTATTCCCGCTGAACAGGTCATCTTCACGGTTTTCAACGATCTTAATGAGGCACAGGCCCTGAGTTTCAAAGGATCCCTTCCTCTCGGCATTGAAATTCAAAAGACTGTCTGGGGATACAAGAACTCACAAATGTATTTTTCGCGTCATATGCTTATCAATAAAGGTGGCGTCGATATTGATTCTGCGGCCGGATTGCAGGCGGGCAGTTTCTACATCGACAGTTTGTATGTCGGCCAATGGTTCGATGCTGACGTCGGCAGTTTTTCGGATGATCTGACGGGTTGCGATACAGTGCTTCAGTTGGGATACGTTTATAACGCAAATGAACAGGACGCGACATTCCGCGCCTACAGCCTCCCCCCGCCTGCGGTAGGATACATCTATCATCAGGGTCCGGCCGTTAGCTCCCTCGGGGACACCGCTACCATAAATCTCCAAAAACGTGCAGGGTTCAGGAACCTCCCCGTCTCGTCATTCACCTATTTTGGACCCGGATCTCCTTACGCCGATCCTCCCAATGGCCTGCCGGATGGATACGAAGTGACAACAGGGCAATGGTGGAAACTTCTGCGCGGATTCATTCCACTCGGAACGTTATCCACTTCAGACATTCAATACGCTGTCCCGCCAGGATTTCCTCCCACTTTCTTTCCGCTCTCTGGCGATCCCGTCACTGGGGCCGGCCACATTGATGGACAAGGTACATCTTATTCGTTTACACCGGGAGATCGACGATCTATGATCACTTCGGGCCCGGTACGACTCGCTCCAGGAGACTCATTAGAAGTGCTGACAAGCCTTGTCGCAGGCATCGGAGCCGATCGCCTTTCGAGCATTTCTGCCATGAAGGAAATTGCCCGGCTCGCAAGGGAAATCTATGATCGCAATTTTTCCGTACCGAAAGCGCCTCCCGAACCGAAGGTACGGGTGACGGAACTCAATCAACAGATCCTTCTCGATTGGGGTTGGGATCAGAACAGAGTCCGCAAGATCGAGAACGAGGTTATTGCGGAGCAATACCGCTTTGAGGGGTACAATGTCTATCAGCTTCCTTCCAAGGGTGCCGCCAAGGAGGATTGGCTGAAAGTAAAGACGTTTGATCTCAAGAACAATGTCAAAAAAATTCTCGAAAATAGGTTCAATACCGATGCAGGAACCGTTATTCCTGTACTCATTCAGGAAGGTGAGGATACCGGTGTTGAGCGATTCATCCAGATAGACACGGACTATCTTAATGACAGGCAAATGAGGAATGGAGAAGAGTACTATTTTGCCGTCACTGCGTATAATTATACAAGCTCTTCAGCCGCCGTTCCCAGGGCCCTGGAATCTGAAGGAACAGTCTTTGCCGTCAAACCTCGGATACCATTCGGAATCCAGGCAACCACAAAAAACGGCGACTCTGTCATCGTCAACCGCATGTCCGGAACGAGTTCAGGTTCCGTTGCCGCCCTTGTTGTTGATCCGATTGCTGTCACCGGAGATTCGTACGAGATCCGTTTCCGATCAACATCATCAGGGATCGTCTGGGATCTTGTGAACACCTCCCGGGCCGAAACTCTGATCATGGGCGAAACGAACCAATCTGGTGACGGCGCCTACATGATCGTGGACGGGATCCAGGTGAAAGTGCGGGATGCGGGCAACGATTTCCTCGACTTCCAAACCGTCGCAAACGCCCTCGGACCGTTGAATCCCACGGAATACGGCGCCTTCGCATTCAATTCTAGCGGATTTCCGTCGACCCTGGAGCCCATGCCGTTTAATCCGATCGGTTCCGTGCAACAATCGGCCGGTCTGACATCCAGCCAGGGCTGGGGTATCCACGCTGGTGGAACGGGGATATCATTTTCTTACCAGATCTACAAGCAGCGGATCAGTAATTCCGATTCCACATGGAACGAGATCCTGGACGGCGATTTTGAGATCCGCTTTACCATAGCAGGCGGAAAGACGATGCAGGTTTCCACCGGGACGCTCATCGATGTGCCGTTCGAACTCTGGAACATTCGCCGGACGCCTGGGGATGCGTCCGATGATTATCGCTTGATTCCCTCGCTGGTGGACTCGAATGCCAATGGGATCTTCGATTTCACCGGGCTCGATCATGCCATTTCGGGGGCCGACAATGATCCGGAAACGGATTACATTTCTTGGTATCAGCCGGTCGATCGAACTCCCGGACAGGCAGGTTACAATGCCTGGGTCAGCGCGAACGGGGTAAGCGGAAGGGGTTCCTTGGTTATGAAAAACATGACCCTGGTACTTTGGAACGGCGGCAGTGTGTCTGATCCGTCATTTCCCGCCAACGCATCAATGATGCAGCCGGAGAACGGAACAGTGTTCAGGATCATGAGCGCAAGGCGTAACAGCGCGGCTGATGTTTTTGCCTTCACTGCGCCTTCGGTTCAGACAGGCCTTGCGGTTGAGAAAGCCAGCGCGAAACGTGTGGGCGTGTTTCCGAATCCGTATTACGGCAGCCGCGAGCAGGAAACAACCGCCTGGCGCCGATTTGTGACCTTCAATAATCTCCCGCCGAAAGTGACCATCCGCATTTTCAACCTTGCCGTTCATTTGGTGCAAACCCTTGAAAAGAACGACCCCTCACAGTTTCTCGAATGGGACCTCACGAATACAGACAATTGGCAGGTAGCAAGTGGGATCTACATTTGCTATGTCGAAATGCCGGAGATCGGGGAGACGAAGGTGCTGAAGGTTGCGGTGATTCAATCGCAACTCCTGCCGCCGTACTGATCCGGCAAGTTGTTTCCATTGGGTTTTCTTGCTTTTCCCGTCAGTCCGACCATTTTTTTCTCCTGTCTCTTTTCTCCATTTTCCCTATATTCTTGAGTCCTTTTCCTGTTATCACGGGCACACTGCCCGTTCCCTGAACCTTCAGGAGAATCTGCCATGAGCCGTCGCCTTTCCTCGTTTGTCGAATTCGGATTCATCCTTGCAGCTACCCTTGGACTGGTCGCCTTTATCGGTCCGCCCCAAACAGGCAGTCAGCGTGGATCGGTTGTGACCCCGCCGACTTCTCCCCAAATGTCACAAGGATCGGGTCTTGCGGCATGGGATCGCAACCTCTCACTCCCGCGGCAAGGCGATCGCATCTCCAACTACACAATGGATGTTCACCTGAATCCCGAAACAAGAATGATCTCCGGATGGGAGATCCTGGAATGGAAGAACACCACGGGCCGCGCACAATCGGAATTCCCTTTTCACCTCTACCACAACGCGTGGAAAAACAACCGAAGCACGTTTGCGAAGGAAAACGGATGGAACCTCGGCCGGCCGAATATGAAGGAAGAAGATTACGGGTATACAAATGTAAAGCGGGTCGTTCTCCTGGACCCTCGCGGTGAAATCGACGTTACTTCCACCTTCCAGTACATTCAGCCTGATGACGGTAATCCGGATGACCAGACGGTGTTTCAAATCAGAACGCCCCGTGCTGTTCCTTCGGGCGGCCTTCTTCGTCTTCGCATCGAGTTTGAAACAAAGCAGCCGCTCCCAATCTCCCGTACCGGTGCCATTCGGGATTACCACTTTGTCGCTCAGTGGTTTCCGAAAATCGGCGTGTGGTGGAACGGCGCCTGGAATTGCCATCAGTTCCATGCTAACACCGAGTTCTTTTCCAATTACGGCGTCTATGCCGTGAAGATTACGCTTCCATCCGAGTATGTGGTCGGAGCAACGGGGGGGCTTCCAAAGGAAACAACGGAGAATAGCGACCGGACAACAACGTACCGTTTCTATCAGGAGGACGTTCATGATTTCACTTGGGTGACTTCCCCCGGCCTCGTTCGCAATGTCCGTACGTTTGTTCACAGCGTCCCGGACGAAGGGGAAAAACTCGACCGTCATCATGCACTCAGAGAAGTGCAGGTTATTCTCCTCACCCAACCACACCACGACAACCTCATCGAACGGTATTTCGATGCCACTTTCAAATCTCTCCGGTATTATGGGGAGTGGTATGGCGAATATCCTTATGAAACTGTCACGGTTGTTGACCCTGCAAATGACAGCCGGTCAGGCGGAATGGAGTACCCAACGCTCTTCACAGGCGGGGGTAACATGTTTGCACCAAAAGAAAGCCCGTCACCCGAGAGTGTCACCGTGCATGAATTTGGTCATCAATTCTGGTACGGCCTGGTTGGGAACAATGAATTCGAGGAGGCATGGCTCGACGAAGGATTCAACTCGTACTCTCAGGACCGCGTGATGCAGGCGGCATGGCCGCCGTTCAAATCCTCCCGGTATTTCTTTGGGGGGCCGGGAGCAGGGAGCTTTGTGGGTATTCCTTATGTGTATCATGAAGTCGAGCAATCGCGGTACACTTCCGGAAACCTTGAACTCCGCAACCAGGGCAAGAATGACGTTATGGCCCGCAAGGGATGGGAATATTATCAATCGTACGGCCTGAATTCCTACACAAAGCCTGCCATGTCGCTCTGGCAGCTGGAAAACACCGTCGGCGAGGAAACGATGTACCGCATCATGCGGACGTATCACCATCGGTACCGTTTTAAGCATCCAACATCGCAGGATTTCATCAACACCGTCAACGAAGTAACCGGGCGGGACATGAATTGGTTTTTCCAAAACACCTGGTTCAGTTCCAACCTCTTCGATTACGCAGTCTCTCAAATCATCAATAGGAACATCGCAGCACCCGCCGGCGTGTTTTCCGCCAATGGCGTTCCGACAGAGAAGCCGGAAGAGCCGGATCCGCCGTACGAATGCACGGTGGTCGTCACCCGCAAAGGAGAAGCAGTGGCACCAGTGGATGTTCTTATTGTCTTTGAGAACGGCGACCAGAAGAAAGAAAACTGGGACGGGCAGGACCGCTGGAAGCGTTTTGTCTACAGGTCGGATTCTCCCATCCGGCACGCAATCGTTGATCCGGACCTTAAACTCGTGATGGATGTGGACTATTTGAACAACAGCAGGGTGTCGCGTCCTCCCGGCTTCCGATCCCTTGCGGCTAGAAAGATCGGGATCCGATCATTATTCTGGGTTCAGAATTTTCTCGAAATCGAGACTTTCTGGCATTAGGTTATGGAATTCATGATCACTCTTTTTGCATTAACGTTGTCGCTGGTGCCTGTGATTCTGCTTGTTGTGCTCTTCGTTAAAACATCGAGCCTCTCACGCAGAATCGAAAGACTCGAAAAGCATCTCGGACTCGCTGAGACTGCACCGGGTCAAGCGCCCTCCCCGCGTCCAACGGGCGTCCAACCTCGGAAGCCATCTCCCGCACAAATTCAAAGCGCAACCGCTGTCGCGACGGGTTCGTCAGTCCGCAACAAAGGACAGGAAGAACTCGAGGCGCTTATTGGGGGCAGGCTGATGAACCGGGTCGGTGCATTCGCCCTTGTGCTTGGCGTTGCGTTTTTCCTCAAGTACGCATTTGACAACGAATGGATCACCGAGACGATGCGCGTGTTGACTGGGATTGTGATTGGACTTGCATGTCTCGGGGGGGGGTATCGGACAGAGAAAAAAGGATTTTCGATCTTTGCCCAGGGCCTCGTGGGAGCAGGAATTGCCATTCTTTACCTTTCGCTTTATGCATCGTTTAATTTCTATCACCTTATTCCGCAGTGGCTTGCGTTTGCGCTGATGTCCGGTGTCACGATTCTCACTCTTCTCCAAGCCATTTATTACAAATCGCTTGTTGTGGGAATCCTTGGGTGGGCGGGCGGCTTCCTCACTCCCTTCTTGCTGAGCACCGGAGAATCCAACGAAGCCGCGCTGTTCACGTACATTGCTCTTCTTTCCCTTGGCCTGCTCGCTATCACTTTGAAGAGGGAATCTTGGTATGCACTCGAACCACTGACCCTGATCGCAGTCTTCATTGTATATTTTGCCTGGTACGACGAGTATTACGTGTCAGACGATTTTGTGCTTACTGTTTTTTTTCTCTCAGTGTTCTGGATACTGTTTCATGCGGCAGACCTTACACGAAGCGTTCTCAATCTGACGCGGTTCGCGGAGCCTCGCAACATTGTTCAGGGAATTCATTCTCTTCTCACGTACTCGGCCATTTATGTGTTGATGTGGGATGAGTACCGATCCAGTCTCGGATCCGTTACCTTCTTTTATGGCATTCTCTATGCTGCCTCTCTCTTTGCCGTACAAATACTCCGTTCGTCTGCCAAAGGAATTGAAATCCGATATGGCATTACCGTGGGAATGCTGCTTCTTCTGGGAACAATCCTGGAATTCAGGGAAACAACAGCGATACGCCTTCTTGCCATTGAGGGTTTCCTCCTGATTGGAATCGGAATACAGTTTCAGCGGTGGTCTCTTGCTGGTCCGGCTCTTGGTCTTTTTTCGGCATCGTTGTTCGGATTTGTGTTTTCCAGCGGCTCGCTCGTATTCGAACCGATTGCAGATTTTTCGCTTCTGGCAAATCCGCGGGCGCTGACAGCTGGAATCCTGGCATTGTCCCTGGGGGGAGCGGCCCTCCTCGCAGCACGATCCCGCCATGGTTCTCTCGCCGGTCTGAGGCCCGTCCTTGGCATTATCTTCTTTTTGGTTCTCTTCATTCTTTTGACGGCCGAAACCAACGATTTTTTCAGGCATAGAATTCACACGCTCCGGGCTGAACAAGCCGGTGAATCCATCCGGGAAGAGGTTTCCTCCTTGCTGAACCTTCGACAACTGTCGTTGTCAGGGGTTTGGCTTCTGTATTCGATCGTTGCCATGGTCACTGGAATCGCCCGTAATGCCAGGGGACCGCGGTTTTTTGCCATTGGTTTATTTGGCCTTACGATTCTTAAGATTTTCATCGTTGATCTCGCTTTTCTCGAAACACTCTACAGGGTTTTCTCCTTTATGGCCCTCGGGGTCATCCTCCTCGGGGTTTCGTACGCCTATCAGCGTTACAAGGCGATTCTCTTCCCTTCAGAACCTCACCATTAACAAAGGGCTCTCCATGCGCATCTTACAGGCATTGCGAATCGGCATACGGCAGGTCAATCAAACCAGGCGGATGGTCGTGTTTGCATGGCTGGTGAACGTCACGTTGGCGCTGACAATTGCCGTTCCGTTTCTCTCACAGGTGGATTCCGCTGTTCAGGGGACAATTCTCGAGGAACGTCTTCTGGAGCAAACGGATTCCAATTGGTTTCAGAGTTTCCGCCTCGACAACCAATCCAACGCTTTCGTCCGGCCGTTTGACCACACCATCTTCGGGTATGCACCCTTTCTGGTTCATTACGAGTCGGCCTTGTCCGGGACCATGATCAAGAATATCGGAAACTTCTTTCTCGACCTGATCTTTCAGTGGAGAGTCGGACTTGAGTACCTGGGACCATTGACGATCCTGGCGTTTGTCTATCTACTCGTGTCGACGTTTCTTGCCGGCGCGTTTATCAGTACTTACGCAAAAAGCTACCGGATGTCTTTTCAGGAATTCCTCATGGAAGGGGCGAAATATTTTGGAAAGTACTTTCGTATTTCACTTCTCTCCCTTATCATCTACCTCGTCTTATTTGATTTGTTGTACGACTATTGGAGAGAGTGGATCCGGCAAACCACGGCAAACGATCCTTCGGAAATGACCCCCTTCGTCCATTATATGATCAAAAACACCGTTGTGGTCCTTATCATGGGATTTCTCACGATGTGTTTTGACTATGCGAAAGTACGCATGGTGGTGGATGACCGCTTTAGTGCCTTGTTCGCGGTCTGGGCAGGTGTGAAATTCGTCTTGAATAACTTCTGGTCTACAGCGGGATTGTTTTTTCTTTTGTCTCTTGCCGGCCTGGCGTTTATGGCACTCTATGCTCTCCTTCAGGGGACGATTCATGTATCCGGATACTGGTCGATCCTTGCCTTGTTTGTTTTCCAGCAGATTTATATCGGATTTCGCTTATGGCTGAAAGCCGCGTTCTATGCTTCGGAGACTCAGTTGTACCAATCGCTCATGCAAACAGAACACCGTACAGAAGTCACTCGGTAGAAATTCGGTAGTGTCTAAGACACAACCAGAAATTCGGTAGTGTCTCAGTTTGAAAAAAGAGAATCGCAGAGTCGCAGAGGACGCGGAGTGACGCAGAGGATTACCCCAATTTTGTTGAACACTCTGCGATTCTCTGCGGACTCTGCGTCTCTGCGTTGATCTTTAATAGGCAACTTAAGACACTACGAGAAATTCCTTTTCGTTGGAACTGAGCCCTTTTTTGAGTATCTTTTCACCGGTTTGGACACTCGCGGGACATATTACAGCTGGTTGGCATGAGTCGGGTTGTTCCAAGCCTCGGCTTGTTCTTGTGTTTTACGGGATTCCTGGACGGGTTTTCTATTCCGGTCCCTGCGGTCGATCAAAACGCACCTGGGGTTTTTCTCTCCGGAGAACGGCTGGAATACAAGGTCAAGTGGTTTTTCTTCCGCCTGGGAACGATCGTTGTAACAACCGATCGGCTTCCCGGCGCCTCAGAGATCTTCCGCACTTCCATCACGCTGGATTCCAATCCCGATCTCTTCTTTATCAGTATTCACAATCGGTATGAAGCTCTTGTGAACAGCAATCCTGTCCGGTGCGAGGCCTTTCGTTCTCTGGAGATTGACGGGGAGGATACGCTGGTGACATCCTACACATTTAGCGAATCATCCCGCCGGGTCCAGATGACGCAATCATTGCTTCCAGCTGACAGCGTACTTCGTGAAGAAATCAAAGACAGTGTGGACAGATCCTATGACGGTGCTTCCTTGTTTTTCTTCGCCCGCACGATCATTCACGACGATACCAGCCTGAGTGTCCCAACCCTTGTGGAGTTTGACATGTTCACCACGGACCTGGCGGTAACCGGCACAATCATTCCTGTTTCCATTGGGTCGTTGGATGAAGATGTCGTCACCCGCGAGATTTCCGGTCGGGCCAATTTTGAAGGATCGACGTTCGGGGGATTCTCGGGTGATTTCAAGGGATGGTTCAGCAACGATGATGCGGCTGTTCCCATTCGGGCAGAAATGAGCATTACGCTTGGGACAGTCAATGTTGAACTGGAGCGATGGACTCGGGATGGCTGGACTCCGCCGATAAGGACACTGAACCGATGACACAACCGACCGGAGTTTTCGTTACGGGTGGGACCGGATTTATCGGCACCAAGCTCGTCAACGCGTTGGTGCAAAAGGGCCATTCGGTTCACGCCCTTTCCCGCAGCACCAGCAACAGGCAGGGACTTGAGCATGAGCGCATTTCGTTTGTGTCCGGTGATCTCATGGATAAGGAATCGCTCCGCCGGGGCATGGAGGGTTGCTCACAGGCATATCACCTTGCCGCCTACGCCAAAAACTGGGCTAAGGATCCATCGGTCTTCTTTAAGCAGAATGTTGATGGGACGAAGAATGTTTTCGAGGCCGGGCGCGACGCCGGCGTCAAGCGGATCGTCTTCACATCAACCATCGTCGTGTACGGACCGACTGCGCCCGGAGTGATTGGTGATGAAGCTATGCCGCGCATCACTCAACGCTGTTTCACAGAGTATGAAGAGAGTAAGGTCCTTGCCCAGCAAGAGGCTCTTCGGTTCGTTGAACGGGGGCACGATATTATTGTCGTCAATCCTACCCGGGTCTATGGGCCGGGGAAGCTCACGGAGGGAAATTCCGTATCCCTGATGATTTCTCTGTATGACAAGGGGAAGGTCCCGGTACTGCTCAATCGCGGCGTTGATGTGGGAAATTATGTGCACGTTGATGATCTTGTGCGTGGACATATTCTCGCCATGGAACGCGGACGCACAGGCCAGTCGTACATTCTGGGCGGAGAGAATTCTTCGCTGAAGCACATCTTCGAACTTGTGGATGAGGTCAGCGGGAAAAAGCATTTTCAAATCAACCTTCCGCCTGCTTTTGCCTTTGCCTATGCGCGATTCGAGCAGAAGAAGGCGGAGCTGTTGGGTCTGTATCCTCAAATCACACCCGGGTGGGTAGAGACCTTTCTTCAGGATTGGGCATACACGTGTACGAAGGCACAACGTGAGCTCGGATATTCCATTACACCTCTTAAGGACGGTGTTCGTGAAACGTATGAATGGCTGAGGAAGGGTGCAGTATGAATCTTTTTCACTCTTCCATTTCTTTGTCCGGACTCTTCGGGGGTGATCGAAAAAAACCGACCATCATCCTGCTTGTGACACCCATTCTTCTCGTGACATTCAAGTACTACGGCTCCAAACAATGGTATTTTGATGTGTTGAGAGAATGGATTGTCCTTGCGAGCGATCCGGAAATGACCGCCGCTTTGTATGTTTTCTTTTCTTCGTTTTTGTTGTTCGGGCTGATTCCGCTGTTAATCATCAGGTATGTTTTCAAAGAACCTGTGTCGTCCTACGGGCTCCAGATGGGAGACACCAGCTTCGGCTGGAAGTCAGTAGCGATCCTCGGTCCCCTGTTTGTTTTTTCGGCGTTTCCCTCCTCAACTATGCCGGATTTTCTAGCGGAATACCCGTTGTATCCGGGTGCGGGGGCAACGACGGGGACGTTTATAATCCACGCGCTCACGTATTTGGTTTTCTATATCGGTTGGGAGATCTATTTCCGCGGTTTCATGCAATTCGGCCTGCGCTCCAGTTTCGGCGATTGGAACAGCATTCTTATCCAGGTGATGGCATCATGCCTGGTGCACATCGGCAAACCGGCCGCGGAAACCTACAGTTCCATCCTGGGCGGATTGGTCTGGGGGATTCTGGCATTTCGTTCCCGTTCAATCCTCTACGGCCTTGTGATCCATTGGCTTTTGGGCGTGGCGCTTGATCTATTCATTGTAACATAGGGCTCTGATACCATGTTCTTAGGAAGACGTCTTATTCTGGGTCGATTTGACCTCCAGTTCACTGATGCTCTCGTTTTGTTCGCTCTTCTGTTTTTCAGCCTTCTGGGAGTACTGTTTGCCGTCGACGGGTGGCAAATGCTGGTTCTCAAGAATGCCGGCGTGGCTGTTATTTTTCTGGGGGCCGTTTACCTCACACCGAGGATCCGACACCGTATCGGGCGATTCTTTGTACGGGTCGCCGCCATAACTCTCTCCTATGCCTATCTCTTCGGCGCCGTGGCCCCCCTCCAGCATATCGTTTCCTCTGAGTGGATGGATCCTTATGTGCTGGATCTTGAACAGTATATATTCGGCGTACAACCCACACTCTGGCTTGAGAAATTTACAACCCCCTGGCTCACCGAATGGATGATGTTCTCGTATGTAATTTATGTCCCCTTGTATCCGCTCTTGTGCGGAATCATTTACTTCACCCGGGGTGAACTTCCCATGGAGGAGTATTTTTTCGCGCTCGGTCTTACAAATATTCTCTGCGACATCGGATTCATCCTTTTTCCCGTCGCCAGCCCCCTGTATTTTATCCCGGAAGTATACTCTGTACCTCTTGACGGGTACGTGTTCACTACGCTGGGTGAATTGATGCGCAGTCAGCTTCATTACGCGGGCGGATCGATTCCGAGTCCTCACGCGGCGGCAGCAACGATCATGTGGGTGATGGCCTACCGATACCATCGCCTTTCCTTCCACGTCCTTACGCCGATTATCGTGTCTTTGTATCTCTCGACATTCTACGGCCGTTATCACTACTTCACTGACGCAGTTGCCGGTATTCTTGTCGCTTTTGTTGCCCTGGCATTTGCGCGCCACCTGATGCGCGCCTGGGACCGATTTGTGGAAAAGGGAATTGTTGGAATAGCGTTTGCACACGAAAAAACCGAACATTCGGTTCGTAAGCAAACTGGCTGACATTGCATTTCCCGCTGAAAACAGGTATCATGCCTCATTTCGTCGCCCTGCCGACCCTATGAACGTCACTGATCGCTTTCTGTTACTGCTCACTTCCCCCGACGAAGCAACGTACGATCAGTACGATTCCCCCAATATCGGCCATGCTATTCTTATCGTGACTGCTTACGCGCTTGTCGCATCGCTGAATACGTTTCTTTCCGCGACGATCAGGTCAGGAAGTGTGGGCTTCAGCATGATTTCGTTCTTCGGTTCGTTTCTGACGGTATATCTTACATGGGCATTTCTCACCATCATCCTTCATCTTTCCGCCGAACTCTGGGGCGGACTGGGCGAATTGCCGAACGCCATTGCTGTTGTCGGGCTTGCGGCGGCGCCGCTCGTTCTTACCTCGCTGGTTTCCATTCTCATTACTCTGATTGGGGGCGTTTTCCTTCCGGATGACCCGGATCTGATTCTTTCAAAAATCAGCCTTCTCACTTCACTTGTCGGAATGGCCTGGGGCTGGCCGGGGATTCTCTGCTATTTCGGTCTGAAGAACGGCGAGCGAATTCACGACCTGAAAGCCATGGCGATCGTTCTGCTTGTCTTCATAGCCAGCGGGATGTACGAGGTGGCAAATTCGAATGCTTTTGAATGAGAGGTCAACCATGGTAAGATCATTGCTTACCACGTCCTTGCTGGTTCTGGTTCTTAGCTCCTGCCGTGAGCAGTCCGAACAATTCGACATGCTGATTCTCAACGCGAGGATCGTGGATGGGACCGGAAATCCGTGGTACAAAGGCGATATTGGCATTCGGGGAGATAAGATTGCCGCGATTGGCCTTTTGAAGCACGCTCAGGCACGGAGCGTCATCGATGCAACGGGGAAGGTAGTATCGCCAGGATTCATCGACATGCTCGGACAATCGGAGATGAGCCTTCTTGTCGATCCGCGCGGAATGAGCAAGATCTCGCAGGGGATCACAACTGAGGTCACGGGGGAGGGAAATTCCGCCGCACCGGTCAACGACCGGATTCTGGAGGGTTTGAGGAGCTGGCAGCAGCGCCACAAAGTAAACGTCAATTGGACCGATCTGGATGGGTACTTTCGGGCGCTCGAAACCCGCAAACCGGCTTTGAATATTGCAACGTTCGTCGGAGCGACACAAGTACGGCGATATGTGATTGGACTTGATGATCGCGCACCCACGCAGGACGAGCTTGAGCAAATGAAGGGTCTCATACGCACGGCCATGGAACAAGGAGCTCTCGGACTGAGTACTTCGCTGATTTATGCTCCGGCAGCATTTGCCGAAACCGAGGAGTTGATCGAATTGGCCAAAGTCGCCGTTCAATACGGCGGAATCTATGTCTCCCACATACGCGATGAGGGCGACAAGGAAACCGAGGCGTTGTTTGAAGCGGCTGATATCGGCCGCGCAGCATCCATTCCGGTCGAGATATGGCATTTAAAGGTAGCCGGAAAGCAGAATTGGGGAACAATGGCTTCAATTGTCAATCTTATAAGCAAGCGGCGCGAAGAGGGGATCGACATCACAGCAAATATTTATCCATATCCCGCCAGCGGGACCCGCCTCAGTTCGCGAATTCCGTCCTGGGCACATGACGGAGGTGTACAAAAACTTCTGGAGAGGTTGGCGGACCCTACAACCCGAAAACGTATTCGGGACGAGGTTATGGGGAAAGCCGCGGGTGCCGACAATTCTTTTGCCGCAACCGGGCCCGAGGGAATTCTCATTGCGAACGTTCAGAACGCCGACTTGAAGAAGTATGAAGGAATGACGTTGAGCGAGATCGCACGTGAATGGAATAAACACCCCGTGGATGCCATGCTGGACCTCGTGCTGGCCGATTCCGGCCGTGTCGGCGGAGTGTTTTTTTCGATGAGCGAAGAGGATGTGCGGATGGCCATCGCCCAACCGTGGATCAGTTTTTGTACTGACGGCGGACAACGGGCACTCGACGGCCCTCTCAGCGAGGGAAAGCCGCATCCACGTGCTTACGGTAGCTTTCCGAGAATTCTGGGTCGGTACGTCCGTGAAGTGAAGTTGCTTACTCTCGAAGAAGCCGTTCGCAAAATGACATCATTGCCGGCCCAGCGTGTCGGCCTCAAGGAACGCGGAATTCTGAAACCGGGATTTTATGCCGATATCGTCATGTTCCGTCCGGAAACGGTAATCGACAAGGCGACTTTCGAAAACCCGCATCAGTACTCGGAAGGGGTTGCAATGGTCCTCGTGAATGGAACCCCCGTTTGGGAGGACGGACAATTTTCAGGGAACTATCCCGGAAGAGGGCTCAGGGGACCGGGGTACCGGAGGTAGATTCTGCACACCTGTAAGAACTCCGATTTCTGCAATAGTCTCACCATGGCAGAAATCGGAGTTTTACTATCGTTGGCCCTCCGCGCGCTATTTTCTCGCCTTCAAGACTCTTGACCAATGAACAATCTGCTTTTTGACCTCCTGAGGGGAGGTACTTCCCGCCGACTTTTTCTGTTCCACACTCCGATGCGGCAACAGGTAATCGAAGACATCTTCGTCGAACCCTTTTGAAAACGTCCGCAACGTTTCCAGATCGAGGTTACCGAAGTACATCCGGTGGTCAATGCAATACGAAACGACTTTTCCCGTTATCTCGTGTGCTTCGCGGAACGGGAGGCCTTTGCGAACCAGGTAATCCGCGATTTCGGTGGCCGTGGTGAAATCATTCCGGAGTTCCTCCTCGAGGTGGCTCTTGCGGAAATCGGTGTGGACGAGCATGTGCGCCATAATGAAAAGGCAATTTCTTGTCGTTGACACAGCGTCAAACATGGGTTGTTTATCTTCCTGCATATCTCGGTTGTAAGCGAGCGGCAGTCCCTTCATGATCGTCAACAAGTTGATAAGTGCGCCGAATACCTTTCCTGATTTGCCCCGCACCAGTTCCGCCATGTCGGGGTTCTTCTTTTGCGGCATGATGCTGCTTCCCGTGGTATAGGCATCGCTAATTTGGACAAACGCAAATTCCTTGGTGGACCACAACACGAGCTCTTCGGCCATTCGACTCAGGTGGACAGCGATCAGAGATGAGGCGGACACAAATTCAATGAGATAATCCCGATCGCTCACGGCGTCTATGCTGTTCTCTACAATGCCGTCGAAATGAAGTTTCTTTGCCACTTTCTGTCGATCGAGAGGGAACGAGGTCCCCGCAAGTGCCGCTGCACCGAGTGGAGATTTGTTAAGCCGTTTGAGGCAATCGTTTAACCGGTCATGATCACGCTCAAGCATCGATACATAAGCCAGCAGGTGATGAGACAACATTACAGGCTGCGCACGCTGGAGATGTGTATAGCCCGGCATCAGAACGCCCAAGTACTTCTCCGCCTTGTAAAGAAACACCCTCTGCAGCTGGACAATCAGTTTGCCGATTTCCTTGATGGCGCTTCGCAGGTACAGCCGCTCGTCTAAGGCTATTTGATCGTTTCTGCTTCGCCCGGTGTGCAGTTTCCCACCCAAGGGGCCGATTTTCTGAATCAGCCTCTGTTCGATCGCAAGATGAACATCCTCATAATCACCTGAGAGCTCGAATTTTCCTGTTTCGATTTCTTTCTGAATAGACTTGAGCCCGCTCCTGATCCGCCGCGCTTCCGCTGCGGTGAGGATCCGACAGGTAGACAACATTTCCACATGGGCGATACTACCGGCAATGTCTTCCTGATAGAGCTGCTTGTCGAGGTCGATGGAACTGGAGAAGTTGAGAGCAATCTTCGACATCGGCTCTTTAAACCTACCACTCCAGAGGGCCTGATGAGGCATAAGGATTTCGGATTTGTGATTGCGGCTTACGGCTCTACGAGCTGTGGCTCGTAGAGATTGCGGACTGTGAATTCTTTTTTGGTGAACCAAGATAGGGAAAAATGGGGGGGAGGGCAAATGGGATTACCGATTGTCAATCTGTAATCGACTATGAACAATCAGAAATTGGAAATTACTTAAGGTGATTGATCACAAAACCCTGGCAATAGACCCGGATCTGATCGCGGACGGATCGGAACACTGCGAGAACTTCCTCCTCGGTTCCAGTTGCCTTTGCGGGGTCCGGAAAATCCTGATGCAATTGAAGAACGCGGGCCGGGAAATATGGACATCGTTCGCGGGCGTTGTCACATACGGTAATCACGATATCGAACTCTTTCGGACCAAGATCCTCGATGGTTTTTGAGGTATGGTTCGAAATGTCGATCCCAATTTCTTTCATCACTGCTACCGCGGTCGGATTCAATCCATGCGACTCGACGCCTGCACTGAACATATCCCCCTTGTCGCCTGCAAAGTACCGCAACCACGCCTCGGCCATTTGACTCCGGCAGCTGTTCCCTGTGCACAGCACCAGGATCTTTTTCCTTACATTCGTCATTCTACGAGTCGTTTGATCATAAACACCGCGGTGGAAGAGCAATACACGCTGTATTCTTTACTTACTTTGATCCATTCTGGAATCCTCTCTCCGGGCATCGACAAGAACCCATGTTTTGCAAAGAATTTTTCTGCGGTTGTCGTCAACAGCCCAACGTTTCTAATTCCTTTCGAAACAGCATGAGAAAGAATCTCTTTCGTAAGAGCTTTTCCAAGGCCGGTCCCGCGATAAGCCGGATCAACGGCAAGTGACCGCAACAAACCTCCCTCGTTGCGGATTTCAATTCCCACCACCCCCACCAGCCGTTTCCCATCCCACACCGCAAGAAAATTATCCAGATGCTCCGCAACATCTTCCGAAGGAAGATGAGAGACTGAAAGGAGGTCGCAAACCGCCGCCAAGTCGACGGCTGCCGGACGTTGAAAGAACCAATCCATATTTAGTAGGCCTTCTCCGCTGCTATGGTAATGCTCTGAATGCGAATATTCGAGTTTTCGTACTCAGCACGTTCTTCGGCCGAGAGATATTCGGCGAGGATTTCTTCGGGAATGTGAATCGAGTTTTCTTTGACGAGACGAATGTTTCGAAAACCGGAAGATTCAATGATACCGAGATACTCGTCCCAAACCATGGCACCCGAAACACAGCCAGCATACAATTCTGCCACAGTTTTCAGTTTTTCGGGAAGTGGTGAACTTACCACGATGTCGGATATGCTGAAATGTCCTCCCGGCTTTAGAACCCTGGATATTTCTCCAAAGGCCTTTGCCTTGTCAGGAACGAGATTGAGGACGCAATTGCTGATGACAACGTCAACAGAGGAAGAGTCGACGGGAAGTTTTTCGATGTCTCCCATGCGGAAATCAATGTTGGTGTAGCCGATCTTCTGTTTGTTGGTATTTGCCTTTGCGATCATTGCTTCGGTGAAGTCGACACCAATGACGCTTCCTTGTTCACCCACGATGCGTCGCGCTACAAACACGTCATTTCCCGCGCCAGAACCAAGATCGAGCACTGTGTGGCCGGATTTGATACCTGCCCCGTCCGTGGGAATTCCGCAACCCAGGCCCAAGTCTGCTTCCGCTACATAGCCGTCCAGATGCCCGTATTCCTCTGCCATAACAATTTCGTCAGAGCATCCACATCCGGATCCGCAACATGAGGAGGCGTTTTGGGCGCGGGATTGTGATGCGATCTTTCCATAGGTCTCCTTGACAACAATCTTGATTTCTTCCGGGTTCATAGTGATGTCCTTTTCTAGCAGCATCGCTGTTGATTGGTTTTGAACTTTGTAACAAGATCCTGAAACCTTGAGGATAATACTTCAATATTCTTCCAATTAAGGCAGTAACACGATTTCGGGCCCTCGATTTCGCCGGATATCAATCCGGCCGTTTTCAGGGCTTTGAGGTGCTGGGAAACGGTTGCCTGGGCAAGTGGAATCACATCCACAATCTCCCCGCAGACGCACTCTGTTCTCTTCGAAAGGGCCGAGAGGATGGCAATTCTCGCCGGATGAGAAAGCGCCTTGATCATCTCCGCCAGCTGTACTTCCGTCTTATCAAAAAGGTGTGACTTACTCTTAGGCATTTTCTTATCGTATTATTACGATAAGAAACGCTAAAAAGTTGCGATTGTCAAGGGCGGCTCATTTATTTCGATGGAGAAATTGGCGGCGCTGGGAGCTGATTTCGGAGGAATTCTTCCAATCCTTGCACAATTTTCGCAGCAACCTGCACTCGGAAGTCTTTTTCCAGAAGCTTCATCTCGTCGTCCGGATTGGATATGAACGCGGTTTCGACCAGAACATTCGGCAACTGTGTGAGTCCATTAAGGGCAAAATTGAAGCTTCCAACCACGCCAAACTGGGCCAGCCCAAGCTCCAGCAGACGAGTATAGACCTGGTTCGCCAGCGGCTTGAATCCGGCATGGTGGTAGAAGGTCGCCGTGCCCTGAATACGCTCAGCATCGACATTGAAGCCGACGGAATTGCAATGGAGGCTCACGAGTAAATGCGCTTTCGATGAGAGGATCCGGTCGATGCGATCCACATTAGAGACCCCGTTAGTATCTGATCTCGTCATGGTCACCCCGGCCCCAAGGTTCTTGAGCTTTTGCTCCACCTCATAAGCAATCTCCAGCGTGATATCCCGCTCCCGTGCACCCGTACTCCCCAATGCACCAAAATTATCACCACCATGGCCCGCATCGACCGCGATTCGGAGATTCTGCAACACAGAGTCCCTGTTCGCGACGGCTGGAGGCCGGCGCACACGAACGTAAAGCTTCGTGCCGCTCCGATAGCCCACCTCGTATCCCCAATGGGCTTGATTCGTCAACACGATCTTCAGCCGGTAATGCTCTTCCCCAGCCTGTTCCCATGAAATATTCTGAATCCCCTCGGCCGAAAGATGATGCGTAATCCAATTCGTGTTCGACGTTGCCCCGAACATATTCACGATCACTGCTGCGGGATTCAGTTGCTGCTCGATGGTATACGGGAGGCGCTCGCTCAGTCCGACAATTACAAAATCGTCCACGGAATTCCCTGAAGCCGTGATTGATCCCACAAACGAAGAGGGTGAAGGCGTCCCTTCAGGGAGCAGTTTCAAGTACTCTTCAGGAACCCACGCGGCCATGGAGGGGGTCAGCCGGACTTTGTACTGGCCCCGGGATTTCCCCGATACAACGAGCCGGACTCCGGCATCAAGGTATCCAATCTTTGCTCCGCCAAGCCGGTCGTCGCCTAGCCCCGCATTGAGAAACGGGCGGCGGCCCGTGAGCTCTCCCACCCTTGGCTTGCCCGAAGGCAGAATGCGTACTCTTCCTCTTGAGACAGCCTCCTCACTGCTCCAGAAGCTTTTTCTGAGCTTGAACTCCACCGGAATATCATGAGCTTCGTCCATCTCTTGAATAACATGCTTGCCCGTGTAAACACCATCGAGACCGCCGGCCTCCCGGGATGGAAGCTCCCTCATCACAATGCTCGATTGGATCCCGTTCAGAGAAAATGATGCCTCATACCCGGGACTCCCCTTGAACTTCACTTCGAGTACTTCTCCGGGCCTAATCCACCGATCAGCTGATGGTTCCATCATGGCTGAATCGATCGTCAGAGTGTCACGAGGAGAACTCTGAGCCGGCCTTGATCTGAGAAACACCAATGTGCGTGATAGAGAGTCACCATTCGCACCGATAACTCTCACGTCCGTCACAACGGTATCCCGCTCCAGCTCCACAAGCGCGGCAAATCCTCCGCTCTGATAGACTTTTACTTCCTTGTTTTCAACAAAAGCTTTGGCATTGCGAACCGTCGCTCCGGCGATTCTGTGCCGGCTCAGCGGCGTTAGTATAGTGTCCGTCTCTGGAATGACAACTCGTAAGAAAAGCGAGTCGACGGTTGGCCGAAGAGAATCAGCCGGCTGCGCGAGCGCTGTCGCCAAAGGAATAATGCAGAGAAACCGTTGAATCATTGGGAGATTTATGAGCGGGATTTACGCCGTTTCGGTAAAACACGTTTCTTCGCAAACCCGTTTCGATTGACCCGGTAGAAGGTTTTGAGCGGCAGACTGTAAATCTTGATAAACCCCTCGCTCGCCTTATGGTCAAACTGATCTTCAATCGTATAGGTTGCAAGTTTTGTATCGTACAATGAATTTGGCGATGTTCGGCCTGAGATTTCGATGTTCCCCTTATAGAGCTTCAGGCGAATCACGCCATTAACCACCTTTTGCGTTTCTTTAATAAAAGCGTCCAACGCCGTTCGCAGAGGCGAAAACCAGAGACCATTGTAGATGAGGTTCGCGTAGTCCTGGGCAATTTTTGCTTTAAAATGCATGACCTCTTTTTCGAGCGTCAAGCGTTCCAGTTCCCGGTGCGCAAAGTGCAGGGCAACCGCGCCGGGCGCCTCGTAGACCTCCCTCGACTTAATCCCTACAAGACGATTCTCAACAAGATCCATGCGCCCGACCCCGTTTGCACCGGCGATGGTATTGAGCTTTTCAATCAGATCGACACCCTTCATTCGCTTTCCATTCAGGCCGACGGGAATTCCGCTTCCGAATTCGATTGTCACATAAGTGGATTTATCGGGGGCCTTGGACGGAGAAACAGTGCGCTGATAGGCATCTTCCGGTGGCTCCGCCATTGGATCCTCGAGTATGCCGCACTCAATGCTCGTCCCCCAGATATTTTCGTCGATCGAATACGGATTCTCTCTTGTGGCCGTGACAGGAATGCCGTGTTTTTCGCAGTAGGCGATCTCTTCTTCTCTCGATTTGAATTCCCATTCACGCAGCGGAGCCAGAACCTTGAGCTCCGGTGCAAGTGCCGCCACGGCTGTTTCGAACCTCACCTGGTCGTTTCCTTTTCCGGTACACCCGTGGGCAACAGCTGTGCATCGCTCGCGTCGTGCGACATCCACCAGAGCCTTGGCGAGGAGCGGGCGACCGATAGAGGTTGCCATCGGATAGGTGTGTTCATACAGAGCGCCGGCCATCAGGGAAGGCCAAAGATACTCCTCCACAAACTCTTCGCGCAAGTCCTGAATGTAAACTTTCCTGGCGCCGGTTTTGTAGGCTTTGGCGGCCAGACCCACGATTTCTTTCTTCTGTCCCAAATGACCGGTGACCGTGATGATATCTGCGTTGTAACGCTCCTGAAGCCATTTGACGATGACCGAAGTGTCAAGGCCGCCCGAATAAGCGACCGCAATACGTTGCTTTTTCACGTACGATTCCTTTAATAAAGCGATGGATGGTGAATTGAATTTCGTTGTTCGGAAAGGAGAGACCGAATGACTTTGATCAGGTCGGGGATTTTTTTGACGGATTTTGGTGTAACAAAAATAGTATTATCACCTGCAATAGTTCCCAGAACAAGGGGATGATGTAATCCGTCGATGATTCCCGCCACACCCTGTGCCCTGCCGGGAAGCGTTTTCACCACAATGACAGATTCGTTGGAATCTATTCCCTCGATCTCATATCCGAGAAATGCCCGTAGTTTCTGTTCTTCAATCTCAGTTTGAAGGACGTACCGCGCGCCGTCGGTGGTGTTTACTCGTCCGACCCCGAGATCCTTCAGGTCACGCGAAAGGGTTGCCTGTGTGACATCGAATCCGGCTTTTTTCAGGAGCCTCAGAAGGTCTTCCTGATTGCCGACCGTCTCATGAGCCAGGATTTCTTTGATTGCCAGATAGCGGGCCTGCTTCATCCTGTCTTGACTCCTTTGCGTTCCTGAACAGGAACAGGGCTGCGAGTGCACAAAACTGCCAGGATTGCTTTTTGGATATGGAGCCGGTTTTCGGCTTCGTCGAAGACAACAGAATTCGGCCCGTCAATGACGCCTGATGTGATTTCCTCGCCTCGGTGTGCCGGCAGGCAGTGCATGATCAGGCAATCGGACGGCGCGTAACTCATCAATCCTTCGTTCACCTGGAATCCTGCAAAGGCTTTCCTGCGCTGTTCGCTTTCAGCCTCTTGTCCCATGCTGGTCCAGACATCCGTATACACTACGTCTGCGTTTTTCACAGCCAACGATGGATTGTCCGTAATTTCGATCTTGCTCAAACCGGATTCCCGTACCTTCCGAACAATGGTTTCCTCCGCCCAATACCCATGCGGCGCTGCAAGAACAAATTCCAACGGATAGAGAGATGCAAGTTCGAGCCATGAATTGACAACATTGTTGCCATCGCCCACAAACGCAATTTTCACGCCCGGTTTCAATCTGCCGTGTTGTCGGAGTGTGTACACATCGGCAAGAACCTGGCAGGGGTGTGAAATATCGGTCAAAGCGTTGATTACCGGTATTGTCGAATAGCGTGCCAGTTCCACGATGACCTTGTGGTCATAGAGGCGCGCAACAATTGCACTGCAATATCTTGAAAGAAGCATTGCCACGTCATGCGCGGATTCGCGCGTCCCGACGCCGATACTTTCCTGCGAAAGGAAGGTTGTATTTCCGCCAAGCTGCGTGACACCTACTTCGAAGGACACCCGGGTTCGCAGCGACGGCTTCTGAAACACCATAGCCACCGTTGCGCCGCGGAGGGGCCCGGCGGAATGATCTGATTGAAGCCGATCAGCTTCTTCAAACAGGATATTCAGGTCCGCGGCAGTCAAATCGAATAATGTGAGGAGATCTTTTTTCATATGGCGATGCTTTTTCGTCGGGGTGTCGCATCATGAATCATCTGCGTTCCAATTCCCTCATCGGTGAATATTTCCAGCAGCAGCGAATGCTTGACTCGCCCGTCCACAATATGCACCTTGTTCACGCCGGCATCCAGCGTTTCAAACGCCGATTGCACTTTCGGAATCATTCCGCCAAAAATTACCCCTTGCTCAATCATCCGGCGCGCCTCGGTTTGTCTTAACGTTGATACAAGCGATCCATTGGCAATGATACCCTCCACATCGCTCAAATAGACCAGCTTTTCCGCTCCGAGAGCCGAGGCGACGGCTGCCGCACCAAGGTCGGCGTTGACATTAAAGATCTCTCCGGAGGGCCCGACAGCGAGCGGAGCGATCACCGGCATCATGCCGTTCTGAAGAATCATTTGAAGAAACGTTGTGTTGACCGCTGTTACAGTCCCCACAAATCCAAGGTCCACTCCGTTCCTTGATAGCTTTGCCCCCTTCAGCAGAGAGTTGTCCACGCCGCACAACCCGAGAGCGTTGCCTCCATTTTGATTGATCCCGCGCACAATCTCTTTGTTCAGTCCGCCCGCCAACACCATCAGAACAACCCGGATCATGTTCTCATCTGTGAATCGTTGACCCTGGACAAACTGTGTCTCAATTCCTAACCGTGCCGCGGTGTCCGTGATTTCTTTGCCGCCTCCGTGGACGATAACGATGTTAATACCGATCTTCCGAAGAAGCGTCACGTCCTTGGCAAACGTGAGCTTCAGGCTCTCATCGGTCATTGCCGAACCGCCGTATTTGATCACAAATGTTTTGCCTTCGTACGTCTGAATGTACGGAAGGGCCTCTATGAGCACCTCTTCCTTCGTGGCATAGTCTATTGAATGCGGGGTCACGACCGATAGCTCGCGTTAATGTGGACGTATTCTTTTGTCAGATCGCAGGTCCAGAATCTGGCGCTTTGCGAACCCTGGTTCAGATCGATGGTCAGCAAAATTTGTTCCTGTGCGAGGGCCGATTTTGCCTTTTCTTCGTCAAGAACGATCTCATAGTGCTTATTAAGAATGGGAAGATCGTTGAATCTGATTTCAACCTGTTCGGGGTCCATGTTGATTCCCGAGTAACCCACCGCAGCCATGATGCGGCCCCAATTGGCATCGCACCCATGAATGGCGGTTTTGACAAGGTTCGAATTGGCAACGGAGCGGGCCGCCTGTGCCGCTTCTTCTTCAGTACGGGCACCCTTGACGTAGATTTCGATGAGCTTGGTTGCCCCTTCACCATCGCGGGCGATCATTTTGGCAAGCTTGATCATCACATATTCGAGGCCCGCGCAGAACAAATGAAATTCTTCTGAATGCTCCCCAAACGGCTGGTTTTCCGCCATGCCATTCGCAAGCACGATAGCCATATCGTTGGTGCTCATGTCGCCATCCACCGTAATCCGATTGAACGAGCGGCTATTTGCCCGAGTAAGCGCTTTCTGCAGGAGGAGACGGGTGATGAGGATATCGGTAGTGATGAACGCGAGCATCGTAGCCATATTTGGAGCGATCATTCCGGATCCCTTTGCCATGGCGCCGATTGACACCAAAGACTTTCCAAGAGAGAACTGGACGGCTGTTTCCTTGGAATAGGTATCTGTTGTCATGATGGCTTCGGCCGCGTCGCGGCTTCCTGCCTCGCTGAGTACCCGAGCCAGTTGCCGGATTCCGGCCACAACCTTATCCATGGGAAGGTATTGCCCAATCACACCGGTCGACGAAACCAGCACATGTTCTTCCGGGATGCCGAGTGCCTGACCCGTCGATCTTGCCATTTCCCATGCATCATTCAATCCGCGTTCACCCGTGCAAGCATTTGCATTTCCGCTGTTCACCACAAGAGCGGAGCACACGGAGGAATGCTGGAGCTGCAGTCTGTCCACAACCACAGGAGCTGCCTGTGTTTTGTTGATGGTAAATACTCCGGCGGCAGTTGCAGGGACCTGGGATGCAATAATGGCGATATCCTTTTTCGCTTTCCGGATCCCGCAATATAGTCCGCCTGCTTTGAAACCCCTCGGCGTCGTTACTCCACCGACGCATTCCTTCACCGGTGTTGTTGATTTCATAGAAGTCCTTCCGTCTCGCTGAACCCGAGCATGAGGTTCATGTTCTGAACAGCCTGCCCTGCCGCGCCTTTGATCAGATTGTCAAGGGCGGACAGGATGATCAGCATATTATTCTCGCTGTCGATGCGGAATCCAATATCGAGAACATTGGTATTCGTCACGTGTTTGATTTCAGGAATGTCGTTGACAGAAAAACGAATGAAAGGCTCGCGGGAATAATAGGACTTGTAGATTTCATCAACACGTTCTGGAGTAGCTTCCTGCGCGAGAGGTGCATAGATGCTCGTGTAGATACCGCGAGTGATGGGAAGGAGGTGGGGCACAAAACTGCAGGTAATCGCTCTTCCTGTGAGTTCCGAAAGGACTGATTTGATTTCCGGAGTATGTTGATGCATACCCACCTTGTACGCTTTGACTGATTCATTGACTTCGACAAACGACAGATCCGCTGATGCGCTGCGGCCGGCGCCCGAAACGCCCGACAGAGAGCTGATGGCTATCCCGTCGTCCCGGATGATCTTTTCTTTCAGCAAGGGAAGGAGCGGCAGGATGGCACTGGTTGGATAGCAGCCGGGATTGGCGACGAGTTTTGCATTACGAATTGCAGCACGATTCCATTCAGGAAGACCGTAGACTGCCTGATCCAGATACTCCAACGCCGAATGGGCATGTCTGTAGTAACGTTCATACAACGAAGCGCTTTTAAGCCGAAAGTCCCCTCCCAAGTCGATGATTCGCTTTCCACGTCGGAGAAGTTCCGGGATAATTCGCATGGCCTCGCCGGACGGCAGCGCCATGAATACGATCTCACTTGAGCACGCAGCATCCGGCGAATATTGTTCCAGGAGAGGACTTTTTGATTGTGCAAATTTAGGGGAAAAACGAGGAAACACTTCATGAAGGCGCTTGCCAGCGGACGTGTTTGCAAAGAGCTTCCCGACGCGGATGGAAGAATGGCGGGAGAGCAAGGAATAGAGTTCGGCGCCAGAATATCCGGACGCCCCCACAATAGAAACGGTTGGCGTAGCCTCCATGCATAAATATACATTAACCTGTATAAATATGCAAGGACTATTTTGCCCCGGAACAAAAAAAAACGCCCCGATTGCCCGGGGCGTCTTCCGTTGGACTCCAAGTCCGTTTAGAAATAGATCGCCAGGGT
>Ga0302046_10000777_pt1 | contig 30632 bp, 20 predicted proteins | sample RVTome_11_FD_200261 | JGI IMG/M metagenome (GOLD analysis project Ga0302046, IMG submission 200261) | Soil microbial communities from uranium-contaminated site in the Upper Colorado River Basin, Wyoming, United States - RVT147D111 (version 2) ...
TAGCATGCCCGGTGGAGGGTACGGGTTCAGATCGAACGTCTTTCTCCGCGCGGAAGCCGATCCTCCCTCTCCCCCCGGGAGAGGGTTGGGGTGAGGGGCCTTTGAATGCGTCGTGCAAGATTGCATGCCCGTAACTCCAACACGTTCCACATCGGGATTCTTAAGAGGCGGAACTGCGAACGCGAGCCCCACGTTTGTAGTTCCGCCTTCAGGCGGTTCGATGGTTTCGCAATTCGAACCTTCGAGATTGTTTCGAGTTTCGGGTTTTTAGAAAGCCTCTCCCTCTATTCCCCGGTCTCGTTGAAGTAAAGAATCACGTTCTTGGTGGCGCGGCCGGCGGCGGCGATGTCGAGCCTGCCGTCGCCATCCAGGTCGGCCAATTGCAGGTCTTCGCAAGCCATCTTGTTGTCGTCCAGAAGGGACGTCCGCCATGCACCGGCCTTGTCGTCGAGCGGAGTGAAGAGCTTGATTCCGACCCGGGCACCGCCGCGCATGGCCCGCCAGCCGACCACGAACTGGTCCGACCCGGTCCCGAGCAGGTCACCCGCCGCCACGGCATGCCCGTCCACGAGTGAGTCATCCAGCACCTTGCGCGTCCACAAGGCATCCTCCCCGCCGGACTCCGGCCGGCTGAACACGACGAAGCTGTTGCCGTGCATCGGCTCGATGGCGCCGATGACGGGCTGCCCTCCGACGCGGCCCAGCCGCACCTCGCCGGCCCCGCCGTTGGCATCGCCGGCGATCTTCGTCAGGAACGAACCACCCTCGCGCCAGTTGGAGAGGAAGACGCCTTCCCGGCCGCCGATGAGGAATTCGTCGGGCTCATCGTCATCCCATTGCACGGGGTCGAAGTTATGGGTCATGTGCAGGGAATCATCGACGAGACGGGTGGTCCATTCGCCCCCGGCGGATTCGGGCATGCGATAGCTGAGGATGCGGACGCCCTCGCCTTTGCCGCCCTGGTTTCCCCGCCCGTGCAGCGGCACGACGACAAGGTTGAAGCCGTCGGGCCAGCTCCGCACCCAGCGCATGCGGTGGGTGGTGGGCTCGTGGGGAAGGCGGACAGGCTCCCACCGTGCGGTACGATCGGCGGGTGGCTTGAGGTAAAAGACCGCGCCACTGTTCACCGTGTCGCCCGGATTCCACTCCGCACCGACGGCGATCTCCGCCTTGCCATCGCCGTCGATGTCGCGGGCGGCGATGCAGACATGGTCATGCGCGGTCAGGTTCTCGGCGATGACATGTTTCTTCCAGGATGGGTTTTGGTACCAGGCGACCTGGTGCTTGTCCACCAGCACGACATCCGTCTTGCCGTCGCCATCGACGTCGGCCAGGGCGAGGCCGTAACCGATCTGGATGTTCCCGTCGATCTCAACGGATCGGAATGTCGGTTCCGGAGGCGGAGCGGCGGAGGCGGTGAGGGTGAGGGTGAGGGTGAGGGTGAGCGAGCCAAGGAGCAGGAGGGCGATGGGAGTTCTCATGGTGTGGGGCTGGGTTCCTTGAGGTCGGCGGGCGTCACGGGCTGGATCCAGGCGGCCTCGGTTTCATTCTTGCGGTAGGGGTTGGCCTTGGCCTTCGAGGAGATCACGGTGGCGCGCACGTAAAGTTCGTCGCCCTGGAATGCGTATGCCGCCTCCACGCCCTTCTGCTCGGAAAGAACGCGGCCGATGTCGTCGCTGTATTCGCGCGTGACGGGGAGCGTGCCGTTGGGGGGAGGCGGGGCCGGACGGCTGGTGCGGTCGAAGCCCTTGCGGGTGCCGATGAAGCGCGTCGTGTAGGTCACGTCGGGCTCCCCGGCGATGCGCAGGCGCAGCCCCTTGGAGGTGACGTCGAGGGTCTCGATCATCACGCCGGTGCTGGCGTAGAAGTTCCCGGCCTCCATGGCGTTGACGAGCGACTGGGGGGAAAGATCGGGGCTGCGGATCATGATCCAGCCGCGGCCGGGATTGCTCAGGCTGGAGTCGAACTTGTGGTAGTAATGCGCGTCATCCACGGCCAGGCCATACATCGGGCCCAGGTCCAGCTCGCCCAGGCGAAAGGCGAGCAGGATGTCCCACACCCGCTCCAACCCGGCCCGGTAACGATCCCCTTCGTTGTGGACGGAGGGATGCCCGTTGTACACCTCGAAGAAGCGCTCGCCGCGCACCTGCATGAGCTGCTCGGCGGTGATGGCATACCCGAAGTTGGGATGGTTGATGTGGACGATGGAGGGGAGCCCGCTCTCCCGGCGATGCGCCAGCACGGCGTCCACGTTGCGCTGCAACACATCCACCACGCTGGTGCCGCGCTGGGGCGCAATGTAATGGGCGATGGGGTAGGCGTTGAGATGGAGTGGCGCCTTGGCGAACTCGTCGGAAATCTCCTCGCCGGTCATGAGCAGAAACCGGCCCGGCGCCTCAAAGCGCGGGCGAAGATCGGCGAGGGTCTTGAGGCGCACCTGCGCCACGCCATCCACCTCGCGCTGTTCCACCCAGTCCCCGCCGAAATCCTTGAGGTAAGCCTCAAATCCGTCACGGCCGCTCTTGGTCTTGTCGATGGCCACCCAGCGTTCCTTGTCCTGCACCACGTTATGGTCCGACAGGACCAGGAAATGGTAGCCATGCTCCTTGTACCAGGAGACGACGCGGTCGGGATAATCGTCGCCGTCGCTCCAGAGCGTGTGCGTGTGCAGATTGCCACGCCACCAGGGAGGCGCGGTCGCGTCGCCCTCCTCGGCGGCACGGACGGGCAGTGAAAGCAAGAGGACGACCAGCGCAGACCACGTAGCCGCCGCCGTGAGTGGGCGGACCCTGCCGTGACCATCCTCCTCCTCGTGGGAGATGGCTTCGAGGGCGGCCCCCACCTCCAACCATCGCTTGATGCGGGCTTGGACCATGAACCAGGCGGTTCCCGCGAAGGACTTTTTCTTCCCGCAAAGACCTGGAGCCGCGAACTTCAGTTCGCGCTTCGCACAATGGTCTCGGTGGAAACGCGATCTAAAGATCGCGGCTACAAGGAGGGACACAATTACCGGTTTACGGGAGGCGATCAGGGGGGACAGGATCATTACTGGTAGGGGTCGAGCGAGCGCGGTTTGCCGAGAAGGACGGACACGATGATGGCGGACCGCAAGGTCGCGGGGGAGTCCAGCATGCGGCGCGCGGTTTTGACGTCGCTGGTCTTGGGGGTCTTGCGGGCTGTTGGGGTGTGAAGACGGACCCGATCCGCGGCGCGCCGAAGCTGGTCCTGGGCCTTGCTCTCGATATGGCGGGCGCGATTGCAGGCCGCTTCGGAGGTGCGCAATCTGGAGGGGCTGGCCGTCAGGGGACGGACCACCTCCCTCGGGATCGGCGGCGGGGGCGGCGGCAACGGTCGCGCGGGCCGCGGCGGAGGCGGCGGAGGCGGGGGAGCGGCCGGGGTTTCTGTGCCTTCGAGAAGGCGACGCAGTTCCTCCTCCCAACTGGGCCGGGCTGGAGTCCGCGTGGAGCCGCCGCGGTCTTGTGGGGCGGCGGGCGTGGACCAATCGTCTTCGGCTTCCTCCTCCTGGGCCTGCTTCTTCTTGAACACAGCCGACAGGACTGCGGCCACGATGAAGATCAGGATGGTGATCAGTGCGTCCATTGCGGGTCAGAGGGGCGGGGCGCAAGCCGCCCTGCGTCAGGTGTCATCGTCCGGGCGGCGGATTCTCCGAATGCTCCTCGCCGGTGTCCTTGCCGGCGATGGTGTCGCGCATGTCGGTGTCGGCCTGGACGTTTCGGATGCGGTAATAGTCCATGATGCCGAGGTTGCCGCTGCGGAAGGCTTCGGCGATGGCGAGGGGGACCTGGGCTTCGGCCTCGACGACGCGGGCGCGCATCTCGCGGACGCGCGCCTCGTTTTCCTGCTCGAGGGCGACGGCGGCGGCGCGGCGGACTTCGGCCTGGGCCTGGGCGATGAGCTTGTTGGCCTCGGCCTGCTCGGCCTGCAGCTTGGCGCCGACGTTTTCGCCCACATCCACGTCGGCGATGTCGATGGAGAGGATCTCGAAGGCGGTGTTGCTGTCGAGCGCCTTGCCCAGCACGGTCTTGGAGATGCTGTCGGGATTCTCGAGCACATTCTTGTAGCTGGCCGCCGAGCCGATGGTGGTGACGATGCCCTCGCCGACGCGGGCGATGATGGTCTCCTCGGTGGCACCCCCGACGAACCGGTCGAGGTTGGTGCGCACGGTCACCCGGGCCTTGCACTTGACGATGATGCCGTCCTTGGCGACGGCATCGACGGTGGACTTTCCGGAGGAGGGGGCGGGGCAGTCGATGACCTTGGGATTGACGGAGGTCTTGACCGCCTCCAGGACGGTCTTTCCGGTGCCCTTGGTGGCGAGATCGATGGCGCAACCGCGGTCGAAGTCGAGATGGATCCCGGCCTTGCGGGCGGCGATGAGGGCCTGGACAACCATCTCGATGCTGCCCCCCGCCAGGAGGTGCGTGGAAAGGTCGTCGATGGTCACGCTGAGGCCGGACTTGATGGCGGTGATGCGTGTGTCCACCACCAGCCCGACCGGCACGCCCCGCAGCCGCAGGGCGATCAACTCCATGAACGTCACCCGGGCACCCGCCGCGGTGGCGCGGAGCCAGATGAAGAAGAAGTTGAACATGAGGATGAAGAAGACGAGGAGAATGATCCCCACGAATCCCCAGAGAATGATGGTGCCGGCGCCGATGTCCATGTTCGTAGTGGGTTTGCTGGTTGCTGGGTCTGTGTTGTTAAAAGGCTCAGACGGTCTGGCCGGGCCGATCTGACTCGACCGGTTCCATGTGCGAGATGTCCCGGACTACCACGCGCATGCCTTCGATGGCAACCACCTTGATGGGTGTGCCCGCCTCGATCAAGTCTCCTTCCGTCACGACATCCACGCGGCGGCCCTTGATGATCGCCGTGCCCGAGGGGCGCAGGTCCGTGAATGCCGTGCCCGTCTCATGCAGCAACTCCGGCTTCTCGGCACGGATGTCGCCTATCACTCTCGTGGAGACAATCAGGCGGGCGATCGGGGAGTCGGGAAAGTATCTCATCCAGGTGAGCATGCCGGCCAGAAGGAGGATGGAGACGACCATCATTGTCAGGTTGCCGCCCTTGGGGCCAAATTCCACGTAGGCGGCCACCACGGCCGCCACCAGGCATCCGAAGCCAATGATGCCGGCAATCATGCCCGGCAACACCGTCTCCAGTAGGAGCAGAATGGCGCCCACCGCCAGCAGCGTTAGAACCCAACCCATGGCCGCAGGCTACTATTCGGCGCGTACCAACGGCAAGCCGAAAGGGTTGGTGCGGCAAGTAGCCGGACCGCCTCGTGACCTCGGCGGCTACGTTTGTAGTTCTGGCTTTAGCCAGTCCCAGGTTCATGGGGGAGCCAAGGCGCTCCGCCTCGTGATCCCGCGGGGCGGGACGGCTGCTTGCGGCATCAACCCACCACCACCTCGGGCACGAGCGGCTGCTGTTTCATCTGGCGCAGGCGGGTGAGGGACTCGGCGATGCGCACATGGTCCGCGTCGTTCAGTCCTTCCCGGCCCAACTCCTGGTGCAACCCGGCGATGCAGCGGTCCAGGTAATCGTCCCGCATCCGCTCGAGGATGCCCTTGTGCAATCGTTCCCCCTTGAGCATCCGCTCGGGATCCGACAGCGGCCGGTCATCCAACGCCGCCTCGGAGACGAGTTGCTGCAAGGGTTCACCCTCCAGGTCGTTGAGAAAGGGCGCCAGGGCCTGCCAGGTTCCCTCCGCCTGCGCGCGCAACCTTCGTTCCACCACGGTGCGCACGCCCTCGTGCACCAGCCATTCAAGTTCCAGATGCGTGGCGATCCATTCCGCCCATTCCTCGTGGGTAAACAGGATCTTCAACAGCCAGAACTCGGCTTGGGGCGGACGCGCCATGCGCCGCTCGACGGGCCGGTCCTCACTCCGCCTGGATTCCGGCGCGGAACGTCCGCCGCTGAGTTTGCGGAACTCGGCCCGGACAGCCTCGGCGCTGACGCCCAGCCGCTGGGCGGTCTTTTGTCCGTAGGTGTCGAGGAGGACCTGGTTGTTGGTCTTCCAAACGGCCTCGGCCATGCCCTGGACAATGGCCTGTCGCCCACGGTCGGAGAGGCGGTCGTTCTGGGCGCAGAGGCGGTCGAGGAGAAAATCAAAGAAACTCGGCGCGGCGGTGACGAGCTGACGGAAGGCATCGGGCCCGTGCTCGCGCAGGAAGGTGTCCGGGTCGTGGGGAGCGGGCAGGAGCGCGACGCGCACGGCCAGTCCGGCGGCAAGCAGGCTGTCGAACGCGCGCCCGGCGGCGGTCTGCCCGGCCGCGTCGGAGTCAAAGCACAGCACCACCTCGGGCACGTAGCGCTTGAGGATGCGGGCGTGATCGGGCGTGAAGGCGGTGCCTTGGGGGGCGACGACGTTGCAGATGTCCTGCATGTGGCACGCGATGAGATCGATCTGGCCCTCGCAGATGATGGCCAGTTCGGCCTCCAGCAGCGCGCGGCGCGCCTTGTGCAGCCCGAAGAAGACCTTGCCTTTGTGGAAGATGGGGGTCTCGGGGGAGTTGACGTACTTGGCCGCCTTGGCGTCGGGATCGAGCAGGCGACCGCTGAACCCGATCACGCGTCCCTGCTCGTCGGTGATGGGGAAGATAAGCCGTCCGCGAAAGCGGTCGTAGCGGGAGCCGGTCTCCTCCTTGCGGATGACCAGGCCGGCGGTCTCGACCAGGCCGAGGTCCAGGTCGCGGGAGCGGGCCCAGTTGACGGTGTCGTCCCACGCTTCCGGCGCGAAGCCGAGGCGGAACTGTTCGCGCGCGTCCGGGGCAACCCCGCGGCGGTCGAGGTAGTCGCGGGCGGCCTGGCCGGCGGCTTCGGTGGCCAGGCAATTCTGCCAGCGCTTGGTGATCTGCTCGTGCAGGTCGAGGAGCTGGGTCTTGATCTGGCGCCCCTCGGCCGCGCCGGGATGGTCGTCCAGCTCGAGGGCGATGCCGGCGCGGTCGGCCAGGCGCCGGACGGCCTCGGGAAAGGAGAGGTTCTCGTATTCCTGGACGAACTTGAACACGTCGCCCGCCTTGCCGCAACCGAAGCAGCGAAAGATCTGGCGCTGCGGGTTGACGTTGAAGCTGGGGGTCTTCTCCTTGTGAAACGGGCAATGGGCCAGGAAATTCACACCCGCCCGTTTGAGGGGAAAATAGGAGCCAATGACATCGACGATGTCACTGGCGGCGCGGATTTGTTCGCGGGCGGATTCGGAGATGATCCCGGACACGCCACAAGGCTGGCCGGGAGGGGGAACTAATTCAAGATTTCGTTGATCCGGCCTTCCTTCGCGCGGATGGTCCGGCCGTTGTTGCCCAGGCGCTTGTTCTCGGCCGGGGTGGGACGGATCATGACGACATCGAAGTATTTCTTGATCATGCTGCCCAGCAACGACTCGTGGAAAATCTGCCTTTGGATGCTGGCACCGGACCAGAGGATCATGCCGTAGTTGTCCATCTGCACCTTGCGGTTGGCGGCAATCTCGCCGCCCTGATACTCGCGGGCGTTGAGGAAGGAGAGCACCACCACCAGGATGCAGGCATACCGGAAACACCCTGCCACGATGCCCAGATAATACTCCGATGGACCAAAGGCGTCGCTCTCCACCAGCTTGGACCCCACCGCGCGCTTGATGGCGCCGAAGATGAGGAAAACGGTCACCATGATCGTTGCGTAAGTGGCAATGTAACAGCTCAGGAGGCTGAAGGGGGTGAGGTCGGCCATGAACGCGCCGAGCGGCTCATAGAGATATGATCCAGCCACGATGATGAGGAGCCATTTGAAGACATCGAGGAGCTCCTCGGAAATGCCTCGTTTCCGGCCTCGGATCATGCCGACGATCAGCACGGCCACGATGGCCAGGTCCACCCAGCTTGGTTTGTAGAACTCCATAGCGAAAGCGCGGCTTTTCCCCGCTGTCTATCCACATCGGCCGATTTCTGAAAAACCTGAAGAAAGGATTGCAGAGGAGGGCGGGGCCAATCGGAGCCGCCGAAAACCGGAGGTATCCTCCTTCCTCCGCGCCCTTGCGGGAGGGGTTCCGGTTCATGGGGAGCCCCCACCTCCCAACGTGTTTGGACAACCATTGGGACCATGAACCGTACCATGCAAAGGCCCCTCACCCTGACCCTCTCCCGCAGGGAGAGGGAACAGCAAGTCACCCCGGGGGGGAGGGATCAGGGAAGCAGCCTTTCTTCGCGCGGAAGACGGGTCTCCCTTTCCCGCCGGGAGAGGGCAGGGGTGAGGGGGGCCTTTGAAAAGCACGTCTGCCGCCCCGGTTCATGGGGAGGCAAGGATGCCCCCTCAATCGGGGACCCTAACGGTCACGGATTCCGCTTGTCGTTCAACCAATAGCGGATGCTCTGGGCCTCGGGATGGTGGCTGTCGAGTTCCAGCACCTTCTGGTAATGAGGCTTGGCCAGCTTGGGATTGCGGAAGACCTGGTCGTAGAGGTTGGCCAAGGCAAGGTGCCCCCGGGCTTCGTTGGGGTGTTCCTTGAGGAAACGCCGGAGTTCATACAGGGCGTCCAGGGGATAGTTCGCCCGTTGAAGGGTCAGGCAGAGGTTGTATTGCGCCAGGGAAGCATCCGGCTGAATGGCGCGGGCCATCTCATAAGCGCGCAGGGCGGTCTGCCAGTCCGCCCCTTCATAGGCCGCCACGCCGAGGTTAATCCAGGCTTCATAATAGGTCGGGTCCAACTGGGTCGCCTCCTTGTAGCGCTCGACGGCGATGGCTTGGCGGCCGGCCCGGTACCATCTGATCCCTTCACGAAAGATGAGGTCGGCGCGGGCACGATCCCCGGGCGCGCCGGGGACGGGGTTCTTGTATTGGTAACGCGGAATGGAGCTGGCGGCACCGGTGTCGGAAGTCCGGGCACGCGCCATTCGCATGGCCGCATCACCGGTGGCGGCCGGTTTTTCCTCCGCGGGACTGGCGGTGCGGGAGGCTGTCGCGGGGGCGGAAGCAAGGGTGTTGGTCGCCCGCGACGGCCTGGATTCCGCGCCGCCACTGGATGTCGCGTTGGCCGGACGTGCATCCGTCGTCGAGGCAGCCGGCTTGGTGGGGGTCGGCGAGGGTGTCGCGATGGGAGTGGGCGTGGTCGTGCGGGGCGTTTGCGTGGGGGTCGTGCGCTTGGGTGGGGTCGGCAGATTGGTGGGCCCGCCGCGGGTGGCCGCGGGAGGCGTGACGTTGGTGCGCGTCGTGGGCGCCGGCACCGGCTCCCGTGTGGAGGCGGGCGCGGGGTCGGGGCGCGTTTCGGTGGCGGAAGCCGGCGGGTGGTGGATCTCGGTGCTGGCCACGCGCACGGGCGCGTTGGTCTTGGGTGGCGGCAGGACCTTGATGGGCGGCGGGGTGGAGGTGCCGGTCGCGTTGGTGGTGTTGTTCAGGGCCAGCTCGACCGGCTTCAGCGGCACCGGATGCAGGACGCGTTCAAGTTCCTGGACGGTCTCGGACACTTCGGCCCAATCGCTGGGCCGCGGATCCAGGGCGAGGTAGTCCTTGTAACGCTTGAGGGCCAGGGCCCGGTTCTTGAGGTAATGATGCTGCACGACCGCCTCGTTGAGCATGGCGGGACCGTAGTCGGGATGGACGGAGGTGGCGCGGTTGAAGAACTGCATGGCGTCGGCGGAGCGCCCGCGCTTCATCTGAAGGACGCCGAGATTGTTGAGGGCCTCGGGGTGGTCGGGGACGATCTGGAGGACTTGGCGGAAGCTGCCATCGGCATCGGCAAGGCGGCCCCCGAGAAGCTGGGCCCGACCGAGCTGGAGCCAGCCGGCCTCGGACTTGTCCTCCAGCAAGGTGTAGCTGGTCAGCTCATTCACGGCCTCCTCATACTGGCCCTGTTCCAGGAGCAGGCAACCGAGATTGAACCGGGCCGAGGCCAGCTTGTGGTTGAGGATGAGGGCGTTGTGGTAGGCGTTCTGGGCGTTCTGGGCCTGGTCGAGGCCGTGGTAGGCCAATCCGAGGTGGTTCCAGGCCTGGGCGTTGTTGGGCAGGAGCTTCACCGCCACCTGCAATTGTTCCATCGCCTTGTCATACTTCTGCTCCTTGAGGTAGCGCTCGCCCTTGAGAAGGGCCCGGGGTCCGGGCTTCTGGCAGCCGGACATCAGAAGGGCAACGGCCAGGAGTGGCGCCCACACCTGGCGGATCGGACGGGCAACGCACGCCATCATTCCAGTCGGTCCGGATGGCTTCGTGGCGGTCGGAAACGGCGGTAGCCCGCGGGCGTTGGAAAGCGGGGAAACGAGCGGTTGGCGCAACGCTTTTGGGATGGTCAGCATCAAGTCTGGTGGTAACATTCGGATTCAGAAGTGTCAAGAAACGCGCGGATAACTTGGCTCCTGATGACAGGGTTGGCCTGGATGGCGGGGGGGGCGTGCCGCCTCTCCGCCCCGTCCGGCATTGTGTCTTCACTGGGCGGCCTGAACGGAGAGTTCGCACGCGTGGTGGCCATGCATGACGCCCGCGCCACCGAACTGTTCTCCCCCAAGGCCGACCGGGTGCGGGACATGTTCCAGCGGGGCCTGACCAACCTGACCGGACACGCCTCGACCAAGGAATCCTGGCTGAGCCTGGTCTCCACCCAGGAGATCGTGGGCCTCAAGGTCTATACCGCCCCCGGCCCGGTCATAGGAACCCGTCTCCCGGTGGTGGCCGCCATCATCGAGGGGATGCTCGAAGCCGGCTTCGACCCCTCGCACATCATCGTCTGGGACCGCGACCTGGCCAGCCTGCGCGGCGCCGGCTACGACGTGCTGGCACGGCGCTACAAGATCCGGCTCGCCGGCGCCCTGCAGGAGGGCTTCGACGAGGATGTGTTCTACGAGGATCCCCTCCTCGGGCACCTCATCTTCGGCGACCACGAGTTCGAGAAGACCGGCAAGGAGGTCGGGCGCAAGTCCTTCGTGTCCACGCTCGTGACCACGCAGATGACGCGCATCCTCATGGTCTCCCCGCTGCTCAACCACAACGGCGCCGGCGTGTGCGGCCATCTCTACAGCCTGGCCATGGGCAGCACCGACAACAACATCCGCTTCGACCAAACCCCCGCCCGGCTGGCCAAGGCCGTGCCGGAAATCTGCGCCCTGCCCGAACTGGGCGACCGCGTGGTGCTCAACATCACCGACGGCCTGGTTTGCCAGTACCAGGGCCAGGACCAGGGCCTGCTCCATTACTCCACCATGCTCGGCGAAGTGTGGTTCTCCAAAGATCCCGTGGCACTCGACGTCCTCTCCATCCAGGAACTCAAGCGCCAGCGCGACGCCGCCGGCATCCAGACCGGTGTCCTCAACGAGGATCTCTACAAGAACGCCTCCCTTCTCCAGATCGGAATCAGCCAGCCCAACCGCATCCAGCTCGAGCGCATCTCCATCGCCACTCCCTGACCCCGCTGGCCTTCCCTTCCCCTTTCCGATATAAACGGCCTCCATGAGAATTTTGTCCGGCATCCAACCCTCCGGCGCGGTGCACCTGGGGAACTACTTCGGCATGATGCGCCCGGCCATCGCCCTCCAGGAACAGGGGGAGGCCTTCTACTTCATCGCCGACTACCATTCCATGACCTCGCTGTTCAATGCGCCGGAGCGACTGACAAACACCATGGGCGTGGCGCTCGACTTCCTGGCCTGCGGCCTCGACCCCGCACGCGCGGTCTTCTTCCGGCAATCGGATGTGCCGGAAGTCACCGAGCTGACCTGGCTGCTCTCCACGGTCACCCCCATGGGCCTTCTCGAGCGATGCCACAGCTACAAGGACAAGGTCGCCAAGGGCATCGCCCCCAGCCACGGCCTCTTCGCCTACCCCGTCCTGATGGCGGCCGACATCCTCATCTACGATTCCAACATCGTGCCGGTCGGGCGCGACCAGAAACAGCACGTCGAGGTCACGCGCGACATCGCCGGCAAGTTCAACGAGCTCTACGGTGACACCTTCATCATCCCCGAACCGCGCATCCAGGAGGACGTGGCCGTCGTCCCCGGCACCGACGGGAAGAAGATGAGCAAGAGCTACAACAACACCATCGACGTGTTCGGCGACGAGAAAACCGTCCTCAAGAAAATCAAGAGCATCGTCATGGACAGCCGGTCCCCCGCCGAGCCCAAGCCCGACGCCGACCAGAACATCGCCCTCCAACTCCTCAAGCTGGTCGCCCCCGCCGACACCGCCCAGGACGTGGAAGACCGCCTCCGAGCCGGCGGACTGGGCTACGGGGACCTCAAGAAGACACTCTTCGAGCATTGCTGGGAGTTCTTCGCGCCCGCCCGCGAAAAGCGCGCCGCGCTGGCCCGGAACCTGGACGGCGTCCGGGACGTGCTGGCCCAAGGCGCCGCCAAGGCGCGTCCCCTGGCCCGCTCGGTCCTTGACCGCGCCCGCAAGGCCTGCGGCCTGGTTTGAGTCGGGCGGGTCTGATCGGACCGATCCGACGGACCCGACCGATCGGTCTGATCAGCGACGATACGTCAAAGGAACAAGGGCGCCTGCAGCGCAGGTTCTTGCTCTTACCCTTTACCCGAAAAGAACGACCACCATGTTGTCGTTGTACCGGGCCCCTCACCCTGACCCTCTCCCGGGGGGAGAGGGAACAGCATGCCACCCCAGGGTGAAGGGACCAGGGCAGCAGCCTCTCTCCGCGCGGAGGACAGGTCCCCGCTCGACTGAGCTCGTCGAAGGCCTCTCCCGCCGGGAGAGGGCTGGGGTGAGGGGCCTTTGATAGGGTGCGATGTAGAGTGCTCTGGCCGTTCTTGTTTCACCTTGTGTCGCAACCCGCTGCGCAGCCTTCATTCCCCAGCAGCGTCTGGGGAATGACGTATTCTTACCCCTACTCCGCATGGGCGAGTAAGGGTAGGAGCAAGAGCAAAAACCGGCGTCACAGGCGCCAGTGCCGACTTTGTCAGCAGCCCTGGCAGCAGCCGCCCCCCCGGACTTGCCTCCCAGCCTCATGTACGCTACCACGTTCTCATCGCTCACACGTCAGGCCCGTAACATCAGCACCATCATGCACGCCACACAGGGAATCCATCAGGCAAAGGCCAGGACCGGGCAATCCCGACGTCGTAAGCGACCCGCAGTCGCATGGCTCCTGCTCCTTGTTCCCGCCCTGACCGGGTGCGGCACGGTGGGGGTTCATGAAATGGGGCTGGTCTCAAGGTCCAACATGCTCTTCTCCGAATCGGCCGTCTTCCAATACGACTGCCCCACGCTCAGCCAGCTCGAGCCAGGCTTGTCGTTCTCCGGCGGCGCGCAATCGACCACCTGCACGGCCTGCCAATAGGGTGCGTGGTCATGCGCCTCCTTCCCGTTTCTCCCTTCCTCCAGGCGGCCCTGCGCTGCGGCGCCCTGTCGCTCGGCTTGGCCATGGGATGGACGCTCCAAGCCGCCGAACCCGCTCCCCCCTTCACTCTGACGGATCACGAAACCGGCGGGCCGGTCACGCTGGACCAGTTCGTCGGCGAGATCCTGGTGCTCGACTTCTTCGCCCACTGGTGCGGACCCTGCCTGCGTTCCTCCCCCATCCTGGAACGCGACATCCAACAGTATTACCACGAGCGCCAGGGCAACCCGCAGGGCATCCCTGTCCGCGTGCTCTCCATCAACATTGACCAGACCCAGCCCGCGCGGACCGCGCGCTTCATCCGCCAGACGGGCATCAGCCAGGTCGTGAACGACGCGGAAGGCGCCACGCTCAAGCGCTACGGCGGCGAGGGCCTGCCCTTCTTCGTGCTCGTGGATGGGTCCCGCGCCACGCCCGACCAGCCCGTGTTTGTCGTCCTCTATCGCCAGGCGGGCTTTGAAGGCGCACCCGCCTTGCGCGCCTTGATCGATGGCGTGGGAAGTGGGGCGCCGGAGGTGCCCGCCTCCATGCTGCGCAACGCCGGCGCCGGCTACCTGGTGGGGCACCAGATGGATGCCGGCACCGAACTGGTCGCCTCCCCCGACATCAAACTCACCCAGTCCGCTGTTGCCTACGGACAATCGATCGGACGCTGGGACTGGAAGTTGACCGGAACGCTCAAGACCTTTGACGAGGAGTATGAACCGGCCGGCGGGTTCTTCGATTTCCTGGGCTTCGAAACGGACCTCGAGGAAACCACCTACGGCGGGCAGGCTGAGATCCGTTACCAGGTCAGCGAACCGGTGCAACTGGTCGGAGGGGGCGGGTTCTACGACGGCTTCGACGGGTATCGTTCGCTGTGGCTGGACAACTATTACCGGCAGCAATACTCGTTCCTGCCCGGCTACGAGGATGCCGACCCTTGGGGTGTCAATGCGTCCGGCGCCGCACGGTGGGAGTACCTCCCCGCCCAGGCCATCCTGGAAGGTCAGGTGCTGTATGCGCGCGATGACGTCGCGCCCGGCTACGAGATCGAAACCACGCCGACCGGCGGCTTCGGACGGCTGGTGCGCGGACGCGAATCGCTGGACACCGTCTCGGTGCGGCTATCCACGGAGAACGTGCTGACCCGGTACATCCGAACGCGACTGCTCGTGCAATGGACCGACACTACGGATCGGGAGAATCGTTACGCCGCGCAGGGGGACTTGAATGTGGCGCTGGGCAATCGCTGGACCTGGCGCAGCACGGCCGGCTACACCGAGGAGGATCCCACCTTCGAGGCATGGTTCGCCGGGACCACGCTGGAATGGGAGGCTTTCAATTCCTTCTTCCTCAGCGCATCCGGCCACTACTACGAGGACACGGGTGAGATTGTGAATTCCCTGCAACTTTCCACGGCCGCACCCGCGCTCATGGCCAAGCAGGTGGGTGTGGGTGTGCGCTATGTGTGGCCGCACGTGGCGGTGAAGGCGTTCGTGGGTCCTTACTTCACGCGCTACGACGCGGTGGATCAGGGCACCATGCCGTTCATCAACCTCTACAAGGACCGGGATTGGTGGCTTGCGCAACTGGCGTTGACTGTGCAGTATTGAAAAGTCCCCATCATGAAGACGTCTCGATTCACCACCGCATTGTGCCTGGCGCTCCTGGGCGCCACGACGGGCTCCCTCCTCCCGCAACGCGCCGCGGCACAACCCTACCTCGCGGTGGGGGATGTCGTCGGTGACTTCTCCCTGCATGCGCGCCGGGCCTTCACCAACGACGTCGGGGAGGTGGTCGCCGCCGGGGAACCGGTGCGCCTAAGCGATTTCGCGGGGAAGATCCTCTTCATGGAATTCTTCTACGTCTGGTGACCGTTCTGCGTTGCGGCCGCCGGTCAGACGGCCACCGGAATCCTGGACTACTATCGTGATCGGGGAGGCGTCACGCCCAACGGCATCGAGGTGTCCTACGTGCTGGTCAATTCGGAGATTTCATCCTCCTACCAATCCAGCACCACCAGCTTCGTCAATAGCCACGACTATCCCATCGTGTGCAATGACTACGCCCCGAACGGTTCGGACAACGGCGAGGTGAAGCATCTGTTTCAGGATTACGACGAACGGCCCGTGTTCATCATCATCAACGGCGTCGCCAATTCGCCGTCCCACCAGCAATACGAGCTGCTGGTCAACGAGCGCCGCTATGGTCAAACGGAGTTTGGCACCAACATCGTGCAGTGGCGCGGCATCATGGATTCGGTGCTGCCCCCGGCCACGCCGTCGGTGCTGGAGATGCCGAGATTCCTGGCGGATGGCACCTTCGAGTTCCTCCTCAACGGCCCCGGCACGACGCTCTACGCCGTGGAAGCCAGCACGAACTTCACCGACTGGACCACCGTGACCAACCATCTCCCCGGCGGTTCCCTCTACCGCGAGGCCGACGACCACGCCCGGCCCCGCCGCTTTTATCGCGCAGCGGAGGAGTAACCCGGCTCCCCGGCCGGCGGCTCAGGCCAGCGCTCATGGACCCTCCGCGTCCCCCTCCCTCCCGTACAAACAGAGGCGACACGTGTCGCTTCTGTTTGTGGGGCAGGGGGCGGGGTGTGGCATCGGGAGTGCTCCCCTGGCTCGGTTTGGCGGACAGGCCGCCGCTCCAGGGCTCTGGACAAGAGGGCGATGACTGGAAAGGATGGTGTCATGCCGCACGCAACCGAGACGTTGAAGTTCAAATTCAAATGGCTCAACCCACAGGGCCAGGAAACCGGCTTTCTACGCAAGCATGGCGAGCTGCGTGGGGATGTGCTGGTCCTGGACAAGGCGGAGCTTCCCGTGGCCGGCCTGGCGGAGGTGGCGGTCCGGGACAACCGGTTGGGGGTGACCGTCCTGAACCAGGAAGGCAAGCCGGAAGGATGCGGGATCACGGTGAGCGGAGGTGCCACGGCCCGGACGCTCAAGATGCACATCGACGTGGCTCGCAGTTCCCACTGGGCGCAGATGCACAAGGCCACCCTGGAGAAGCAGGGCGAAGGCCACCTCTACCGTGACGAGACCTGCCCCCGCTGCCAAGCCACCCTGATTCTTTCACGCCTGGAAAAGTCGCCGCAGCTCTACTGTCATTTCTGCGACACGCTCATGAGCATCGGAGATCCCAGGGCGGTCCCGGCTGGGGAAGGCGATCTGAAGCTCTGCGACGCGTGCGGCATGTTCAGCAAGCCCCGAAAGTTCACCATCTTTTACTTCTACTTCCTGCTGGTGGTGTATGGGTGGAGGCAGCAGATCACCTGGCGTTGCCCGGCCTGCATGCGCGGGGATGCCTGGAAGATGCTCTTTGGCAACCTGGTGTTCGTGCTGGGCGTTCCGGTGGCGATCGGGCAGTTGATCCGCGCCTACAGCGGGGACGTGATCGGCGGCCCGTTCAAGGGTCTGGACGGCGCCAACCTCAAGGCGCGCAAGGGGGATTACGCCGGGGCCATCGCCAAATACCGCTCCATTCTGGAACAGGTGCATCACTCGGCCGGCATCAAGTACAACATCGGAATGGGCCTTCTCAAGGAGCAGCCCAACCTGGCCGTTGAATCCTTCGAAGGCGCGCTGAAGGACTGCTCAAATTATGCGCCCGCCTATCGGGCCTTGTCTCATTGCTACCAGACGATGGGCCAACAGGCCAAGCTGGTGGCCCTGAAGAAGGCGTGGGATGCCGCAGACGAGGACGCCAAGGAGGCTTGAGGCGAACTTCAGCCCTGGACCAAACCGAAGGTCTGTAGCCGCGAACTTCAGTTCGCGCACAATGCGGGTTCCACCATGAACGCGCGATCTGAAGATCGCGGCTGCAAAGAAGGGAGCAACAACCTGACCCTCCAAGTAGCCGCCGACGTCAGGAGGCGGACTTTTTCGTGATGCCAGGAGTGACGTTCCACCTCGTTCCCTCGGCGGCTACTTCTCACGGTCCTTCCGTCGGAGGGACCAGGCTGTTTCGCATGTTGATCAGGTCCTTGTAGGCCTCCTGGAACGCGGCGGTGTTGATGGGATCGGTTTCGTGTGGGGCCAGTTGCTCGATGAGAGCGAGACGGTTCCGGATCATGGCCAGGTCGGTCGGCTGAGAGGAACATCACTCCGGCCAGCGCGCGGACGATGATGACGGTGGGTTTTCATGCCTATTCCTGATGTTCCATTTATGAACGTGAGAAGAGCCGGGCGACAATCGAAACAGCAATCGGCTGAAGCCAAAGGTCTCGCGCAAAGGTGCTTTTCCTCCCGCAAAGGCGCCAAGTCCCAGGACCTTTTTCTTTTTCTGGTCAAAATCCTCCTCGGTGATGATCCCATCCTGCTTCAGCCGGGCCAGTTTCCTGAGTTCCTCCTCAGCGTCCGGGAGCGAAACCACGTTGCGCGTGGATGCCGTTGACGTACCCGTGTTACCGCGCCGCTCCCGCAGCACGGCGGAACGCCGGATCAGGTAGTAGGGAAAGGAGGCGATCCACAGGAGAAGGCATGAGAAGAACCATGCCGCCGCGCCATTGTTGGCCGAGTACGGTTCCTTGTTGAGGGTGATCCGGTTGGCCTTGGCATCCTTGGCCACCCAAACGCTGCTCCCGATGACAAGGGCAAGACCGACGATCAGCCCCGCCGCCTCTGCGCTGAGGCCCGTGAATTGAGGATCATTCATGGTTCCTGATCTATTGGCTGTCTGCTCCCAAGGGCCGTTCGCGAGGCGCGTCCTGGGAAAGTTGAAGCCACGCCCTTGGGTGCGCGTGCTCAGCCTTCCGTTGGACAGTTACTGCGTCCCCGGCCCAGGCCCTGGCGATGACCTTTAGCTGACTCCCGTTGGAGTTCACCGGCCATTGCCGGTTGCTACGCTAGCGTAGCACGTCCAGGGCCAATGCCAGCCTACAGTGACTCCAGTTCCACTGAGCGCATGGCCAGAACGAAAAAACCCGCCAATATCGTCGGACCCCAGGTCCGCAGGCGACGGTCCGAACTTGGATGGACCCAGGAAGAAATGGCCGCTCAGTGTCAACTGAACGGACTGGACATTTCACGCGGCACCCTGTCGCAGATTGAAGCGCAACTGCGCTGCGTGACCGATGATGAACTATGGGCCTTGGCGCGGGTGCTCGGTGCTACTACCGACAGCCTGTTCCCGCAGGAGAATCGACCTCGGCGAGTGGCCATCAAGTCCAAGAGACGAGGTCGCTGAGTTCACCCAAGAGGGCCTCGAATGACCAGGGAGGCAGGACGGAGAATCCTACGCGGGGGGATTCATCCTCATTTCTCCTTGATGACGACATTCTTCTTCGGATCGACCGACTTTCCGCCTTCGAGGACCAGCCGGGTGAACACCACCTTTGCAGTCAGGTTGGTGCTCTCAAGAGGTTTGCTGGAGGTAACGACGAAGTGGAAGGCATTGGTCGCCTTGGGGTCCAAGCCCGGCTTGCCTGGAGCGCCGCCGATCACCCAGCGGGTGGCCTGGCCCACCACCTTGCCCTGGTCGTCGGATACGAACACAGCGGCGCGGGCCGAGGCGATGGTCTCGGTAAAATCATTTTTCAGTGCCAGGGGGACGATTACTTTCTGCCCACTCACTACTGCTGTAGGCATTACAACAATGAGACCCGCATCTACCCCAAAAACAAATACTACCATCCCAACAAATATAAGGCACTTTTTAATCATCTTCTCCACAGCCACAAAATAGTTTTATTGTAAACAACGTTCTTAAGGCTACTCATCACCATCTATGCAGATCAGTCTATAGAACATAACATGTCATTTTACCTGTTCCACGATTTCGGAATGGAATGTTACAACATCTTGTCGAGAGTCAGTTAACCATAGCCCATCCAAAATAGGCCCAGGCTCCCCATTTGCTCCCACAATTCTAACGTCGAATCTGACTATTTGACCTTCAAAAGCCACCACCTTCCTCAGTTGAACAACTCTAAACACAGTTCCAGCAGGTAGGAGAGCCGAGATATAAATGTCATCCCGACGCTTTCCTATCCAATCTCCAGGATTCCTCGGAAAGCCTGGAATTCCTACCCCAGGTGTGGTGGAATGAAATCCTATAAATGGGTAGGTGCTTTTCTCATACATTTCTTCAAAAATGTAGCATTCTTTTTTTAAAGCATATTCATGGTTCTTCACTGCAAGGAACGCAGGCTGTTCGTCCAAAATCTCGACCGACTTGCACCCGTAAATACTCACTAAAATGAGATTCAGCACTAGAACATAAATAATTTTCATCCGTAATTCTGTTTAAGGGTTACGAATCATGTCATTATAATTAGGATCCCAGCCGTGGGATCCAAAGTTGATTATGCTATCCTGTGTTCGAGGTAAACGCTGTAGCTCAGCACCCAACCCACGACGTAGTAGATTAAATGGACTAAGCCAAGGGACAGGATCGCCCGGACGGATCGAATTCTGTATAGAATTCAATCCAAACCGAGGAAACCCTATTACTGATTGAGGCCCAAACCCTTGGTAGTTAATAATTGAACGTTGTTCAAATGATAAGAGCGGCAACGCACCCCGAAACACACTACTACCTTGACTGTGAGCAATGACATCGGTGACATGAAGTTGCCGAATTACTTCGGCAGCCCTGATTGATGACGTTGTTATTGCTCCTAATTCTTCACCTATAATCTGTATGAAATCCCCAATAAAAAAGTGAGTACCGTTAACGATCGGAACCGTACCAGATACCCCTAAAGCATCATCTACATCTTGAGCGATTACCCTTGCATGATGCATCGTATTCAGAATCCCATTCACACTAATAGATGTGGCTGTATCCTCAAAAGGAGTTTGATGGTCAAAAATGTCTCCACTGAGAATGCTGAATGGAATTCCGATGGCAACCCTTGCCGCAGTGATCCCATTGATGGCAAGTTGGGTCGGAACAAATTCAAAGGAGATCGGATTAATTGCATCCCATGGATGGTTTCCATTAAGCGTTTGGCTAATGCCTTGTATCGCTCTAATCGGTGCCGAGACAATTTCCCGCGCAGCGGCGAAAGTATTTCGTCCAAGCCTTCCATCTGGGTCAAAGAAGTTGATCGGATCACCATTGGCAAACGCGTAGAGCGAAGCATCGCTGGCATGCCCCAGGGGATCGACACTCAGGAAGCGCCCTGCCACCGGGTCGTAGTAACGTGCCCCCAAGTAGGTCAATCCTGTAATATCACTCCATCGTCCCCGCCAGGCGCTTGCGGCGTCCACGTGAATACCTCCCCCAAAAGAAGCGGGCTGGTACCCTGGCACTGATCCGTACCCAGTAGCACGGCTGTCATGCCAAGTGGTCGATCCATCGTGTGAAGCCAGGACATTCCCACGAGCGTCGGAAATCGTCGTTCGGGCTGGGGTCCCGGAAGTCCAGACGGCTTCCAAGCCTCCCACCCCGTTCATGCTCCCGTAGGTGCCGTCAAGATCCGGCCCGTAGAGTTTCCACGTGATCCTGCCCCCCACGGAGACGGCCATCTCTTGGAATTCCACCTCAGGATCATACAACTGCACGACATAGGTGGGTTGCGAGGTCATCGCGACCCCATTGGTTACCCAAACGATGGTCGTTTGTAGTCTCCTCCCCAAACCGTCGTACACGGCGGACCAGTTGAATCCAGAGGACTCACTGTCCCGCTCGATCACCTTCCACAGCCGACCTCGGGCGTCCCAACCCAGATCCTGGGTACGGTTGGTCTGTCCATTGGATTTGATCCAAGCCCGCTGTGTGAGGAAACCGCTGGCGTCATAAACGGCGGTGACCCGGTCAGCAGCGCTGTTGGTGAACCATGAAGTGGCGTTAGTTGTGAATAGTCCGCTGGGATGGTCAGCAGCGACTTCAAGCACGTGGGTGCCGGGGGTGAGATCAAGGGAAGTGCGCCACTGCCCTCCATTGGTCCCGATCACCGAGACGGACACGGGGACTCCATCCAGTTCCGCGCTGACCGTGGCCGGACCGTTGAGGTCGCCATACGCAGCACGCCGGGCCACACTGTTGGTTTCGGCGGCAATGCGGCTAAACCCATCGGTGCCCCCAGTCCACTCAACCCCACCGGCCTGGGGTTGGGCGGCTCGGGTCAACACGCCTGGCCCATTCGACGATCCCGAATCGAACGTGAAGGTATTGGTCCAACGCAGGGAGGCGTCCAGGTTCACCCGCTCAATGGCCAGGCGACGCGTGGGAACAGCATACTCGTAGATGCGGTCATCCTCAAAATCGGCACGATCCAACTGATGTCGGGACAGAAGCCCATCGCCCGTCCAGGACAGGGCCTCTCCCAGCACGACCTGGCCGCCAATCTTGTTCGTGATGGCAAGGGCTCGGCCATTCCCGTCACGACTATGAATCGTGGTTGTCCGGTCGCCAACTGAGCGGCTCAATAACCGTCCAGCCGTGTCGTAGGTGTAAGTTCCAGATCCAGGCGGCCCTGAAACCGTGGCCAAAGTGCCATCGGGATGCCAACCGAACTGATAATTGCCTCCAGCCACGGTAAGGAGATTGCGTCTTCCGGCTGAATCCCAGCCCTGGCTGGCCGCATAAAGTGGCGAACCTCCCAGTGATATGCCTTCACTGACAACCTGCCCGTTGGCGGAGTAACTGCGGAAGATGGTGTTGGATGGGCCGGTGGTGGCATTGGCGAATACCTCGGTCACGCTCTTCAAGAGCCCGCGTGCGTCGTAGGTCCAAAGGGTGGTCAGGTCGTGCTCGTCGTTGGGCCCACTGTACGCGTTGGTGGTCTGGCGCAGCCAATGGTCATACCCGAAGGAGCAGACCACACCGCGACCGTCCGTGCGGGTTTCCAGAAGCCCCGCGAAAGGCTCTCCGCTCGAATAATAGGTGTAGGCGTTGGTCCGGGCGTACTGGCTTCCCGATCCCACGTTGTATTCCTTCAAGAGCCTCCCGGCATCGTCGTATGTGGCCTGCCACTTCAATCCCCCAGGCATGACCCGGTTGGTCAAATTACCTGCGGCATCGTAGTCGAAAAGGGTGACCGCACCGTCTTTGTCCGAAGTGGCCCTCAGGCGGTTCAAGCCATCATAGACATGATCCTTCGACCACCACGTGACAACGCTGCCATTGGTGTCACTTAGGTAAGATTCACTTTCGAGGTTGCCCACCGGATCGTAGTCGCTGCGAACATACTCCCGCACACCAGCCGAGGGGTACGCGATGGAGAGCACCGCATTGCCCATGGTGTCAGTGTAAGTCGTGGTGGCAAGGCCATCGGTGCCCGAGCCGTTGGTGACCGTCTGGCTGTGATGATCGGGGGAATACACCGTGGAGGTGACACGGACGGGCGTCGCATTGGAGGACTGAACTTCAACCCGCACGACTCTGTCCAGGGCATCCTTGGTCGTGATGACCGTTTCGCCCAAGGCGTTGGCCACTTCAAGCACCCGCCCACTGCCATCGTAGGTGTAGGTGGACACCTGCTGGACAAAATTCGATGAAAAAGGCGGCACATTGGTTTGCACCATCACGATGGCCGGACCCGCTGCCACCTTGAGGCGATTCAGTCCGTCGTAGGCATTGGTGGAAATCTGGTGATTGGCGTCCATGCTTTGCAGCACGTTGCCCCGGCGATCCAGGAACGTCGCGTTGGTGGCCAGTGGCGTGCCGGAGGACGAATAGAAAATGCGTACGCGGGTACGTTCGGCTTCATCGTAGGTGCTCTCCCAATAGGCACCGTTATTCTGAATCTCCAAGTGTAACCGGCCATCCAGGTCATAACGCCAGGCATTGGTGGAACCGTCGCGATTCCTCTGAAACTTGAGGAGGCCATTAGAAGTGTATTGCTTCTCGGTGACGCCGCCCAAGGCATTGGTGTGGAAGGCCACCTCGCCACCGGGCTCGTAACCCATCCTCTCGGTGCTCAGGAGTGAACCCTCATCGTCGATGACCTTTGCTTCGAGCAACCTGCCCAATGCGTCCCAAGTATTGGTGGTCACTACGCCCAGTGGGCTGATTCGCCGGGTTTCATTGCCGAACGGGTCATACTCATAGAAAGTGGTGGCATACAGGTCATAGCCGGGAGCGGCTTCCACGCCGTTGCCATCCTCATTGGCCAGTGTCCGCCAGCGGATGTCCACTGTCTTCCGCCCCGCGCCGTCATAGTCGCTCCAGAGGTAGTCTTCCGGATCGTAGCGCGGCCCATCTTGCCATTGCACTTCCCCATTGGGCGTATAGTAGGTGTAATGCCAAGCCAGTGGTTTTGTCCCTTCGGAGTCGTAGTTCTCGGTCAGGATCTTTCGCCCCATGGCATCATAGTCGTAAACCACACTGACCCCATCGGCATCCATCACCTCGATCACCTCGCCGCGATGATTGTGGAAGAAGTAGTTGGTGACCGGTGGATCGCTCGTGCCGGTATAGCGTATCTTGCTGGTGACAAATCCTCGCCCGCTATGCGTCCACTCCGTTGTGGATGCCTCCGGCGAGCCGTAAGCCTCAATCACCGTTTGCCGAAGGCCGTAGGCAGCCGTGCCGTTGGTCGAGTCCACCACATCGTAGTAGCTAAACACCTTTGAGATCATTTGATCCGAGGAAGTGGCGTTGCTCGGCCAGGTTTCCAGCCGCGCCAACAGCCAGGTGTTGGTGTACAAGAAGTGGTTGGTCCTCCCCATTGCGTCTCTGGAGAACTCAATGAGGTTCTGGCTGTTGTAGGTCGCCTGAGTCACCGCTTCGGTATCGGTGTCGCCATCACCCAGTAAGTCGCCCTTGACGGTCACGTTGGTGACGTTGCCCCGATCATCATAAAGGTAGGTACTCAGCAGTCCGCGAACGTCTGTGACGGACTTGAGGCTTCGGGGATAGGCGGGGGCGTTGGTCTCATGCGCCTCGTACCAGGTTTGCACCCGCTCCTGATCCAGGGAATCGCGCACCACCCGCGTCAGTCCGTTGCTGTAATGGTAGGTGGTGACATGATCGGCGTAGTCCAGGATCGTGGTCGTTCCCGTCAACAAATTCGTGGCGTTCTCGGGATTGTAATTGTTGGTGTACACGAAGGTGGCGTTACGCACCAACTCCAGCCCCACACCCACTGTGGCCAGTTGGTTGGTGACGCGACGCACGTCGTCGTACTCGTTCACGAGGACACGCCCATCGGGCTTGATCTCTCTGGTCAAAAGGTGCGTGGAATAGAGGTTGGTCAATCCATTGGTGCTCCACATAGAGTGCTCGTATTCATAGAGCACCTCGGATTGGTCCGGACGCACCACCCTGACCAAGTCACCAAACTCGTCGTACTCATACTCCACGCGCCGGGCATCACTTCCATAGGCTTCGACAACGCGCCCGTAAACGTCGTAATAAAAGCCGACGAAGGCACCATTGCTGCTTTGGATGCGCCGCAGTTGCCCGTAGTCGGCAAGCGCCGCATTGGTGCCGTACTCGAAGGTCAAGAGGTTGCCTCTGGCGTCCTGCCAATCCAGCAAGTAGGGGCGGTGACGCTCCAGGACGGCAGAATCGCTGACAATGGGGTAGCTGTTGGTTTGGTATCGCCGCAAGCCGCCGTCGGGCAGGTGCAGGAGGAAATACTCGGTGCTGTTGGTGACCTGCCGCTGAATCCAGGCATTGAACATGTTCGCCCGGGAACCAATTCCATCGACATTGTAATTATTCAGGCTGGGATTGTCCTCAGCCAGTGGTCGCCACGTGTCGCCGCCAAGGTCGCGGTACGCGACCACGGCCCCATCCGGCTCTGCCGCATACAGGATGTTGGTTCCCAGATCGTTGGTGGCACGCACCAGGTAGGGGACCATGTGCATCTTCCATCCACTGCCAAAATGACCGCTGGAAAGGTTTTGGCTGAGATAGTTTCGGCGAATATCCAGTTGAAATGGGCCCGCCAGGGACATATCCGTGGCGTCTAGGTAAAACTCGCCGTTCATCACATTGACCGGGTCGGCTATAAACTGCATCGTTGAACTCAACCACGAAGCCCGGCTCAAAAAGCCTGAGTCATTGCCCAACATCATGGACTGGTTAAAACTTCCACCGGAAACACCAAACGTTTGCTGGACTTGGGAGGACCATGTACTCTGGAACGGATCGGTGTAAAAGACAGAGCCTCCTCCGTATAATGAGGGAATGCTGTACAGAGCCGGGAATACAATGTAGGCATTAATGACTGTGCTCAGGTATGATACTGAGTAGCCACGGTTTGCGAGTTGCTGCAACGCCCATGGCAGCAACTCTGTATAGCTTTCCGGGTCAATATCAGGACTGATAAAATAATTTCCATATCCGCCGTTCATGTTGTGACTGATTAATGCGCCCCAAGCGTCATGCTTGAAAATCAGTGCCGCCATCCCCCTGTAACTCTCAGTGTCGGTTTCAATCTTACCAGGTGTGATGTACACCTTCATGTAATGTCCGCCCGGTTGGGCGAACATATTTGTAATGGTTTTCCACATGGTTTGATCGTGGTTTCTTAAGAGCGGCTGTCCATAGCCTTCGGAAGGTTGACCACCTCGTTGCAGGTAATTGCTGTAATCCAACTCAACAATCCCTTCTTTGGTGGGACCCTTTCTCTCTTCGGCCAACTGGAGGAGGCTCACCGTCGAGACCGCATTGGTGTCCCCGAAGAAGGAATTGATGATGTGATGCTCCTCAGCAGAACCATTGGCCAGAGCAATCCACCGAGCATCAACTCCCGCTGAAGCAAAATCCACGCTTGAATCCGGATGCAGGGTGCCATTACCGGCAAGCACCATCTCGGAGAACTGCATGTCCACTGCAGGCTGCACGTAGGATTCTCCCCCAAGAAGCATGGGTCTTAGCTTGGCCAATCCCTGGCCGATCCGGGACACCATTTCCAACTTGTGCAATCTCGCGTTTCGAACGTCGAACTTGCTCAAATTATGAAAGTAGTTCATGCCCATCAGATAGGCAGCCGTCCCCTGATACTCCCTTAGGTCGGGCATGTAACTAGTGTTGGTTTGCCTGGTTCTTTCAATCTCCCAATAGTCGAGCGCGTGCTGGTGCATCATTTGCGGACTTACAGTTCCGACATTCAAGCAAATTGCGGTTAGCTCATCGCTGCGTTTTCGGAATTCATTCGTGAGGATCGTGTCCTCTGAAACATCCAGGAATCCGCTCGCGCCCGTTCCATCTCCATATCGCTCATAAATTGTCCGCAGAGTGAAATTTGTCGATCCCCCAATAGCCTTACTAAGTTGCTGTTTGCCTAAAAGATCGGGATCGGCAGATCCAAAATCATACTGATTTGTTTCAGAGGGCCGAAAGGAATCCAGCCATAGGCGCAATTGCCCATCCTCTGAGAGGAACAGGAACTTCCGGTTATGCAAATCCGCCGTCCGCAATCGGCCTGTATCCAGGATTGGAGCGCCTGGGCTCTCGGGCCGCCATATTTGCATTCGGATGGTGTTGAAGATGTTTGTCATGGAAGGCACAGTATTGGTCGCGCTCGTGAGATTCTTCACCACTGCGATCTCGTCTTGATTCACGACCAATGTAGGCTCAGGCAAGTCCTCCCACCTGACATAATGATGGGGTCGATTGAAGACCCTCACCCCCATGTCGTCCAGAGATAGACCTGGATAGTTCTGGTTGAGAGTTTGTTGGATGAACTTGGGAAACAGAACCCGTGGAATGTCGGTCTCACCGCTTAGGCTCAAGATGTTCGTGTCTCCGTAAACGTAGTTCCTGACCCACTCGGAACCGGAATTGTAATCCTCGGGCATGTAGTCATAGAGGTTTAGCCCCTCTACAACTTCGGTGTCCTTGAGCCATGGGAAGATATGCACGCAACGGTTGCTGGAGATATTGGCCACCACCCAGGGGTAGTTGACCGTGATGAGGCGGTTGGTCGTGTAGGAGGTGCCGTAGTACGGTTCAATGGCCCCGCGCAGTTGCATCCGAAGCAACTTGCTCAGGCGAGTGTCCAGCATCCGCAGGTTGCTGTTGGTTGGCACAACAAACGCAGCGTGATGCCCCGCCTGGCGTAGCAGGTAGATGAGCAACGCACACTGTTCCCACGGGGAGCCTTGCCGCTCAAGAAAGGCTCCCAATGCCCCCCGGTTCAATCCCCCAATGTTTACCGCCTCCATCGACACTTGCTCCTCGATGCCATAGGCTATGGCGTCGGTAAGTTCGATTTCATTGAGAACAAACTCCGTAAGTGCCAATGGATCTCTCCCGTAATCCTCTACAAACTGGTCCAGAACGGGGTGCTGTCGCAATTCGGGGCTGTTATCCAAGGCAAGGTAATCGGTACTGTTGGTCAGCCAGAAGACGTTCGTCATCCCCTGCCAGGAGTTGGTGATCTCCTCCAGGCTATGCGCGTCGTACTCAGGCGGCAGTGGACTGCCCGTAAAGTGCGGTTGGTCAATGAAAAGGACACGATCCTTGGGGCGCTCTTCAAATTCCAAGGTGTATAAGTACGACCAATAATCACTCCCATTATCTTCCATTGTTAGTGGAAAGGTCTCGCCAGAGTAGTCAACATAGCCAAGGAGGCTTACTTCAAATAGGTAGTTCGTAGCTGTGGCGTCCGCCGTGTGGGTGAGGACATAGGACCCATCTTGGTTGGCTCCCCACCGCAATCCTGGGCTTCCAGAAATGCTAGTGTGCAATCCGTACGCTGACGCCGTGACCGAGAAGTTGTTGGAAATATACTGGCTCCAAACCCCTGACTGGGTTGGCAGAGGAGCAGGCAGTGCGATGGAGTCTACATACTCGAAACCCTGCGACTTGTCATAAACGTCGATATAGACTGGTGGAGCGGATGTTCCCCACCGATTGTATCCTGAATACGCTCCAAAGCGGTATTGAGTTTCAATGTATAGCGGGCTTCCTCCCATCCGACTCCCGAAGGCTACAAGCGCGTTTTGATACGGGATGCGAAGTTCTAGGTTTGTCGAACTGGCTTGATTTGTCCAGTTGTAATGGTAGTATGTCGATGAAGGTTCCCAAGTGTAAAGATTGGTGCCATTCCCTCCAATAGCGTCAATCGGCATTCCCTTCTGAAAGTCTAATCCGATCACAAAGGAATGGAATAACGGTTCAATTCCCGAACCACGACTAAAGCGCCCTGTCCGGGCGATATTGGTCTGGGCCATCACTTGCGCTGCTGAGCCCATTAACCATAGCCCCAATACAAAAAAGCCAATCTGCCGATTCTTCATCCTATTCATTGCCCCTTGTCGAATCATTCAATGGTCGATCCATGTGCCGGGACATTGATCGTAATTGTCAACGCCCCCACACCCGCGTCGGATGGTTGGGCATCCGCCCAGTTCTTAACGCCGTCCGAATCCCAGTCATCCCCTTCTGCGGCCTGATAAAAGCCATGCAGATCCAGCATGGAGACCGTGAAGTTGCTCTGGCCCAGGCTGCCGATGGCGGCGGTGCTCCAAAACTCGGCGGGCAACTGGTCGCTGAAGAGGATGTTGTAGGATTTGTTGGTTTCCGCTCCCATCAGTGTCAGGACAAGATTGGTGTCGTCGATCTCCGGCGGAAGCAGGTAGAGCCCTTCCATGGACTCCAGAAAGAGAGGCCCGCTCCATCCGCCGCCCTCAATCGCGGTTTTCTGTAAGGCCGCAACCTCAGCCACCATCAACTGAATGGCCTCCGCCTCATCTTGGGTGATGGGCCCCTTGGCGGCTATCTCACGAGTGCCGTGGTAGTAGTAGTCCCAGTTCCAGGGCAACACCATGTGGTCAAACGTGGATAATTCCTCGAACTGTCCTCCGGCGCTGCTGTGACCCGCGACATCGGTTCCCATCACCAGAGTGGTCTGCTCGATCAACGGAAGCGGCACTCCCGGGAATCCTTCTCCCAGCGCGGCCAACGCTCCGTCCACCATCAGAACACTTTCCTGCGGACCGTAGGCTAATGACACCATGTGCCACTCCCCCGCCTGCCAATCAACGTCGCACTGGAGATAGTCCATGGGCCCACTGGGGCCGGGACCGCTGAAGAACAAGGAATTGCCATCGGGTGAAGCGTAAAGAGACCACCAGATGAGCAGTTCCTTCTTCTCGCCGCTGGCGAGTTCCATGAGCCGGGCATAGCGCCCCGGGCCATTGCCAAGAGAAGATCGAGAACTGCTCCAATCGGGTTTGAACCAGAACCTGATGGTGCCTTCCCGGGGGGCGACATTCCAGCGCTCTGCGGTGGCCATGGGAAGGACGACAGGTTTGAGCACTTGCCCGTCCCGATTGAGCGCGTAGCCACTCCAACTCTCCATCCAGATGGAACGGTCCAGGCTACCCTGCTTGCCCGAGACTTCCTCATTGAGAAGAGCATAGGGCTCATCGAAACGCCATGAAGACAAGGAGACCTCCGGCCACGGGGGCAAAGGAGGACGGGGTTTGTCTGCCGCTTGCACAAAGCTAGTATGAATTACCAAGAGGCCCAATGGCCAAATCCCAACACGTGGGAATGCGAGTCTGGTGCTCATAGTTTTCTATCTGCTGAAGTAGAACGACCACGCCCAATGGAGCCCCACAACTGAAGTCTGTCTAAAAAGAATGTTGGTCCTGCGCGATTGTTCGCAGAGCCAACCAACTCTTCTGATCCCTATCTGAGGCACGCTTCAATTCACCTTGATCAACGCGGTCAACATGGTCTTTATGCTTTTCGACCCTCTACAGAACCTTCTGGAAGCGCGAGGACGCCAGCCCAAACATCCGCGTCGTTGCCTCGAAATTACGGGAAATCCATGGCTCATGCCAAGAGTCAATGTCCGAAATGTCCATCCGGCGGTCGAGGCGGGCCGTAAGCGGGAACTGCGCCTCACCACGCTGGAACGCTTTGCCCGCGCCTACCGAATCGAGGTGTACCAGTTGCTGGCCCCCAAAGTGCCCGCCACCAAACTTGCTCGGAAGCCCTACGCCAACACCCGGCGCTCAGGAAAGAAGACCAAGCCACGGGGTCAGGCGCGGACGCTGACTCGCCCCTGCCTTTGGCCCGGCATCCACCTCGCATCTCATGGCGACGCAGGAGTGGCTCTCTGCGCCCGGCTTGTGCCACGAGCCCGCCATCGTGGAGCTATACGCCGGTGAAGCGCGTGCTCTCATCGACAAAACTGACCAGGCCCCCGAAGGGATCGCGGGCGTGGAACATGCGCTCACCCCAGGGATAGGTCTGGATGCCCTGCTCGATGGTGCCACCTGCGGCCCGCACCCTGGCCGCCACCTCCTCCAGATTCGACACGGTCTTTTTATTTAGAGCGGTGCTTGACGAGTGCTTGGAAAGGGATGCGGGGATTGTGCTGGCAGCGCTCTTGTAGTTGGGGCCAGGAAGGCTCGGGGTGAAGGTCCGCCTTGAGGGCTACTAG
>Ga0302046_10000778_pt1 | contig 30628 bp, 18 predicted proteins | sample RVTome_11_FD_200261 | JGI IMG/M metagenome (GOLD analysis project Ga0302046, IMG submission 200261) | Soil microbial communities from uranium-contaminated site in the Upper Colorado River Basin, Wyoming, United States - RVT147D111 (version 2) ...
ACGCAGAAAGGCGCACTCCTCTCCGCTGCCCTCTTTGCCGTCCGCGACGCAAGCCTCAAGCAGCTAATCGCCAAAGCCGCGTAGAATCCTCGCGCCACGCGAAGACTCCAAGACCTAGTAGATCAGGCCTCGACCTGCCAGTGGACCGGCATTCCCGGGTCCGGCTCGAAGCAGCAGGTGGTGCCGGTGCGGATCGTGTTGCAGAGGTAGCGCCCCAGGAGCTCCTGGGAATCGGCCACCTTGCGCAGCGTGGCGCGGATCGCCTTGGTGACGCTCTGCCGCGCGCGCTCGACCGCGTTCCCGGCGCGGCGCGCGCGCCCGCCCAGACCCACCGCTGCGGCGAGCTGCGAGGTCAGCGCCTCGAGCTCCGCGCGATGCCGCTCGGTGCGCCCGATGTCCCCGTGGTCCGTCGCCTCGTCGAGCTCGGCCCGCAGCTCCTCCAGGCGCGCGCGATAGGCCGCGCGCGCCTTTCCGTCGAGCACCTCGCCCGCGTCCCCCTCGATTACGGGGCCGCTCGCCCCGGCGGCGAGCTGCAGGGCCAGCACCTCGCGACCGGGGCTGGACAAGAGCCGCGCCAGGTAGCGCGGGCCGCGCCCGTCCTTCAGGCGCACCGTCGCGTCGTCGAGCCACAGCGTCCAGTAGTCGCCTTCGCGCCGCAGTCCGGCGCGCGCGGGTCCGGAGGCCGGGCGGCGCGGGCGCGCGCCGAGCGCGCCGCCCGGCTCGAGCCCGGACAGCTCGGCCGCGCACGCCGCCCGATCGAGCGCCGCTCCCAGGCGCTCGAAGATCCCCCGGCCGGTCTCGAGCTCGAGCTTCGCGCCGAGGACGTCCCCTGCCCGGGCGAGGGCCGTGCCGAGTCGCATGCAGCTCGTGCCGAGCTCGTAGGGGGCGTCGAGCTCGGCCCACAGGGAGCGAGCCTCGCGCAGGTGCTCGATCGCGGCGGCCTGATCTCCAGTGGCGAGCGCGAGCTCGCCTCGACCCTGAGCGTACGCGGCGCGGTCCCAGGAGATCGAATCGCCTGCGGTCAGCGCGGCGAGATCGGCGACGGCCGCGGCCGCGGCCTCTCGCTCGCCGGCCGCGATCGCGATCGTGACGCGCGCGAGCGCGAGGCCGGCGCGGTCCTCGCAATGGAAGACCGGGACGCGGGCGCTCTGGAAACGCTCGATCATGCCGTGGGCGGCGCGCGCGTCCCCCTGCGCGAGCACGACGAGGGCGAGCCCCGGTTGGGGATCCCAACCCGTCTCGAGCGCGGCGCGAAAGGCCTCGAACGACCCCGCCAGGTCGCCGCGCCGGCGCCGGACCTCGCCGAGCTCGATGGCGCCGAGCGCCGTCCAGCGCGGAATCGCCGTCCGCAGGAGGTGCTCCGCTTCCTGCGCCTCGACCTCGGCGGCGACCAGCTCGCCGCGAATGCGCAGCACCTCCGCCCGGTGCACGCGGCAGAGGCCGGGGAAGTAGGAGACCCGCGTGCGCTCCACCCAGCGGCTGGAGGAGGCGGTCCACTCCTCGGCGCGGTCCCAGTCGCCGCGCGAGCGGCACACGTAGATCGCGTTGCAGTACACGTACCCGGTCTCGAAGATGCCGATCTCGCCGCCCAGCGCGAGTGCAGTGGACCGGTCCACGAGCTCGAGCGCCTTGCTGGAATGGCCCCGCGCCGCCGCGATGTGGGCGAGGTCGATGAGGCCGAGGGCCTCCACGTTCCGATCTCCGCAGCGCCGGGCGATCTCGACCGCGCGCTGCGCATGCTGCTCGTGGCCCTCGTGATCGCCTGCTCCGCCGCAGGCACGGCCGGCGAACCAGGCGTGCAGGCCGTGCTCGGGACCCTCGGGCAGCGAAGCGATCAACCCGTCCGCGCGCCGCCACCAGCTCGTCGCGAGCGCGGCCTCGCAGGCATCCATGTGCGCGTAGCACAGCGCCAGCGCCGTGCGGGCAGCCCCGCGCGGATCGTCGCGGTAGGCGTGGTGCGCGCGCTCGAGCAGCTCGATGACGCGGCGGCTCCGGCCGGTCCACCGCGCGCAATCGGCGAGCAGCTCCAGCCCCTCGCCGTCGAGCTCCCCGCGCGCATCGGCCGCAGAGAGCTGGTCGTAAGCGTCCTGCCAATCGCAGCGCTCGCACGCCGCGCGCGCTGCCTCGAGGCCAGGGATCGAGCTCTCGCGAGAAGGCATCGGGTCCTTATCCATAGATGGCAGAGGCCGGTGGACCAACAGCAAACCCATGCAGTCCAGGTCGGATGCACGCGGCCGCGGCGGCTAGTCTAGACTCGGCGCTCGCCATGTCCCTCTCCGCCGGCCAGAGCCTCTCCTTCTGCGAGATCCTCGGCCCGCTGGTGCCTGGGCGACATCTTCGGGCGGCGGCGCACAGAGAAGAGGTCCCGGATGGAAGGTAATGCCTACAACGAGACGAAGATCCGCGGCCTGCTCGCGGACATTCCCGAGATCCCCAGCAAGCACACGAGGAAGAAGAAACGCCCCAAGGAGCTGGCTCAGGTCATCGAGCCCAACTGCACCGGCTGCGAGGTCTGCATCCCCTTCTGCCCGGTCGACTGCATCGAGCAGGAGCCCGAGGAGGCGTGGCCGGACAGGACCATTCCTCCCGTCCGCATCCGCTACGACGAGTGCATCGGCTGCGTGATCTGCGTCCGCGTCTGCGAGAAGCTCGCCTGGGACGCCATCGTGATGCGTCCGACCGAGGAGATCGAGCGCGAGGAGGGGATCGTCATCCACGCGAAGGCGTCCGGGTGAGGCGCCTCCGCAGCGGCGATCCGCCTCTACAGCGCAGCGAACGGCAACGCCGTGACGCCGCCTCCGAGCGGCAGCCCGGCATCTCCGGCGTGCACGACCCAGCCGGGAGCCACGCGTTCGTGCAAGTTTGCATCGGAGCTGCAAAACTTGCGTCGTGGCCCTGACGCCGGGCGCGCTCAGCGCGCGAGGCTCTCGCCCAACTCCCGGAGGAGGGCGGCGCCGTCGCCGACCCACGTGCTCCCGTGCATGCACGCTAGCGTGCCGGGATTCTTCGCCGCGAGCTTCTCGATCAGAGACCCCACGTTGGTCGTGTGGGAGAAGTAGTCGAGCTGCTCCCGAAAAGCCTCGCTCGGCCCGAGGATGTCCGACTCCGTGACGGGCGGGAGTCCGTCTCCGGGCTGGGTGAACAGGTCGCCGCAGAAGAGGACCCCCGTCGAGCGCTCCATCACGAAGCCACACTCCCATGCGTGGGGGAGGTGGGGCGCGTCGAGCCACTCGAGCGAGTGTCGGCCGATGGAAACGACCTCGCCGTCTCGGAGGGCGCGCGCTGGACGTCTTGCCACATCGTCCACGGAGACCATCGCGGCGATCACGCCGCACAGTGGAGCCGACTCGGGCGCGATCGCCAGCCACTCGTTCAAGGATCCGCACTCGTCGGCTTCGAAGTGCGAGAGCCCGATGTGCCGCAGCCTCGTCGCGGGAATCACGGTCTCGACCGCCTCTTTGACCAGCGGGAACATCTTGCGCGGGCCCGTGTGGAAGAGCAGCGGCTCCTCGTCCACGATCAGGAACTGGTTGAAGCTGAAGTCCCCTCCCGGAAGCCGCGCCGGTGTGCTGATCCGGAAGATCCCCTCCGCCACCTCGTGAATGTTGGTTCCTGATTCGGCGTTCGTGACGGGCATGGTTTCTCCTCGTGGTGCGCGGCCGGGAAGACCCTGGCATCGGCAGTATAGGGAGAAGGAAGCGAACCGGACTAGCGCCGCACGAGGGCCACGCGGTTCACGGGCACCGCGCGCCGCACCGTCTCGCTCCCCCCGGGCCAGCGGACGGTGACGTCAACGACCTGCACGTCGGGGCCGAGGCCGAAGTGATGGCGCTCGTCGCAGACCGAATTGAAGGAGCCGCCGCGCGCGGCCTGGCGCACGAAGCGCCGGACGCCGGCGTCGACGGTCACGCGCAGGGCACCCGGGGCGTCGACGAGCAGCCAGGAGCCGCGCCGCGGAGAGTCGTTGCGCAGGAGCGTGGGCGGCGCGTCCACGTTGGCGACGACCAGGTCGACGTCGCCGTCGCCGTCGATGTCGCCGCACGCGAGGCCGCGGCTGGACTCGACGACCGCCAGGCCCGGGCCCGCGTCGCGGCTCACGTCCTCGAACCTCGCGCCGTTCCCCGCGAGGAGCTGGTTCGCCTGCGCGTAGCTCGTCCCCTCGACCTCGTCCGCCTGGGGGTAGATGTGACCGTTGGCGATGAAGAGGTCCAGCCACCCGTCCAGGTCGAGGTCTGCGAGGCACGTGCCCCAGGAGAGCGGCGCGTACGTCGGGCCGCTGACGCCGCAGGGCAGCGACACGTCGCGGAACAGGCAGTCGCCGAGGTTCTGGTAGAGCGTCGACGCGTCGTCGGCGAAGTGGGTCACGAAGAGGTCGACGAGCCCGTCCCCGTCGAAGTCCCCCGAAGCGATCCCCATGCCCGCCTGCGCCTGGCCCTGGGCGTCGAGCGCGCAGCCGCTCCACAGCCCCACGTCCTGGAACCTGCCCGTCCCGTCGTTGCGGTAGAGGTAGTTGGGGTTCGAGTCGTTGGCGACGTACAGGTCGAGGTCGTCGTCCGCGTCGACGTCGAGCGCGATGGCGCCGAGGCTGTAGTAGAGACCGACGTCGGTCAGCCCCGCCTCCTGGGTGGCGTCGCGAAAGCGCCCCCCGCCGAGGTTCTCGAAGTAGCGGTTGGCCTCGCCCTCCAGCCCGAAGGGGCCGAGCATGACCTTCTTGTCCTTCCAGTCCAGGGTCGGCCGCGCTTGCAGCACGTCCTCCAGCGAGGCTTCGATGTAGCCGGTCACGAAGAGGTCCTCGTCCCCGTCGCCGTCCGCGTCGAAGAACACCGGGCACGCCGACCACCCGTCGATGCCCGGCTCCCCCAGTTCCCCCAGTTCAACGGCGACCGGCTGGAAGGTGCCGTCGCCTTCGTTGCGATACAGCGCGTCGGGGCCGAAGTTCGCGACGAAGACGTCGCGCTGGCCGTCGCCGTCGAAGTCGCCGACGCCGACGCCGCAGCCCCAGCCCGCGTCGCCGAGCCCGGCCTCGTCCGTGACGTCCTCGAACGTTCCGTCGCCCACGTTGCGGTAGAGCGCGTTGGGCCCGCGCTCGAGCACCGACGCGCCCTCCAGGCGCCAGCCATTGACGAGGTACACGTCCAGGTCGCCGTCCTCGTCGTAATCGAACAGCGCCAGGCCGGTCCCGCCCGACTCGAGGATGTGCGGCTTCTCGGGCCGGCCGCACCACGTCGGCCGCACGAGGCCCGCCTCGCGCGCGACGTCGACGAACAGGAAACGCGGCCCGTCCGCGCCCTGGGGCGCCTCGGACGCCTTGTCCCCGCAGCCGGGCAGCCCGGCGCCGAGCAGCCCGATCGTCGCCGCGACCGAGGCCCGCAGCGTCACTTCCGCTGCGTCAGCTCGTGAGCGACCGCCGCGAAGGCGTCCCACGCTCGCTTCCGTGCGCCTTCGTCCTGGGCCTGGCGCATCGCGGCCGCGGCCTCGAGGGCCTTCTGCTTCGCGTCGCGCGTGACGACCACGAAGCCCGGCTCGTAGATGCCCTTGGCCTCGCCCTCGGCATTGTGGTGGTGACCGCCCTCGAGGAGCCGCTTGCGCACGCCGCCGATCGCGTTGTCGCCCTCGTTGGCGAAGAGCGCCATCTCGGCCGACGCGCGCGCTCCGTCGCCGCGCGTCACGAATGCCTGCGCGGCGTGGAAGTGGCCGTCGAGCAGCGAGAGCACGAAGTCGGCCTCCGTCTGCTTGACCGCGAGGATCGCGTCGGCCAGCGAGTCGTAGCACGCCACCATGGGCTTGGGCGTCTCTTGACGTGTTGCTCCGGCGGTCAGGAGCACGGCCACGGCGCACAGCCCCGTGGTCCCGATGTTCCCGATGTTCCCTATGTTTCCTAGGTTCATATGGGTTTCCTCGAATCGCGCGCCTCGTCGGAAGGAGAGGCGCTCAGCGTAGGGGGTCCAGGCGTTCGACGTGATACGACGCTGTGCGTAGGAAGGACAGAGGTTTCCGGCCGGCTCACTCCTCCGGCGCGATCCCCAGCTCGCGCAGCAGCTCCGCTCGCGGCACCTCCACCGTCTCTCCCCGGATGCCGGCCGCCGGCATGCTGCGCACGAGCCGCGCGACGCGCCGGCGGCCTTCCGCGGTCGCGCAGGCCTGGCGCGGAGTCATGTCGTCGAGCAGCGGGACGGGCTCGTCGAGCCAGCGGAAGTAGTGCTCGCGGATCAGCTGCTCTTGCAGCTGGACCATCTCGGGCGTGAGCGGCTCGGGGGGCGGGCCGGGCAGGCGGTCGTCGAGCGGGCGGTCGGGGTCGTCGAGCGCGTGCTGCGTCGCGCGCTCGAAGCGCACGCCGGGGACGGCTTCCAGCCATTCGCGCGCGCGCTCCAGGCGCCGCGCCGAGTTCACCTCGAGCACGAGCCGCTCGTCCAGGATCTCGAAGCTGCCGAGGACCGTGCGCGGCGCTGGAGCCTCGCCGCGCGCCGGCGCGGGGGGGCTCGCGCGGAGCCAAACCCAGCGGTCCTGCTCCTCGTCGTGGTCGAGGTCGTCGCGCTCCTCGAGCGCGCGTCGCAGCGCCGCGGGATCGTCGACGACGAAGGTCGCGGTGTGGAGCTCGAACGGGTCGCCGTCGGTGTTCTGCAGCCCGACCGGCCGGCGCTCCCGCTCGAGCAGCCAGGACCACAGCCGTCCGACGAGGTGCGCGTCGCGCCGCAGGCCCTCGGGCGAGAGCTCGAGCCCGAGGCGCTCGAGCCCGCGCAGCGCGCGGTCGACCTCGAGCGCCGTGAGCGGCGGGCCCGCGATCACGGGGAAGATCCAGTCCTCGACGCGCAAGAGGCGCAGCGGCACCAAGATCCCCTCCAGCTCGCCGCTCGACATCGCCCGGTCGTGAATCGTGTAGCGCTCGCCGGAGAGGATGTCCTCGACCTCGAGCGTGGCGCCGGGCTCGCACGAGTCGACGCGGAAGATCGAGAGCAGCGCGCTCTTGCGCGCCTCGAGCAGCACGCGTTCCGCCGGGGCGACACGCCGCCCCTCGAGGAGCTTCTCCACGACCGTCTTCGAGCGCTTGGTCGCTCGGTAGTCGGCGGCGAGCCATTCGACGAAGGCCCCGAAGGGAGAGAATTGCTCGAGCTGTCCGAGCACGCGCTGCGCCTCCGACTCGAATCCGAAGTAGCGCGCCAAGGCTCTGGACGACGGGTCGCGCTTCCCGACCGCTTCGACGACGAGCCTCGACACGACGCGCCGGTCGACCGCCTTCCAGTCGAGGAGGGTCTCCGGCGCCTCGCACTCCTCCTCCTCGCCCGCGAACTCGTCGGCGCTCGCCTCGATCTCGGCGGCCAGCTCGAGGATCGGCGGGTACTCGTCGTCGAACACCGACTCGACGTCGAAGCCGGCCAGCGCGGGCGCGAGAGCCTGCAGGAGGCGCGGGCTGTCGAACACGATCTCGCGCGGGAGCCCGCGCCGCCGGCCGAACCCCTTGCCGCGGAACGCCTTCGACAGGGCTTCGGCCACGGGGGCGAGCTCGTCCCCCTGGACGAGACAGTTGGCGAGGATGAAGCCGTCCTCGGCCGCGATGAAGACGGCGGCGACGGTCCGGTCGTCGCCGCGGATCTCGGCCGCCATCGGCAGCCGAGCGAGGAGCCAGCGTTGCTCGAGCCGGGGCAAGCCCGCGAGATCGGCCGGGAGCGCGACGAGCGGGGGCAGGTCGAGCTGGTTCACGTCCTCCGGCCACGGGACGATGCGCGCCGTCACGGTCGGCGCCTTCAGCTCGCCGCCGACCTCGAGCTCGAGTACCCGACGCCGCCCCCAGTCCAGGGAGGGCGGCTGCAGCTCGCCCGCGTCCTGCGCCGCGAGGACTCCGCGCACGATCCACGTGAGCGTGCGCAGGTCGCCGCGGCCGACCGGGCGCATGTGCTCGTAGGGCCGCTTGGCGAACGCGAACGGCACCGGGCGCTCGCGCCGCGCGCGCAGGCCGGCAGCGAGCAGGAGGCGACGGAACTCCTCTGGCAAGTTGCTCCACGGCTCGAACGTCACGCTCAGGAGGTCGCCGGCTTCCGTGAAGCCTTCGGGATGGGTGTCTTCGACGAAGAGCCCCGCCATCCGCCGGAAGGCGCCCTCGCCGCGGACGAGGCTCAGACCGAACTGCTCGCCGTCCTGGCCCATCACGTTGGCGGCGAGGGGGTCTTCCTCGGTGGGGACGCGCACGAGGAAGATCGCGTCCCCCGGGAGCTCGTTCCACGGCCGGCGCCGGTACAGCTCGAGCGCCGAGTCGACGAACTGCCTGGCGAGGCGGTCAGGAGGGGTCGCCATCGGGCGCAGTGTACCGACCCGACCGGTCGCCGGTCGCGGTCCGGAGCCCGCGGTCCGGGCCTGCAAAGATCGGGCCGATCGGGCCGTGCGCGCAGCGCCCCGCATCGAGCGCCAGGCGCGCGAGCGGCAGATCCGGCGCAGCTTCCAGCCCGGCGCCGCGCGGCGCGCCGCCCGCCGGGCGCGCAACCTCGTCAACACGCTGCGCGACGCCTTCGTCCAGGCTTTGAACGCGTTGATGGACGCCGTCGCGAAGGCGCGCCCGGGCGGCCCCGCGACGCGCGCCGAGAGCCGGCGGATCGGCCGGGCCTGCTCGCGGGCGTCGCGCCGGCCTACGAGCCGCTGCTCGAGCAGCCCGCGTACCTGGTCGACTGCACCGACACGTACGTCGCCGTGTTCAACGTCGAGCACGAGCCGCTCGAGCGCTTCGCCGCCGCTCGCGAGTCGCTCGAGCGCGAGGGCGTGCGCGTGGACGTCGACGAGCGCCAGGCCCGCGTGGTCCGCGGCGGGCCCGACGCGGACGGCCTCCTTCCTCGCGCCGCAAGACGGACCATCCGCGACGTTTCCTCTCCGCCGGTGAGCCGCGCTTGACCGGATCGGCGTGGGCCGGGATGCTGTCGGCATGGCGTTGCGGCTGCACGAATCCGATCCCCGGCGCGAAGGCGAGAGGGGCTGAGCGGGGCGGGGCGCCGTTTCGACCTCCCGCACACCTGCGACTCGGCGGATCCAGAGCAGCGCGGGATCGAAGATGGACCAGAAGAGCCCCGACCTGCGCGCGCTGACCTTCCTCGCGCCCGGCATCCCGATCGAGTTCTTCGAGGTCGTCACGGGCTACCTGGCGCGGTCGCTGGGGTGCGGGATCGAGCTGGACTCCGAGAGCCGCTCCTCCGGCCCCATGCACGCACATGCCGACCCCTTCGCCGAGGGCCGCGCGGACATCGGCTTCCTCTGCGCTCCCTCCTACATCTACCTGCGCAGCCGCGCGCGGCCCTCGGTCGAGCTCGTCCGGGCCGGGTTCGTCTTCCGCGACGGGCGACACGGCGACGCGCCCGTCTACTTCTCCGAGGTCGTCGTGCGCTCGGACCACCCCGCCCGGGAGTTCACCGACCTCGCCGGCGGCGTGTGGGGCTTCAACGACGAGTGCTCGCTCTCGGGGTACTTCGCCGCGCTCCAGAAGCTGTCCGAGCTCGGCTGCGAGGGCGACTTCTTCTGCCGCCGCGTGCACACGGGCTCGCACCACGCGTCGATCGAAGCGACCCTGGCCGGAACCGTCGACGGCGCGGCCATCGACTCGACGGTCCTCGCGATCGCCTTGCGCGAGCGTCCCGAGCTCGCCGAGCGGCTGCGCGTGCTGGAATCCTGGGGCCCTTTCCCGATCCAGCCGGTCGTCTTGCGCAGCACCCTCGATCCATCGTGGGCGGCGCGCATCGCCGCCGCGCTGCTCGGGCTGCACGCTGCCGACGGGTTCGCGCGCCGTCTCTCCCGCTTCGGCCTCGATCGCTGTGTTCCGATCGACGACGCGGCCTACGCAGAGGAGCGCCGCGCGCTGCGCGCCCTCGGCCAGATCCCGACCTGGCCCATGAACAGTCCAACCTAGCATCGACCCCCCCCCTATCGTCATGACCGCTTCTTCCAACGTCGCGCCCGCGCGCGAAGAGCTGCTTCGAGCCTACGACCAGGTGCGGTCGACGACCGAGGCCCTGTGCGAGCCCCTCGAGCCCGAGGACATGGTGGTCCAGACGATGCCCGACGTCAGCCCGACGAAGTGGCACCTGGCGCACGTCACCTGGTTCTTCGAGACCCTGGCGCTCTCGCGCAGCGGAGCCGCGTACGCGCCGTTCGACGAGCGCTACCCGGCGCTCTTCAACTCGTACTACCGCTCGCTGGGCGATCCGTACCCGCGGGAGCGCCGCGGCCTCCTTTCGCGACCGACGGTGGCGGATGTCTACGCCTATCGCCGACACGTCGACGCGGCGATGACCGCGCTCCTGGAGGAAGGCCCCGACGAGGCCGTCGAGAAGGTGACGCCCGTGGTCACGGTCGGTCTGCACCACGAGCAGCAGCACCAGGAGCTCCTGCTCATGGACGTCAAGCACGTGCTCGGCCAGAACCCGCTGCGACCGGCCTATCGACCCCGGATCGACCGGCCCGACGGGACGCAGGAGCCGTCCGCGCCGCTCGAATGGAGGCGTTTCGAGGGAGGGCGGGTCGAGGTCGGGTCCGCGGCGGAGGGGTTCACGTTCGACAACGAACGCCCGCGGCACGCCGTGCTGCTCGAGCCCTTCGAGCTCGCTTCGCGTCCGGTGACCGCCGGCGAGTACCGGGACTTCATGGCCGACGGAGGCTACCAGCGCCCCGAGCTGTGGCTGGCTGACGGCTGGGATCTCGTGCAGCTCGAGGGCTGGCGCGCTCCGCTCTACTGGGAAGCGGGCGGGAGCGACTGGCGCGTGATGACCCTCGGCGGGCTGCGCGACGTCGACCCCGGCGAGCCGGTCTGCCACGTGAGCTACTTCGAGGCGGACGCCTACGCCACGTGGGCGGGCTGCCGTCTGCCGACCGAGTTCGAGTGGGAGCACGCGGCCGAGGGACAGGCCGTGACGGGGACGCTGCTGGGGTCCGGCGCCTACCATCCGCGCGCGCTTCGCGCGGGGCGCGCGGCGCCGCCCGGCGAGCCCCTCGCGCAGCTCTTCGGCGACGTGTGGGAGTGGACCACCAGCCCCTACGCGCCCTACCCCGGCTACGCGCCGTTCGAGGGCGCGCTCGGCGAGTACAACGGCAAGTTCATGGTCAGTCAGATCGTCCTGCGCGGCGGCTGCTGCGTCACGCCGCAGCGGCACCTGCGCCGGACGTACCGCAACTTCTACTATCCGCACCAGCGCTGGATGTTCTCCGGCCTGCGCCTCGCGCGGTAGCCCGGGCGGCGCGGGAGCCGGAGATCGGCCGGCGGGCGCCGTCCCGGGGCGCGGACCGTTTCGGGCAGCGCGAGCGCCCCCCGAGCCGACCACGGGCGTAGACTGGCACGGCTCGGGACCACCGCGGATCCCGAAATGCTCCGCTCCTCGAAGCGCAGGCCCGGAAAGGCGGACCGAGTCCACCGACACACTCCCAGCATGCAACGTCCCCGTATCAACTGGACGAACGTCCTCTTCATCGCGGCCAGCCACCTGGCCGCGGCCTTCGCCGTCGTGTACCTGACGGTGTTCCACTTCTCCTGGTGGACGCTCGGCTTCGGCCTGCTCTGGGCCACGCTCTGCGGGCTGTCCATCACGGGCGGCTACCACCGGCTGTTCTCGCACGCCGCGTACGAGGCGTCCTGGCTCCTGCGCGCGTTCTACTTGATGTTCGGTGCGGCCTCCGTCCAGAACTCGGCCCTCGCCTGGACGGCCGACCACCGGGCGCACCACGCGAACACCGACCGGGAAGGCGATCCGTACAACATCAACCGCGGGTTCTGGTGGGCTCATATCGGCTGGGTGTTCCGCCGCTCCGAGGGGACCAGGGACCTGTCGCGCGCGCGCCACCTCGAGGCGGACCCGCTGGTGCGCTTCCAGCACCGCTTCTACGTTCCGCTGGCGATCCTCTTCGGCGTGGGAGTCCCGGCGGCGATCGGCACGGCTTGGGGAGACCCGCTCGGGGCGCTGCTCGTCGCGGGCTTCCTGCGGCTCGTCCTGCAGTGGCACGCGACGTTCTCGATCAACTCGCTCGCGCACCTCGTGGGCAGCCGGCCGTACAACCGGCTGATCTCGGCGCGCGACAGCTTCTGGATCGCGCTGATCACCCTCGGCGAGGGCTACCACAACTTCCACCACCGCTTCCAGAGCGACTACCGCAACGGCGTGCGCTGGTACCACTTCGACCCGACCAAGTGGTGGGTGTGGACGATGGCGCGCCTGGGGCTGGCGCGCCGCCTGCGGCGCGTCCCGAGGGAGCGCATCCGAGCGGTCCGCCTGCGGACGCGCAGGGCGGCCTAGATCCGGGCTAGATTCGGGCCTGCAGCGTGTACAACCGCTGATACCGCCCGCCCCGCGCCATGAGCTCCTCGTGGCGCCCGCGCTCGACGATCTCGCCTTCCTCGATGACGAGGATCAGGTCGGCGCGCTGGATCGTGGAGAGGCGGTGCGCGATGACGAAGGTCGTGCGGTCCTCGAGCAGGCTCTCGAGGCTCTGCTGGATGAAGGACTCGCTCTCCGTGTCCAGGCTCGAGGTGGCCTCGTCGAGCAGCAGGATGCGCGGCTCGGCCAGGATCGCGCGCGCGATCGTCACGCGCTGGCGCTGGCCGCCCGACAGCTTCACGCCGCGCTCGCCGATCACCGTGTCGAGACCCGCGGGCATGCGCTCGGTGAACTCGAGCACGTGCGCTCGCCGAGCGGCCTCCTCGACGTCCTCGGCGGGGGCGTCCGGGCGCGCGAAGAGCAGGTTCTCGCGGATCGTCCCGTCGAACAGGAAGTCGTCCTGCAGGACGAGCCCGAGCTGGCTGCGGTAGCTGGCGAGCTCGACGGTCGCGAGGTCGATGCCGTCCACCAGCACCCGCCCCTCGTCGGGCGTCAAGAACGAGACGGCCAGGGCCGCGAGCGTGGACTTGCCCGAGCCGGAGCTGCCCACGAGGGCTACCACCGTGCCCGGCGGGACCTCGAAGTCGATGTCGCGCAGCACGGGCTTTCCGGGGTCGTAGGCGAAGGTGACATGCTGGAACGCGACCCGCCCCTCCACCGCCGGCATCTTCGTCGTGCGGCGCGGGTCGTCGTCCTCGCCGGGCTGCGACAGGAGCTCCGCCGTGCGGTCGAGCCCGGCGAACGCCTCGGTCATCTGCGTGCCGATGTTGGCCATCTGGATGATGGGGCCGACGAGGAACGCGAGGAAGAGCGTGAACGAGAAGAGCTCGCCGACGCTCAGCTCGCCCTCCAGAATGAGCCGGCCGCCGTGGCCCAGGATGACGACGCCCGCGATGCCGACGAAGAAGGTCCCCAGGCTCGTCACCGCGGCCGTCGTCGTCAGCGTCGTCTTGACATTGTCAAAAATGCGCAGCACGCCGGCGTGGAAGACCTCGCCCTCGCGCTCGAGCGCGTGGAAGCCCTTGACGATGCGGATCCCACCGAGCGCCTCGGTCAGGCGGCCGGTGACCTCGGCGCGGATCCTTCCGCGCTCGCGGAAGGCCGGCCGCAGCTTGCCGAACGCGCGCGTCGACACGACGGCGAAGAGCACCAGCGGGACGATCGCGAGAGCGGTCATCGCGGGGTCGATGCGCAGGAGGAAGACCAGCGCCGCGACCGCCGTGAGCGTGCCGCCCACGAGCTGCACGAGCCCGGTTCCGACCAGGTTCCGGACTCCCTCGACGTCGTCCATGATGCGCGAGACGAGCTCGCCCGACTTGGTCGTCTCGAAGCTGCGCACCGGCAGGCGCAGGACGTGGCGCTGCACCTCCGAGCGCAGCTGGGCGATCAGGTGCTGGGCCTCGACGCTCAAGAGCCGCGTGAGCGTGAAGGACGTCAGCGCCTGGACGGCGACGGCCAGCGCCACGCCGCCGAGGATCCACCACAGGAGCTCGCCGCGCCGCGCTCCGATGACGTCGTCGATGAGGTACTTGGTCGACGCCGGCAGGACCAGCCCGCTCAGGCGGTTGACGAGGATGAGCAGGAGGCCGACGAGCACGAGCCGGCGCCGCGGCCAGATGATGTCGCGGAAGGCGCGGCGCAGGCTCGAGGTCGTGAGGCGGGAGCGAGCGGTGGACATGCGGCGCAGAGCCTAAGGACCGGGCGCCCCGTGGCGAAGCCCGGGCGCGGCGCGCGTCTCGCGCTCGATGACCTCGAGCGCGGCCTCGACCCGCTCAAGGTGCGTCCGGAAGCACAGCACGGCGAGCCGGATCCAGTACACGCCGTCGATCGTCGTCGACGAGAGGAACACGCGTCCGTCGTCGCGGATCGCGCGGTGCAGCCGGCGATTGAACGCGTTCGCGTCCGTGCCGTCGCGCGGGACCCAGCGGAACATCGTGACCGAGAGGTCCGGCTCGGGGCCGACCTCGCAGCCCAGGGCGCGCACGCGCTCGTGGAAGAGGCGGCACAAGAGCCGCTTCTCCTCGAGCGCGGCGCGGTAGCGCGCGAGGCCGTGCACCTGCAAGGGTAGCCACATGCGCAGGCCGCGGAAGTGCCGCGTGAGCTCCGGCGAGAGGTCCGCCGGCGAGGGCTCGTCGAGCTCGTCGGTCGCGTCCTGCAGATAGACGCCGCGCAGGCCGTGGCTCGGGCGCAGGTGCGCGACGTCGCGCACGAGCACCGCGCCGGAGCCGTAGGGCAGGAACAGCCCCTTGTGCGGGTCGATCACGACCGAGTCCGCGCGCTCGATGCCGCGGAAGCGCGGGCGCATCGACTCGAGCAGCAGGAAGGCCCCGCCGTACGCGGCGTCGACGTGGTACCAGAGCCCCTCGCGCCCGGCGACGTCGGCGAGCTCGTCGAGCGGGTCGAGCGCACCGGTGTCGGTCGTCCCGGCGGACGCGACGACGAGGAACGGCGCGAGACCCGCGGCGCGGTCGCGCCCGATCGATTCGGCGAGAGCGCGGGGGTCCATGCGGTAGCCCGCGTCCATCGCCACCTCGCGCAGCGGCGCCTCGCCGAGCCCGGCGATCGCGAAGGCCTTCGCGACGCAGTGGTGCGTCTGCGCGGTGACGTAGATCGCCGCGCGCTCGACCTCGCGCGCGCGCACGCCCTTGGCGTCGCGCGCGGCGACGACCGCGACCAGCGTCGCGATCGAGCCTCCGGACGTGAGCGTGCCCAGCGCGCTCGCCGGGTAGCCGACGAGCCCGCAGAGCCAGCGCAGGAGCAGGTTCTCGAGGTGCACCGCGCCCGGACCCGCGTAGTGCACGCCCGCGTAGCGGTTCGTCACCGCGGCGAGGTAGTCGCCGAGCGCACCCGCGTAGATCCCGCCGCCGGGGATGTAGCCCAGGTGCCCGCCCGACGCGGGCTGCAAGCCCGGGCCGTCGACCTCGCGCGCGACGAGGTCCATCACGCGCTCGAGATCGGCGGGCTCTTCGGGAATGCCCTGCTCGAGCAGCTCGTCTCGCGCGCCGGCCGCGTCGCTCCACACCGGACGCTCGGCGAGCTCGTCGAGCAAGCCCGAGGCGAACTCGAACACGCGCTCGGTGAGCGCGCGGCGCTCGGCCGGCGGCTCCTCCAGGGCGCGCGCGGCGGCCTCGACCTCGGCGAGGCGGCGCAGGATCGGTGCCGTGGCGGCGGTCGGCTCCATGCGTGGGGCCGGCGGACCCCGCCGCTCGGGGAGTTCGGAGTGCGTATTCATGTCGGGTGCGCTACGAGCTAGACTCTCGCCCCGCGTTGGACGACGTCCACGCTTCTGCCTCTAGAAAACAAGGGAGTATAGACATGCTTGCTCTACTGCCGGCGATGCTCGCTGCTGCCGCCTCCACGACCGCCTTCCAGCAAGAGGGCGGCACCATTCTCCAGGAACCCGAGACCGGGGCGACGCTCACGCTCCCGGAGGGCTGGTCCTTCGCCAAGAGCGAAGGAGCGTTCACGGCGCTGAGCGAGGACGAGAGCGGCTTCATCCTGCTCGCGGCCACCGAGCAGGACTACGACGCCGTCCGCGAGGACGTCAAGGCGCTCATCCTCGAGCGGCTCGACGACGTCGCCGTCGCGCGGTCGGCCGTCGTCGGCGTGGACGAGCGCGGCTCGATCGAGGCCCTGATCGCGGTCGACGGAACGGGCGTCTCCAAGCGCGACGGCGCGGCGGTCGACTTCTCCGCGCTGGTCGTCAAGTCCGGGGATGCCGGCGCTCTGGTGCTCGGCGCCTGGAAGACGCCCGCGCACAAGGACGAAGTCGCGGCGATCCTGAAGGACCTGCAGGTCAGGAAGTCCGCCGGCAAGGGCGGGCTGAAGATGACCGACGGCACGACCGGCGCGAACATCACCTTCCCCGAGGGCTGGGAGGTCGCCGCGAGCCGCAAGGGGATCCTGGCGCACGCGCCCGAGCGCGGAGCCATGGTCCTCGTCCTGCGCTGGCAGGAGGACTTCGAGGAGTCCCTGGCGAAGACCCGCGACGCCCTGCTGGCCATGGTCTTCAAGGACGTCACGCTCGGGGACTTCGCCGTCGCCGAGGCGAGCTACGACAAGAGCCTGGGGCGCGTCGTCGAGGCGAACGGCAAGGCGATCGATCGGGTCGACGAGAAACCCGTCGACTTCACCGTCCTGCGGGTCGAGATCGTGGACCAGGATCAGGGCGGTGCGATCTTCGGCGCCTGGAAGGACGAGAAGAACGCGAAGCAGGTCGAGAAGATCTTCACCAGCATCAAGCTCGCGAAACCGGAGAAGAAGGACTGAGCCTTCAAAGGCTCTTCCTGCGCTACCGGCAGCGCGGCGACGTCGACGCGCTGACCGCCGTCTTCAACGCGACCGCGCCGGCGTTGATGCCTCTCGCGAGGCACCTCGCCGGCCGGTCGGAGAATGCGGAGGACGCCGTCCAGGCGACCTTCCTCACGGCCATCGAGCGGTCGGACACCCACGATCCGACGTTTCCGCTCCAGCCGTGGTTGACCGGGATCCTGGTCCGCAAGGCGCGCGAGTCGCACCAGCGCCCCGCCGAGCCGATCGATCCCGACCGGGTGGACGATCCGGTTCTACACGCTTCGCGTGGTCGCGGAAGGGAGCCCGGTCGCGGACGCGATGATCGGCTACCACGTGCCCGGCGGCTCCGTCGCCGGGCCGACGGGGAGCGACGGCCGCAACGCGTTCTTCATGGCGCACTCGGATACGCGCCACCGGGTCGTGATCGAGAAGCCCGGCTTCGCCCGCCGCGAGCTGGCCCTCGGTCCGGAGGACTTCGCCGAGGGCGCGCTCCAGGTCGAGCTCGAGCGCTCGGCGCCCGCCTCCGAGCTGACCCTCGAATTCGTGAGCCACGGTGCCATCGGCCTCCTGGGGTTGCGCATGAGCCTCGCGGGCTCGGAGTGGTACGTGTATCGCACGCCGTCGCCGAACGACGGGACGCTGGCTCTCGGCGAGGTTCCGGCCGGACGCTATCGGCTCGGGGTCGCGCCCGAAGTGGACGACAGGCTCGAGCTGGTGAGGCAGAGCCGCTGGCTCGCGACGGAGAGCGAGCTCCACTGGCCCGAGCCCTCTAGGGCGGGCCAGGAAGGGCCACACCGTGTCGAGAGAGCTCATCGTCCTCGGGACCGCGAGCCAGGTCCCCACGCGCTACCGCAACCACAACGGCTACTTCCTGCGCTGGGACGACCGCGGGCTGCTCTTCGATCCGGGGGAGGGCACGCAGCGGCAGATGCTCCACTTCGGTGTCGCGACCTCTTGCGTGCACCACGTCCTGATCACGCACTTCCACGGCGACCACTGCCTGGGCCTCGCCGGCTTGGTGCAGCGCATCTCCCTGGACGGCGTCCCGCACCGCGTGCAGGTGCACTACCCCGCGTCGGGCGAGGAGTACTTCCAGCGCCTGCGGCATGCGTCGATCTTCCACGACCGCGCCGAGACCGTCCCGCGGCCGATCGCGATCGCGGGCGAGGGCGAGGTCGAGATCGCCCGCGAGCCGGGGTTCGCGCTCGTGGCGAGGCGCCTCGACCACCGCGTCGAGACGTTCGGCTACCGCCTGCAGGAGCCGGCCGGCCGGCGCATGCTCCCCGACCGGCTGGACGCGGCGGGCGTGAGCGGACCCGACATCGGCCGGCTGCAGCGCGAGGGGGAGCTCTGCGTCGGCGAGCGGCTCGTGCGGCTCGAGGACGTGAGCGCGCCGCGGCCGGGCCAGTCGATGGCGTTCGTGATGGACACGCGCCCCTGCGCGGGCGCCGAGGAGCTGGCGCGCGGCGTCGACCTGCTCGTCTGCGAGTCCACGTACCTCTCCTCCGAAGCGGCCGAGGCCCACGCGAACGCGCACATGACCGCCGACCAGGCCGGCCGGCTCGCCGCCGCCGCGGGAGCGCGGCGCCTCGTCCTGACCCACTTCTCGCAGCGCTACACCGAGCTCGAGCCGTTCCTGGAGGAAGCGCGGGCGCACCATCCGGACGTCGTCGCCGCCCGCGACGGGGACGTGGTCGCGGTGCCGCGGCGATAGCCGCGGAAGTGGTCGTGTGCCGCCGGGACGGCGCCGTCCCCGAATGCGCCTGGGAGTTGTGCGAAGGGACGGGAGCCGTTACGTCTTGCTCTCGCGTGCACTTCGATCCCCTCGCCGCCCTCGCTCTCTTCGATTCCCACCCCCAGGCCGGCGGGGGCGGCAGCTTCGGCACGGGCAGCGGTGGAGGCGACGGCGGCGCTGGGGGCGACGGCGACGGGATCGCCTACCTGCTCTACTGGCTCGTGCGGCTCGCCTTCGCGTACCCGGCCGTCGGTGTCCCCGCGCTGATCGTCGCGGCGGTTGTCGCCTTCCACGGCTCGCGCCGCGGATGGTGGCGGCACCAGGAGCGGGCGATCCGGCGCGCGCGGCCGCAGCGCGAGGCGCTCGGCTCGGCCTCGGCGGCGGCGAAGCTGAAGGCGAGCGACCCTGCCTTCGACGAGGCGCGCTTCCTCGCGCGCGTGCGGAGCGCCTTCCACAAGGCCCAGGACGCCTGGTGCGCGCAGAGCCTCGAGCCGCTGCGGCCGTTCGTGTCCGACGGCGTGTTCGAGCGCTTCTCGCTCCAGATCGAGGAGCAAAAGCTCGACGGCTGGCGCCAGGGGATGGAGGGCGTGCGCCTCGGCGCGCTCGCGATCGCGCACGTGCACACGGGCGGTGCCTTCGAGACGGTCACCGTGCGGATCCCGTTCGGGGCGAGGATCTATCGGCTGAGCCTCGTGAGCGCGAAGAAGATCGCGGGCTCGGAGATCCCGCGCGACGCGTTCGTCGAGTGCTGGAGCTTCGTGCGCCGGCGTGGCGCGAAGACCGTCACGGGCGACGGCTTGATCGAGGGCAAGTGCCCGAACTGCGCGGCGCCCTTGACGATGAACCAGTCGGCGAAGTGCGGCCACTGCGAGGCGCTGGCGCGCAGCGGGCAGTTCGACTGGGTGCTCGCCGAGATCACGCAGGCGAGCGAGTGGTCGCCCGAGCCCGAGGCGCGCATCCCCGGCATGCCGGCCTACGCGCAGCGCGACCCGGGCATGAGCGTGCAGCTCCTCGAGGACCGCGCGTCGGTGGCCTTCTGGCGCAAGTGCGCCGCGGACCGCTTCGCGCGCGTCGATCCACTGACGCGCGTCGCCGACGAGGACCTGTGCCGGCGCTGGGCCGAGCGCCTCGCGGCGGCGGAAGGCGAGCGAACCTACGCTGGGGACTGCGCCGTGGGCTCGGTGCGGACCCTCGGCCTCTTCCAGGGCGAGGAGCGCGACCACGCCGTCGCCCTGATCGTGTGGGACGGGCGCCGCGCGCGCGCCCTCGCGGGCGGCGGGCGCCGGCTCGACGACGACCGCCGGCGTCGCGAGACGCTGTTCGTCTTCGCGCGCCGCGCCGGCCAGCGCACGCGAATCGAGGAGACGTTCACGACGGCGCACTGCCGCACCTGCGGCGCGCACGACCCGGGCGGGACCGACCCGGCGTGCGCGTACTGCGGGTCGCCGCGCACGGGCGACGCGTCGACCTGGCTCGCGACCGAGATCGTCGACGTCGGCACGGCGGACGCGCGCACCTGGATCGAGCGAGCGCGCGGCGCCGAGGACGGACGCAGCACGCCGGCGCCCAGCGTCCCGGCTGCGGCTGCCGGCGTCGCTAGCGCGCGCGCGTTCGGGGCCTCGGCCGACGGTCTCCTGACCTGGGCTGTCTCGGTGGTCCGCGCCGACCGCCGCACCGACGACGCCGAGCGCGCGGCGCTCGACGCCCTCGCCGAGCGGCTCGACGTGCCGCCCGAGCGCATCGACGAGCTGCTCGTCGCGCCGCCCGAGGACGGCCTGGTCCAGGGTCCGCGCGACGCCGGCGAGGCCCGCGCGTGGCTCGCCGCGCTCGTCGAGCTGGCCCTCTCGGACGGCCACCTCACGCGCTTCGAGCGCAGCTTCCTCGAGGGCGTCGCAGGCAAGCTCGGCGTGGGCCGCGGCGGGCTCGACGACGCGCTCCGCGCGGCGCGCTCAGCGCTCTACCGCGACTCGCGGGAGGCGAGGCGGTTCGCGCGCGAGGGCGCTGCAGCGGGGGCGTAGCCCCTCGAGCCGCATCGTCGCCTGAAGCGCCTGGACCTGTTCGGATCGGCCGCGACCGAAGACCCGGTCGTGGAGGAGAAACGCGGTGCGCGCCGTGCCGACGACACGAGCGAGAGCGCGAGCTCGACAAGGACTAGAATCTTCGTCCCGATCGCAACCACGGGAGAAGAAGCTCCATGCTCGAGGAAAGTCACTACTACTTCAACAAGGCCGCGGACGTGCTCGAGCTGTCCGCGAAGGTCCGTGAGATCCTCCTGACCCCGTACCGGGTCGTGAAGGTCGAGCTCGTCACCGAGCGCGAGGACGGCAGCCTCTTGCACCATCGAGGTTACCGCGTCCAGCACGACGGCGCGCGCGGCCCGTTCAAGGGCGGGCTGCGCTACCACCCGAGCGTCGACGAGGACGACTGCACGGCGCTCGCCAACCTCATGACGTGGAAGACCGCCGTCGTCGAAGTGCCCTTCGGCGGCGCGAAGGGCGGGATCGACTGCGATCCCGGGAAGCTCAGTGAGCACGAGCTCTACGAGGTCACGCGGACGTTCGTCGAGCGCGTCAAGGACGTGATCGGGCCGACCTCCGACATCCCCGCGCCCGACGTGAACACCAACGCCAAGGTGATGGGCTGGATCATGGACGAGTACTCGAAGTACCACGGGTTCTCGCCGGGCGTCGTCACGGGGAAGCCGCTCGAGCTGTTCGGCTCCCAAGGGCGCGAGGAGGCGACCGGCCGCGGGGTGATGCTGGTCCTCGACGAGGTGCTGAAGGAGCGCGGCGAGCGCTTCCAGGACGCGCGCGTCGCGATCCAGGGCTTCGGGAACGTGGGCAGCCACGCGGCGCGGCTCGTCGCCGGGCAGGGCGCGCGGATCGTCGCCGTGGGCGATCATCTCGGCGGAGTCTCGAACCCGCGCGGCCTCGACGTCCCGGCGCTCGTCGACTGGGCGCGCGAGCGCCGGACCGTCGCGGGCTTCCCCGGGGGCGAGGCCTTCGACGCGCCCGAGGTCCTGACGTGGGACGCCGACGTGCTGATCCCCGCGGCACTGGGGGGGGTGATCACGCGCGAGAACGCCGGCGAGGTCCGCGCGAAGATCGTCGTCGAGGGCGCGAACGGCCCGACGACGCCCGAGGCGGAGGAGATCCTCCTGCGGCGCGGCGTCCACGTGGTGCCCGACATCCTCGCCAACGCGGGCGGCGTCACGGTCAGCTACTTCGAGTGGGTCCAGAACATCCAGCACTTTCGCTGGGATCTCGAGCGCGTGAACGGCGAGCTGGAGAAGGTCATGCGCCGCGCCTACGCGGCGGTGCGGGACATCGCCCGCGAGAAGAAGCTCGACCGGCGCACGGCCGCCTTCGTCCTCGCGATCCAGCGCGTCGGCCGGGCCGCGCTGTCGCGGCGCCACGTACGGGAGCCGATCCGGCTCTGACGCCTTTGCGATCCGGGCGCCTCGTTTCCGGGCCGTGACCGTTCGCCCGCGTCCGATTAGTGAGAGGTGCGACCCAAGACGACTCCCCTCCCCGCCGTTTCCCATGGGCATGAACACACCCACGCTCCTCGCGCTCGCGCTGCTCGCGGCCTCGCTCTCCGGTTCGGGCCCGGAAACCCTTTCCCAGGACGCGCTCTCGCAGGGCGCCGACGCCGGCGTCGTGACCGACCGCGAGGGCGTCGCGGCGCGCAAGCCGGTCCTCGCCGAACGCTGGGGGCCGGCGGATGCGCGCACGCCGATCGAGCCCGGCGACTGGCTCAAGACCGGGACGCGCGGGGCGAACGCCCTCGCCTTCGAGCTCGCGGGCGGCGCCCAGGTGCTGCTCGGCCCGGGCGCGCTGGTGGAGGTCGAGGCGCCCGGTCGCCTGCGGCTCGCGCGCGGCGAGCTGCGCGCGGCGGCGAGCGAGGCGGCTCCGCTCGAGGTGTCGGGCCCGGGCGACACGGCGATCCGCGTCACGCAGAGGAGCGTGCTGCGCGCCGAGGGCGGCCGCCTCGAGCGCCTTGCCGAGGACCCGAGCTGGCTCGCGGGGTACGAGAGCAACACGTCGACGGAGGCGCTCGGCTCGCTGCTCGCGAACGTCGACGGCCGCGACGTACCGCTGACCATCGGCTACCACAAGGTCACGGTCGACATCCGCGACCAGATCGCGCGCACCGTCGTCGAGGAGTCCTTCGTCAACCACACGCACACGGTCCTCGAGGGCGTCTTCTACTTCCCGCTGCCCGCCGACGCCTCGATCTCGGGCTTCGGCATGTGGATCGGTGACGAGCTGGTCGAGGGCGACATCGTCGAGAAGCAGCGCGCGCGCGAGATCTACGAGACGATCCTGCGCGAGCGGCGCGATCCGGGGCTGCTCGAGTGGACGGGCGGCAACATCTTCAAGGCGCGCGTGTTCCCGATCGGGGCCGAGAAGCGCATCCGCATCGCGTACACGCAGGTGCTGCCCAAGGAGGGCGACACGTTCGCCTACCACTACGCGCTGCAGAGCGAGCTCCTGCGCAAGACCCCGCTGCGCCAGCTCCAGATCGTGGTCGACGTCTCCTCGGCCGAGGTGCTCGAGGACGTCGCGAGCCCATCGCACGAGTGCCGCGTGCGCCGCACCGAGCACGCTGCGCGCGTCGAGCTCGACGCCGAGGAGTACGCGCCCGACCGCGACTTCGAGCTGCGGCTGCGCACGAGCGCCGGGGGCTGGAAGGCGACGGCGGTCCCGCACCGGCGCGGCGACGAGGGCTATTTCATGCTGCTGCTCGACACGCCGCTGGGGAGCACTGGAGGCGCGCCAACGCCCTCCGAGCCCCTCGACCTGCTCGTGCTCGCCGACACCTCGGGCTCGATGTGGGGGCCGGCGCGGCCGACCCAGATCGCCTTCGTCGAGGCGCTCCTCGGAGCGCTCTCCGAGCGCGACACGCTGAACCTCGCGACGTGCGACTCGGCGGTGCGCTTCGCCTTCGAGCGGCCGCGCGCGGCGGACGAGGGGGCGCGCGAGGAAGCGCTCGCGTTCCTCGAGGCGCGCGAGCCGCTGGGCTGGTCCGACCTCGACGCGGCCTTCGCGGCGGCGTTCGAGCGTGCCGGAGAGCACACGCACGTGATCTACGTCGGCGACGGCCAGCCGACGGCGGGCGACGCGGACCCGGTCGCGCTCGCGCACCGGCTGCGGCGCGAGTGGAACGGGCGCGGCACCTTCCACGCCGTCGTCCCCGGCAGCCGATCGGAGCGCGCGGTGCTGCGCGCGATCGCCGGCCTGGGCGCTGGCTCGCTGCGCGCGATCGACGGCGGATCCGACCCCGCGGCGAGCGCTTTCGCGCTGCTGCGCGAGATCGCGGCGCCGGCCGTCAAGGACCTCGCCCTCGCCTTCGAGGGGATGAGCGTCGCGGCGGTCTACCCCGAGGTGCTCCCGAACCTCCCGCTCGGCGGCCAGCAGGTCGTCGTCGGGCGCTTCGACCCGCTGCTCCGGGCGCCGGGGGCGCCCGAGGGCCGCGCCGAGACGCGCGGCGCGGTCACCGTCACCGGCACGCTCGACGGCGAGCCCGTGCGCTTCACGGCCGACGTCGACCTGGACGCGGCCGAGCGCGGCAACTCCTTCGTGCCGCGGCTCTGGGCACGCAGCCACCTCGACGAGCTGCTCGACCAGGGCAGCTCCGCCGAGACGCAGGAGCGCGTGATCGCGCTGTCCGAGGACTTCCAGATCATCACGCCGTACACCTCGTTCCTCGTGCTCGAGACCGACGCCGACCGCGAGCGCTTCCAGGTCGAGCGCCGCTTCCGCATGCGCGACGGCGAGGAATTCTTCGCCAAGGGCCGCGAGCAGGGCCGGCACGAGCTCCTGCGCGAGCAGATGCTGGCGGCGAAGACGTGGCGCAAGCGGCTGCGGGCCGAGATCCTCGAGGCCCTCGGGCGCATGAACCGCGAGGCGACCGAGCTGCTGCGCGGCGAGTTCGGGCGCGAGCTCGAGACGAACCTGGCGCTGGGGTGGGCGAGCGGCGGCCCGGCGTGGAGCTACGCACAGGACTTCGATCTCGAAGGCGCCTCCCGGTACGCCCAGTACGCATTGGACGCGCGCGCCGCGACCGCCTCCGACGAGCTCTTCCAGGGCCAGAGCGAGAGCGCAGGAGAGCGGGCGAAAGAGGACGTCTCCCTCGAGGACCTCGAGGAGGAGCCGGCGCTCGAGTCCGACGCGGACTTCGCGTTCGAGCCGCCGGCCGAGCCTCCGGCCCGGCGCATGAACAAGCGGGTGCTGGGGCTCGCGGGCGAAGAGCGGGCCGAGCGGGGCCTGCTCTCCGAGCTCGGCTACGCGGGCCGCGCCGACTACGACTACCGGCGCTACTACCGCGACCCCTTCGACGCGCTCTTCCCGGTCGTCGGTCCCCCGCGGCCCGAGGCCCTCGAGACGAGCTGGCCCGAGGACGTCGTGCGCGTGCTCGCGAGCCTCGACCGTCGCGCGCGACTCGGCGCGCCGGTCGACACGGGCGACCCGAGCGACCCCGACTCGGGCTGGGCGATCACCGTCGCGAGCGAGCACACCGACGCGCGCGGTCGCAAGCAGACCAGCCGCTCGGTCCAAGTCCACTCCGGCGAGCGCTGGGTCGTGCGCGGCGCGCACCTTCCGGGGAGCGCGTACGCCCTGCAATGGCTCGCGGACGGCGTGCGCGGGCATGCGAACGTCGGCTGGCCGCTCGGCCGCGTGCGCGCGGCCGAGGCGGGCGACGCGAGCGCCTGGCCGGCGCCCTTCGCCTGGTACTTCGGCGACGAGCTGCGCACCTACGCGAGCTACGCGGCACGCCTCGAGGCCACCGAGGACGGGCGCGTGCTCGTCCTCCTGCACCACTCCACGGCGCCGAGGAACGTGCTCGTCCTCGAGATCGACCCCGCGCGCGCCGTGCTCGTCGAGCAGCGCTGGACGGTCGACGGCGAGGTCGCCTCGCGCGTCGTCTTCGGCGCCTTCCACGAGGTCGGCGGCGTCCTCTGGCCCGCCGAGGTGCACAGCTCGCAGCCCGGCCAGGAGGCCTCCGTGCATACGCGCATCGGCGTCGAGACCCTCGCCGCGGCGGCTTTCGCGAGCCGCTTCGACGAGGTCGCCGCCCCGCGCGCCGCGGCGATCCTGCTCGGCGAACAAGAGACCGACCTCGCGGCGGCCAAGCAGGCGGTCGCGGACGGCGCGGCGGAGCTCGAGGACCGCTGGGCGCTCTTGCGCCACTTCGCGAGCACGCAGCGCTGGGAGCTGGCCGCTCCGCACCTCGCCGCGATCGAGGCGCTCGAGGCCGGAAAGCCGGGCCTCGCCGCGCTGCGCGCGACGTACCTGCAGCAGAGCCGGCGCAACGAGGAGCTGCGCGCGCTCCTGATGCAGCTCGCGCGCGGTCTCGCCGCCGAGCCGCGCGAGGCCGAGCACGACCTCGCGACGCAGGTCATGAACTTCACCTCGAGCCTCGAGCAGGGCGGCGAGCTGCTCGCGGTGCTCGCGGAGCTCGAGCCGGTGTTCGCGCGCCAGACCGGCATCCTGGACGCGCGCCTCGCCTGGGATCAACGCATGACCCAGACGCTGCGCAACATGGGGCGCGCCGAGGAGGCCTTCGCGCAGCTCGAGCGGATGGTCGCGCGCTACCCCGATCAAGTCGGCGTCCGGACGAGCTACGCGCACGAGGTCGCCCAGCGCGGCGCCGTGGATCGCGCGCTGGCCTTCCTCGACGAGACGGAGAGTGAGAGTGGACCTTGGCAGGCGTACGAGGTCGCGCAGCTGCGCCAGACGAGCACGCAGATCCTGTGGAGCTCCTACCGGCTCGCGGACCTCGTGCTGCTCGTCGAGGCCTGGGAGCGCGAGAGCCCGCAGCACCTGAACGCCACGATGCTCGGCCAGCTCCTCTCCGCCCTCGTGTTCCTCGACCGCGAGGACGAGGCCTGGGAGCGGGTCGCGACGTGGCTCACGGAGTACCGGCGGCCCGACCTCGAGCCGCTGGAGGAGGCGCACCTGGGCGCCGCGGTCCAGCTCGCGCTGGGGAACGGCCAATACCTGTACTACCGGCGCTACGAGGACGACCGAGCCGAGCTCCTGGTCGACACCGCGCGCTACTTCGCGGGCGTGGACGGGAGGCAGAACCTGACGACGCAGATCGTCCAGCACTACGCCTTCCGCCAAACCGACGCAGCGCGCGCATTCCTGGACGAGCTGTACGCCGAGCTCGAGGCGGGGGTCCGGAGCCTCCCCGCGCAGCGCATCGCGCTGCTCTTCGGCTGGCTGCGCGGCGCGGGCCAGGCGACGGACGCGGGAGACGAGGCGTGGCAAGCGATCCTCGACGTCGTCTTCGAGCGCTGGACCGCGGTGGAGGACGCCGCCGATCGCGCGGCGCTGGGCGCCCTGATCCAGAGCCACGGCCGCCGCGAGCTGGTCGTGCGCTACCACCGCCGCGTGCTCGAGACCGCCGAGGGCCCGGCCGCGACGGCCGCTGCCGCCCACGCGCTCTTCTACTACTCGCTCGGCGGCGAGTGGAGCGCCGAGGTCCAGGCGGAGCTCGCCGGCCTGCTGCCGCGCGTCGCCGCCCCCGCCGACCCGCCGACGGACGAGGCGCGCGAGCTCGAGCTGCGCACGCGCGTGCTCGCGCTGTACGACCTCGCGACCTGGCTTCCGCGCGCCCGCGCGGACGCCGAGGTCGCGGCGCTGCCGGACGTGAACTCGATGCCGCGGCGCCTGCTCGCCGCGCGGCGCGACGAGGCGCTGCGCGCGGCGCGCACCGCGACGGCCGAGCTCTTCGCCGGCCTTGCGACCACGCTCGAGCCCGACGAGCTGCGGCTCTGGGCGTCGATCGAGCGCGCGTACTTGCTCGTGAAGAGCCGCATGGAAATCGCCGAGGCGTGGCGGCGGTCGATCGACCTGCTCGGGGCGCTCGCGGAGGCGCACGCCGGCGCCGAGCTGGAGCGCGACGTGCCGCTGCGCGACCGCATCCTCGCGGCGCGCTCGGCCGCGACCGCGGCCCACCTGCTCGCACACGCGAGCGAGGCTGCGCGCCCCGAGCTCGAGGCTGCGCTCCTGGCGCTCCTCGACGCCGGCATCGAGGGCGAGACGCCGCTCTTCGACTGGCGCGAGATGAAGTACGCCGTCCTCGTCGCGCTCGACCGCGGCGACGACGTCGAGGCCGCGCTCGCAAGGTGGTACGGCGCGGACGACAGCGAGCCTGGCGATGAGTACGCGAAGGTCCGCTGGGGCCGCGGCTACGCCCACGTCCTGGCGGAGCGCGGCGAGCTCGAGCGCGCGGCCCTGGTCCTCACCGGTATCGAGACCGCGCTCGGGCCCGGGGAGCTCACGCACGAGGACCTGCGCTCGCTCGCCGACTGGTACACAGCGCTCGACCGCGCCGACGACGCGCGCGAGGCGCGCGTGCGTTCCTTCGAAGCACTCGGCGAGCGCGCGCTCGGCCAGGCGCTCTCGGCCGAGGCGCAGCACTACCAGCGCCACGGCGACGGGGTGCCCTCGGAGCTCGACCCCGAGGTGCCGACGCGCTTCGTCGCGCTCCTGCGCAAGGCCTCCTCCCCGGCGCGCTGGTGCGGCCTCGTGCAGAGCTACTATGCGCCGACCCAGGACTTCCGGCTGCTCGAGTGCTTGCCGGAGGCCGTCCTCGGGCAGAGTGCGCGGAACATCTACCCGTTTCTCACGAACCTCGCCGGCATCGCCGACCTGATCCACGAGGAGGCGACGGTGGACCGCCTGCGCGCGCACCTCGACGCGCTGCGCGAAACGCGCGCCCGGACCGACGTCGACCGCCGCGCGCTGGCGCTCCTGGAGTTCACCGTCGTGCGGCGCGCGACGCCGCAGGCGGGCGGCACCGAGGAACACGCGCGCATCGCGCTGGCTGCGCTGCGCGCTGCGTCGCTCGGCGCGTGGGAGCCTGGCGAGGCGCGCCTGATGGCCGAGCTCCTCGCGGACCAGGGCGCCCTGGAGCCGGCGGAGCTGGCGAGCGAGCAGCTGCGCCAGCTGAAGGAGCTGCGCTCCCACGCGGACCACGCGCAGGATCGCTTCGCGGTCGACGGGCACCTCGCGCGGACCCGATGGGCCTACGGCGAAGCGGACGAGGCCATCCGTACGCTCGAGGCGGCGCTGGAGAGGCTCCGTTCGGAGAGCGCGGGGCGCCTGCCGCGTGACGCGAACGACTCGCTCACGACGCTCGCGATCTGGCTGCAGAGCACGCGGGCCTACCGCAAGGCCGAACGGGTCTGGCTGCGCGAGCTCGAGGGCGAGCCGTCGCCGGACCAGGCGTCATGGCTCGAGCTGCGCCTCGTCGAGCTCTACGTGAGCGCGGTCCTCGCGCGCGCCGAGGTGTCGCTGGGGAGCGGGCCAGCGCTCTACGCGGCCGTCCAGGAGCACGTCCTCGCGGCGCTCGCGAGACGCACGAACGAGCAGCACGCCGTTCAGCTGGTCCAGAGCCTGTGCAGCCTCTGGAAGCGCGCGCACGAGGGCCTGCGCTACGAGCGCGCCGGGGCCGACGCCGTGCTCTTCGCGTTCGGCGGGCTGCCGGCGGTCCTGGACGGCTACCAGTACCGCGAAGGGCAGAACGTGGTCGCTCAGGTGGCGGAGTGCCTCGCGGCCGTGCGCGACGCGCGCACGGCACTCGAGTTCCTCGTCGTCCGCGCCGAGAACGAGCCGCGCTGGCTGCGCCTGGCGAACCAGGAGTTCTGGGGCCAGCACTCCTGGCGCCTGGGGAACCTGCTGCACCGCGCGGGCAGGCTGGACCGCGGCCTCGAGGAGCGCGTCCTCGCGGTCGTCGCGCGCGAGCTGCGCGAGGACCTGCGCACGCGCGAGTCGCGGAGCCGCAATCTGTACGACGTCCGCTACAGCCACTTCTGGAGCGAGCAGCGCGAGGCCTTCCGCGCGGTCGCGCTCGCCTTCCTGGAGGGGCGCGCGGACTCGGGCGCGGCGGTCGCCTACGCGACCGAGTACCTGTTCCGCGGCCTGCACGCGTGGGAGCCCGCGATCGAGGCCCTCGCGTCGGCGTGCCGCCGCGGCCTGCTCGACGTCGCGGGCCGCGCCCAGCTCGCGACGTTCCTCCTGGAGCGCGAGCGCTGGGCCGAGTCGGTCCCCGTCCTGGCCCGGCTCGTCCAGGATCGGCCGGCCGAGGTGCAGTACCGCGCGATGCTCATGCGCGCGCACGCCGGAGACGGCGACCGCGAAGCGCTCGCCCGCGCGCTCGCGGCGGCCGTCGCCTGGTACCGCGAGCACGACGCCTGGAGCGAGGGTCCGATCGCCGCGCTCGCGAGCGCTTGCCTCGCGACGAAGCTCCTCGCCGACTGCGTCGAGCTGTACGACGAGGCGACCGCCCTGCACACGAAGAGCGCGCCGCGCCGCGGCGTGGGGGACGGGACGCTGGCGCAGTACTACCGCGACCTGGCCGGCGCGCACTCGGGGCTGGGCGACACGGACCGGGCGATCGACGCCGCGGCCGGCGCCATCGTGTGCTGGGGCCGCAGCACGCACGAGCGCCGCCAGGAGCTGGCGCGGCTGGAAGACGTGCTCGCGGCGGCGAGCGACCTCGACGGCTACGTGGCGCGCCTGGACGCGGAGTGCGCGCGGACCGGCCTCGAGAACCCGATCGTGCGCAAGGCGCTCGGCGCGGTCTACCTGAAGCGAGAGGCGTTCGAGAAGGCCGTGGTGCAGCTGCGCCGCGCGCTCGCCGCGCAGCCCGGCGACATGGAGACGCACGAGCGGCTCGTCGCGGCGTGCGACGGGATGCGCGATCGGCGCCTCGCCGCCGAGGCGCAGCTCGACTGGGCGCGCGCTGCGGAGAGCGAGATCGCGCTCTTCCGCCGGCTCGGCGAGCGCTACGCGGCGCTCGAGCTCGAGGACGCGGCGGAGCGCGCGTACACGCAGCTCGTCGAGGCGCTGCCGAACGAGTCCGAGTCGCACGCGCTCCTCGCCGACGTGCGCCAGGAGCAGGGCTGCTGGGCGGACGCCGTCCCCGAGTGGCGCCACGTCATCCGCGTGCGCACCACCGAGCCGGCGGGCTACCTTGGCCTGGCGCGCAGCCTGATCCGGCTCGAGCGCTGGGACGAGGCGCGCGAGGTCGTGGGCGAGATCCTGGCGCGGGAGTGGGACGCGCGCTTCGGGGACGTGCGAGCGCAGGGGCGGGAGCTGCTGCGCGAGATCCCGGGGACGCGCTAGAGAGAAACTCCCCCTCTGGGGCAGTCAGGAGGCCGCCCTGACCTCGACCTTGAGGCCGAGATCCTCGAGGCGACGGATGAGGCGCTGGGCGATCTTGTTCTTGTCGCGGCGGTCGAAGTGGT
>Ga0302046_10000779_pt1 | contig 30621 bp, 28 predicted proteins | sample RVTome_11_FD_200261 | JGI IMG/M metagenome (GOLD analysis project Ga0302046, IMG submission 200261) | Soil microbial communities from uranium-contaminated site in the Upper Colorado River Basin, Wyoming, United States - RVT147D111 (version 2) ...
TGCCCTTTGGTTTTGCGCGCACCCGCGCGCCCGAGCCTTATGCGAGGCCAGCCAAGGGCGCGGACGCGCCCGCCCGGCGCCTGAGGGAACTACAACGGGTCACCTCGGTGACCCGTTGGTATAAAGCGTAAGGCCAGCCAAGGGCGCGGACGCGCCCGCCCGGCGCCTGAGGGAGCTACATAAAATGATGCGCGCGACCGCGCGCCCGAGCCTTATGCGAGGGAAGCCAAGGGCGCGGACGCGCCCGCCCGGCGCCTGAGGGAACTACAACGGGTCACCTCGGTGACCCGTTGGTATAGAGCGTAAAGGAAGCCAAGCGGGCGGACGCCCGCGCCCGGCGCCTGAGGGAGCTACATAAAATGATGCGCGCGCCCGCGCGCCCGAGCCTTATGCGAGGCCAGCCAAGGGCGCGGACGCGCCCGCCCGGCGCCTGAGGGAACTACAACGGGTCACCTCGGTGACCCGTTGGTATAAAGCGTAAGGCCAGCCAAGGGCGCGGACGCGCCCGCCCGGCGCCTGAGGGAGCTACATAAAATGATGCGGACGCCCGCGCCCGGCGCCTGAGGGAACTACAACGGGTCACACTTGTGATCCGTTGGTATCTAAGCCGTCTCCAGCGCCGCGTGGGCGTCGGCGGGGCGGGCCATCGCCTTCTTCGGCAGGACCCCGCTGGCGCGCAGGGCCAGCAGCTCGTCGCGGCAGGCCTCCAGCGCCTTCAGCTCGCGGGCGTCATCGCGGTCGTAGATCTCGATGCAGCCGAGCTTGATCTCGACCAGGTCGATCAGCGTCTCCACGGTCGGCCGCGAGAGCGTCACCGTATCGGGGGTCAGCTCCGCCACCTTGCTCCGCACCCGGCGCGACATCTTGTTGGGGTTTTTCTCTGGCATCTGCTTGGCATCCGGATTGGGTCTGGTTCGGCATCCGGCGACTTTGGCGGCGTTACCGTTAACATTGGGTAAAGGACTTCGGACGTAGGATATGGGCGCGGAACCCTCGGCAGGCGCCGGTTCGCGCCGGATGGCCGCAACGGGGCCGCAACCGGGAGGGACCGAACTAGCACACATTCTCCCAATCCTTAAACCTATCGCAACGAAGCGCGGCTAGGGTTTCCGCCGGACTCCGGGATGATCCGGACGCCGCGCCCGTAACACCGGGAGATCGCGCCGTGCCCAATGAATCCGTTCTGAACGCCCAGGAGCTGGCCGTTGAAGCTGGCGTCATCGACTACAACCGGCGTCTCGCCGACAAGATCCTCGACGCTTTCATACATGCGTATTCGATCGGCGAGACCGAATTCGCCGAGCGTTTGCGCGCGATCCTGATCGAGGTCGAGGAGCAGGGCCGCCGCCGCTATCCCGGCCGCCGCGCGAACGAGGCCGCCGAGCAGGCCGAGTGCTGGGTTCGTTTCGTCGAGGCGCGCGACGTCTACCGCCGCGTCACACAATCGAGCAAGGCCGATCCGGACCAGGTTTCGGCGGCGTTGGAGCAAATGAAGGAGGCCTACAAACACTGGAGCATGCAATAGGGTTGGGTGGCGTTGACAGCCGCAATGCCCATGGCTACTTAGGTTCGAGCGTTGACCGGAAGCTGGAAATACGCTCGATCGGAGAGGTGGCCGAGTGGCTTAAGGCGGCGCCCTGCTAAGGCGTTGGTCCCTCACGGGGCTCGCGGGTTCGAATCCCGCCCTCTCCGCCACCCTGCGCCTCCGGCTTCGGGTGCGACAGGCCACCGAGTGGGCTGGCGACCGAAGCCGATCTGGCGCAGGCGTGTCCGCCGAAGCCTCGGCGCAGGCGGACGGGAGACGGGTTTGCGCAGGATTGCCCGCAGCGCCGAACTTGCTCAATATCGCGGCGAAATCGACATCGGGATGCTTGCAAGCGTTCAAGCGGTTGGGTAGGCTCACCCAACGATAATTTGGGGGCCGGTTTCCACGAACCTTGAGTGCCAGCAAGCTGAAAACAAGAAAAGCCGGGTACAAGAAAAGCCGATTCAAGAACGCGTGGCGCGGCAACGACCGCGGACAAGCAGGGCAACCTGCGACGACCACGCAGCGGAACGGTTTCGTGGCGGGTAGCCTAACCCCAGCATGTGTTTCGGTTTTGAGGCCGACCTGAAACAAGCGTCGAGGAGCGTCCCGCTATCGCGACGTATCTGGAACAGGAAAAGGCACACTTGGGGATGACATCCAAATCAGACCGCCACGCGGCCAATCTCGCCTCCTCGTCCAAAGCCCTCTTCACCGCGGCCTCGAAGAAGTGGTTCGTCGAGCGGCAGATCTTCTATCGCCGCAACGGCCAGGTCAGCTTCTTCTCCTTCACCCGGCCGATGCAGATCGGCTTGGCGCTGCTGGGCGTGCTGGTGATCGGCTGGGTCGGCTATACCAGCTTGTACTTCGCCACCATCCAGGAGGCGATCCGCGCCAAGAACCGCGAGGTCGCCGAAACCAAGAAGGCCTACAACTCGGCGATGCGCCAGGTCGCCACGCATAACGGCCGCCTGCTGCGCATCACCCGCAGCCTGGAGCGCAGCCAGGCCCAGGTCATGACGCTCTTCAACCCCGATGCCCGCGCCGGCGACAAGGGCAAGGCGCCCGAGCGCTTCGCCGACCTGCGCGCGGCGCTGGCCAGGGCGACGCGCCGGCGCTACCGGGGCACCGTGCGGCCGGGCGGCCACATCCGCGACTGGCGCGAGCTCACCGCGCGCAACGCGACGCTGGAGCACGGCCTCGCCTCGATCGGCAACGAGGTGGAGTCGATCCTGAACGATCACGGCACGGTCACCGCCGAGCGCAACCGCCTGCGCGGCAATCTCGCCCAGCTGCGGCGGCAGCTCGCCAGCCTGCGCAGCCGCCAGGACAACCTGGTCACGCGGCTTTCCGACGGCACCGGCAGCGCCATCGGCGAGGCGTCGCGGGTTCTAGCGATGACCGGGCTCAAGCTCGACGTGCTGGTCGCGCGCGCCGCCCAGCTCGACGGCAAGACGATCGGCGAGGGCGGTCCCTTCCAGCGCGCAGCCCGGGCCGAGGATCCCCTGGCGCTCAAGGTCGCCATCCTCGATTCGCGCATCGAGCGCTGGCGCTACATCCGCGCCGTGTTCCGCCGCCTGCCGCTGACCGCGCCGCTGGAGCACTACCGGAATTCGGGCAATTTCGGCATGCGGCGCGATCCATTGACCCAGCGCTGGGCCAACCATAACGGCATGGACTTCGCCTACCACGTCAACACGCCGGTACTGGCGACGGCGCCGGGCACCATTGTCTTCGCCGGCTGGCGCGGCGGCTACGGCTGGCTGGTCGAGATCGATCACGGGCTGGGTCTGCGAAGCCGCTACGCGCATCTGCGCAAGATCCTCGTCAAGCGCGGGGAGAAAGTCGCGCACCAGCACAAGATCGGGCTCCTCGGCACCAGTGGTCGCTCCACCGGTCCGCACGTCCACTACGAGATCCTGATCGACGGCAAGCCGGTCGATCCGAAAAATCTCATCAAGGCAGGCAAGTATGTTTTCAAAGGGTAGCAAGCCCGAGGGGGATCCGGTGCCCGAGCCGCCGCGTATGAAGACCTCCGCCATGCCATCGATCGTCAGCGCCGGCCTTCAGGTCACGGGCAACATGACGAGCGACGGCGACATCCAGATCGAGGGGACGATCACGGGGGACGTCAAGAGCCGCACCATCACGGTGGGCACCGACGGCCTCGTGCAGGGCCAGCTGATCGCCGAGAACGTGCAGATCAGCGGCTCCGTCGAGGGCACGATCCGCGCCAAGACGGTGGTCCTGGTGGCCGGCTCCAGGGTGCTGGGCGACATCGTCCACGACGTCCTGACGGTCGAGCCCGGCGCCCATGTCGAGGGCGCGCTCAAGCGCTACAGCAAGCCCGAGGCGGTCGAGCCTGAAGACGCCACCTCCAAGAAGGAGGGCGAGTCCAAGCCCGACCTCAAGCCGGTCAGCGGCGGCGCCATCACCGAGCGCCTCCCCATCGTCGTCAAATCCGGAACCTGATCCCCATTCCGAGCTCGCACTCGTCCGTTATTTCGACCGAGCGCAGCGAGCGGAGAAATCCGGCCGCAACGCGCATGGCAACAGCCTGGATTTCTCCGCTCGCTAGAGCATTTTCCGCTCACGCGGAATCGGCGCCGGCCCGCTCCCCCACCCGGCCACCCACAGGATACTGCCATTGGGTGGCCGGGTGGGGGAGCGGGCCGGTGATGCCAAACGATCGGAAAATGCGCTAGCACTCGGTCGAAATGACGACTCAGTCTGCTTCGAACGCCCTCACGCCGCGCTCTCCAGGATCTCCGCGAACAGCGCCGGGTCGGCATTGCCGCCCGAGGCGACGATGACCACCGTCTTGTCCGCCGCGTCGTACCGGCCCGACAGCAGCGCCGCCAGCGCCACCGCGCCGCCCGGCTCGATCACCAGCTTCAGCTCCCGGAAGGCGAAGGCGATCGCCGCGCGCACCACGGCGTCGTCGACCGCGAGGCCGCGCGCCAGCAGGCGGGCGTTGACCGGGAAGGTGAGCTCGCCCGGGATCGGGCTCATCAGCGCATCGCAGATCGACGAGCCGCCGCCTTCGTTCGCGACCCGCTCGCCCGCCGCCAGCGAGCGCGCCGTGTCGTCGAAGCCCGCCGGCTCGACCGCGATCATCTCGAGGCCCGGGAAGCGGGCCGCCAGCGCCGTCGCGGTGCCGGCGATCAGCCCGCCGCCGCTGCACGGCGCCAGCACCGCGTCGGGCGTGATGCCGCGGGCCGCGAGCTCCTCGGCGATCTCGTGGCCCACCGTGCCCTGGCCGCACATCACCGCGGGATCGTCGTAGGGGCGCACCAGCGTGGCCCCGGTCTCGGCCGCGATCTTCCGGCCGATCGCCTCGCGCGCGTCGCTGGCGCGGTCGTACTCGATCACCTTCGCGCCGAGGTCGCGGGTGCGCTTGAGCTTGATCGGCGGCGCGTCGCGCGGCATCACGATGGTCGCCGGCATGCCGAGCAGCTTCGCCGCCGCGGCCACCCCCTGGGCATGGTTGCCCGAGGAGAAGGCGACCACGCCCTTGGCCCGGTCGGCCTCGGGGATGCGGCTGATCCGGTTGTAGGCGCCGCGGAACTTGAACGAGCCGGTGCGCTGGAAGGTCTCGGCCTTCACCAGCACGCGCCCGCCGGTGCGCTCGGCCAGCGCCGGCGGCTCGAAGAGCGGCGTGCGCACCGCCAGGCCCTCCAGCCGCCGCGCGGCGTCGAGGATGCCCTCGTAGGTCGGCGGCGTTGCGTCCAGCGCTTCGGCGGCTCGCGGGTCGGCGGCGCTCGCCATGGCGGGCTCCCTCTACAAGGGCTTCAGGAAGGCGTCGATCGCCTGCTTGGCGGCTGGCTCCGCCATCGACGGCACGTGGCCGACGCCGGGCACGGTGACGCGGGTCAGCAGCGGCATGTCCTCGCCCATGCGCTCGAAGGTCTCCGGGCTCAGCACGTCGGAGGTCTCGCCGCGCAGCGCCAGCACCGGCACCCCGCGCAGCGCGTGAAAGAGCGTCCACAGATCGGGCAGCGTTTTCATCGCCCGCAGGTTCTTCACGATCGCCGTGTCCCAATCATAGACGAGCTTGCCGTCCGCGCGCGCGCGAAAAGTGCGCCCGGCGAGATCGCGCCAGCCCGCCTCGGTCTCGATCGGCAGGCCGGGGAAGAGCTCGGCCACGCGTTTCGTCGCCGCCGCCCAGTCCTCGGCCGGCGTCTCGTCGCCGACGTAGTCGAGGATGCGGGCGATCCCCGCCGGGTCGACCTCGGGCCCGGCGTCGTTGAGGATGGCGCCGGCAAGCGCGCCGGGGGCGGCGACGGCGAGCCCCAACGCCAGCATCGCCCCGAGCGAGGTGCCGACCACCACCACGCGGTGGCAGTTGGTCGCCGCCAGCACCTGGCGGATGTCGCCGATATAGGTCTCGGGCCTGTAGTTGCGCCAGTCGGGGTCGTATGCCGAGCGCCCGCGCCCCCGGTAGTCGAGGGTCAGCACCCGCCGCTCGGCCGACCGCGCGCTCGCGAAGGCGTGGTAGTCCTCCGAATTGCGCGTGAGCCCGGTGAGGCAAAGGAGCGGCGTACGCCCGGCGTTGGCGTCGCCGTAGTCGCGGACGTGGAGCGCGAGCCCGTCCTGCGCCGAAATGCCGCGCTCCCGGTAGCCTCGCGCCCGCGTATTCGCCGTCGTTCCTTGCGCGCCGGCCATCGCCGCCGGGGGCGCGCTAGAGCCCGAGCGCGGGCAGGAGGTCGTTCAGTGTCGTGCCCTCGACGTCGGGATCGTGGGTCAGCCGCTCGCGGCGCTGGCCGTAGCGGTTTATCCAGACCACCTTCATGCCGAAGGTGCCGGCCGCCACCGCATCCCAGGCGTTCGACGACTGGAAGGCGATGTTCGCCGGCGCGACCCCCAGATGCTTGGTCGGCAGGTCGTAGACCGAGGGATGCGGCTTGAAGACGCCGACTTCCTCGACCGAGATCAATGCATCGAAGAGCGCGCGCGTGCCGGTGGCGTCGACCGCGCCGTCGAGCATCCTGGGCGAGCCGTTGGAGAGGATCGCGGTCTTCAGACCCGCCGCCTTCAGCATCTTCAGCACCGAGGGCACTTCCGCAAAGGCCTCGATGCTCATGTAGCAGTCCATCAGCCGCGCGCGCAGGGCTGCGTCGTCGAGCCCCAGCGTGTCCATCGAAAAGTCGAGCGCATCGCCGGTCACCCGCCAGAACGCCTCGTGCCGGCCCATGAGCCCGCGCAGCCAGGTGTATTGCAGCTGCTTCATGCGCCACAGCGCCGAGAGCTCGTCGGCCTTGTCGCCGAGCACGTCGCGGCAGCGCTCGGCGGCCGAGTTGAAGTCGAACAGCGTGCCGTAGGCGTCGAAGACGCAGGCCTCGATATCGTCCAGTTTCGTGGGTGCCATCGGATCGCGCGCGTTGGGGGCGGGGCGCGGAGCCTAGCACCCGTCCGGCGGGCGATCAAAACCAATGGGATCGACAAACGAAAGCGTGAACCCTCAGCAGTTGGTCCCCGACGCCTTGGCCGCCGCCTGCCTGACGCAGCCTTTCTCGCCGCCCGCCGCGATCGCCTTGCTGAGGTCGACCGGCTCCACCGTGCCGGTCCAGCGCTGGGCGACGTTGGCCGCCGACAGCGCGCGGTCGCCGAAGCGCGCGCGGTAGATCTGCATCGCCTCCAGCACCCGCTGCACGTAGTTCCGCGTCTCGTCGACCGGGATCGCCTCGATCCAGTCGATCCAGCGGTCGGCCCCGCCGCCGCGCGGATCGCCGTTCACCGAGAGCCAGTAGTTCACCGCCCCGATGCCGGCGTTGTAGGCGCCGGCGACCAGCACGTAGTTGCCGCCCAGCTCCTCCATCAGCTCGACCACGTGCGAGGTGCCGATCTTCATGTTGTAGTGCGGATCGCGGGTGAGGGCCGCGCGGTTGTAGCGCACCTTGATGTTGCGGGCCGTCCGATGGGCCGTGCGGGGCATCAGCTGCATCAGCCCGCGCGCGCCGGCCCAGCTCACCGCCTCGTGGTTGAACTCGCTCTCCTGGCGGATCAGCGAGAGGATCAGCGCCGGCTCGGCGCCGATCTCCGCCGGCACCATGATGATCGGATAGCCGCTCTCGACCAGCAGCTGGTTGTGGCGGCCGGCGTACTTGGCCGTGCGCACCGCCGCCTCGAGGCGCTCGATCTCGACGCCGAGCCGCGAGGCCAGCGCGCGCCCGGCATCGGTCTTGGCGCTGCGGAAGGCGGCGAAGACGAACCAGCGCGCGGTGCTGCGCCGGTTCAGCGACGCCAGCCGCCGCGCCACGCGCACCAGCTCCTTGGCCTCGAAGGCCGTCCGGTCGGCCGCGGTGATCGGCGTCCGCGGCGGCAGCACGAGCTGCTTGCGGCCGAGCCGGGCCAAGGCGAACTGGCCGTAGTAGGTCTGCACGTAGCGCGCCGCGGTCGCATACCACGTCTGCGCCGACTTGGTGTCGCCGCGCGCCTCGGCGGTGCGGCCCAGCCAGTAGGCGCCGCGCGCCCAGCTCACCGGATAGCTCGCGAGCTTGTAGAGCCGCTCGAAATGCGGCTTGGCCAGGTCGGGCTTGCGCAGGTGGCGGAGCGCGATCCAGCCCGCCAGCCACTCGCCCTCGTAGACGTTGTCGCGCTCACGCGCGCCGTGGTCGCGCGCGGCGGCATAGGCGATCTCGGCTTTGCCGAAGCGCAGCGCCACGCGCGCCACCCAGGCGCGCTGCTGCGACCACTGCTTCTCCGGCTCGCCCGCCGCATCGGTCGCGTTCAGCAGCGCCGCCGCTTCCTCCGGCCGGTCCTTGCGCCGGTGCCAGCGGATCAGGTCGTGCGCCAGCGCCGGGTGCTTGCGCTCGGCCTCGGGGACGCGCGCCAGCGCCGCCTCGACCCTGGCCTCGCCCGGCCAGCGCCGGCCGGCCAGCAGCAGCCGCGCCGCGAACAGCGCCTTGGCGCCGTCGCTGAACGTCGCCCGGTGCGCCCGGATGTAGGCATGGGCGGTGCGCCGCTTGCCGCTGTAGATGAGGTAGTGGACGCGGGCGGCGTGGTGCGCGGTCGTGAGGTCGCCGCCGAACTTCGCAAGGAACTCGCGCCTTTGGCCGCCCTGGAAGCTGCCGCGCGCCCAGGTGCGCTTGATCAGCGCCGCCGCCTCGGCCTCCTTGCCGGTCCGGCGCAGCGCCTCGGCGAGCCGCATCGCGCCGTTCACCGTGCGCGGCCGCTTGCCCTCGAAGAAGGCCAGCACGTCGGCGTCGGCCGCGTTGCTCCAGGCCATCGCGAACTCGGCGCGGTGGCGCATCCGCAACCGCAGCGGCCAATGCGGGTTGGCCCGCATGAAGCCGTGGATCTCGTCGAAGGTGGCCGCGCCCGTGCGGCTCTGCAGCCGATACCAGGTCAGCGTCTTGCGGAGCAGCGGGTCGCGGACCCGGCGCATGGCCGCCCGCGCCTCCCCCCAGCGGCCCTTCTCCATGGCTTGGAAGGCGCGCGCGGCGGGGCTCGCATCGGCGCCCGACGGCGGCGCGCCGCGGACCGCGAGCTCCACGATCGAGCCGATCGCCGGCTGCAGCCGGGCGAGCCGCACGCGCTGGCGCTCGGCCTCCTCGAGCCGTTCGCGCTGGGCTTGCGCGGCCGCGGCGGCCCGCGCCTTGGCCCGCGCGCTGGCGGCGGCGCGCGCCCGCGCCTTGGCGCTGACGGAGGGCTTCCGCGGGGCGCTCGATTTCCGCCGCGCGACGCCGCGCGTGGCGGCTTTCGGCCGCGCGCCGGCGCGCTTCGGTTTGACTGCCGGTTTCTGCGGGGCGGCCGCGGGTTTTGCGGCGGGGCTGGCCTTGACCTGCGGCTTCGTGTTCTCCGCCAAGCCCGCCGAAACGCCCAGGATCAGCACGCCGAACCCCACCAAGAGACCTCGAAGCACCGTATGTCCTCCCCCAAACCGGCGCCTGGGCATCCGCCGGGTCTTCGCCACAATTTCGCTAAAATTATGCCAAATTTCGACCCCCGTGTCAGCCGCCATCACCGTCGATGGTTAACCAGGTGCGCCCTTGCCGCCAAATCGGGCCGGCGGTATGCTCCCGGCCAAGCGAATCCGTACCAACCCCGGATCAACTTTTGACGGAAAAGGGGACGAGGCCATGCTGAAGGGCTCGATCACCGCCCTGATCACGCCGCTCCGCGACGGCAAGATCGACGAGGCCGCCTTCCGCCGCCTGATCGAATGGCAGATCGAGAGCGGCACCGACGGGCTGGTGCCCGTGGGCACCACCGGAGAATCGCCGACCCTGTCGCATACCGAGCACCGCCGGGTGGTCGAGGTCTGCGTCGAGGCGGCCGCCGGCCGCGTGCCGGTGATCGCCGGGACCGGCTCGAACTGCACGGACGAGGCGATCGGCTTCGCCCGGCACGCCAAGAAGGCCGGCGCCGACTACCAGCTCTCGGTCGCGCCCTACTACAACAAGCCGACCCAGGAAGGGCTCTACCAGCACTTCAAGGCGATCCACGACGCCACCGACCTGCCGATGCTGATCTACAACATCCCCGGCCGCTCGATCGTCAACATCAGCGTCGAGACCATGGACCGCCTCGCGGCGCTGCCCCACATCGTCGGCGTCAAGGACGCGACCGCCGATCTCGCCCGCCCGCTCCAGCAGCGCGTGGCCACCGGCCCCGGCTTCATCCAGCTCTCCGGCGAGGACGCCACCGCCATTCCGTTCCTGTCGCAGGGCGGGGTCGGCTGCATCTCGGTCACCGCCAACGTGGCGCCGGCGCTCTGCGCGGAGATGCACGACGCCTGGGCCGCGCGCGACCTCGACCGCGCCTTCGAGATCAACGATCTCCTGCTGCCGCTCCACGAGGCGCTGTTCTGCGAGACCAGCCCGGGCCCGGTCAAATACGCCGCGAGCCTGCTCGGCCTCTGCGGCGCCGAGGCGCGCCTGCCGATCTGCGAGATCGCCGACAGCACCAAGCGCCGCGTCGAGGACGCCATGGCCGCCATGGGCCTGCTCGACAAGGCCAAGGTCGCCAAGGCGGGGTAGGGGCGTTCGCCCGCGGCTCCTCACGTGGCTTCCCGCCGTTAGGCGTCCGTTAGGGCGCGCGGCGCTATTCATGTCGCCATGACCGAGCCGCCCACCATCGAGCTGATCGGCGCCCCGACCGATATCGGCGCGGCCGATCGCGGCAGCTCGATGGGGCCCGAGGCGCTGCGCGTCGCCGGTCTCGACCTGATGCTGCGCAAGATGGGGCTTTCGGTCGTCGACGGCGGCAACGTCTCCGGCCCGCCCAATCCCGACGCCGCCGTTTCCAACGGCTACCGCCACCTCGCCGAGACCGCCGAATGGTGCCGCAGCCTCCAGGCCGCGGTCGCCGCCTCGCTCGCCGCCGGACGGCTGCCGCTGGTGATGGGCGGCGACCATTCGATCGCCATCGGCTCGATCGCCGCCGTCGCCGAGCACTGCGCCGCGGGCGGCACGCCGCTGACGGTGGTCTGGCTCGACGCCCACGCCGATTTCAACACGCCCCAGACCTCGCCCTCGGGCAACATCCACGGCATGCCCGTGGCGATCCTCTTCGGCAAGGGCCCGCGCGAGCTCGTGGCGCTGGGCGGCGGCGGGCCGACCCTCAAGCCCGAGCAGCTCATCCAGCTCGGCATCCGTTCGGTCGACCATGTCGAGAAGGCGGCGGTGCTCGATGCGGGATATGCCGTCTACGACATGCGCGCCATCGACGAGCGGCGCATGCGGGAGGTCATGGAGGACGTCGTGGAGCGCCTGCGCGAGCGCGGCGGGCACCTGCACCTGAGCTTCGACGTCGACTTCCTCGATCCCTCGATCGCGCCCGGCGTCGGCACCACCGTCACCGGCGGGCCGACCTACCGCGAATCGCAGCTCTGCATGGAGATGCTCTACGAGACCGGGATGCTGGGCTCGCTGGAGATCACCGAGCTCAACCCCTCGCTCGACCTGCGCAACCAGACCGCCGAGCTCGTCGTCGAGCTCGTCGCCAGCCTGTTCGGCGAGCAGATCCTCAGCCGCTACAAGACCGCCTTCGACTAAGGCCGGCGCGGCTACTTCCTTGATTCGTAAAAGTTGATGACCTTGAGCACGTCGGCGGCGTCGATGCGGCCGATCGGGCCGTCGCTGTAGCTCGACGCCATCACCCTGCCGTCGGCGTTCAGCAGGAACTCCGCGGGCTGGATGATGCCGCGGCGGTCCTCCCACCAGGCGCCGATCGCATCGGCCGTGGCCCGGGTGACGCCGTAGCCGAAGGCGAAACCCTTGCCCTCGGCGATCTCGCGCGCCTTTTCCTGGTCGTCGACGCTGGCCGCGACGATCCTGGCGCCGACCGCCTCGAGCGCTTCCCTGTTCTCAGCGAAGCCGTCCAACTGACGGCGGCAGTAGGGTCACCAATGGCCCCGGTAGAACAGGATGACGCGGTACTTGGCGTCGAGCCCGCCCGGCAGCTCGAGCGTGCCGCCGCCGACCAGGTCGAGCGTGAGCGTCGGAAACGTCGCGCCGATCCCCAGCTTCTCCGCCAATGCACCCTCCAACTCGTCGCCAGGTTGTCTGTCGCGCGCCGACTGTGCCCGCGCGCTCCGCCGAATGCAACGCCCGCGCCCGCCCTGCCGACCCGCATTGCCGACCCGCATTGCCGATATCTCCCGCGGGCGCTACGATCCGAGATCGCCGGGCGGTTCGCGCCGGCGCCCGCGGTTCAACGCGCAAGCTTCAACGCGCAAGCTTCACGCGCGAGCTATCACCTGACAGGGAGGTCGTCCCGCATGGCAAGCCTATCCTTCGACGCGGCCCCGGTGCCGGTCCGCGAGGACGTTGCGGCGGCGCTGCCGTGGGTCTGGGCGCGCATCGGCGAGCCCGGATCCTGGCTCACCGCCGCCGAGCGCACCGCCATCGCGGCCGAGGCGCGCAACGTCGCCGGCTGCGCCCTCTGCGCGGCGCGCAAGGCCGCCGTCTCGCCCTACGCGGTCGCCGGCGAGCACGACCACCTGGGCGGAATGCCGGACGCCTGGGTCGACGTCGTCCACCGCGTCGTCAGCGATCCCGGCCGGCTCACCGAACGCTGGTTCCGCGAGGTCACCGACGGCGGCATCACGCCCGAGCAGTACGTCGAGCTGATCGGCGTCACGGTCTGCGTCGTCGGCATCGACACCTTCTGCCGCGGCATCGGCCAGGCGGCGCCGGCGATCCCGGCCCCCGGCGAGGGCGCGCCGAGCCCCGACGCGCCCGACCAGCTCGACACCGAGCTCGCCTGGGTGCCGACCCTCGACCCCGAGCCCGACGGACCCTTGCAGCGCGAGTTCTATCCAGGCAGCACGGCGCATATCCGCCGCGCCCTCACCTACGTCCCGGCGACCGCGCGCAGCTTCTGGGAGATGGCGAACACGCTCTACATGACCGGCGCCCAGATGCGCGATTTCGGCACCGAGTACCGCGCCATCAGCCACGCCCAGATCGAGATGATCGCCGGCAGGGTCTCCGCCCTCAACCAGTGCGTCTACTGAACCACCAGCCATGCGGCACTGCTCCGTGCGAGCGGCGAACATTCCGGTGACGACTACGATCTGAGCGCGCTCGTGGGCGAGAAAGGCGACGAGAGCGGCATCCCCGACGCGGCCATCCTGCTCGAATTCGCCGAGGCCGCGATCGGCGCCGATCCGGCGCGCCTCGATGCCGCCCGCGCGGCGGTGATCGAGGCGATGGGCGGGGCCGCGCTGTCGGATGCGGCGGCGGTGGCGGCGCTCTTCAACGCCATCGACCGCGTCGCCGACGCCACCGGCATCCCGCTGGAGGACGACAAGGCGGCGATGACGACGGAGATGCGAGCGCACCTCGGCATCGACGCCATGGGCACAATCCCCGAAGCGGCCGACGCGTGAGGGCGCGCCCACCGCGCCGACGAACCGGGGTGTAGTGCCGCAATCGATCTTGGCGTATAGCTGGGGCGTCCGCGGTTCGCGGGCGTAACCCGAATCGGCTCCAAGCCGACACTGAAAGACATGGAGGTACAGGCACATGTCAGAAGCAACCACGACCGATGTTGACAACGGTGTAAACGTCGCAGCCCTGCTCGATGCGCGCGACGCATTGGGCAATGCGCCCGAGGCAGCCAAGTTCAATTGGCGGGCGACCTGCAAGTGGGTGAACGGGACCCACAGCAAATCGACCGTCGAGGGCTTCTTCGGCCTCGGCGAGGAACAGAAGCACAAGACCACCTTCAGCTTCGACGCCGACCATCCCGAGGTCTTCGCCTCCGAGGACCTGGGCGCCACGCCGGTCGAGCTCGTCCTCGTCGGCCTCGCGAGCTGCCTCACGGCGGGCGTCGCGGCGGTCGCGCAGAACCGCGAGATCCAGCTGCGCTCGGTCACCGCCACGCTCGAGGGCGGCATGGACATCCAGGGCATCCTCGGCATGGACAAGAACGTCCGCAACGGCTTCGACGGCATCAGGGTGCATTTCGACATCGACGCCGACGCCGACGCCGACGACATCAAGGCGCTGGTGGCCCAGTCCCAGAAGCGCTCGGCGGTCTTCGACATCGTCACCAATCCGACGAACGTCACCGTCGAAGTGAACTGACCGGCGGCCGCGCGCCGCCGGGGAGCCGGACCCGTTCGTAAGACCACGACCGTCGTCGTCGGCGCCGGGCACGCGGGGCTGGCCATGAGCCGGCGCCTCGCCGAGCGCTCGATCGACCATGTGGTGCTCGAGCGCGGCGAGGTCGCGAACTCGTGGAAGACCGAGCGCTGGGATTCGCTGCGCCTGCTGACGCCCAACTGGCAGAGCCGGCTGCCCGGCTTCGGCTACCAGGGCGACGACCCCGACGGCTTCCGGACCATGCCCGAGGTGATCGCCTTCCTCGACCGCTACGCCGAGGCGATCGCGGCCCCCGTCGAGACGAGGACCACGGTGACCTCGGTGCGGGGTGACGACGGCGGCTTCGTGGTGGCCACCGACCGCGGCGAGTGGCGCGCGCGCACGGTCGTGCTCGCGAGCGGCGCCTGCAACGTCCCGCGCGTCCCGCCGCCGGGCGAGGCGGTGCCGCCGCATATCGCCACGCTGACGCCCGATCGCTACCGCAATCCCGGCCAGCTCGCCGAGGGCGGCGTGCTCGTCGTCGGCGCCTCGGCCACCGGCACCCAGCTCGCCGACGAGATCCATCGTTCCGGCCGCCCGGTCACCCTCGCCGTGGGCGAGCACGTGCGCGCGCCCCGCGTCTACCGCGGCCGCGACATCCAGTGGTGGATGGACCGGGCCGGCCTGCACGACGAGCGCTATGACGAGGTCGACGACATCACGCGCGCCCGCAACGTGCCCTCGGCCCAGCTCGCCGGATCGTCCGAGCGCCGCACCCTCGACCTCAACGCGCTGACCGACATCGGCGTCAGGCTGATCGGCCGCCTCGCCGGCATCATCGACGGCAAGGCGCAGTTCTCGGGCTCGCTCAAGAACGTCTGCGCGCTCGCCGACCTCAAGATGAACCGGCTCCTCAACACGATCGACGAATGGGCGGGCGAGGCCGGGCTCGATGGCGAGGTGCCGGCGCCGCATCGCTTCCCGGAGACGCGGGTCGAGGAGGCGCCGCCGCTCGGCATCGATCTCGCCGGCGGCGAGATCGGGACCGTCATCTGGGCGACCGGCTTCCGGCCCGACTTCTCCTGGCTGGAGGTGCCCGTCCTCGACCGCAAGGGCCAGATCCGCCACGACGGCGGCGTCGTGGACGCCCCCGGCCTCTACGTGATCGGCCTGCAGTTCCTGCGCCGCCGCAAGTCGGCGCTGATCGACGGCGCCGGCGACGACGCCCGCGACCTCGCCGAACACCTGGCGGCCTACCTCGACGGCGCCGCCGGCTGAGCCCGGCCGTCCCCGGAGCGCACTAGATCGGGTCGCATTCTGGCCGGATCGAAAATTGATCCGGCCAGAATGCGTGAATCCGATCTAACTATTTGATGATAGAGTAGATTCACGTGATCAGGTCGAATCAAGAAGTGATTCGACCTGATCACGACCTGCTCTAAGATGACGCTCACGCCACCGGCGCGAAGCTGCCCGTCGCGGGATCGAGCGCGAGCAGCACGCCGTCGGCGATGTCGAAATAGCCGCCGCGCAGGCGCAGGCTCCCGTCGGCCACCCGTTCCTTGACGAAGGGGAAGGTCTCCAGGTTCCCGATCGAGTGCCGCACCGAGGCGAATTCGAGCGCCCGAGCCTGCGCCTCGATCGGCTTGTCGCCGGCCTCGCGCGCGGCTTCCGCGCGGGCCACCGTCAGCAGCGACATCCAGCGCTGGATGAAGCCGCGCCCGGCCTCGCCCTCGTAGAGCCCGTCGAGATAGGCGCGCACGCCGCCGCAGCGCCCGTGGCCGATCACCAGGATGGTCTCGACCCCGAGTCCGTTCACCGCGAATTCGAGCGCCGCGCTGGTGCCGTGGTAGTCGCCGTGCGGCTCGAAGGGCGGCACCAGGTTGGCGACGTTGCGCACGACGAAGAGCTGGCCCGGCCGCGCATCGAAGATCGCCGCCGGATCGGCGCGGCTGTCGCAGCAGGCGATCACCATCACCTTGGGCGCCTGGCCCTGCTCGGCGAGCGTGCTGTAGAGCGCCGCCTCGTCCTTGTACCGGCCCGCAAGGAAGCGGCGGTAGCCCTCCACCAGTTCGTCCACGTCGCGCATCAAGCCTCCAGATCGGCGCTCAACCGGCAGCGCGCTAAGCCGTCACGACCAGCGGCCCGGCGCGCCCCAGCGTCTCGACGCTGCCGATCGCCGCCGCCTGCGCGTACCCCGCCTCGCGCAACGCCCTCAGGCATGCTTCCACCGCCGCCGCCGGCAGCCCGATCAATAGCCCGCCCGCGGTCTGCGGGTCGAACAGGATCGGGCGCTTCGCACCACCGGCGATGATCTCCCCCCGGGCGTTGCGCTCGTTGTCGGGCTGGAGCGAGCTCACGATGCCTGCTTCCATCACCGCCAGCACGCCCTCCAAAACGGGGACGTCCGACAACCGGATCGTCACCGTCACTCCCGCCGGCTCGGCCATCTCGATCAGGTGCCCGGCGAGGCCGAAGCCGGTGACGTCGGTCGCCGCGTGCGCGCCGTGCGCGCGGGCGATCGTCGCCGCCGGCCCGTTCGACCGCAGCATCGTCTCGATCGCCGCGTCGATCCAGCGCCCGTCGGCGGCGTGGCGCATGTCGGCCGCGAGCAATGCGCCGGTGCCGAGCGGCTTGGTCAAAATGATCGCATCTCCCGGCTTCAGTCCGCCCTTGCGCAGCATCGCGGCCTCGTCGATGAAGCCGTTGATGGTGAAGCCCAGCATCATCTCCGCGCCCTCGCCGGTATGCCCGCCGATCAGCGCCACGCCCTCGTGCTTGAACGTGGCCAGCGCGCCCGCCAGAAGCTGCCGCAAGTCGTGACCCATCTTGGCGGGCTCGCCGTAGGGCAGAGTGACGGCCGCCAGTGCCGAGGCCGGCTCGGCCCCCATCGCATGGATGTCGCCCAGGCAATGGTTGGCGGCGATGCGGCCGAAGAGGTAGGGATCGTCGATGAAGGCGCGGAACTGGTCGAAGGTCTGCACCAGCGCCTTGCCCGGCGGCGGCGCGATCACCGCCGCGTCGTCCGGCGCCTCGAGCCCGACGAGGACACTTCGTGTCACCGGATCTTGGTTCGGGGCGATGGCCATAAGCGCGCCCTTGAGCACGTCGGCCGGCACCTTGGCGCCGCAGCCGCCGCAGCGCATCGGATCGTCGTCCTCGCCGCCGTCCATCTCGGGCAGTTCCTGATACTTCCGCATCCAGCGTCGGTCGATCCAGTCCTTGAAGCGCCAGGCCCAATCCCCCTCGATCGACAGCGCTCCATAGGAGAGAGCCGCACGCTTCCCTCCCATCGAGATCAGCGCCAGGGTCCGCCGCTGGGGATGGTAGGCGCGCGGGGCGCCGCCGGCCGCCAGCGTGCGCAGGCTCGTCTCCAGGAACGGGCCCTCGCGCACCGCATAGACGCCGCTCTTGGGCAGCGGCCGCGGCTCGAAGGCGATGGTATCGCCGGCGCCGAAGACGCGCGGATCGGTCACCGACTGCAGCGTTTCGTGCACCCGGATGAAGCCGCGCTCGTCGAGCGCCAGCCCCGTATTGGCGAGCCAGGGCGCCGCCGCCCCCGGCGTCACCAGGACGACGCTGTCGAATGGCAGGTCAATTTCGGGCTCGCAGACGATCCGGCCACCGTCGATCGTTTTCACCGAATGACCGCCATGGAAGGCGATGCCCGCGCGCTCGATCGCCCTGCGCATGCGGCGACGGGTTCCGGACCCATGGGTTTCGAGCGGCTCGGAAGATTGGGCGACAATCGCGACCTCGAACCCGTCCGCTGGCTTGCCCGCGCGCGCCAGTGCCTGACGGGCGCGGAAATCGAGCGCCAACGCGGTTTCGGTTCCCCCGGCGCCCGCGCCGATCACGACCAGCCGGTGCCGCCCGCCAGCGGCCACGATGCTCCGCTCCACCTCGTCCCAGCGGGCGAGAAAACGGTCGACCGGCTTCACCGGGATCGCGCGTTCGGCGCCCGCGATCCCGCGCTCGTTGGGCGTCGAGCCGATATCGATGCTCATCAGGTCGAAGGCGACCGGCGGCCGGTCGCCACAGATGACGGCGCCGGCCGCAAGATCGAGGCTGGTCGCCGCCGTCTGGTAGAACCGTGCGCCGGCGAACCGCGCCAAGGCGCGCAGGTCCAAATGCGTTTCTTCGATCGTGTAGTGCCCCGCGAGATAGCCCGGCAGCATCCCCGAATAGGGCGTCAAGGTATCGGGCGAGATCAGGCTGAGCCGCACCCCCGGCTCGGGCCTCATGCCGAAGGCCTTCAGCACCGCGACATGGGCGTGGCCGCCGCCGACCAGCACGATGTCGCATTTCACCGGGGCGTCAGGCTGCATCAGGCTGCATTGGGGGGCGGTCACGGAAATTGGCGGAAGAGGGTGGGAGTCGAACCCACCTGACACGCCTGGCGCGTCCCAACGGGTTTGAAGCCCGCGCGGCCCACCGGGTACCGATCCTCCTCCGCCGGCTTGGCTAGCACGGCCGGTCCGTCGAGGTCCAAGCTTATCGGCCCGCCGTCACGGGCTCTTGAGCCGATGTGACCGCCTCGCCGCCGCCGAAAACCTCGCCCGCCGGGCGCAGGATCTCGCGCTCGTTGCCGAGCCGGCGGGTGAACCCGGCCTTGTCGAAGAACTCCAGCAGCTCGATGGCGAGGTTGCGCCCGAGCCCGGACCAGTCGCGGTAGGCCGCCGCGCCGAAGCGCCCGCCGGGCACGCCGCGCGCGCCGTCCTCGGCGATCCCCGCGAAGCGCCGCAATGCCGCCCGCGTCATGTAGCGGTTGTCCGAGACCCGCGCCACGAGCCCGAGCCTGGCGACCCGTGCGAGCAGGCGCGCGATCTCGCTCTGCGCCGCGCCGAGCTCCTCGGCGATCTCGAAGATCGTCGGCGGGCGCTCGCCCGCCGCTTCCATCGCCGCCAGGACGCGCGGCCAGTCGCGCTCGTCGGCCGCGCTCAGCGCCGCCGCGAAGCCGCGCCGCCGCAGCACCGCGCCGGCGCGGGCGATCTCGCCCGCCCGCACGAGCTCGCCGACCACATGGGCGAAGGCGGCCGGCCGCACGCGAAACGGCAGCAGCCGCGCCAGGGCGCGCTCGTTCGCCCCGCCGGCATCGGGATGGCCGCGATGCCAGGCCTCCAGCGCGGCCAGGATCGCGGCGGCGAGCCCGTCGCGGTGCCCCGTCGTCAGCCCGACCGCCCCGTCCTCGCCGATACAGCAGACGTCCGCCTGCGCGCGCAGCGCCTCGGCCTCCGCCGCGCTCAGGTTCCAGGCCGCCTCGAGCGCATGCAGCGGCGCGCCCCCGGGCGCGGCCTCCAGGATCGCCGCGAGCGCCGCCTCCCGGTCCGCCCCGCGGAGCGCCCGCAGCCAGGCGAGGCGCTCGGGCCGCGCCCGGCCGCGCCGCGGCGAGACGGGATCGACGACCCGGCCGCCGCCGATCGTGCGCCGCGCCGACTGGTCGCGCAGGATGACGGCGTCGCCCGCCTTGGCGCTCACCGCCGCGTCGAGCACGAGTTGCGCGAGCCCCGCGCCGCCCGGCTCGACCGCCTTGTCCTCGAGCAGCGCCACCCGCCCGGTCACGTCGCCCGTGCCGAGATGGACATGCGCCGGCGTCCAGTGCTTGAGCGGCCGCTCCTCGGAGCCCAGCACCGTGAGCGCCACGTCGATCCGCCGCGTGGGCCCGTGCGCGCGCGCCGCCACGATCCAGTCGCCGCGCCTGATCTCCTCCTTCCTGATGCGCCCGGCGAGGTTGATGGCGCAGCGGTCGCCCGGCACCGCCTCCTCGACCGGCCGGTCCTGGGCCCGCAGCCCGCGCACCCGCAGCTCGCGCCCAGCGGGCGACAGCACCACGGCGTCGCCCGCGCGCACCGTGCCGGCGCTGATCAGCCCGGTGACCACGACGCCGGCGCCCTGCACCGTGAAAGCGCGGTCGACGGCGAGGCGGAAGTTGCCGTGCGGCGCCGCGCGCACCTCGCTCTCCGCCAACGCCCGCAGGTGCGCCGCGACCGCCGCCACGCCGGTCCCGTCGATGGCGGAGACCGGGAAGACCGGCGCGCCCGCCAGGCGCGTGCCCTCGAGCAGGCCCTCGATCTCGCCCGTCACCGCCGCCACGCGGCCCGACTCGACCATGTCGGTCTTGGTCAGCGCCACGAAGCCGGTATCGATGCCGACCAGGTCGAGGATGTCGAGGTGCTCGCGCGTCTGCGGCATCGGCCCGTCGTCGGCGGCGACCACCAGCATGGCGCCGCGGATCGCGGTGACGCCGGCCAGCATGTTGTGGATGAAGCGCTCGTGCCCCGGCACGTCGACGAAGCCGATCACCGTGCCCGGCGCGATCCGGTCGTCGTAGACGAAGCCCAGGTCGATGGTGAGCCCGCGCGTCTTCTCCTCGGGCAGACGGTCGGCGTCGACCCCGGTCAGCGCCTTCAGCAGCGAGGTCTTGCCGTGGTCGACATGGCCGGCGGTGGCGATGATCATCGTTTCGCGGGTCCGACCAGGGCGGAGAGATCGAGCGCGCCGAGCTGCCCCACGAACCCCGCCTCGTCCTCCAGGCAGCGCAGGTCGAGCAGCAGCGCCCCTTCGCTCACCCGTCCGATCACCGGGATCGGCAGCGCCCGGAACACCGCCGCCAGCACGTTCGCCTTGCCCCCGCCCTTGCCCTTGCGCGCGCCCGCCGGGCGGATCGCCAGCGCGGTGCTCGCCAGCAGGTCGACGGGCAGGGCGCCGCTGCCGATCTGGCTCCTGCAGGCTACGGCCGCGACGCCCGCCGCGCCGCCGAGCGCCGTCTCCAGCACGGGCCGCAGCCGCTCGGCGCGCGCCGCGATCTCGCCGGCGGGAACGGTCAGCAGGCGCAGCACCGGCAGCCGCTCGGCCAGCCGGTCGGGATCCTCGTAGAGCCGCAGGGTCGCCGAGAGCGCGGCGATCACCAGCTTGTCGAGCCGCAGCGCCCGCTTCATCGGATTGCGCTTGATCTTGGCCACCAGGTCGGCGCGCCCGGCGATGATGCCCGCCTGCGGCCCGCCGAGCAGCTTGTCGCCGCTGAAGGTGACGAGATCGGCGCCGTCCGCGAGCGTCTCGCGCGCGGTGCGCTCGTGCGGCAGGCCGTAGGCCTCCAGGTCCACCAGCATGCCGCTGCCGAGATCGACCACGAAGGGCAGCTCGTGCGCATGCGCCAGCGCCGCGATTTCGGCCTCGGGCACGGATTTGGTGAAGCCGCGCACCTCGTAGTTGCTGGCATGCACCTTCATCAGGCAGGCGGTGCGCGCGCCGATCGCGCCCGCGTAGTCCTTGAGGTGCGTGCGGTTGGTCGTGCCGACCTCGCGCAGCTTGGCCCCGGCCCGCGCCATCACGTCGGGAATGCGGAAGGCGCCGCCGATCTCGACCAGCTCGCCGCGCGAGACCGGCACCTCCTTCCGCCGCGCCAGCGAGTTCAGCACCAGCAGGACGGCGGCCGCGTTGTTGTTGACCACGGTCGCCGCCTCGGCCCCGGTGAGCCGCCGGATCTGGTCCTCCAGCAGGTCGTCCCGGTCGCCCCGCCGGCCGCTCGCGAGGTCGAATTCGAGGTTGACCGGCGCCGTCGCCGCGGCGGCGATCTCGTCGATCGCCTCGCGCGCCAGCGGCGCCCGGCCGAGATTGGTGTGGATCACCGTGCCGGTCAGGTTGAAGACGCGCTTGAGTGTCGGAGCGAAGCGCGCTGCCAGCCGGTCCGAAACCGCCTCGACCAGCGCCGCCTCGTCCGCCAGCGCCGCACCGTCCGTGCCGCCCGCGATCGACGACCGCGCCGCCTCCAGCGCCTCGCGCACCGCCGCCACCGTCGCGGCGTTTCCATGGGCGTCGACCAGCGCACGCACGGCCGGCCAGGCGAGCACCCGGTCGACGGCGGGCAGCGCCGCGAAGCCGCTCCGCCCCGCACGGGGACCGGCGGAGGCCATCTAGCGCCTTGTTCCGACAGTCATCATGGCCGCGATGGGGACCAGCAACGCCGCCGTCTGTCAAGGGTCGCGACGCGGCCGGGCATTGCGATCGGATCAAGTCCTTTGCAGCGCGACGATGAAGTCATATGCTTCCAACCGGCGAGGAGCTGAATGCCTGCTGGGCGGATGCGGCCAATCTGCGCCGCGTTTGAGGGTCACGGGGATACTGGCGCCCATCGCACGCCTCGTCTCTTGGGGGAGCAGATGCTTCGATTGCTCAGGCGATGGTCCGCGGCCGTACTGCTTGCGGGCGCCGTGTCGGCCGGCCCGGCCAAGGCCGATCCGTCCTCGGTGATCTTCATCGGCGCGGGCGCGGCGGTGGCGATCATCGCCGGCGAGGTCTTTCAGACAGGGCAGCCGGACAGCGACCGCGCCTATCTGTCCTTCGGTGGCGGCCAGTTCGACGTCTATCGCCGCGCGCGGGCTGCCGGATACTTCCATCTCGAGTATCGCCCGCCGTGGAGCGTTTGGCGCTTCAATCCGATGATCGGGGCGTTCGCGACCACCCACCGCGCGGTCGCGGCCTATATCGGCATCGGCTACGACCTGCATATCGGCGAGCATCTCGTGGTCAACGTGAATCTCGCGCCGACCTTCTACAGCGCCGGCCGGGGCAAGGCCCTGGGCAGCTTCGCGGTGCTGCGTTCGGGCGTCGAGCTTGGATACCGGTTCGCCGACGGCACCCGCCTCATGGCCTCCTTCCATCACATGTCGCATGGCGGCCTGCTGAACTCGAAGAAGAACCCCGGGGCCGACACGGCCGCGTTGACGCTGCATATTCCGGTCTCGGTCCTGGAGCGCCTGCTGGAGCGCTAGCGCATATTCCGCTCACGCGGAATCGGCTCCAGCCCGCTCCCCCACCCGGCCACCCACAGGATACTGCCATTGGGTGGCCGGGTGGGGGAGCGGGCCGGTGATGCCAAACGATCGGAATATGCGCTAGCGCGGCGGCCCGGGGAGGCCCCGCTCCCCGCTTGAACGCGAGCCTCCAGAGCACATCTCTACGCCATGATCGGACGCCGCAAGAGACCCAAGGCCAAGCGCGACTTCGTCGAGATCGAGGCGGAGCTGGGCGCCCACAACTACCATCCGCTCGACGTGGTGCTGTCGCGCGGCGAGGGCGTCTGGGTCTGGGACACCGACGGCAACAAGTACCTCGACTGCCTCTCGGCCTATTCGGCCGTGAACCAGGGCCACTGCCATCCCAGGATCCGCGAGGCGATGGTCGAGCAGGCGGGCAGGCTCACGCTGACCTCGCGCGCCTTCCACAACGACCAGCTGGCGCTCTTCTACCAGGAGATCTGCGCCCTCACGAATACGTCCAAGGTGCTGCCCATGAACAGCGGCGCCGAGGCGGTCGAGAGCGCCGTCAAGGCGGTGCGCAAATGGGGCTACGAGGTCAAGGGCGTGCCGGCGGGCCAGGCCGAGATCGTTGTCTGCCGCAACAACTTCCACGGCCGCACGCTGATGATCGTGGGCTTCTCGACCGATCCCACGGCGCGCTCGGGCTTCGGGCCCTTCGCCCCCGGCTTCAAGGTCATCCCCTTCGGCGACGCAAAGGCGCTGAAGGACGCGATCACCGCGAACACCGTGGGCTTCCTGGTCGAGCCGATCCAGGGCGAGGCCGGCGTGATGATCCCGCCCGACGGCTACCTGAAGGAGATCCGCAAGATCTGCTCGGCCGCCAACGTGATGCTGATCCTCGACGAGATACAGACCGGGCTCGGGCGCACCGGAAAGCTGCTCGCCGAGGAGCACGAGGACATCGAGGCCGACCTGACGCTGGTCGGCAAGGCGCTCTCGGGCGGCTTCTACCCGGTCTCCGCCGTGCTTTCGAACTCCGAGGTCCTCGGCGTCCTCAAGCCCGGCGAGCACGGCAGCACCTTCGGCGGCAATCCGCTGGCCTGCGCCGTCGCCCGCGCGGCGATGCGCGTGCTGGTCGAGGAGGGCATGATCGAGAACGCCGCACGCATGGGCGACTACTTCATGGAGCGCCTGTCCGGCGTGCGCAACAACCTGATCCGCGAGGTGCGCGGCCGCGGCCTCATGATCGCCGTCGAGTTCGAGCCGGAAGCCAAGGGCGCCCGCCAGTACTGCGAGGCGCTCAAGCGCCGGGGCATCCTCTGCAAGGAGACCCACACCAACACGATCCGCTTCGCCCCGCCGCTGGTGATCACGGCCGAGCAGATCGACTGGGCGATGGACCAGATCGAGCCGGTGCTGACCGGCACCGACGGGACGTCCTGATCCACGGCCATGGCCGGTAAGAACAAGAAGAAGAAAGCCAAGCCCGGCGAGAACCGCTACCGCCAGGTGGCGCAGAACCGCCGCGCACGCCGCGACTACTTCATCGAGGAGAAGATGGAGGCGGGCCTCGTGCTGACCGGCACCGAGGTCAAGTCCTTGCGCGCCGGCCACGCCAATATCCGCGAGGCCTACGCGGCGGAGCAGGGCGGCGAGATGTGGCTGCACAACGCCTATATCGCCGAATACGCCCCCGGCCGCGTCAACCACGCGCCGCGCCGGGCGAGGAAGCTGCTGTTGCACGGCCGCCAGATCGACACCCTGATCGGCGGCGTCCAGAAGGACGGCATGACCGTGGTGCCGCTGGCGCTCTACTTCAACGAGCGCGGCATCGCCAAGCTCGAGATCGGCCTCGCCAAGGGCAAGAAGCAGTTCGACAAGCGCGAGGACGAGAAGAAGCGCGACTGGAACCGCGAGAAAGCACGGCTCATGCGGGACAAGGGCTGACGGTCATTCGAAATAGTCCGAGCGCGCCGCGCAACGCCGGTCCGCGCGGCCTTGCCGCCCGTTGACACGCCCCACGCCGACCCCGAAGATTGCTTCAGTCGCTAAGCGTTTGCAGCCGGGCGGGGAGGGCCGTCGCATGTTCTTGCGGAACTACTGGTACGTGGCGGCCTGGCCGGAGGAGATCGGCGACACGCCGCTCGCCCGCACCATCCTGGGCGAGCCCATCGTCTTCTTCCGCACCGCCGAGGGCGCGCCGGTCGCCTTCGAGGACCGCTGCTGCCACCGCGCCGCACCCCTCTCGCTCGGCCGCGTGGTCGGCGGCGACAAGCTGCAATGCGGCTATCACGGCATGACCTTCGACACCGGCGGGCGATGCGTCGGCATCCCGGGCCAGACCGCGATCCCGCCCCAGGCGCGCGTGCGCGCCTACCCGGTGGTCGACCGCTGGAAGTTCTCCTGGATCTGGATGGGCGACCCCGCCCTGGCGGACGACACCAGGATCCCTAAGGTCCGTTTCAACACCGATCCCGACTGGTCCTTCGTCGGCGGCTATCTCCGCTTCGACTGCCACTACCAGCTCCTGGTCGACAACCTCCTCGACCTCACCCACGAGACCTTCCTGCATTCCAAGACCATCGGCAACGAGCACGTCGCAGAGACCCCGCTCGCCAAGGTGAAGGCGAACAACACCGACGCGCTCAAGGTCTCGCCGCTCGGCACGGTGGTGAACGAGAAGCCGAGCGTCACCGCGGCGCGCTGGATGCTCGCCATCGACCCGCCGCCGCTCTACGCCGCGACCGGCGGCTTCGGCGCGCGCAAGGAGAAGGTCGACCGCTGGCAGCTCCTGCATTTCGAGCCGCCGAGCCACGTTTGGCTCGATGCCGGCGTGGCGACGGCGGGGACGGGCGCGCCCGAGGGCGACCGCAAGGCCGGCATCACCCATATCCTCTATGACGGCATCACCCCGGAGACCGAGGACTCGACGCACTACTTCTGGTCCTTCCCGCGCGACTACAAGACCGGCGACGCGGGCATCACCGAGATGCTCGACAAGGGCATCTACAACACCTTCCTGGAGGACCAGGAGATGCTCGAGCGCCAGCACGTGCTGCTGCGCGCCAGGCCCGAGGCGCCGCTCGTCGACATCAACGTCGACCGCCCGGCCGCCCAGGCCCGCCGCGTCGTCGACAAGCTGCTCGCCGAAGAGGCCGCCGCCGCCCAGAACGCGGCCTGAGCGGCGTTGAACCCGCGATCATCTACTAGTAGAGTATCGCGCGGACAGGCCGAATTTTCAGGGAGGACCGTGCCCCATGAGCGCAGACACGTCATCCGACACCTGCGCCAAATGCGGCGCGGGCGATCTGATCGAGGGCAATATCGTCTGGAACGCGCCGATCCGCTTCAAGGCGAAGGGCGCCTCGCAGTTCCGCCGCGGCACCGCCGTCCGCGCGGTCGCCTGCAACGCCTGCGGCCATATCGAGCTCTCGCTCGAGGATTAGCGGACGCATGGCCGATCCGGTCACCGTGCGCCTGGCCACCCCGAAGGACGCGGCGGCGCTGATCGCGCTGCAGCGGCGGATCGCCGACGAGACGACCTTCATGCTGCTGGAGCCGGACGAGGTGCCGGTCCGGCCCAAGGGGCTCGCCGCCCACCTCGCCGACATCGCGATACGCGCCAACTCGGCCTGGTTCGTCGCCGAATGCGGTGGCGCGGTCGTCGGCTATCTCGGCGCCGACGGCGGCCGTCTCGGGCGCAATGCGGCCAGCGCGCGCATATTCGTGGGCGTGATCCGGGACTACTGGGGCCGCGGCGCCGCCCGCGCGCTCTTCCAGGCGGCCGAGGACTGGGCGCGCGGGCAGGGGCTCCGCCGCCTCGACCTCACGGTGCAGGTCGGCAATGCGCGCGGCCGCGCGCTCTACGAGAGCCTCGGCTACGAGGTCGAAGGCCGCATGCGCGAAAGCCTCGTCGTCGACGGCGAGCCGGTCGACGAGCTCTTGATGGCGAAGCTGATCTGATGGGGGCGAGATTCGATAAAAATCCCTCCCCCCGAAAGGGGGAGGTTAGGAGGGGGGCTGTAATGCTTGCAGACGAGATTCCCGCGCATTGAGTACTTTACTGAGGGCCGGCATCCCCCCTGAAACGCCAAAGGCGTTTCAGCCCCCGTCCGGGGGGGAGGGAAAGTGAGGCCGCTCCCTCCGATACTTCTAAACCCTACTCCGCCGCGTCCTTCAGCCCGTGCCACAGCGGCGGCGTCGTGCGGCGCTTGCCGTCGTTGGTCAGGGTCACGCCGGGCTCGTCGAGCTCCACCCGGTCCCAGAGCTTGCAGGTCACCTGCTTGTGCTTCTGGTCGAGCCCCTCGCAGTAGTTGGTGAACTCGCAGACGCGCATCTCGTCGCCGCGGCCCATCCGCACCTTGGCGAACCAGTCGGGATCGGCGAGCGACTGCCGCGCGGCGCCCACCAGATCGGCCTCGCCGTTGCGAAGGATCGTCTCGGCGCGCTCGAAGCCGTGGATGCCGCCGGTGACGATCACCGGCGTCGTAAACCCGGCCTCGCGGATCGCCTTCCTGATCGCGCCGCCCGGCTTCACGTTGCGCCCGTAGGGCCCGGCCTCGTCGGAGATATAGGCCGGCATGCACTCGTAGCCCGAGCGGCCGGTATAGGGATAGGCCGCCTCGCCGACGTTCGGCTGCTTGGCGTCCTCGAAGCGGCCGCCGCGCGACAGCGACAGGAAGTCCATCCCCGCCCGCGCGAACGCGACGCCGTAATAGGCGGTGTCCTCGACCGTCGAGCCGCCCTCGATGCAGTCTTCCGCCAGATAGCGGCAACCGACCGCATAGTCCGCGCCGACCTCCGCCCGCGCCGCGGCGAAGACCTCCAGCGGCAGGCGCACGCGGCCTTCCTTGCTGCCGCCATAGCCGTCGTCGCGGTCGTTGGTGCGCGAGAGGAAGCTCGCCATCGTGTAGGCGTGCGCGTAGTGCAGCTCGACCCCGTCGATCCCCGCCTCGCGCGCGCGGCGCGCCGCCGCGGCGAAGAGCGGCGGCATGGTCTGCGGCAGGTCGCGCACATGGGGGAGGTGCGTGTCGGTGACGCTCTCGCGGTAGCCCATACGCAGCGCCTCGATCTCGCGCGCGTCCAGCACCTCGTCCAATTCGGCGTCGGGCAGGGTCGCCAGATGCGCGCGAACCGTCTCCTCCGGCCAGTCCTTCGCGTCCAGAGCCTCCCGATGCCGGTCGGTCACCACGAGGAAGCGCTCGAAGAATCGGGCCGGATCGGGCCGGCGCTTGATCGCCAGGAAGTCGATGCACTGGATGAAGAGCCTGGTGTGCCCGCCGCTCGCCCGCCGCACCGTCCGGGCGAGCTTCGCCAGGCCCGGAATGAAGCGGTCGTGGCCGATGCGCAGCAGCGGTCCCGAGGGCACGTCGCGGATCCCGGTCGCCTCGATCACCAGCCCGCCCGGCCGGCCGCGCGCGAAGCGCTCGTACCAGTCGAGCACGTCCTGGGTCACGAACCCCTCGTCGGTCGAGCGCCACGGCACCATCGCCGGCACCCAGGTGCGCTGCTCGAGCTCGATCGGCCCGAACTTGACCGGGCTGAACCAGAGCGACCCCGCCGCCTCTTCGGCGCTCGGCGAGGGGCCGGGATCGGGCTCGTGTCGGATGCGCTCGGGGGGCTTCCACATGACGGTTAAAGGCTATGGTCGCGCCGAAATTATTTCAAGCTTAAAATAAATTGACGGCCGCCGGCAATCGATTAGGCTGGCGCCCACCGAGGACGACGCGCCCGCAAAAGAGCCGCACGCCCATGACCATGCATCCGTTCTGCCGCGCCGACCACATCGGCAGCCTGCTGCGCCCGCGGGCGCTCAAGGACGCCCACAAGGCGCATGCCGCCGGCGCCATCGACGACGAGGCCCTGGCCCACGTCGTCGACGGCGCCATCGCCGAAACCGTCGCCATGCAGGAGGCGCTCGGCCTCGGCGCGGTCACCGACGGCGAATTCCGCCGCCGTTCCTGGTTCGACGGCTTCGTGGAGGCGGTCGACGGCCTCGTCCACAAGCCCACCAGGTTCGCCTTCGTCGAGGACGGCGCGGCCAAGGTGCCGGTCCCGGTGCCCTTCGCCGAGGCGCCGATCCGGCGCAGCGCCGGCATCGCCACCCACGAGCTCGCCTTCGCCCGCTCGGTCGCGCGCGCCCCCGTGAAGATCACAATGCCGGCGCCCTCTGTGATCCACTTCCACCGCGGACCCGACTGCGCCGATCCCGCCGTCTACCCCGACATGGAGCGCTACTGGGAGGACCTGATCGCGGTCTATAGGGCCGAGATCGCAGCACTCGCGGAAGGCGGCCTCGCCTATCTCCAGCTCGACGAGGTGCCGGTGGCGCTGCTCTGCGACCCCGCCGTGCGGACCCGCGTCGCCGCCTGGGGCTGGGACTGGCAGGCCCTGGTCGGGCGCTACATCGGCGCCGTCAACGAGGCGCTGGCGGACCGTCCGCCGGGCATGGCCGTCGGCATGCACCTCTGCCGCGGCAACTACCGGGGCAAGTGGATCGCGTCGGGCGGCTACGAGCCGGTCGCCGAGCGCCTCTTCGCCGAGGCGGAGGTCGACCAGTTCCTGCTCGAATTCGACAGCGAGCGCGCCGGCGGCTTCGAGCCCCTGCGCTTCGTTCCGCCCGGCAAGTCCGTCGTCCTCGGCCTGGTCAGCTCCAAGACCCCGGCGCTCGAAACCGCCGACGCCCTGCGCCGCCGGATCGACGAGGCGGCGGCCGTCATCCCGCTCGATCGCCTCGCGATCAGCCCGCAATGCGGCTTCGGCACCACGGTGGGCGGCGCGCCGATGGGCGAGGACGACCAGCGCCGCAAGCTCGCCCGGGTCGTAGAGACCGCCGAGGCCGTCTGGGCCTGAGTGGCCGGGCGGCAGCCCACGTTAACCGATATTTGCATTGGGCTGGCAAACCGCCGGACGGCCCGCTAAGGTTGTCCGCAATGGTCCCGGAAGGGGCCAACGTCCGGCCGCAAGGCCGGGCGGATCAGGCACACGGAGCGGCGTCGGCGCGCATTTGTGTGGTTGCTCGCGGCTGTAACGTCCTCCGTTTGAATGGACCCGCATAACAAGAATCGCGGGAAGGCCCGGTATCGGGCCAAACAAAGGGAGGATACCAAATGAGTCGACGTAAGTTCCTTGTCGCGGCCGGCGCCGTCGCCGCCGCCTCGACGCTTCCGAAGCCGGCGATCTCGCAAGGCATCAAGCAGCTGAAATTCGTCATGACCTGGCCGAAGAACTCGCCGGGTCTCGGCACCTCGGCGGCGCGCGTCGCCGACCGCATCACCAAGATGAGCGGCGGCAAGCTGCAGGTGAAGCTGTTCGGCGCGGGCGAGCTGGTGCCCGCCTTCGAGTCCTTCGACGCGGTCTCGTCGGGCAACGCCGACATGTACCACGCCGCCGAGTACTACTGGCAGGGCAAGTCGAAGGCCTACAACTTCTTCACCACCGTTCCTTACGGCCTGACCGGCGGCGAGACCCATTCCTGGATCGACTACGGCGGCGGCCAGAAGCTCTGGGACGAGCTCTCGGCGGGCTTCAATATCAAGCCCTTCGCGGTCGCCAGCACCGGCACCCAGATGGGCGGCTGGTTCCGCAAGACCTTGAACACGCTCGATGATTTCAAGGGCCTCAAGATGCGCATCCCGGGCCTCGGCGGCGAGGTTTTGCGCAATCTGGGCGTGGCCGTGATCAACCTGCCGGTCGGCGAGATCTACCCCTCGCTGCAGTCGGGCGCGATCGACGCCACCGAATGGGTCGGCCCCTGGCACGACCTCGCCTTCGGCTTCTACAAGATCACCAAGAACTACTACTA
>Ga0302046_10000780_pt1 | contig 30586 bp, 24 predicted proteins | sample RVTome_11_FD_200261 | JGI IMG/M metagenome (GOLD analysis project Ga0302046, IMG submission 200261) | Soil microbial communities from uranium-contaminated site in the Upper Colorado River Basin, Wyoming, United States - RVT147D111 (version 2) ...
ATCGGATTCACGCATTCGGGCCGGATCAATTTTCGATCCGGCCCGAATGCGACCCGATCTAGCGCAGGTCGTGATTAGGTCGACTCACTTCCTGATTCGACCTAATTACGTGAATCTGCTCTATTATCAAATAGTTAGATCGGATTCACGCATTTGGGCCGGATCAATTTTCGATCCGGCCCAAATGCGACCCGATCTGGCCCTCCGCCGCAGGGAACCGGGCGTTCGACGCCATGACGCCGCCCGCCTTGGTTGCCGCGAGGGCCGGCGGTTTCAATCCTTTCTTCAAGGTCTTGGTGTACCCCTGCAATCGCAGAATTCCGTGCCGGATTCGCGGTCAAACGGGCTCGACGATTCCATGGTCCATTCGGTGAAAATCGGCCGCGATCAGCGGCTTATCGCGTCGATCCTGGTGATCTGCGCCGTCGCGGTGGTGGTGAGCTGGGGCGCCATCCGCCAGGCGCAGCATTCGCTGTTGCGGGGCCAGGCCTCGGCGGCGGCCACGCATTGGGCGACCTTCCTGGAGAAGAACCTGGCGGGACTCGAGGCGATCCTCTCCGCCGGCCTGATCTCGCGGGCCGACCAGCGCGTCTTCGACTTCGCCCGCGCCGCCGGCGGCGTCTTGAGCTACCAGGTCATCGGCCCCGACGGCATCGTCGCCCATTCCTCCTGGTCGGGCGATTTCCGCGAGGCCAGCGCCGATCCCACGGCGCTGCGCATCATCGCCACCGGCCAGGTCCTGACCAAGGTCAGGCGAAGCGAGCTGGCCAACGGCCGCGAGATCGTGCTCGGCGAGGCCTACGTGCCGGTGATGAAGGACGGCGCCTACAAGGGCGCCATCAAGGTCTATGTCGACATGACCGCGAAGGCGGCGGAGTTCCGGCGGATCGGCTCGATCGCCTTCGTCGGGCTGATCGTCGTCCTCGCCGTGCCGGGCGCGCTCTGCGGCGCGCTGGTCTGGCGCAACATGCACGGCCGCCGGACGGCGGAGACCGTGACCGACCGGCTGCGGCGCCAGAACGAGCTGATCCTGAACGCCGCCGGCGAGGGCGTCTGCGGCATCGACCTGCAGGGCCGCACCACCTTCGTCAACCCGGCCGCGGCGCGCATGGTCGGCTGGCAGGCGCAGGATATGCTCGGCAAGCCGCAGCACGAGCTGCTGCACCACACGCGCGCCGGCGGCGCACCCTACCCGCGCGAGGACTGCCCGATCTGCGGCGGCCTCAAGGACGGCCGGGCCCGCGAGGTCAGCGACGAGGTATTCTGGCGCAGGGACGGCACCAGCTTCCCGGTCGCATACGTCAGCTCGCCGATCTACGACGAGCGCGGCCGGCTGACCGGCGCCGTGGTCGTCTTCCGCGACGTGACCCAGCAGCTCTGGGCCGAGCGCGCGCTGCGCGAGGCCAAGGAGCAGGCCGAGGTCGCCAGCCGCTCGAAGACCGAGTTCCTGGCCAACATGAGCCACGAGCTGCGCACGCCGCTGAACGCCATCAACGGCTTCTCCGAGGTCATGTGCAAGAAGGTCTTCGGCCCGCTCGGCGACGCGCATTACGAGGAATACGTCAAGGACATCCACGACAGCGGCCAGCACCTGCTGGCGCTCATCAACGACATCCTCGACATCTCCAAGGTCGAGGCGGGCAAGCTCGAGCTCTGCGAGGAGCCGGTGGCGATCGACGGCGTGGTCGAGGCGGCCGTGCGCATCATGCGCGAGCGCGCCGAGGCGCGTCGCCTCACCCTCCGGACGGCGATCGAGGGCGGCCTGCCCGCGATCAACGGCGACGAGCGCCTGCTGATGCAGATCGTGCTCAACCTGCTGTCCAACGCGATCAAGTTCAGCCACGAAGGCGGCGCGATCGACGTCCGCGCGTCGCGCGCGGCGGACGGCGGCGTGGAGATCTCGGTGACCGACAACGGCATCGGCATCGCGCCGGAGAACCTCGACAAGGTGATGATGCCGTTCCAGCAGGTCGAGGGCAGCTTCACGCGCCAGCACCAGGGCACCGGCCTCGGCCTGCCGCTCAGCAAGCGGCTGGTCGAGCTTCATGGCGGGCGGCTGGAGATCGAGAGCGAGGTCGGCGCGCAGACCGTCGCGCGGGTGCGGCTCGGCCCCGAGCGGGTCCTGCCGGAGCATCCGGCCGACGCGGCGCTGTCCGCATGAGCCGGCGGGGCGGCCCACACCAACCGAACGGCGGGAGAACCCGCGAGCGCAAAGGCGCAAGGCGCCTGGAGGAAACGAGATGAGACGACGCGACTTCATCGGCGGCGCGGCGACCGGCTTCGCGATCGGCGCGGTCGGCGGCGCCCTCGCCGCCAGGCAGGCCTCGGGCAAGCCCGCCGCAGCCGCGGCCAAGGCCCCGGCGATCGTCTCGGGCAGGGCGGTCGGCACGACCTGGAAGATCCAGACCTCGTGGCCCGGCGGCATCGGCCTCGCGGTCTTCAAGGAATGGTGCGGCAGCATCGTGGAGAAGACCGGCGGCGAGCTCGCCTTCAAGTTCTACGGCGCCAAGGACCTGGTCGGCGAGTTCCAGCTCTTCGACGCGGTGCAGCGCGGCGTGCTCGACGCGATGAACCCCTTCACGCTCTACTGGGCCGGACGCATGCCCTCGGCGGTGTTCCTGGCCTCCTATCCGCTGGGCCTGCGCCACCCCCACGAATGGGACGTCTTCTACTACGCGCTCGGCGGGCTGGAGATCGCGCGCGAGGTCTTCGCGCGGCATGGGCTCTACTACGTCGGGCCGATCCAGCACGGCCCCAACATCATCCATTCGAAAGTGCCGATCCGCTCGATCGAGGACTTCCGGAACCGCAAGATGCGCCTGCCCGGCGGCATGGTGGCCGAGCTCTTCCAGGCCGCCGGCGCGCAGACCACGATGCTCCCCGGCAGCCGGATCTTCCCGGCGCTGAAGTCGGACGTCATCGACGTCGCCGACTATGTCGGTCCCGCGATCAACTACGACCTCGGCTTCCACGAGGTCACCAAGTACATCTCGATGGGCCCGGCCGGCTTCATGTCGATCTACCAGCCGGTCGACTTGATGGACCTCACCGTGGGCATGAAGGCCTGGCGGGCGCTCTCGCCCAAGATGCGCCAGTTCGTCGAGACCGAGGTGCACGCCTATTCGGATCTTCACCACGCGCGCATCCAGAAGGCCGACCAGATGGCATGGAAGAAGTTCCGCGACGCCGGCACCGAGATCACCCGGCTGACGCAGGAAGACGTCGAGCGCTTCACCAAGCTGGCGCTGCCGCTGTGGTTCAAATGGGCCAACAAGGACAAGGACGCCTCCCGCCTCTTCAAGATCCAGCTCGACTACATGATGTCGGGCAGCCTCGGCTACGTGACGCCGGAAATGATCAAGGGGCACCGGCTCACGAATACGTGAGCGATCGTGGCCGCAATCCGGCCACAGTCCGGTGCGACCACTCCCGTTCACGGACCACTATGGGAGGAGGTCAAGATGTTGAGAACACTCGTTATCGCCAGCGCCCTCGCCTTCGGCCTGGCATTGCCCGCGCAGGCCGGCGGCTGCCCCGGCATGGTCAAGGACGTCACCGCCAAGCTCGAGCAATCCAAGATGCCGGCCGCCCAGAAGGCCGAGGTCGCCAAGCTGCGCGATCAGGGCGACGCGCTCCACAAGGAGGGCAAGCACGCCGAATCGGTCGCGGTGCTGCGCCGCGCGCAGTCGATGATCAAGTAGCGGCGAAGATCAAGTAGGGGCGGCGATCGAACAACCCGAAGCCCGACCCAGGCACGATCCGGGCCCGTCCAAAGTGGACGGGCCCGTTTCGTGTCTACGGGTTCGCTGGACGCACCGAGCCACAGGTCCCCGCGCCCGACAAGTTATTGATTAAGTAACATGTCCCTCTTTTTCGATTTTGACTTCACTTATGAACCCTTGTTAAGTGGGGCCAGCCATACGGCATAAGAACCGAGAAAACTCTGTCAAAGAGACCCGATAGCAGAAACAAGCGGTAACAAGCTGCACACCGTAGGCAACATCTGAAATAAGGCAGACTGCTGGCGACCTCGCGTGGTCATTGGCGGCTACTTAGACGAGTTGCACTATGAAACTTGCTAATATTGACGGAAAACGCCGGGACGCCCAACCGGGCCTATCGGGTGAATGCCCGATGTGTGGGGCAACAACCATCGCCAAATGTGGCGAAAAGAACATCTGGCACTGGGCGCACAAGGGTAAACGGAATTGCGACCGCTGGTGGGAAAACGAAACCGCGTGGCACCGCGACTGGAAAAACCATTTCCCTATTGAGTGGCAGGAATTCGTGCGCTGCGCGGACGATGGCGAGAAACATATAGCCGATGTGAAGACAGATCAGGACTGGGTGATCGAGTTTCAGCACTCATACATAAATACGGACGAGCGGCGGTCGCGGGAAGCGATTTACGAAAATATGGTCTGGGTCGTTGATGGCCTTCGTCGAAAGAACGACCGCAAGCAATTCACCGAAGCCGTGAGACACAAACGATCGGTGTTTCGAGACCTGTTGGTCGTCACCCTTCGTCAGTATGACTGTAGGATCGTGGACGAATGGTCCAACAGTCGCGTGCCCGTCTTTTTTGATTTCGGAGAAGAAGTTTTCGATTTCGATGAATACATTCAACCGCGCGGGCTTTGGCTGCTTATTCCGACGGGCTTCGATCACATAGCGTACCTCGCTATGGTCCGGAAAGAGGATTTTATCGGCTGGCACCGCAAAGGCGATTTCAACCCTCAACCATTGATCGACCAGATGAAAACATACGAACAACAAAGAGTGCGGGCGGTGAAGGCACACTACGCATCTCAGCGGATGCCACGGTGGATGCCACGGCGATCCCGTAGACGCTTTTAGACGGTGCTCAGGCGCAAAGGAACCATGTCTGCCTTTCCACCGAAAAGCGGACGTGATCTCCTTTCCGACAATTTTCGTATCACGGCAACCTGGGAACAATCATGAGCAAGCGGACGGTGTTCTATTCTTGGCAAAGTGACACTCCAACAAATTCCAACCGCTCGTTAATCGAGGCTGCGCTCAAACTCGCCATAAAACGCATAGCCTCGGACTGGCAACTCGACGCCCCCTTGGCGCTTGACCGCGACACGTTGGGGGTGCCAGGGACCCCAGAAATTACCAGCACTATCTTCAAAAAGATCGACGAGTGTGCCGTTTTCGTGGGTGATCTAACGTACGTTGCAAAGAGTTTTTCAACATTGGAGAAAACAGAGAAGCTCGTCTCAAACCCCAACGTCCTGCTTGAATACGGATATGCTTTGAAAGCGACCGGAGCCGACCATTGCGTAATGGTGCTAAACACGCACTATGGCCCACCTGCGGAATTACCCTTCAACCTTTCTCATCGTCGCTATCCGATCTGCTATTCGGTGTCGCCGGACTCTGACAAGCAGGTCCGGAGGGACGCGAAAGATTCGCTCGCTAAAGAACTGGAGATAGCACTTCGAGAGGTCTTTCTGCCAACACGCCCGATCGAGGGTGATCCCGCGTCCTTTCTAGCTGATTGGTCAGGTCTCGTTCCGGAACAGCGACTACCCGACATGAAAGGAAATCCAGGTTTCATCTGGGATCAAGACGGCGCACCGAAACTCTATCTTCGCATCATGCCGACCAAGAAAGTTAGGGAATGGAGCCCCGACGAGCTGTGCCGCCTGATGCAACGCGAGCCTCCGGTCACTCCGCTGGGGCGCCAACATGACACCATGTATGGCACCAATGAATTTGGCGGCATCACTTATTCATTCGTGAAGCAGGATGATGTTTTGCGACTGATGAACTTCACCCAGGCGTTCACGTACGGTGAACTCTGGGGCGTCGACGTTGAGTATCTGCAGCACAAGACCATCCCTGGTCATACACCGGCAATTATAGCAGACAGCCTGACGCAATACCTACAGTTCCTCCGCTATCAGCTGGGGATGCCTGTTCCTCTCGAGTTTGAGTGTGGTCTAGCAAAGGTGCAGGATTTTTCCGTCGGCTCAGTAGGTATCCAGGCCAGTCCTTTCGTACCTTATCACCAAGGTCAAACGCAGCTGGGCCTCCCCCTCGGATCATGCAAAGAGACAGCTATAATGCACCGGGGCATCATCGACGACTACTCTATCGACGTTGAGATCGTGATTCGAGCGCTCGGCGAAAAGGTCGAAAAGGCAACGGGATTGGACGATCCAGCGAGTTTGCTGGCAAACACAAAGGGAGACTGATCAGGTCGAACTCAGGACGATTGGCTGTGCAAGACACATGGGTAAAAAACGGGGACATTAAAAAACGTAAAAAACGGGGACATGATACTTAATTGACGTCTCCGCATCCCCACACGATCCGGGCCCGTCCTACGTGGACGGGCCCGTTTCGTGCCGGCTGGAGTTGCCCGGTTCTACCCCCGACGCTACGTCACGTCTTCAGCTGGTCGCCGATCGGCAGGGTCCTGATCCGCTTGCCGGTGGCGTTGAAGACCGCGTTGGTCAGCGCCGGGATGAAGGGCGGCACCATCGGCTCGCCGATCCCGGTGGCGTGCACCGCGAAGGGATGCGCCACGATGTGGGCGTGGACGCGCCGCGGGTAGTTGCTCGCGCGCACCATCTCGTAGTCGTGGAAGTTGCTCTCCACGACGGCGCCCTTCTCGTAGGTGACGCCGCCGTGGAGCGCCGCGGTCATGCCGAAGACGCAGGCGCCCTGCACCTGCGAGCGCACCCGCTCGGGGTTCGCCACGTAGCCGCAGTCGACCGCGACATGCACCTCGGGCACGGCAAGCTCACCCTTGCCGTCGACCTTGGCCCGCACCACCATCGCCACGTAGGTCACGAAGCTGCGGTGCGCGGCGATGCCCAGGGCCTCGCCCTTGGGCAGCGTCCTGCCCCAGCCGGCCTTGGCGGCCGCGAGCTCGACCACGTTGCGCAGGCGCCCCGTGTCGAAGGGGAACTCGTCGATCGGCTCGCCGTGGTTCCACATCGGCTTCTTCAGCCCCATGGCCGTGTGGTCGAGCTTGCGGGCCGGGCCGATCAGCTCGAGCAGCATCTCCTTCTGGTCGCGCCCGAGCTCGGCCGCCAGCTCCGCCGCGATCGACTGCACCGCGAAGGCCCGCGGAATGTGCGAGACCGAGCGGAACCAGCCGATCCGCGTGTGCGCCAGCGCCTTGCACTGCTCGGCCCGCACGTTGGGGATGTCGAAGGGCATGTCCTCCAGGCCCATGCCGATCTCGATCGGGTGCTGCACGCCCTTGTCCGGGGCGAAGGTCGAGAGGAACGAGGGCGCGGCGCTGCGATGCCGCCAGGCTATCGGCTTGTTCTTGGCATCGAGGCCGATCTCGATGCGCTCCACCGAGGTCGTGTGGTGGTAGCTGTGGCGGATGTCGTCCTCGCGGGTCCACTGCACGCGCACCGGCGCGCCGGCCAGCTTGGACAGGAACGCCGCCTCGGTGGCGAAGTCGCCCTTCGACTTGCGGCCGAAGCCGCCGCCCAGCAGCGTCACGTTCACCTTCACCGCCTCGGGCTTGAGGCCCAGGTACTTGGCGGTATCGGTGCGCACGGCCCAGGGGCTCTGCACGCAGGCCCAGATCTCGCAGCGGCCGTCCTTGAAGCTGGCCAGCGCCGCCGGCGGCTCCATCGCCGCGTGGACCATGTGCGGCTGGTAGTACTCGCGGGCGAAGACCTTGGCCGCGGCCTTCAGCGCCTTCTCCGCATCGCCCTGGTCGCGGACCGGGGCGCCCGCCGCGCGGGCCGAGGCCCTGAGCTCCTTCTGGTAGCCGGCGGTGTCGTAGCCGCCGTGCTCGCCGGGATCCCAGGCGATCTTCAAGGCTTCGCGGCCCTGGATCGCCGCCCAGGTCGAATTGGCGATCACCGCCACCCCGCCCAGCGGCGCGAACTTCGAGCCCAGCCTGGTGGTCGGGATGACCTCGATCCGCTCGACGCCCGGCACCTTGAGCGCGGCCGCCTTGTCGACCGACTTGACGGCGCCGCCGACGACCGGCGGGCGCGCCACCACGGCGAACTTCATGCCGGGCAGGCGCACGTCGGCGCCGTAGACCGCCTTGCCGGTGGTGATGTCGTGCAGGTCGGTGATCCGCACCGTGCCCTTGCCGATATAGCGGAACTCCTTCTCGTCCTTGAAGCGGAGGCTGGCGCGGTCGGGCGCCGGCAAGGCCATCGCCGCCTTGGCGAGGCGGCCGTAGCCGAGCCGCACCCCGAGCGTCTTGTGGACGACCTCGTGGTTGACCGCCTGGACCTCGCTCGGATCGGCCTTCCAGATCTTCGCCGCCGCCTGCTCCAACATCAGCCGCACCGAGGCGCCGATGTCGCGCGCCGGCTGGATGTGGTGGCGCAGGCTGCGCGAGCCGTCGGTGTCCTGGTTGCCGTATTTGGGCTCGTCGCCCTCGGCCTGGACGATCTTCACCCGGGCCCAGTCGGCCTCCATCTCGTCGGCGATGACCATCGGGATCGTGGTGCGCGAGCCGGTGCCCATCTCCGAGCGGTGGGCGACGATGGTCACCGTGCCGTCGGGGTCGATCGAGACGAAGACGTGCGGCTTGGAGACGATGCCGTGGGGCATGTCGAGGCCGCCGTGCTTGTAGGTCGTGTAGGCGCCGGCCGGCACGACCTGCATGGCGACGACGAAGGCGGCGCTGCCGGCGAGGAACGACCGGCGGCTCACGTTCTCGCAGACGGCTTCGCCGAGCTGCGGAATGGGGAAGCTCGAAAGCTCCTTGTTCAGATGATGCAGCATGGCGTCACGCTCCCGTCGAGGCGTGCCGCACGGCCGCCACGATCCGCTGGTAGCAGCCGCAACGACAGATGTTGCCCTGCATGCCGTCGAGGATGTCCTGGTCCTTCGGCTTGGGGTTCTCGGCCAGCAGCGAGACGGCCTGCATGATCTGGCCGGCCTGGCAGAAGCCGCATTGCGGGACGTTGAGCTCGCGCCAGGCGATCTGCACCGGATGGTCGCCGTCCTTGGACAGCCCCTCGATCGTGGTCACCGACGTGCCGGCGGCCTCGCCCATCGTCGTCAGGCAGCCCTTGACCGCCTTGCCGTCGACGTGAACCGTGCAGGCGCCGCACAGTCCGGTGCCGCAGCCGTACTTCGTTCCGCCGAGGCCGAGCTCGTCGCGGACATACCACAGGAGCGGCATGTTCGCGTCGCCGTCGAACGTCCGTTCGACGCCATTCACCTTGAGTGTCGCCAAGAGATCCCTCCCTAGTGATCGTGCCGTTTCAACCGGCCCGATTGTCCGTCCTGCGGGTCGCATGCGGGTCGCGCCGCACACGACCTCGTTCGAGCGATCGCTCGCGAGGGTTCTTCAGGCTTTGTCGGCAATAATTTTCGTGGATTTTCGTGGATTTTCGTGAAGCGTCGCGTGCGCAGACCGTTCGCCCCTCGCCGCCAAACACCCAGCGCATGAAACCGCAACGCTTGCCGATGACTTTATCACGGCTGGAATCTCGCGCCATCGGAAAGCGGGAAATGCTCGGCAAAACTGTTATGCGATTCACCACGCGCGGCAAAAAACGAGCGGCGCAAATTGCCTTCGGTTGGCTTTCGGTTGGCCCGCTTCACGGGTCCGGATAGACTGCGCTGCGCCACCTGGGTCTTGGGGGTGCGCGCGTTTCAGCCTGCGGGAGCGGCCATGTGGCTTTGGGTGGTGATCGGTCTCGTCGCGGTTCTCGTCCTCGCGGTCATCTGGATCTTCAACAAGTTCATCCGCCTGCGCGCGATGACGCGCGAGGGCTGGAGCGGCATCGACGTGCAGCTGAAGCGGCGCTTCGACCTCGTCCCCAACCTCGTGGAGACGGTCAAGGGCTATAAGATCTACGAGCAGGACGTGCTGACGCGGATCGTCAAGCTGCGCGGCGAGGCGGGCAAGCAGGCGGGACCGGAGGCCCGCGGCCAGGTCGAGGGCGACCTCGCCCAGTCGATCGGCCGGCTCTTCGCGGTGGCGGAGAAATATCCCGACCTCAGGGCGTCCAAGGTCTATCTCGATCTTCAGGAAAAGCTAACCGAGGTCGAGGATCATCTGCAGTATGCCCGGCGCTACTACAATGGCACGGTCCGCAACCTCAACATCTACGTCCAGTCCTTTCCGAGCAACCTGATCGCCGGCGCCTTCGGCTTCAAGCGCGCGGAGTACTTCCAGCTCGACGCGCCCGAGGAGGGCCTCGCCCCGGACGTGAAGCTGGCGAGCTGACGGCGGGCCGAGCCCAAACGACAGGAAACCGGCGCATGACCCAGCGCATCCTCGCCCCGCTCCACTGGTTCTTCTGCTTCGCCTGCGCGCTGACGGTCGCAAGCGCGGCCTTCGCCGAGGCGGAAGCCGAGGCCGAAGGCGAGGGCGGCGGCAGCGGCGGCAGCAGCAGCATGGAGGAGGAGCGCGGCGGCGGCCGGGACAGCGGCGCAGCGCCACCACGGCGGCGGCCGGTCGGCAGCCTCTCCTTCGAGCGCATCCTCGACTACGCCAGCCGCATCGAGGTCCAGAAAGACGCCGGCGTGGTGGTCACCGAAACGATCCGCGTGGTCGCCGCGGGACGCAAGATCAGGCGTGGGATATTTCGCGACCTGCCGCTCCGCTACCGCACCGCGTCGGGCGCGCGGATGCGCGTTGATTTTCAGATACTTAGCATCCAGCGCGACGGCAAGCCGGACGGCTACCACACCGAACCGCGCGCGAACGGCGTGCGCATCTACGTCGGGCGCAAGAGCACCTTCCTGCCGCGCGGGATCTACACCTACACGATCAAGTACCGGATGAGCCGGATCGTCGGCTTCTTCGACGGCTACGACGAGATCTACTGGAACGTCACCGGCAACGGCTGGGACTTCACCATCGAGCAGGCGAGCGCCACCGTGGTGCTGCCGGCGGGCGCCGGCGTGCGCCGGAGCGTCGCCTATACCGGCCCGCAAGGCGCGCGCGGCACCGCCTATTCGAAGCGTCCCGGCGGGCCCGGCGAGATGATCTTCCGCACCAACCGGCGCCTGCGCGGCCGCGAGGGGCTGACGGTCGCGGTCGGCTTCACCAAGGGCATCGTGGCAGCGCCCGGCGCGTCGCGGAAGCTCGGCTGGTTCCTGGCCGACAACGCCCCGGCGATCCTCGGGCTCCTCGGCCTCGTCGTGCTCGCCGTCTTCTACCTCGTGGCCTGGGTCCGGGTCGGCCGCGATCCGGCCAAGGGCGCCATCATCCCATTATATGCGCCGCCCAAGGGCATCTCGCCGGCGGCGGCGCGCTTCATCCGCCGCATGGGCTTCGACAACAAGGCCTTCGCCGCCGCCGTGGTCAACATGGCGGTCAAGGGCTACCTCACCATCACCGAGGACAAAAAAAAGAAGTTCACGCTTGAGCGCATCGACGAGGACACCTCGAAGCTGACGCAAGGCGAGCGCGACATCGCCCGGAAGCTCTTCCGCTCCAAGGCGACGATCAGGCTGGAGCAGAAGAACCACACCAGGATCCGCGGCGCGCTCAACGAGCTCAAGGCCTACCTGCGCCTGGAGTTCGAGAAGGCCTACTTCCTCACCAACCGGGGCTATGTCTTCGCCGGGCTCGCCATCACCCTGGTGGCGGTGCTGATCGCGCTGGCCACGGCGGCCGACGTGTTTCCGGCGGTTTTCCTCGGCTTCTGGCTCAGCGTCTGGACCATCGGCGTGTTCTTCCTCGGCATGCAGGTGTGGAAATCCTGGGCCTCGGGCAGCCATGCGATGGGCGTGGTCATGACGCTCTTCTTCCTCCCCTTCCTCGCCGGCGAGGTGGCGGGGACGATCGGGCTCGCCGCGATCATCGACTGGTCCGGGGTCGCCATGATCCTGGCGATGGGCCTGATGAACGCGCTCTTCTTCCATCTCATGCGCGCGCCGACGCGGATGGGGCGCAAGGTGATGGACCAGCTCGAGGGCTTCCGGATGTACCTGTCGGTGGCCGAGAAGGACCGCATGAACCTGATGAACCCGCCGGCCGAGACGCCCGAGCTCTTCGAGAAGTACCTGCCCTACGCGCTGGCGCTCGACGTCGAGCAGACGTGGAGCGAGCGCTTCGCCGACGTGCTCAAGGCGGCGCGCATGGCCGACGGCACGCCCTATCACCCCTACTGGTATCACGGCGCCTCGTGGTCCTCGCTGGGGGCGGCGGGGCTGGCGAGCGGGCTCGGCGGCGCCTTCAGCGGCGCCATCTCCTCCTCCTCGACCGCGCCCGGCTCCTCCTCGGGCTCGGGCGGCGGCGGCTCCTCGGGCGGCGGCGGCGGGGGCGGCGGCGGCGGCGGCTGGTAGCGGGCAGGAGCGGCGCGGGGGCCCGGCGCACAAGGCCGCCGCCCGCGCCCGAGGACGAGCCGGGCGAGGCGGGGCGGCCTCGGGCGTTAATGGCGGGCACCGAAATCCGGGCGAAATCCGGGCCGAACGGGTTCCGAACAACGGCGACCATCTATCGTATAATAGTATTAGTTTTTCTAATGGGCTTTTCGGGCCTTGGGGCGGAACATTCGTTCTATGCCGCCATTATTCTCGCGCAATAGTTAAGTGTCTCACCTGTCTCATTCAGGTGTCTCATGTGTCTCATTTCGGTGTCTCAAGTGTCTCAAGTGTCTCATGTGTCTCATTCAGCGCGCAAAATGAAGAGCGCTGGCGGTCATTCTGCGGCGAAATCCTACCGACGAGACCAGCTATTCTTTGTAGTCGCGGAATCCGTCCATCAATCCCTGAAAGGATGAGGGCGCGTATTTTTCGAAGCCTTCTTCGTCGACGAAAACGTAATCGTACTCCACGTCGGACTGCACCCGATTGATGTCCTCGCACCACTGCTGCAAGCGCGCCATCTTCAGCGGAACGTCCAAATCCTCCTGGCCCTTGGTCTCGACCACGACCATTTGATCGTCCGATCGTTTGACGAGGAAGTCGGGATAGTAGTTCGAGATATTGCCGTCGGCGTTGACGTAGTCGAGCTTGAAATGGACCGCGAGGTAGTTCTTGGCGAAGGACACCACGTCGGGGCACTTGTCCAGGAAGGTGGCAAACTGAAGCTCCAGGTGGCTGTCACCGATGACGCGGTTGAAGACACTTTTCTTGGGCATCAGATAACCTTGGTCCTTCACGACGAACGGCCGCGTCTGGCGCAGCTTGATGGTGTCGCGGATTTCGGCGTCGCCCTTGTCCCGGACCGTCAGGTCGTTGATCGCCTTCTTGAAGGTCTCGATCAGCGTCTTCGTCGCCACCGATTCCGACAGGTTACGCAACGTGTTGGGGTGATCCAGATCGACGGCCTGTTCGAACAGCTCGGTCTCGACGAACGCCTTGATCTTGCCGTAGAGCACGTCATAGCCGCTGACCAGCCGCAACTCCTTCATGATCGTCTGGGCGAAGTAGCCGATGACGCTGCGATAGTCGGCCACGCCCGCCGAATCGAGGATCGTCGTGTGGGTCACCGCGCCGGTGGTGATATCCTTGAAGACAATCTCGCGCTGCTCCTCCGCGCTGAAGTGCTGATAGTGCACGCGCTGATACGTCATCGCGCTGGCGTCGAGGTTGGCTAGGGTCTTGTATTCCCGGTAAATGCGCGGCGTGAGCACCGGAATCTCGATATCCAGCGCATCGATGTCCTTGTCGCCGTTTACGTGGTCGACCTCCACGACGAGCGGCGTCTTGGGCTTTGCGCCTTCGCCCATGGCCGCGCGCTCGAGCTCCACGCCCTCGGCCTGAATTGACTCCACGAAATCCATGAAGGCGTCCGTCCCCACGACGCTCACCCATTCCTCCAGCCCGCCGGGGTACATTTTGCGCAAGCCGCGTCCGAGGGTTTGTTCCGGCAGGATGTTGCTCTTGGCCGAATAGGCGCGCAGGCCGACGATGGTGGTGACGTTCCTGACGTCCCAGCCTTCCTTGAGCATCAGCACCGAGACGATCGCCTTGTACGGGCTGCTGGCGTCGTCGATCTCGTTCGACTGCCTCCGCAGCTTTTCCAGCTCTTCCTTCGCCTTGCCCGACTGCGCCTCGGAAATCTCGCCGTTGTTCTTGGTGTGGATGACCAGCACCGCATCCTTTAGGTCCGGATACCGGCCTTCGAGGTATTCGGCCACGTCGTCGCAATTGCGGGTGTCGTCGGTCATCACGAAGAGGATGGCCTTCTTGCCCATCTTTTCGTGTTCGGAAAATACCTTGCGCCACTCGATCACGCCCAGGTCGATGTAGTCGGCGTATTTCTCGGTGAATTTGGCGCTTTGCCGACAGGAAAGCTTGGCGCGGCTCGCAGCGTCAGGCAGGACGGGGTGCTTCACGACGTTCTGCGAGATCGCCTCGACCAAGGGATAGTCGGACACGGTCTGCACGAAGATGGCACCGTTGTTGTGCTTGGGCGTGGCAGTCACATCCACCTGCAACGCCAGCGACCCGCCCTTCTGCAAGAGACGATTGTGAATGTCCTCGATGGATTTGAACCATGCGAGCTTCGCGTCGTGGATGTGATGCGCCTCGTCGTTTAGCACCATCAACTCGTCGATGTCGCGTACGATCATGCCCAGATCGACGCTCGAATCCGTCGTCGCGCCCGTCGGCCGCTTGCCGAAGAAATAGTCCATCGTGTCGTCGTCGTCGGGCGAGGGTGGGATGTCGTCGCCCGCATAGACGCGGTGGATATTGGTCAGGAAGATGTTACCGGTCGGCTGGGTGACGCGCACCTCGTCCTGCTTGTGCAGGGTGAGTTGAAAATCGTCCCGCCAGTTGTGGCCGTCATACCCATCGTCAGGAAGCACCGGGTCTTCGAAGAAGATGCGCAATCCCTGAAAGTCGTGATAGATGCGGTCGAGCACGATGATGTTGGGCGCGATCACGAGGAAATTGCGCGCCAGTTCTGAGCCCGGTTCGTAGAGCTTGTGAAAGTAGCTCCAGGCCAGCGCCAGGCTCATCACCTTGGTCTTGCCGGTGCCGGTCGCCATCTTGAGCACGTAGCGCCGCCAGGTCTCGTCGAACATGCCCGCCGAGACGACGCCGGAGCTGTCGAAGCGCATGAGGTCGAACTTGTCCTTCGCGCCCACCACGTCATAGAGGTAGACGATGGTCTCCAGCGCCTCGCGCTGGGCGAAGTAGTATTGAAACGGCTCCATCGCGCCGTCGGCGTTCGGCAGCAGATGCGGTTCCTTGAACCACCAGGTCAGCAGGCTCTTGCTGGTATCGCTCGCGCCGACGTAACCGCCGTCGCGGAACTCCTTCACTTTCTTGCGAAGCTCCGCCACCAGCGGCGGCATGAGCTTGTCCATGCCGGGTTCGCGCAGCGCCTCGTCCGCCGGGAACCAGCGTATGGCGGGGTCGAGGATCGCGTGCGGCGAATCGGGGAAGTCGGGGTGGAGCGCCATCAGGCGCCCCCACCCACGGTCACCTCGACGATGGTCATCGTGTCATTGCCGAAGATGTCCACGACCTTGACAGCAACTTTGCGCCGTCCAGGTGGGCACTCAAGCGCGACGCTGGTCAGTTCGAGCGCGCGGACCTTTTGGTGCGGAAACTCTGCCATTCGTTCTCGAAGACGTAATCGCCGGTCCACTGCTCTTCCCATTCGCCGGTTTCTTCGTTTTGCACGCGGATGATCTCCCGCATGCTCTCGAAATCGAAATCGACCGACCAGTAGTCGATCCAGTCCGTCCAGCTCTCGGTCAGCGTCTCGCGGATCACGATGCCGTCCTCGTCCTTGCTAACCTTCACAATCTGGCCGCGCTCGACCACGATCCGGTTGGCCTTGTTCTTGAGCGCAGCTTCGGCGTTGGCGATGGAATCCTGCGAGTAGAAGACCGAAAAATCGGTCAGCTCTACTGCCACCGTATTGGCCTTCACGTGCGGCTTGACCTCGATGAAGGCCACGTCGTGGAAGACCACTTGGTTTTTCTCGACCGCCCGCTTGTCGAAGACCTCGGCCGGGATGTATTTGGCGGCGATGTCGATGCCCTTGGCCCGCGCTTCATCGAGCACGTTGGGGAACAGGCCCATCTCGAACTCGAAGCCGAGGATGTCCACCTTTGTGACGTGCTGTTTGCGGCATTCGAGGATGATCTCCTCGACGAACAGCCGCGTCACTGGCAGGTTCACCGGGCCAATTGCCACCAATCGTCCGGCACGCTTGCCGTGGAAGGTGGCGAAACCATCGGTCTTCTCCGCCCGATAGGCGCGCAGGATCAGGTCGAGGAACGCCGTTTCCTTTGCCGCAATCTGCTGCTGCTTCTGCTCCTCGCGCAGATTGGGATTGATGCCGATGAAGTGCTGGCGCTCGTACTTGCCGAGGTTGAGGATTTCGAAAGCACGGTAGTCCTTGCCCTCGGCTTTGAGCTGCCGTTGCGCGCCGATCATGCGTTTGCGCGTCGTGTGAATAGCAAATTTGCCAAGGTCGCTGGCGATCCACTTGCGCCCCAGCCGCTCTGCAACCGCTGCAGTCGTCCCTGAGCCACAAAAAAAGTCAGCGACAAGCTCGTTTTCTTTGGATGAGGCCTTGATGATGCGCTCAAGTAGAGCTTCTGGCTTTTGGGTGGGGTATTGAACTCTCTCCGGCGATTGCGCGTGAATCATGTTGATTCGCCAAACATCGCCAAGAGGCTTGTCACTACTCATAACTCGCACTTGTTTGCCGGTATCGGGATCTACGACAGGAACCCGCTTACCGCCGACCTTTCTAGTCTGAAGCTGAGTGCCTTTATATTCACTTTCGATTCGAATCTGATTGTAGATATGACTTGTAGATTTGCCGTACCAAAATATCTGATCATGCTGACGGTCCAATATTTTGCCGCCTGTTGGCAATTTGTTTGCGTAATACCAGATGATTTGATTTTTGAAGTACGCTCTTCCAAAAACTTCGTCTAGAAGCGCTTGCAAATGGTGACCAACTTTCCAGTCACAGTGTACATAAATACTTCCATTTTCGGAGAGCAGATCGCGCATGATAATGAGGCGCTCGTAAATCATGGCAATAAAAGAATCCGCCCCTTTGCCCCAAGTGTCACGGTAGGCAATTTCTTCAAGGATATTTCGTTTTTTAGTGAAGGTGTCGCCGCCGACCTCAATATCCATGTTGAAATCGTTCCCTACATCGAACGGGGGATCGATATAGATCAGTTTGAGCCCACCCTGCGCCTCGATTTCGTCACGTAGCGGGCCATTCTTCAAGGACGACAGTATCAGCTTGTTGTCGCCCCAGATCAGCTTGTTGGTCCAGCCCTTGAGCTGGCGGCCACGCGCGTCGGTCGAAAACAGGTCGGATTGCAGCGCCGTATCGGAAGGCTTCTCAGCGCGCGGCTCATCAACCTGCTCGATAATCTGAAACGGAAGCACGACATTGCAGACCTCGCTGGTCTTGCCGTTCCAGACCAATTCGACCTCGCGCTTGTCGTCGAACAGCAGGAAACGGTATTTGTCCGGCAGTGGCTTATCCGCCTCAATGTAGCGGATGATGTCCTGTTGTTCCTGCTCCGTCAGCCGCGCCATGCTGAAACTTCCCCTCTAAATTGTACAGCGGCCGGAGAATTATCCGCCAGCTCGGGCGGGTTGGAAACCCGCCCCTACAAATAATTCAGAGATACTCAAGGATGCCACCGTTGTGCGTCATCCGACGCGCAACCATAAATTGACACTCCGTTTCCCCATCCCATAGCCTCTCAAGTGGCGAGGAAAGCGGGCAGCGGATTCACGGCAAGTCGGACGCCGGTGAAGGCGCGCGCGGCAAAATTCCGGCGTCTCTCCAGGAATTCCCCACGATCTCCTCAGGACCCCGCCAAGCGCGCCAACCGGGGAGCGTCTATCTGTCCGACTCGAGAACAGACAGAAAGGAACGCTCCCATGCGCATCACCGAGACGACGGCGCCGCCGGCGTTGGAGGACACGCCCTTCGTCCAGTTCTGGAACGAGGTGCTGGCGCCGAAGTTCATCCGCTTCAAGCACGTCCTGGTCGACGGCCTGACGCAGCACAGCGAAGCGGTGTTTCCGTCCCTGGCCGTCCGGAACGGCGACCGCGTCCTCGACGTGGGCTGCGGCTTCGGCGACACCGCGATCAAGCTCGCGGAGCGGGTCGGGCCGGCGGGCGAAGTGGTCGGGATCGACTGCTGCGATGCGTTTCTCGACCATGCGCGCGGAGACGTCGAGGCCCGTGGCCTGACCAATGTCAGCCTGATGCGCGGCGATGCCGAGATCGCGCTTCCGGTGGGCCAATACGACTTCGTCTTCGCCCGCTTCGGCACGATGTTCTTCGCCAATCCGGTCGCCGGGCTGCGCAACATGCGCAAGGCGCTGCGGCCGGGCGGCCGCATGGCGCATATCGTCTGGCGCGATCGGGCGGACAACCCGTGGCTCTCCATGGCCAAGGACGTGGTGCTGGGCTTTCTGCCGGCGCCCGGCGAGGACGCGCAGACCTGCGGCCCCGGCCCGTTCTCGATGTCCGACGAGGCGACCGTCGGGGCGATGATGACGGCCGCCGGCTACGAGGACATCGCGTTTCGCAGGGTCGACGCGCCGGTCCTGATCGGCGCCGACGTCGCCGATGCCATCGCCTTCCAGCTCGCCATCTGTCCCGCGGGAGAGGTGTTCAGGGAGGCCGGCGACGAAGCCGAGGAGAAGCGGGACCAGATCGAGGCCGCGCTGGCCGAAGCCATCAACCGGCAGAAGGTGGTGGCCGAGGGGATCGTCATGGAGAGCTCCTCCTGGGTGATCAGCGCCGTCAATCCCGCCGGTTAGGGAGAGCCCGATGAACATTCAGCAGAGCACGCGACTGACCTTCGACAAGCCCGGGCGGGGCCGGGTCTACGCCAGCATTCTGGAGACCATCGGCAACACGCCGCTGGTTCGCATCGGGCGGCTGGCGCATCAGGCGGGATGCCAGGCCGAGGTCCTCGCCAAGCTCGAATTCTTCAACCCCATCGCCAGCGTCAAGGACCGGATCGCGGTCGCGATGCTCGAGGCGATGGAGGCCGACGGGACCATCGGGCCCGGAAGCGTCATCGTCGAGCCGACCTCGGGGAACACGGGAATCGGGCTCGCCTGCGCCTGCGCCGCGAAGGGCTATCGGTGCATCCTGACCATGCCCGACAGCTTTTCGATCGAGCGGCGCAAGCTGATCCGGTTCCTCGGCGCCGAGCTGGCGCTCACCCCGCGCGAGAAGGGCATCGGCGGCGCCATCGAGAAGGCGAAGGAGATCATCGCCCAGACGGAAAACGCCGTGATGCCCTGGCAGTTCGGCCATCCCGCCAATCCCGACATCCATCGCAGGACCACGGCGGAGGAGATTTGGCGCGACACCAACGGCATCGTCGACGCCGTGGTAATCGGCGTCGGCACGGGCGGAACGCTCACCGGCGTCGGCGATGTCCTCAAGGCGTACAACCCCGACGTCCGGATCGTCGCCGTCGAACCGGAGGACAGCCCGGTCCTGTCGGGCGGAACCCACGCGCCGCACATGATCCAAGGCATCGGCGCGGGATTCGTGCCCGACGTCCTCGATACGGATCTCATCGACGAGGTGCTGCTGGTGAGCAACGAGGAGGCGATCGAGACCGCGCGCAGGCTCGCCGTTCTGGAGGGCATTCCGGCGGGCACCTCGTCGGGCGCGGCGCTCGCCTGCGCCGTCCGCGTCGCGCAACGCGACGAAATGAAAGGCCGCACGGTCGTGACCGTGCTGCCGGATTGCGCCGAACGCTACCTGTCGACGGCGCTGTTCGAGGGATACGGCGACTGACGTGCCTTGATGAAACCACAACCCTGGAGGAGTACGACCATGATCACATCCGCGAAACTGCTTGGCGGCACGATGCTTGCGATCGCGTTCGCCACCCCCGTCCTGGCACAAGAAGCGACGTTCAATGCGGTCGATCTCGCCGCGGTGATGGCGGCAAAGCCGCAAGTCGACGGCCCCAACAAGGTCATGCGCACCTTCATCGCCAATCGGAGCCAATTGCAGGTCCTCACGATCGCGAAGATCAAGCTGCACCACCATGAGCAGGAGGATCACGTCGTCTACGTGGCAAAGGGCGCCGGGAGCGGGCGGTTCGAAGTCGCTCCCGGGAAGATCGAGACCCGTCCGGTCAAGGTCGGCGACATTTTCGTGCTGCCCAAGAAGCTGAAGCACGCCTTCGAGCGGACGGGAAGCGAGGATCTCGTGCTGCTCGTCGTCGCAACGGTCGGCTGGAAGCCTCTTAAGGACACCAGGTTCCACGAATAGCGGGCGTCGCCGGAGAGCCGCGTAGCGGTAACGTTCCGACAAACGGTTCCGCCGGGAACCGTTTGTCGGAAACCGAATGCTGCCAGTGGGCCGATCCTGACCCGCTCGGTCCTGCCGACCCGGCGAACATCCGAGGGACAAGCCACCCTGTTGCCGCGCCGCGCGGGGCGCTGCTTGCCAATGCGTTGCTCGAAAAATACTGTGCCGACGGAGGCGAACCGCAAGTGGCGCGGACAAGGGCCGGCCGTCGAGCTCCGTGGATGGCAACTCCGGCACAACCGATCGGCGCCGCGCGGCGATCCGATCCGACCGATGAACGAGGGACGTGATGAACGGCAGGGGTGGGGCAAGCGGCATGGACCGTAAGCTGACGACCATCGTCGCGATGGACGTTGTCGGTTACAGCCGCCTCATGGAGATCGACGAAAGGGGCACGCTCGATCGGCTCAAGGATATCCGTTCGGGGATCGTCGGCCCCGCCATCGCCCGGCATTCCGGACGCACCGTGAAGCTGATGGGCGACGGCACGCTCGTCGAGTTTTCGAGCGTCGTCGACGCGCTTCAATGCGCGGTGGAGATCCAGCGCGAGCTTGCCATGCGCAACGGGTCCGCCGGAGAGGGGAACGGGCTGCATCTCCGCATCGGCCTCCATCTTGGCGACGTGATGGTCGAGGGCGACGATATCTATGGCGACGGCGTGAACGTGGCGTCCCGGCTCGAAAGCATCGCGCAGCCGGGGGGCATCGTGCTGTCGAAACAGGTGTACGATCACATCGGCAGCAACGTGCCGGCGCGGTTCGTTTCCCTCGGCGAGCAGTCCTTCAAGAACATCAGCCGGCCGATCCAGGCCTATTGCGTCGACCTGGCCGCGGAGGCCGCGCCTTCCCTCGTGATCCGCTTCCGGGAATTCGAGCTGGATACCGCACTTTTCGAGCTCCGCCGGGCGGGCGAGCGGGTCCCGCTCGAACCCCAGGTCTTCGATCTGCTGGTGTTCCTCGCGCGAAACAGCGACCGAACGGTGACGAGAGAGGAGGTGTTCGCCGCGATCTGGGGCGAGCGGATCGTTTCCGACGCGGCCCTCAGCAGCCAAATCAAAGCGGCGCGGCGAGCGGTAGGCGACGACGGCGCCTCGCAGCACACGATTTCCACCGTACACGGCCGCGGCTTCCGGTTCGTCGCCCCGATCGAAAACGCCCGGCCCGACGTCGCCGGCGAACTGAGGGACAAGCTGGAGAACATGGCGCTGGCGGCGATCGCGAAGAAGCCGTCCGTTGCCGTATTGCCCTTTGCGAATCAGAACCGGGATCCCGATGAAGACATCTTCGCGGACGGCATCGCCGAGGACATCACCACCGCGCTCTCCAAGAACCGGTGGCTGACCGTGATCGCTCGAAATCCCGCATTCTCGTTTCGCGGGTCCACTGACGGCATTCGGGTCATCGGCGAGAAGTTGAACGCCGATTATCTCGTCACCGGAAGCGTCCGAAAGGCCGGCACGCGCTTTCGCATCACGGTCCAGGTGGTCGACGCGGATACGGAACAAAGCGTCTGGTCCGAACGGTTCGACCGCGACGTGGTCGACATCTTCGACCTCCAGGACGAGATTTCGGAACTGGTGGCGGCGCGCATCGAGTCGGAGCTCGGTCTGACGGAGCAGCGAAAGGCCAAGAGGCGGCCGCGCAAGAACCTCGGCGCGTGGGACCTTTACCAGCTCGCCACGGGGGAGTTCTACAAGTTCACGCCGGAGGGCAACCTGAGGTGCCAGGACCTGCTTCGCCAGTCGATCGAGCTCGATCCCGAATTCGCCAGCGCGCATTCCCGGCTCGCCTACGCCATCGTGCTCAGCATGGTGTATTTCGACGCCGCGCCCGACGATGCGCTGATGGCCGAGGCGCTGGCGGCGGCGAAGCGTGCGATCGAGTTGGACGACCAGGACGCGAACAGCTACTTCACCATCGGCCGCGTCCACCTGGCGCGACGCGAATACGCCTTGGCGATCGACGCGCTGCTGTATGCGCTCGAGCTCAACCCCTGCCTGGCGGTGACGTATTGCGGCCTCGGCGATTCACTCGCCTATGAAGGCCGCCTCGAAGAGGCGATCGAACAGTTCGAGGTCGCCATCAAGCTGAGCCCCCATGATCCCTTCCGCTGGGCGTTCTATTCCTACCGGTCGCTCGCCCATCTTTTCCGCGGCGAGTTCGAGGAGGCTGCGTCCTGGGCGCGCAAGGCGGTGCAGACGCCCAATGCGCAGTACTGGGCGCAGGCCCATCTCGTCGCGGCGTTGGGACATCTTGACGATCGGACGCAGGCGGAGCGGGCGGTCAGGAACCTGCTGGAGATCAAGCCGGCCTTCTCGCTCGATTTCGCAAGAAACCGCCTGTTCTATCTCAAGCGCTCCGATCAGCTCGAGACATACCTCGACGGCCTGCGAAGGGCCGGCGTGACGTGAGATAACAGAAGTCCGCCGACCGCGTCAGCGTGCCCCGTTGGCTGGCGCAAATGGGCGGGTTTGAAACCCGCCCCTACAAATATTTCCAAGATACTCAGGGATGCCACAGTCGTGTGTCACCAAATGAGCAACGATGAATTGACACTGTCTTTCGCCATCCCCTAGCCTCCTAGGCGGCGAAGGCGGCGCGTAGCGAAAACGCAAACCCTGGGAGGACGCGATGAGATCGGCACGGTACTGGTCGGCGCTTTCAATCGGTATTGCCTTGGCCCTGTCGGCGGGCCAAGCACCAGCGGCGGAGAGCGCGGAGGCGCGCTGCGTGGGCCTGCGCAACCTACAGGTCGAGGCGGGCTACGTGACCTCGGCGCGGGTCGTCCGCGGCGAAAAGGACACGCCGGCCTACTGCCAGGTGCGCGCGATCGCGCTGCCGGCGATCTCGGTCGAGGTGCGCCTGCCGCTCGCCGGCTGGAACGGCAAGCTCTACCAGGTCGGCTGCGGCGGCTTCTGCGGCAGCCTGGCGCGCGGCGACGCCAACAAGGGCTTCATCAACGCGATGGGGCCGGGCCTGAAGAAGGGCTACGCGACGGCGGCCACCGACAGCGGCCATCACGGCATGAGCGTGGTCGACGGCGCCTGGGCCATGCACAATCCCGCCGCCGAGCGCGACTGGGGCTGGCGCTCGATCGGCGAGACCAACCGGGTCGCCAACGCCCTCGTCGCCGCCTTCCACGACGACAAGCCGAGCCGCGCCTACTTCCAGGGCTGCTCGACCGGCGGGCGGATGGCGCACATGGCCTCGCTGCGCTACCCGAAGATGTTCGACGGCATCATCTCCGGCGCGCCGGCGATGGACATGGCGCGGCTCGCGGGCATCAGCGCCACCTGGATCGTGCGATCCAACACCGACGCGCAGGGCAAGACGATCCTGAAGCCCGGCAAGGACAAGCTGATCGGCGACGAGGTGATGCGCCAGTGCGACGCGGTCGACGGCAAGCGCGACGGGGTCATCCACGACCCGCGGAAATGCAAGGTCGACCTCTCCAAGCTGCAGTGCCAGGCCGCCGACGGCCCTTCCTGCCTGACCAAGGCCGAGCTCGGCGTGGTCGCGAAATGGCGCCAGGGCCCGCGCGACTCCAAGGGCAAGCTGCTCTTCGCCGGCCAGATCCCCGAAGGCTCGGAGCCCTTCTGGTGGCTCTGGCTGACCGGCAAGAAGGGCGGCGGCGGCAAGCTGGTGCCGCTGTTCAGCGTCGGCTACCTCGCCTATCTCGCCTTCCCGAACGATCCGGGGCCGTCCTTCACCCCGGCCAAGTTCGACTTCGACACCGACCCGCCGAAGCTGACGGCGATGGCCAAGGTCTTCAATTCCGACGACCCGGACATCTCGAAGTTCCGCGCGGCCGGCGGCAAGCTGATCGTCTGGCACGGCTGGGCGGACGCGATCGTGCCGCCCTACAAGACGCTCGACTGGTACGAGCAGGTGAAGGCGAAGTTCGGCGGCGAGGCGAAGACGAAGGACTTCGTGCGGCTCTTCATGATCCCGGGCATGGACCATTGCGGGCTCTTGAAGGGCCCCGGCGGGATCAACCAGTGGAGCATCGACCCGCTGGGCGCGCTCGAGCAATGGGTGGAGCAGGGCAAGGCGCCGCGGACGATCATGAAGTAGCGGCGGGCGCCGGCTCGCCCTTCGAGGCTCGGGCTGATCGCCCAAGCACCTCAGAGCCTGTCCGCAAATGAATGCAGACAGATCAAATGGTTGCGGATTCGCCTCCAGCCCCTATTCGTCACTCCCGCGCAAGCGGGGGCCCATGGATGGCGCGGACTCGGAGGCGACCATGGATGCACGGCGCATGCGATCGCCATGGATCCCGGATCATGTCAGAAATGGGATGTTTCCCTAGATCGGCCGCTCGCCGGCCAGGGTCACGCGGTGCATCAGGCGCTTCTTGCCGTGATAGTCGTTGATGGCGTTGTGCTGGGCGGCGCGGTTGTCCCAGAAGGCGATCGAGCCGGGCCGCCAGTGGAAGCGGCAGGCGAATTCGGGGCGCTGCTGGTGCTCGTAGAGGACCTGGAGGACCGGCGCGCTTTCCTCCGGCGTCATGCCGTCGATGGCGATCGTATGCGCCGGGTTGACGTAGAGCGCCTTGCGGCCGGTCTCCGGATGGGTGCGCACGACCGGGTGGACCGCGCGCATCTCCGCCGCGGGATCGCGCTTGGCGCCCTCGCCGATGCGGTGCTGGCGGGTCGCCGCGGCGACCGGGTTGGTCGAGCTGTTGACCGCCTTGAGCCCCACGATCAGCGCCTTCATGCCGTCGGAGAGGCTCTCGTAGGCGGCGTACATGTTGGCGAACTCGGTGTCGCCGCCGGCCTCCGGCACCTCGCGGGCGACCAGGATGCTGCCCATCGGCGGGATCTCTAGGTAGGTCGTGTCGCTGTGCCAGGCGCCGCCGAAATTGGCGTGCTCGTGCTCGAGCTTCACCACCTCGACGATCTCGGGAAGGTCCGGCAGCCCCTTCAGCATCGGGTAGTCGGCGGTCTCGCCGAAGCGCTGGGCGAAGGCGAGGTGCTGGGCCGGGGTGACGTCCTGGTCGCGGAAGAAGATGACGAGGTGGTCGAGGAGGGCCTGGCGGATCGCCGCGATGGAGGCGTCGTCGAGCGGACGGGCGAGATCGACCCCGCCGATCTCCGCGCCCAGCGCGCCGCCCACCTGCCTGACCTCGATCGCCTGCGTGGCCATAGTCGATCTCCCGCCCGACCGTGACATCCTCATTGGACACGCGGGCGGGGCGCATTGCAATGCCCGGAAGGCGGCGAAGGTGGTCGAGCCCCTACCGCCGTGCCGGGCTCGGCGTTTCGAGGAAGGCGACCAGGTCGGCGATCTCGCGCTTGCTCAACGTGAGGGCGCGCAGGAGCTTCTCGCCGGTCTGGTGCAGGCGGTCCTCGTCGAGCTCGGAGTAATGCCGCACCGCCTTGGCGAGCGTGCAGGCGGCCGGAGCCGCGCTCGCCGCGAAGAGGATGACGCAGCGCGCCGGGCAAACCGGGAGGCGGATGCCTCTCATTCCTTGCCCTTGAGCGCCCAGGCGGCGAGCGCCTCGGCATTCTTGTAGGCGATGCGGTCGGCGAGATCGGCGGGCAGGGTGTCGAGCCAGGCGCGCGCGGTCTTGGCGTGCTCCTCGACGTAGTACCAGCGCTCGGGCGCGAAGGTGTCGGTGCCGAGGGTGAAGCGGTCGGGGTAGGCGACGAAGAGCTTCTTCCACTCAGGATCGACGGTGCTGCCCGAATAGTGCTCGGTGCGGAAGGCGAGGTCGGCCCACAGGCGCTTGTGCCTGGCGAGCATGGCGCCGACGTTGTCGGGCTGGGTGAAGTCGGAATGCGCCCACAGGACGGTCGCGCCCGGATCCTGCGCGAAGACGCGGGAAACGGCGTCGGCGTCGCCGTGCAGGTGAATGAAGATCTTGTGCTCCCTGGCGAGCCGCACGACGCCGCGCATCACCGTGCTGTCGGCGTCCTTGCCGAAGATGTGGAGCTCGCCGATGCCGGCGTAGACGTTCTTCTTCAGGAGGCCTTCGAGCATGCCGATCACGGTCTCGTCCTTGAACCAGGTCGAGATTTCGCCGCGCTGGCGGTAGGGGCGCAGCACCGGGACGATCAGCTTGGGCGCCAGCCGGTAGAGCTTCTGCGTGCCCTCGTCGGAGGAGCTGGAGACGAAGGCGCGCTTCAGGCCCGCCTTCTTCAGCACCTCGATCGCCTTGGCCGGCGGCAGCGGCGCCCAGGCGTCGTGGCTGTAGTGGATGTGGGTGTCGATCACCGGCCGCTGCTCGGCGAGCGCGGCGGGTCCGGTGAGGAGGAACGCCGCGCCCGCGATCAGGCCGGCGGTCAAGGGGAGCTCTCGGCGACTGCGCATCGAAGGCACTCCTGCTCAAAGCCAGCCGGTGCTCAAAGCCAGCCGGTGCTCAAAGCCGGCTGGTGCTCAAAGCCGGCTGGTGCTCAAAGCCAGCCGGTGCTCAAAGCCAGCCGGAGCGGTCGATTAAAGCGCCCGCGGGGGCGCGCGTCACCTCAATTTGGCGCGACTACTCCGCGGCAATCGCCTGCTGTTCGGCGCGGATCATGCGGTCGAGCGCGCGCCGGGCGAGGATGCGGGCGCGGTCCGACTTGATGTCGACCAGCAGCCGATCGGGGTCGGCCTCCAGGCACGCCTGCTGGGCGTTCAGATAGTCGAGATCCTCGGTGAAGGTGTAGGCGATCTCGTCGTAGAGCGTCTGGGTCGCCGCGGGCTCGTCCTGACGGTAGCCGTTGGCCGGCGTCCAGAAGTAGTGGCAGCTCCGCCCGGTCTCGGGCGTGGCGCCGTGATAGAGCCGCAGCGAGAAGCCGCCCGGCTGCTCGCGGTTCTCTTCGGCGCCGCGGCCGCTCTCGAGCGCGCCGGTCCACTGCACCACGCTGGCGGGCGCCACGTATTCGAAGTCCTGCCAGCGGTCGACCAGCGTGTCTTCCGAAAAGCCCGCGGCGCGGCAATAGGTCGGCGGCGGCACGATGCCCAGCATCCAGCGGATGTAGTGGACGCCGGTCTCGGTCTTGTTCACGTCCATGCGCGCGTTCACCTGGCCGTCGCGATTGCCGCCGCCGATCGTCTTGCGGTGGATATAGGGGATGTGCGTCAGGTCCATCAGGTTGTCGATCAGCAGCATGTAGTTGCACTCGACGTGGTACATGCCGTGCTTGTGCGGCCAGTTCTCGTGGTCGTCGTGCCACGGGTAGTCGAGGATCCTGGTTTCGTCGGCGAGCGCGGGATCGCCCATCCAGATCCAGATGAACTCCTGGCGCTCGACCACCGGATAGCTGCGCACGCGCGCCTGGGGCGGCACGCGCTCCTGGCCGGGAATGAAGACGCAGGCGCCGTCGCCGCCGAAGATGAGCCCGTGATAGCCGCATTGCAGGCCTTTCGGCACCACTTCGCCCAAACGCAGCGGCGTCGCGCGGTGGCAGCAGCGGTCCTCGAGGGCGTGCGCGCGGCCGTCGGCGTCGCGGAACAGCACGATCTCCTCGTTCATGATCGTGCGCGCCAGGGGCTTGTCGACCTCGTCGCCGCCGACCTCGTGGGACCAGGCCGCCTGATACCAGGCGTTGCGAACGAACGGTGCTGTGGCGGACTCGGCCATCGGAAACCTCCCTTGCGGCGGTCGTTTCCGGCCCGGCGGCCGGCCCGCCTTCCGGAAATCATCCTAGAAGGGAGATTCTATAAGTCAATTGAATTTGGCGGGGTGAGCAGGAAACCAGGAGGCATTTTCAAGTGGCCGCACGTGCGATAGCGGCCTACCGCGCCGTGCCGCCCATCCGCGTCAGCGGTCCGCTCTGAATGATGCGGATCGGGCTCATCAGGTGCTCGCGGTCGATCACCAGCCGGCCCTTCCTGGGCAGGAAACTCACCACGGCGCCGCTGCGGCATCGGCCCCGTTCGATGCTTTCCTTGTAGGTGTAGGAGCCTTGCATAGCCTGAAACAAGGTCAGCCGGCCGCGGCATTTGTCCGCGGGATAGTGCAGGACGCCGTGGCCGTGACCGTCGAACGACACCTCGATGTGAACATGGCGGGCAATCGCCCCTTCGCGGTATTCGGGGACCGCGCCCGACCAGCGGCCGGTCAGCGGCGGCATCGACTTGGCGACGGTCTCGGCCATCTCGGGTGCGGTGGCGAGGCCCGCGGCGAGGCCGGCGGCGAGGCCGGCGACGAGGAGTGTGAGGGCGGCAGGCATGCGAAAGGATCGAGGCATCGGGCTGGCGCTTTCGACAGGATCTGCGGCTCCGCAAAGCCTATCCGAAAGGCGCTTCGCGACCATTAACCGGAGGCGTCCATCGCGCCTCCTCGCGGATGACGCCGAGCGACTTCAGCACTGGCTCGGGCCGCGCCCGCCTGCGTGACCAGGCGCCTGATCTTACGGGCGCACAGCAAGGCAACGGCATGACGATAGTCACCGGGCAGACCTAGCCTGATGAAAGTCGGCGCCGCTTAATGCGCACGCCTTTTCCTTGAGGCCGTGCAAAGTCGAATTTGTCGATCTTCTCGACAAGCGTTTCCAGATCAGCGCAACCATAAGTTCTTGGATCGAAATCGGCGGCATGTAGCTTGAGGCGGCGTTCGAATTCATTCAAATCGACCCACATCCTTCGTTTCCAGGTCTGCGCCATGACCGTGCAGATTAGACGCTCAGCTTTCGAGAGCGGTTCAGTCTTGGAATTGCAGTCTGCAACGGCCTTCGTATTCTTATTTGATTGCACCTTTGTCGGCAGCGTTTCGATCGCGATGAAGCATGTGCAGGCTTTGCGGAGCGCAATCGGTGCCGATCCATTGCCGAATCCGAAGACCTTTGCACCACTCTCGCGCAACCTCTGGGCAAGTGAGGTGAAATCACTGTCTGAGCTGATCAGGCAATATCCGTCCATCCCGCCTTGATGCATCAGGTCCATCGCCTCGACCACCAGTGCGATGTCCGCCGCGTTCTTGTGCGGAGTCTTCTTGGACTGTTGGCGCAGATCTAGCTGCAGCGGTCGAACTTTCTTGCGCCAGCTCTTCAACCGCTCACCATTGAAATTGCCATAGATCCGCCGGACGGTTGCCTCGCCTAGGTTGGCAATTTCCGAAAAGATTGCGTTGGCGTGGTGAGCGCTCGTGTTTTCAGCGTCAATGAGAATTGCCAAGCTGGGCTTTCTTCCTTTGGCCGCCATCGATCGTCCCCTTGGCGTTCTGACACTAAACCGCTGCCGGCGAGTGCTATCTCGTTTCGACATGAAACCATCAAGGGTTGTAGTATCTTTAGTCTTTACACCGGATTAATGAGGCCGCGCGAGGTTGGCCGAATGGCGTCGGTCTCTTACCGAATTGAACCCCGCTTCCACTCAGCGCCGCTTGATGCGGACGGCCCGGCCGCTGCTGCGCTCGACCTGGAACTTGCCGCTCTTCTCGACCACGGTCAGCAGCTTGTCGCAGCCATAGGTCCGCGGATCGAAATCGGGCGCCAGATGGTTCAGGCGTTGGCCGACCGTGCTGAGATCGACCCAGTCCTCGTCGTCCCAGGCCTGCTCCATCGCCTTGCGGATCAGCGGAACCGCCTTGGAGGGCGGCTCCTTCTTGACCTCGGCCCGCGGCGCGGATTTCGCCCTCGGCTCTTCATCGGGCGCATCGACCAGGTTCTCGATATAGATGAAGCGGGTGCAGGCGTTGCGGAACGCCTCCGGCGTCTTCTTGGCGCCGAAGCCGTAGACCCGCGCGCCGTCCTCGCGCAGGCGCTGGGCGAGGCGGGTGAAGTCGCTGTCCGAGCTGACCAGGCAGAAGCCGTCGAGCCCGCCGCGATGCATCAGGTCCATGGCGTCGATCACCAGGGTGATGTCGGCGGCGTTCTTGCCGGTGGTGTAGTTGAACTGCTGCGCGGGAACGATGGCGAGCGGCTGCATGACGTCGCGCCAGCCCTTCAGCTTGTCGCCGGAGAAGTCGCCGTAGATACGCCGGACGTTCGCCTCGCCCAAGGTCGCGATCTCCTCGAAGATCGCGCGGGCGTGGCGCGCGCTCGTGTTGTCGGCGTCGATCAGGATCGCCAGGCTCGGCTCTCGTCCATCGGTCGGCATGCACAGCTCCCGCGGCGCTCAAGCTTGGGCCGCTGGCCGACACCCTAGATCGGATCGCATTTGGGTTGGATCAAAAAGTGATCCGGCCCAAAGGCGTGAATCCGATCTAGGTTGTCGCCGCGGCCAACTTGCCGGAGCCCGGCGGCCGGCCTAGAAATATTTGAATCTGGTGTGATTCAGCTTCCGAAGTTCGTCACCCTGGATGTAACGAGCTTCGGAACCATCACACCAGATATTTGAATCTGGTGTGATTCAGCTTCCGAAGTTCGTCACCCTGGATGTAACGAGCTTCGGAACCATCACACCAGATATTTGAATCTGGTGTGATTCAGCTTCCGAAGTTCGTCACCTT
>Ga0302046_10000781_pt1 | contig 30546 bp, 21 predicted proteins | sample RVTome_11_FD_200261 | JGI IMG/M metagenome (GOLD analysis project Ga0302046, IMG submission 200261) | Soil microbial communities from uranium-contaminated site in the Upper Colorado River Basin, Wyoming, United States - RVT147D111 (version 2) ...
CTCCTCGCCCTGCGGGGTCTTCTCGCTCACGCCCGCGCGCTTGACGACGAGCTGGAGATCGGTCAGCAGCAGGCGGGCGGTCGCGCTCGCGCCGGAGCCGGCCAGGGTCAGCTCGAGCAGGCCGCGGGTGTCGGCGGGCAGGAGCGCGGCGACGTCGACGAACGAGGTGGTCAGCTCGTCGGGCCCGGCCTCGACCTCGAACTCGTGCCTGAGCACCAGGTCGCTGGTGCGCTCGCTGGCGGCCTCGTCGTCGTCGCTCATCCAGAACGCGAGGTTGGCCGGCGGCACCCGCCGCACGAAGAGCTCGAGGCGGTTGGCGTTGAGGTGGCGCACCGCGAGCGAGCGCCAGGCCGAGCGCGGGAGGTAGCGGCCGCCGCCGGCGAACGCGACCCGCGCCGCGCGCGCCGGGATCGCGATGTCGCGCTCCCACTCCTCGGCGAGGACGCCGCCGTCGCGGGTGGCGAGGCCGGAGGCGAGGCGCACCGTGTAGGTCCCGCGCTCGAAATCGCCGAAGATGCGGAATCCGCCGCTCGCCTCGGCGATCGTGAACGGGATCGGCGGGTCGATCGAGATGTGCTCGCGGGCGGAGTCCTCGCGCGGCACGCAGCGGACCGAGATCTGGCCGTAGGACTCGCCGTGCTCGCGCGACCAGTACCAGCGCTCGGCCTCGACCGCGTCGTCGTCACAGACGACGTCGAGGTAGTACCCGCTGCCGCCCTCGGTCGGCCGGACCGCCTTGATCGAAAGGCGCGAGCCGGTGGGGATCTGGACCGTCGCCTGCGCCGCCCCGGCGCGCAGGTCGGGCTCGCCGCGGGCGGCGACCCCGGCCGCCAGCTCGAGGTCGATGGTCGAGCCGCCGCGCACCCCCTCGACGGTGGCGCGGACGGCGCCCCCCTCGCCCTCGCTCCACGCGACCTGGGGCTGGCGGCGCCAGCTTCCTGCGGTCAGCACGGACAGGCGGGTGCGCCGGCGCACGTCGTCGAGGTCGGGCGGCGCCGAGAACTGCAGGTCCAGCTCGGCGCGCCGGCGCTCGTCGTCGAAGCCGGCGAGCGCCAAGCGCAGGAAGTCGAACTCCGGGATCTCGAAGCTCGCGACCCAGGGGTTGGGGATCGGCGCCTTGACCACCCCGGCCGCGGTCGCCACCGCCTCGAGCACCGCCTTGATCTTCGACCCGGGCGGGAACCCCTCGCGCGGCCGGAATCCGAGCGCCGAGGCGCTGCGCACGATCAGCTCGCCCTCGACCGGGGGCTCGAGCCGGAGCACCGTCCCCTCGGGCGCCGGCTTGCCGGCCTGGTCGGGATCGACGATCGGCCGCGCCAGCTCGACCACGATCTCGGTCGGCACCCGCCCGAGCCCCCCGAGCGGCCGGATCCGCGGCGCCAGCTCGGCGGCGGTCCACAGCTCGACGACGCCGGTTTCTTCGGCCTCGGCCTCGGCGGCTTCCTCGGCGGGCCGCGGCTCCGGCTCCTCCCGGCCGCAGCCGCCGGCGAGGGCGAGGGCGAAGACGAGGGCGAGAGCGAAGAGCAGGGCGGGGGCGAGGGCGAGCGAGGCGAGACGGCGACGGCTCATGGGCGACCTCCTCGGCGCGCGATCCTACTGCCGGGCGCATCCTCCCCGCCGGCACGGTCACCGGTGGGGCGGGGAGAGGGCGGGGGTATGGAGAAGCGTGGCGGAGGTGCGGCGATCGGGGAGGGCGGCCGAGCGGCCGGCTGTAACGAAAGGAGGCTCTGTGTCGCCTGACCGCTCCAGATGTCTCGAAGCCTTCGCGAATGCTGAGTGGCCAGCAGGCGCGCAGGGCCGGGCCAGGCTCAAATCGACCAGAGAGGACCCCCCTATGCCAGTCACAGTCAGCTATCCAGGCGTCTATATCGAGGAAATCCTGAGCGGCGTCCGCACCATCACCGGGGTGGCGACGTCGATCACGGCGTTCATCGGCCGGGCGCGATCCGGGCCGGTGAACGACCCGGTGTTGATCAACGGCTTCGGCGACTTCGAGCGCCGGTTCGGCGGCTTGGGCGTGGACTATCCCCTGTCCTACGCCGTGCGGGCCTTCTTCCAGAACGGCGGCGCGCAGACGCTCGTCGTCCGTCTGTTCAAGGGCACCGACGGGACTGCCGAGCTGCCGGTCGGTGGATTGGATCTCGTGGCCGTTTCGCCGGGGAAGTGGGCGAACTGGCTGCGAGGCACGGTGGAGGTGGTCGACGACCCGGAGGCCAAGGCCCGTCTCGGTCTCGATCCCGGCGACACCTTGTTCAACCTGGAGGTAAGGGACACCCGGCCCGGCGGCCTCACCGAGCAGTTCCGGAGCCTCTCCGCCAAGGACAGCCCCCGCCGGGTGGACAAGGTCCTGGAGGCCGAGTCGTCGCTCGTCCGCTGGAACGGAGACTGGCCCGACACGCTGCCGGTGGTCACCAACGGAACCGATGCCGCGACGGTCAAGGAGAGCGACCTCAAGACCGCCGAGGCCGCCCTGCAGAACGCCAAGAACGAGGGCAAGACCGGAGCCGAGCTGGATCCGTTCAAGACCGCGGTGGACACCGCCCGCACGGCTGTTCAGACTGCCGTCGCGGCCCTGGGCGCCGCCGACAGCGACCCCCTCGGAAACGCGGAGTACCTCGGCAGCGAAGCCGACAAGACCGGGATCTTCGCCCTCGCCAAGACCGATCTCTTCAACCTCCTCTGCATCCCGCCGGACACCCGCGGCGGCGACACACCGCCTGCGGTCTATCAAGCGGCCATGGAGTATTGCGTGCGGCGGCGGGCCATGCTGGTGGTGGACCCTCCGGCGGCGTGGGGCAAGAACAAGGAGACGGCGGCGGCCAACGCCAAGGCCGGTCTCGACGCCCTGGGCCTCACCGGGACGGCGGCCCGCAACGCCGCGCTGTACTTCCCGCGCGTCCTGGAATCCGATTCGCTGAACGAGGGCCGGCTGGATACCTTCGTTCCCTGCGGCGCGGTGGCGGGCGTCATGGCCCGCACGGACGTCCAGCGCGGCGTGTGGAAGGCCCCGGCGGGAGTGGACGCCGCCTTGAACGGCGTCCAGGCGCTGGAGGTCAACCTCAACGATCTCGAGAACGGGACGCTGAACCCGCTCGGCATCAACTGCCTACGCTTCTTCCCAGGCGGCACCGGCCGCGTGGTCTGGGGCGCCCGCACGCTGCGCGGCTCGGACCAGCTCGCCGACGAGTATAAATACCTGCCCGTCCGCCGCCTCGCCCTGTTCATCGAGGAGAGCCTCTACCGCGGCACACAGTGGGTGGTCTTCGAGCCCAACGACGAGCCGCTGTGGTCGCAGATCCGCACCAACGTCGGCGCCTTCATGAACAACCTGTTCAAGCAGGGGGCCTTCCAGGGCTCGACGCCGCGCGACGCCTACCTTGTCAAGTGCGATAAGGAGACTACGACGCAGAACGACATCAACCTGGGCATAGTCAACATCATCGTCGGCTTCGCGCCCTTGAAGCCGGCCGAGTTCGTGATCATCAAGATCCAGCAGCTCGCCGGTCAGATCGAGACCTAAGGAGACATGGCAATGGCCCAGTTCAACGTCAATACGCACCGTTTCGATCCGTACAAGAACTTCAAGTTCCGTGTCTTCTGGGTCGGCAGCACGGCGCCCGTCGCCGGCGTGAGCAAGGCCAGCGGCTTGAAGCGCACCACGGAGGTGGTGGAGCACCGCGAGGGCGGCGATCCCAGCACCTCCCGCAAGTCACCCGGCCGCACCAAGTACGAAGCCGTCACGCTGGAGCGTGGAGTCACCCACGACACCGAGTTCGAGAAGTGGGCGAACAAGGTGTGGAACTTCGGCTCCGGCCTGGGCGCCGAGGTCTCGCTCAAGGACTTCCGCCGCGACGTCATCATCGAGATGTACAACGAGGCCGGCCAGCCGGTGATTCGTTACAAGGTCTTCCGCTGCTGGGTTTCGGAGTTCCAGGCGATGCCGGATCTGGACGCCAACGCCAACGCCGTCGCCATCCAGAACATCAAGCTGGAGAACGAGGGCTGGGAGCGCGACTACGAGCTTCCGGAACCCACGGAGCCGAGCTTCACCGAGCCCGCGGGGTAGGCTGCCATGCGTCCTCCGACCGCCCAGGAAATGCTGGACGCGTGGGAGCGGGGCCTGGCCGAATCGCCCGTCCAGCGGGCGCTGGCCCTGGTTTCCGCGGCCTGTCCGGAGACGGCCCCCGAGGACCTCGCCCGCGAGAGCGTCGGCCGGCGCGATGCCCGCCTGCTGGCGCTCCGCGAGTGGGCGTTCGGTCCGCGCCTGGTCAGCGTCACCGACTGCCCGAGCTGCGGCGAGAGGCTGGAAACCTCGTTCGACGTGGCGGAGATCCGGATCCAGGAGCCGGCGGCTGCGCCGGCGGAACCGCTCTCCGTCTCCGTCGAAGGCTACGAGCTGACCTTCCGGCTTCCCGACAGCCGCGACCTCGCGGCGCTGGCTGAACCCTCACCCCCGATTGGAGTGGACGGCGCCCGCCGGCGGCTTTTCGAGCGCTGCCTGGTGGCCGCCCGCAGCCCGGAGGGAGAGGAGACGGCGCTGAATTCGCTGCCTGGCGAGGCGCTCGAGGCGGTGACCGACGGCATGGCCGCGGCCGATCCCCAGGCGGACGTGGAGCTCTCTCTCCAATGTGCCGCCTGCGGACACGCCTGGCTGGCGCCGTTCGACATCGCCTCCTTTTTCTGGACCGAGGTGGACGCCTGGGCCCGGAGACTGCTGTATGAGATCCACGTCCTCGCCCGTGCCTACGGCTGGCGTGAGGGAGACGTTCTCGCGCTGAGCCCCTGGCGGCGCAGCGCCTACCTGGAGCTGATCGGCGCATGAGCGACTATCTCGGCAACCTGGCGGCGAGGAGCCTGACGTCAGAGGCCGCGGCGCCGGCCGTCCAGCCTCGTCTGGCCTCGCGCTTCGAGCCGCTCTCTCCGGCGGCGCCGGGTCTCTGGAGCGAGAGAGCGCCGGCGGTGGAAGCGGTTTTCCGGGAGGAAGTGGTGGAGGCTGTGACGGCACCTCCGACGCCGTCACGGCCCATGAGATCCGACCGTCGGCGGCTCGGGCCAGACTCGGAAAATCTCCCCCACCCGGGCCCTCACATCCCCGACCCTCCTCTCCCATCCTCACGCCCACCCTTCCGGGAGAGGAGGGAGGCAGAAAAAACGTTGCAATTGGATTCCCCTCTCCCGGCGACAGAAGAAGGACGAAGGTCGGGAGAGGCGCCGGAGGTGAGGGCACGGGCGGAGGAAAGCCGCCTGGACCCACCCGCCCAGGCCCTCACCACCCCAACCCCTCCTCTCCCATTCTCACATCCGCCCCACCGGGAGAGGAGGGGCTTGTTGTCTCTCTCTTTGCAGTCTCCCTCCTCGCCCGGCGGCGGGGAGGGCGGCTGGGAGAGGAGGGCCGGGGAGGTGAGGGCCTTGGCGGCGCCGGCACCGGTACGGGTCTCGAGGGATCAGGAATCGGCTCCGGAAAGAATCGAGAAAGCGCTCCGGGCAGCGTCGATCGATGACAAGAAACCCGCCGCTGTCCTGCAGCCTTCGATGATAGCCAATTCTCGGCCTTCCCCCCGCCCGGAGCCGCCGGCTGCCGAGCCCGTCATCCACGTCACCATCGGCCGCATCGAGGTGCGCGCCACACCGGCACCCAAGGCTCCGGCGCGGGAGCGGCAGGCCGCCCGGCCGCCCGTCGATCTGGAGGAGTACCTGCGGCAGCGTGCCGGAGGGGAGAGACGATGAGCAACGGCCTCGCCATCGCCGCCGTCACGGCGACTCTGCGGAACCTACTGATCCAGAAGGTGATCCCCGACGTGACCGCCCGTCCCCTGGACCTGGCCAAGGTCCGGGATGGGATCGCCGGCGACCAGCTCAATCTCTTCCTGTATCACGCCCAACTGGACGTCGCGTGGCGCAACATGGACATGCCGAAGCTGCTCAAGCCGGGGGAGACGGGTCATCCCCCCCTGCCGTTGAACCTCTTCTATCTCCTCACCGCCTACAGCGACGACAAGGACGAGGTGAAGAGCCACAAGCTGCTCGGCCGCGCGATGAGCGTTCTCCACGACCATCCGCTCCTCGACTCCACCGAAATCACGGACGCCACCCAGACCGACGTCGAGGGCAGCGACCTCCAGCACCAGGTCGAGCGCGTGCGCATCACCTTCCAGCCGCTTTCCCTGGAGGAGATCTCGAAGCTCTGGTCAGCGCTCCAGACGCAGTACCGGACCTCCGCCGCCTACCAGGTCTCCGTCGTCTTGATCGAGAGCACCCGTTCGGCCAAGACGCCGCTTCCCGTGCTCAAGCGCGGCCAGGACGACCAGGGCGTCACCTCCCAGGCGAGCGTCGACTCACCGTTCCCCACGCTGCTGGCGGCGATCCCGCCGAACGGGCAGCCCAGCGTCCGCCTGGGCGAGATCTTGACAGTCACCGGCCTCAAGCTGGATGCCGGCACTCTCGCAGTGCGCCTCACCAACCCGCGGCTGGCCGATCCCGGCCCCATCACCATGCAAAGCTCCAAGCCCACGGAGATCGAGATCGAGCTGACAGACGATGAAACTCGTTGGGTGGCGGGGCTCTATACCATGGCCGTGGAAGTGACCGACGGCGCCGACGTCCGCACCACCAACGAGCTGCCGCTCACCCTGGCGCCGCGGATCATCTCGGCCCTGGTGCAGGGGATCCCCTCGCCCCTGCCGCTGAACGTGGTGCGCGACGGGGGCGGGACCGCCGAGATAACCTTGCAATTCACTCCGCAGTTCCGGCCCGGCCAGCGCGCCGTGCTGCTGATCGGCGATCGCGAGGTGCCCGCCGAGCCGCTTCCCTCGCCGCCGGATCCTCCCGACCCCACGGATACCCTGACGTTCGTGGTGAAGAACGCGCCTGTGGGCGAGCACTGCCTGCGCCTGCGGATCGACGGCGTGGACAGCCTCCTCGTCCAGCGCCCGCCGGGCCAGCCGCCGGTCTTCGACGCCAGCCAGAAGGTGACGATCACATGACGGACGCCGCCATGAAGGACATAGAGGATTGGCCGCGGGCCAACGACGCCTTCCTGGCCGCGGCCCTCGCCTGGCTGCGCCTGCGCCTGGAGCGGGTGGCGACCTGGGAGCAGCCCCCTGCGGCTCCGGCCGTTCCGCCATCGGCCGACGCACCGCGGCCCCCCTCGTTCGCGGAGCGTTTATTCGGGAGGGGATCTGACGAGCCGGCGCCGAAACCCCTGCTGGCGCTGCCGCCGCCCTCCGGGACCGTCACCGAGGCCATGATCGAAGAAGCCGCCAGGGCCATGGCCGCCGCCGCGGAAACCGATCCGCCGCCGGCCCTGGAAGTGCTGGCCCGGCGTTTCGGCCTCTCGCGTTTCGAGCGCGACGTGCTCCTCCTCTGCGCCGCCATGGAGTTGGACACGCGGATTGGCTCGCTCTGCGCCCGCGCCCAGGACGATCCGGCGCGGCCGTACCCAACCTTCGCGCTCGCTCTCACGCTCCTCGACGATCCGGCCTGGGACGTGCTCTCGCCTGAGCGTCCTTTGCGTCACTGGCGGTTGATCGAAATCAATCAGCCCGGAGCCCAACCGCTCACCACCAGCGCCTTGCGGGCGGACGAGCGCATCGTCAACTTTTTGAAGGGATTGAATTACCTGGACGACCGCCTGACGCCCCTGCTCCTGCCCCTGGAGCCGCCGGACACGGACGGCGAATTGCCGCCTTCCCAGGCCGAAGCCGTCCGCCGCATCCTGCAAGCGCTGGAGCAGACCCAACCGGGCCGCCGCCTGCCGGTCTTCCAGCTCGTGGGCCCGGACGCGCCGAGCAAGCGCCTGGCCGCCTGGCACGCCGCGGCCTCCCTGGGCTTGCGACTCTTCCGGCTGCCCGTGGAGATGATGCCCATCCAGCTTGCCGACCTGGAAACCTTTTCACGCCTGGTGCAGCGGGAGAGCGCCCTGGCCCCCTTCGCGCTCTACCTCGACGCGCAGGAAGTGGAGAAGGGCGCGCCGGGCTCGACGGAAACCCAGGCGCCGCCCCTGGGCCGTTTCCTCGCCGGCGCCAACGGCATCTTCTTCGTCGCCACCCAGGACGTCCGTCCGGCTCTGAGTGAAACCTCGATCGCCGTGGACGTGGCCAAGCCGACGCCGGCCGAGCAACGGGCGGCTTGGGCCGAGGCTCTCGGCGAAGCCGCGGGAGATTTACCCTTGCGCCTGGCGAGCCAGTTCAGCCTCGACCTGGGAACCCTGCGCCGCATCGCCCGCGCAGCCCAATCCGCAGAGCCTCTGGAGTCCGGGAACGGCCTGGGAGACCGCTTGTGGACTGCCGCCCTGGCGAGCACCCGTCCGCGTTTGGAAGGCCTGGCCCAGCGCCTCGATCCGCGGGCGGACTGGAACGACATCGTCCTGCCCCAGCGCGAGCTGGACCTCCTGCGGCAGATCGCCGCCCAGGTGCGCCTGCGCAGCCGGGTCTACGACGACTGGGGCTTCGCCGCCAAGCGCAACCGCGGCCTGGGGATCAGCGTCCTCTTCGCGGGCGAGAGCGGCACGGGCAAGACCATGGCCGCCGAGGTGCTCGCCAACGAGCTGCGCCTGAGCCTCTACCGCATCGATCTTTCCACCGTGGTGAGCAAATATATCGGCGAGACCGAAAAGAACCTCCGCCGCCTCTTCGACGCCGCCGAGGACGGCGGCGCCATCCTCTTCTTCGACGAGGCGGACGCCCTCTTCGGCAAGCGCAGCGAGGTCAAGGACAGCCACGACCGCTACGCCAACATCGAGATCAACTATCTCCTCCAGCGCATCGAGTCCTACCAGGGCCTGGCCATCCTGGCGACCAATCAGAAGAGCGCTCTGGATCAGGCCTTCATGCGCCGGCTGCGTTTCCTGCTCGATTTCCCCGCCCACGGCGAAACCGAAAGAAGGAAGATCTGGAAGCGGATCTTCCCACCGCAGACCGAGAGAAAAAACCTGGACTTCCATCGTCTCGCCCACCTGGGATTGAACGGCGGCGCCATCAACAACGTGGCCATGAACGCCGCCTTCCTGGCCGCCGCCGCGGGAACCCCGGTGACCATGCCGCACGTCCTCGCCGCCGCCCGCACCGAATTCCAGAAACTCGGCCGCCCCTTGAACGAATCCGATTTCCGCTGGACCGCCCCCGCGGAGGTGACAGCTTGAACGTGAACCTGCACATCGAGCGCCTGGTCCTTGAAGGAATCGATCTCGATCATACGCAGCGCCCGGTCCTGCAGGCCGCGGTGGAAGCCGAGCTGGGAAGGTTGCTGTCGGAAGGCGGAGTGAATGGGGACCTGGCGGGTGGAGGAGCGGTGCCGGCTGTCAGGGCGGGAGGATTCGAGATGAATGGCGAAGGGAATCCCGGGCAGCTCGGACGGCAGATTGCGGGAACGGTGTATGGAGGGATTGGGAAGTAAATTAACAATCGCAATGACCTCCAGATTGGAAACTGTCATGGACATGCTAGCCGTCGTACAGCCGAAATCTGCCAATGCATACTTTATGAAGCCGCAGAGCGTCTTTTCGGCCATCGTTAAGGAAACACTGCGCTCGCCGGGTCAACCCTTGGATCTACCGACCCGCACCTTTATGGAGTCCGGCCTTGGCCATGATTTCACGCAAGTAAGGGTGCACACCGATGAGAAGGCATCCTTGTCTGCTCGGGCGATCAACGCGTTGGCATACACAGTAGGTTCGCATATCGCCGTGCGGAACGACAAGTATGCACCCCACACTCCTGTAGGGCGTAGCTTGCTCGCACACGAGTTGGCTCACGTCGTTCAACAATCCAAAGGCCAAGGCGGAAGCGAACCGGAATCCCGAGCTGCCGTGGCGGCGCGAACCGTTATGAACGGCCAGCGGATTGAATCAGAGTTAGCAGGGACTGCCTCGCTTGGAGTTTACAGGCAACATGACCCGGATAAATCGGATGAGGAGTTCGTTAAGCTACTTTTGCAGTCCATGCGGACTCGGGATAAAAGGAGCTTGATCCCTCCAGCAAGTCCTTTCCTCGGCGGTGCTAGCCGCTATTTCTTAAACTATAAACAACCTATCCTACCCTGGGTCAAACCTGGGCTTGACCTGCACCTACTCCCCCCAGAAAGTCCTCTCCTTGATGGGTCCAGCCGCGACTTCCTGAGATATAAGCCCGAACCCATTCCATCGTGGGTCAAACGCGGGCTTGACCTACACCTACCAAGAGAGAAGTCCGAAAAGCCAAAGGGCCTTGGTTTTAACCCTTGAAGACTGGCGTTTTTCTTTAAAAGGTGCCAGCAAAGGGAATCCCAAAATACCTGGCGACTCTCTTGAGGATTACGTCCAAGAGGAATCGAAGATCGATCTCACCCCCAAGGGGCTTTTCGAAAAAGCTTTGGGCAGCGGCGAGATCTCAATAACCAAGAAGATTATTGGTCGACAGCGGAAAAAGATAGAAGAGCAGAGAAGAGAGCTGAAGGAGCTGGAGAGAGCGGGTTGGTGATCAGACAGAGGGTAAAGAAAACGAAATTGCACCGGGTTGATGGATCCCAGTGGAATAAGCTGGATCTGCGTCGGCCGTTTGTGGCATCTGGCGCAACCGCGAAGCCTGCGCCGGGGACGCCGAATGGGCCTTAAGTCGAGCGGCAAGGGACGGATGGGATCGTGACTCAGCGAAACCTGGCTTCAGTTCAGCGGCAAGCCACACTGCCAATCGCCGCAGGTATCCTGCAGCGGAAGTGCGCCTGTGGGCAGCACACCAGCGGCGGCGAGTGCAAGGCGTGTCGTAAGAAGAGGAAGAAGGAAGAGCAGGCTGGGATCAGCTTGCAGAGGAAGGTCACCGTGAGCCAACCGGGAGACCCCTTCGAGCAGGAGGCGGACCGGGTGGCCGAGGACGTTGCAGGAGGGTCTCCTGACCGCCGAGTGCGAATCAGCCCAGTTGCTTCTTTTCAGACCGCCGCTGCCGCCGGACCGGTCTTGGCGGAGTCCGGGTGGCCCCTCGATCCCGGCACGCGCGCTTTCATGGAGCCACGATTCGGGCACGACTTCAGCCGCGTGCGAGTCCACACCGACTCGCAGGCCGGGGAGTCGGCCCGCTCTCTTGAAGCTCTGGCCTATACCTCGGGAAACGACATCGTCTTCAGTCCGGGGCAATACAGCCCTGCCACGACCGCGGGCCGGAAATTGCTGGCCCATGAGCTGACCCACGTCGTCCAGCAGCCCCGGTCGCCTGACACCCTGGTGCAGCGAAAAGGATTCTTGGGATTTATTGGCGGGTTGTTCAGCAGCTTTTTTCATCTCGCCATCGATTACAGTGACAAGAAGATCAGGGAATATCTCGATTGGCTGGAAAGCACCGGGGACATTGAGGGGGATCCCGATAGCGATGACAAGGCCCGCCAGATCGTCCGGGACAAGAAGCACCTGACCCTCTCCGTCAAGATCAGGGGCCTGCTGGTGTCGGAGATGCTGGACGGGTGGACGCTCGGGAAGGACGAGAGCGCTATCAACCAGATCCTGCGCAGCGCGACCCCGGCGGATCGCAAGGCGATCGTCGCCAAGATCGGGCGCGCCAAGATCTGGAAGAAATTCGGCGGCCAGAACCGGCGGATCGTCGAAGCCCTGACCCTCTCCGCCGATGACCTCAAGGATTCCGGTCTCATGACGCGGCTGCGGGGGCTCTCGGAATCCCAGCTCGTCGATTATCAGAAGAACGTCGCCGACTCCGAGGTCGCGAAAGCGATCGACAAGATCCTGCGGGAGAAGAGGCACGAACTGGGGTCGTATCCCGAGGAGGAGCGCCGCAAGCTCTCCCTCGGGGGCACGTTCGGGGCGAGCGCGGCGGCAGTCATCACGTCCGATCTCGAGGCGGCGAAGTTGCAGCCGAGCAAGCCCCCGGCCATCTCGCAGACGAACACCACGGGCGGAATCACTAAAGGCACGGTCGAGACCACTGACGTGCCCGAGATCCGGATCGCCGCCGGCATCGAGTTCGAATTCGAGACCAAAATCGGCAAGGCGAGCCGGCCGGGTCTGGAGAGGATCGCGAGACACATGATCTCGGAGAGCAACCTCCCTCAGAACACGACCCGGAATCTGGCCATCCAGGAGCTGAGCAGGATCTACCGCTTCTCCCGCTTCGATCACCGGAGCGTTGCGGGCTCCACGGAACTCGTGCTGATCGAGGAGTTCGGGCCGATTCCCGCGACAGCGGAGGTGCCGGAAACGGGATGGAACGTCAATCATCCCAGGCCGGGCGCCATGCCGGCGGGGAGCTTGAAGATACGGGCTTTCGATTTCAAGCGGGACCAGGACTGGCGGGAGGACGAGTGGAGGCTCGCCGTCGAGGCCCTGACCTCCTTCCCCGATTCGGTCCTGAAGGAGGTGGCGGGGGTCACCTTCAAGAGACGGCCGTGCCAGGAGAAATTCATCAAGGACGGGCTCTGTATCCCGAGGGCGGAACGGACGGGCGAGGCCGAGGCGGGCGAAAGGACGGGCGGCGACGTCAACAACCAGTCGATCATCCTCTTCGACGAAGCCTTCGCGACGTCGCCTTCGAGGTATGGATCCTCGACCGTCCTGGTGAGCGTGTTGGCTCACGAGGTCGGCCACCAGGTGGATCTCCGTTCGCTCGACGTGGCGCTGGACACCTATAACAAGGGGACGGCGCAGGCGCGGGCGGAACTGGACAAGGCCCTGGCGGAGCCGGAGCCTCCCAAAGGCAAAAAGTCCAAGAAGGCCAAGGATGAGAAATCCAAGTCCGATCTGGCGTTCGAAAAGTATGCCGCCGACAAGGCCGCGTTGAAGGAGGCCCTGGACAAGGCCCGTTCCCTCGGCGGCGTGGGCTGGCAGGACGACGGCACGACGCGGACCCTCACCGAGGCTCCCGCCGGCGGGGACACCGACTTCCTGAAGGCGGCGGCCCTGGACGGCCTGGTGTTGACGGACGAGAAGGTGACATCGGGGTCGATCACCAAGTATGGAACAAAAAATATTACTGAGCAGTTCGCCGAGCTGTTTTCGGTGTACCTGACGGACCCGAAGCTGCTGCAGGCGATCCGGCCGAACGTCTATGCCTACTTTGCGGCGCGTTTTCCAAGAGGAAAGGCAAACTGAGATGAGGTCGAACCTGGCTCTCGCACAGCGGCGGGAGACGACTTCGGTCTCCGGAGCCGTTATCCAACGCAAGTGCGCCTGCGGCCAGCACGCTGGCGGCGAGTGCGAGGAATGCAAAAAGAAAGAGCAGAGCTTGCAGAGACGGAGGAATCAGGAAGCTGGGCCCTCCGAAGTCCCACCCATCGTTCACGAGGTTTTGCGATCTCCGGCGCAGCCGCTGGACGCCGGAGCGCGCGAATTCATGGAGCCCCGGTTCGGCCAGGATTTCAGCCACGTGCGGGTGCATACCGGTGACCGCGCCGCCCACTCCGCGCAGGCCGTGGGAGCCCTCGCTTATACGGTGGGCAGAGATGTGGTTTTCGGTGCCGGGCAGTATGCGCCGGAAGCCTCGCAAGGGCTGGAGTTGCTGGCCCACGAGCTGACACATGTCGTTCAGCAATCCGGCGCGCCCGAAGGCGGCTCCTTGACCCTCGACCGGGATGCAGGAGGGGAACGGGAAGCGGACGCCAGGGCCCGTTCGGCGGTGCTGGGCGAGCCCCTCCCTCCGGCCGGCAACGTCCGTCCGGGGCTGCAGCGGCGGCCGTTGCCTGCCGACATGAGAGACCTCGACGCTCCACATGGCACGCGGAGAGGCAGCGGTTCCGGGGCCGCCAGCCGGTTTCTCGAGTGCGTCAAAGAGGAGGGGGAGGCCGGCCGGCAGCGTTGCAGCGAGAAACACCTGGGCGTGCCCCCCGAGCCCAAATTCGGCACCGCCAAAACCTCGTCACCGGTCGCGACCAACGAGATCAAGCCCCAGAACGTGATGCTGGGCGAGCTCAACCGGGAAGTGGAGCTCTTCGGCGCGGCGCAGGTCGTGATCCAGTGGGCCGAGACGAAGCAGGCTGCCTCGGCGTCCACAGCGGCCTCGCCGGGCGGCGCTGCCTCCGGCTCCTTCGCGTTCAGCGCCGCCGAGGTGTTCGGCGACAAGGCGACCATCAAGAAGATGAAGCCTGCCCCGAAGGTGGAATTCGACCTGATATTCGTCCTCGATCTGCTGGTCGACTATGGAGTCTTGAGCGCTCCCACCGCCGCCGAGCCGAAGTACGTGCTGCAGATGGATCCGGACAAGGGCACGCCGGCAACGGAAGCCGTCACCAAGGCCAGAATCGAAACGGGCAAGTTCACAAAGGAATTCGCAGAGCGGGTAGGGAAGAAAGATCCGTTGGCTTCGGTCGTCTCTACCGGCCAGATCCAGAAGGATTGGTCCTCCGACAGCAAGCAGGTCGAGGGCGAGGGAAAAGCGGAGACGGCTCTCACAGATTTGAAGATGCAACTCGGCGAATTCCTGGTCATCCTTCCTCCGGCGGGAAAGACGCCGCGGAGACCCATCGCGCGCGCGACCACCGACGTGCCTACGCCGGTGTCGGACAAGAGCGGCAAGACCGTCGCCTGGGAGATCCCGGTCGCCACGCAGAAGAAGCCCGTCCGCTTCCGAGATCTCTATGAAAAAATTGAAAAAGTCGCCGATGGCACTCATCCGGAGACGGTCAAGCTTCGCAAGAGTATCGAGAAGGATATCAAGAAGGCAGAGGCGGAGCTCAGAGTCAAAGGCCGGTACAGGACCTTTGCCGACGAGGTCGTCGTGTTGCTCACTCGGCTCCGGGAACGCAACACCACCTGGAGCGCCGGGACATACCTGAGCCATAGCTGGAGCGAGTTTTCGGCTGACATCTTCTTGCGCGCCTCATTTGACAAGGTGGCGAAAGGCTTTTGGAGCAGGGACGTCGTGCGCACCGTCTTCGACGATCTGAACGCCGCCGCCGAGCAGGACGACGGCGTGGTTGGGAAATTCGCCTGGAGAGCCCTTTACAACGACGATCCGCTGGCGGCGGAGGTCAACCGGAAGTATGGCGCCAATCGCGTCCTGAACGTGCCGCATCACGGCCCGCATCCGGACAAGCTCCACATCCACCTCGACCTGACTCCGGTCAATCTCGAGAAGGACGCGGTGACCGGGTACGAGGTCGTGAACGGCCGCGTTCGGATCCTCAAGCCCTGAATTTTCCGGGATATCGGTATGAACCAGCGAAGCACCCTACAGAGTCAGGCGAAGACCGCGCCGCCGGTCGTCCACGACGTGCTGCGCTCTCCTGGCCGGCCTCTGGCTCCAACCGTCCGTGCCACCCTGGAGCCGCGTTTTGCGCGCGACTTCAGCCAGCTCCGCCTGCATTCTTCAGGCGGCCCTCAAACGGAGCTGACCGTCAACGATCCCGGCGATGCCTTCGAACAAGAGGCCGAGCGGATTGCGTCGGCGGTCGCCGGCGATGCCGCCATTGCCCGGCGGGAGGGACCGCGGCGGGACTTCCGCCAAGTCCGCGTCCATAGCGATGGCCGGGCCGCAGAAGCCGCCTGCGCGTTGAATGCGCGGGCGTTCACCCTGGGAAACCATGTTGTCTTCGGATCCGGGCAGTACTCGCCGGCCACGGCGTCCGGCACGGAACTATTGGCGCACGAATTGACTCACGTGATCCAACAGGGCGGCTCTCCCAATGGGCCGATCGCCCGCGCGCCGCTCGATTTGAAACGCCTGGACCTGGAGCTGTTCTGGGGTGATCCGCTCACGCAGACGAGCGGCGAGATCGGCAAGTCCGCCAGTTGCACCAAGGCAGGCAAGAAGACGCCGGAGTTGCCGATCGAAGCGTTCGTCTATCCGAGCAACACCGAAGACGTTTCCGGGCAAGGAGGCAAGCCCGGGACCTCGGGAGGCGCCCTCCCCGGGAGTGGAAGCGGACCCCAGACGGCTGCCGAGAAACCCGCGGCCGGAAAAGAACCGGCGGCGGGTGAGGAATGGCCGCGCTCCTCTCCGCGGAAGACCACCAACCGTTCGGACCGTTCGGACTGGCGGAAGGACGCCTCCGGACTCCTGGTTCCCGCCAAGCGGGCCGTGATCGTGGGCGGAATTCACGGCGACGAGCGAGGGCCTCTGGATGTGGCGAAAGGCTTGAAGACGAAGCTGGACACGGGGGCGCCCAGAGATTTCGATACCATCTTGATTCCCGTCATGAACCCTGGCGGCGTCAACGCCAAGCCACCGACCCGGGAAAATTCTTGTGGTGTGGATCTGAACCGGAATTTTCCCGGCCTGACCGGAGCGCCGGCGGCCCAGGGGACCGTGGCCGCGGAGCAGCCGGAGACCAAGGCTGTGCGGCAAGTCATCGAGATCCTCAAGCCTTCGCGGATCTTGGCGCTCCACGCCACCGACACGGCGGCCAACGCCGGAGCCTTCGCCGATCCTTCGGCCGACCCCAAGGCCGTCGAGCTCGCCTGCCGCATGGCGCTGCGGATGCAGGGCAAAGCGGGAGCCAAAAATCGATACGTCAACATCAAGGGCAACAAGCTGGATACCGGGTTCTGCAGCGCCCTGTATCCCTCCCAGAAGGATGTCGGCGCCACCTCCAAGCAGAGCAGCCTCGGAATCTGGGCCTCGTCTCCCGAAGCCCAAGGCGGGATGGGAATCCCGGTGATCACTCACGAGGTCAGCGGGAAGAGTCCGCTGCCTGAGAAGGGTGAAAGGAGCGTCGAGGCGGTCCTGCCGGGCATCGAGGAATTTCTTCTCGACAACGAGCATCTCCGCTCCGAGGCGGACGAGATCCTGGCCCACTCCGTCTCCAACGAGTTTCTCACCGGAGAGTCGACGTCCGCGGACGACAGAAAGGTCCGGAACGAGATCGAGTCCAGGGTCCTGAAGGACTTCGCGCAGCTCCAGGCCCGCTACAAGAAGTGGTTGTCCGAAGTTCCGGCCAGAAATAAGAAGCTCGTAGCGGCCGGCGCGGGCACGTTGACGAAGCAGAGCCATTTCCGCTCCTTCGCGACGCAGAGCGGGATCGTCAGCGGCGAGCTGAAGGCGCGGAAGATCACGACCAAGAGCACCGATCAGGAGATCAAGGACGCCATCCTGGACATCATGACCACCCGTTCCATGCCCGGCTTCTCGCGGCACGCCTGGGGCACCGAGATCGACGTCATCGATCCCACGGCCAGCTGCTGGAAGCCCGGCGCCGACCTGGCGGACGTCACGCCGTTCCTTGAGCAAGAAGCTCCGAAATCCGGTTTCTTCCACCCTTACAGTCAGGGTGCGACGCGCCCGCAGCCCCACTACGTCGATGAGCCCTGGCATATCTCGTACTGGCGGATTGCCGACGTCCTGGAGGCGGAATGGCTGCGCCGGATCAGCGGAGCCGAGCTCGACAAGCTGATCCAGAGAACGGCCGCGGCGTTCGGCGGCCTGATCGACAAGAAGCGCCTGGAAGCGATTCTCGCAACCATCAAGCTTGCGGACTTCCAGAAGAACGTGGCGGCTTCGCCGGGTGGCTCCGGAAGTGGAGTGGGGCCATGACGTCCGTCTCTGGCCGTGCCCTTCCGGGCCCGTCTCTACTCTCCGGTAACAAATCCAGCTTTTCAGCGCCCATGCAAGGCAAGGCCCGGACTTTCTCCGGCTCCAGGGAGCCTTCCAGCCCATGACCACCTTTCCCCGCTCTCCCCGCATCCTCAAGGGCGGACTCGTGCTGATCGACCCGGTCAGCGCGGCCGTGCAGCGGATCATCGTGCTGCAGTACAACCCGGACTCGCTCTCCCGGACGCTCCAGGTGCAGGCGGTGGGGGAGGGCGCAGACCGCTCGCAGGCGCTGCGGCTCAAAGGTCCGCCCGTCGAGACTCTCAAGCTGGACGCTGAGATCGACGTGACGGACCAGCTCGAGCTGCCGGACGAGCGGCAGAACCGCGTCGCCGTGGAGCTCGGCCTCCATCCGCAGCTCGCCGCGCTGGAGACCATCGTCTATCCCTCCAGCGCCCAGGTGCTGGCCAACAACCAACTCGCCCAGTCCGGCACGCTCGAGATCGCGCCCATGGAGGCGCCGCTGACGATCTTCGTGTGGAGCAAGACCCGTATCCTGCCCGTGCGGGTGACCGAGTTCAGCGTTACGGAAGAGGCGTTCGATCCCAACCTCAACCCGATCCGCGCCAAGGTGAGCCTGGGAATGCGGGTGCTCAACGTCAACGATCTCGGCTTCGCGCACAAGGGCGGAAACCTTTTTATGGCCTATTTCCAGCAGAAGGAGCAACTGGCTGCGAAGATCGCGTCCGGCGGCTTCGGCGCGCTGGGCATCGGAGGCATTCCATGAACGATCCACTGCAAGCCATGCTGCAGGCGCTGCCGGCCACCCACTTCCCGCCGAACAGCCGCTACAGCGGTATCGAGACGGCGAAGCTGCTCACCGCCGAGGGCGAGGAGATCATCTATCTGCGGCGCCGCTTCGTGCCGCAGCCGGAGCGGTTCTCGCTGGTCCGCGAGCACGTGGTCACCGAAGGCGAGCGGCTGGACAATCTCGCCGCCCGCTATCTCGGCGATCCCGAGCTGTCTTGGCGCCTCTGCGACGCCAACCGGGCCCTGCGGCCGGACGAGCTGACGGAGACGATCGGGCGGCGGCTGCGCATCACCCTGCCGGAGGGCCTGTAAGGCATTTCCATGGCGAAGGGGTTCTATCTGTCGCTGATGGTCGGGCCGATGGTGCCGGTGCCGGTGGGGCAGGATGTGATCGATGCTCTTACCGGCGTGCAGGTCACCGTCACCTCCGGCGCCCGGGCGCAGAGCGGCTTCCAGTTGACGTTCAACCTGAGCAAGCGGTCGCCGCTCGAAACCCTATTCCTGGTGGCCGGCAGCTCGCTGCCGCCGATCATCCGCGTCATCCTGGTGGCGACGATCAACGGCACGCCGGAGGTGCTGATCGACGGCGTCGTCACCCGCACGGACGTCAGCTCCGGCTCGGAGAGCGCGACCTCGACGCTCACGGTGACGGGGACGGACTTGACCGCGTTGATGAACTGGATCTCCTTCGACGGCTTTCCTTTCCCGGCCATGCCGCCCGACGTGCGGGTGCTGCTGATCATCGCCAAGTACGCGATGTTCGGCCTCATCCCGATGGTCATCCCGAGCGTGCTGATCGACATTCCGATTCCCACCGACCGCATCCCGCGCCAGCAGGGCAAGGACCTCGAGTACATCCAGAGCCTGGCGGACGAGGTGGGCTACGTCTTCTATCTCAAGCCCGGACCCGCGACGGGGACGAGCATCGCCTACTGGGGACCGGAGATCAAGGTGGGCGTGCCGCAGCCAGCGTTGAATGTCGACATGGACGCCCACACCAACGTCGAATCGCTGAGCTTCAATTACGACGCCGAGTCGGCGGTGCTGCCCATCGTGTACATCCAGAATCAGGAGACGAAAGTCATCATTCCGATCCCCATTCCGAACATCACGCCGCTCAATCCGCCGCTGGGCATCGTGCCGGCCATCCCGAAGCGCATCGAGCCGATCGACATGACGGCGAAGTACAGTCCCATCCGGGCGGCGCTGATCGGCTTGGCGAAGGCGGCGCAGACGGCGGAAGTGGTTTCGGCGTCGGGGAGCCTGGACGTGCTGCGCTACGGCCGGCCGCTGCGCGCCCGCGAATTGGTGGGCGTGCGCGGCGCGGGCACGGCCTTCGACGGTCTCTATTACGTGAAGAGCGTGACCCACAACATCAAACGGGGCGAGTACAAGCAGAGCTTCAGCCTCACCCGTAACGGCCTGATCTCGACGGTTCCGAAGGTGCCGGTATGAGCACGGGAAAATATTACGGGAAGTACCGCGGCACGGTGATCAACAACATCGATCCCATGCAGCTCGGTCGCATTCAGGCCATGGTGCCGGACGTCTCGGGTTTCATCCCCACGAGCTGGTGCATGCCCTGCGTGCCGATCGCCGGCAAGCAGATGGGTACCTTCATGGTGCCGCAGATCGGAGCCGGCGTGTGGATCGAGTTCGAACACGGAGATCCGGACTATCCCATCTGGGTGGGCGGCTTCTGGGGGATCATGGCCGAGGTCCCGCCGGCCGCTCTCATCCCGCCGGCCATTCCTCCCGGCGGCAACATCGTCCTGCAGACGGGGCTGCAGCATTCGATCATCATGAGCGATGCGCCGCCGCTTCCGGCCATGGCGCCGATACCCGCTCCGGCCCCGCCGGGAACGGGCGGCATCATCCTGCGCAGCCCGACCGGGGCGATGATCGTCGTCAACGATACGGGCATTTACATCAACAACGGCAAGGGCGCCTCGATCGAGCTGGTGGGACCGAGCGTGATGATCAACAAGACTGCCCTGGTGGTGATCTAGAAAGGAGAAGGGTAGGCCATGCCGGGATTTCTTCTCCACGTGGGCGCCACCGTTCTCTGCGCGCACGGCGGGCAGGCGCAAGCCACGGTGCCCAACCCGCGCGTGCTGGTGAGCGGCCAGCCCACGGTCGCGCTGACGGCTCCCTGGGTGGTGGCCGGCTGCGCGCTGCCGCCGCCGCCGGCCGCCAACGGTCCCTGCGTCACCGCCCAGTGGCTGGTCGGCACGACGCGCGTCCTCTCCAACGGCCAACCCCTGCTGGTCCAGAGCAGCCAGGCGATCTGCGCGCCCACCGGCACGCCGCTGATCATCGCGGTCACCCAGGTGCGGGCCAGCGCGATGTGAGGTAGACATGAACGTCGATCATCCCTTCCATTACGACTCTCTCGGCCGCACCGCCACGACGGGGTACGACGATCACGTGCGCGACATGATCGAGCAGTTCCTGTTCACCAATCCGGGCGAGCGCGTGAACCGGCCGGACTTCGGCAGCGGCCTGCTGCAACTGGTCTTCGCCCCCAACAGCCCGGAGCTGGCGGCGGCCCTCCAGTTCACCATCCAGGCCGGGCTCCAGCGCTGGCTGGGCGACGTGATCGACGTGCAGTCGCTGGAGGTGACCAGCGAGGACTCGAAGCTGTTCATCGCCGTGCAGTACGTAGTGCTGAGGAGCGGCGAGGTCCGCTCCGAGACTTTTGAACGGAGCGGCGTATGATCGAACCTGGGCTCACTTGTCGTGACGAGCAACGCCGCCACAAGGTGCGCGCGGCGAAGGAATGGAACGGCCTCGATTACCTGGAAGTCAGCGAGGACCAGCGGTCGCTCAGCGTCTTCTTCCTCGACAAGGCGCCGCAGGACCTGCGGCCGGAAAACGTGGTGATCCGGCCGTGCGGCGGCGCGGACCGGACCGTGCGGGTGACGGACCTGCGCCTGTGCGTGCTGGACGACGAGGAGCGGGACGACTGCCTGCATCTCACCCTGGACGCGCCGGGCGGCTTTTCGCTCTACAAGCTCTGCCTGGTGGAGGTGGACGAGACGGGTTGGCCCACGGACGCGCCGTTCCATGGTTTCGATCCCCGCTACGCCTGCCTGGAGTTCAGCTTCAAGATCGGCTGCGCCAGCGGCCTCGACTGCAAGGAGGACAAGCTCTGCCCGCCGGAGCCGCGCACCGAACCGGAGATCAACTACCTTGCCAAGGACTACTCGAGCTTCCGGCAGTTGATCCTCGACCGCCTGGCGCTCACCCTGCCGGATTGGCAGGAGCGCCACGTGCCCGACCTCGGGATCGCCCTGGTGGAGGTGCTGGCGTACGTGGGCGATCATCTGAGCTATACCCAGGACGCCGTGGCCACCGAGGCGTATCTCGACACAGCGCGCCGCCGGATCTCCGTGCGCCGCCACGTGCGGCTCGTCGATTACCCGATGCACGAGGGATGCAACGCCCGTGCGTGGGTCTTCGTGGAGACCACGGGAGGAGATTTGGAGGACCTGAAGGATTTCTGGTTCATCACCGGTTTTCAGCCCGCGCCGCCGGCGGGCAAGGCGCTGAAGGCGGAGGAACTGCTGGGCGTGCCGCGGGAGCAGTATCTCGTCTTCGAGCCGGTCCGGGAAGGCGCCGTCGCCCTTCGCGAGGCGCACAACGAGATCGATCTCAACAGTTGGGGAGACCGGGAGTGCTGCCTGCCGGTGGGAACCACGCGGGCCACGCTGAAAGATGAGTGGTTGGAGCCAAAGGACGTAAAGGACACCAAGGACGCCAAGGACAAATATGGCTACGAGGAGCCTTGCGATCCGGAGCCTCCAAAACCCCCGCGCGGGCGGCGACTGAAGCTGAAGGCCGGGGACCTGCTCCTCTTCGAGGAGGTGATGGGTCCGAAAACCGGCCATCCCGCGAACGCCGATCCCGGGCACCGTCACGTCGTGCGGCTGACGCGAGTGGAGGAGGGAGTGGACGAGCTTTATGATCAGCCCGTTCTGGAGATCGAGTGGGCCCGCGAGGACGCGCTGCCGTTCCCGCTCTGCGTCTCGTCGATCGGTGGCGAGGATTGCCGCTTCCTGCCGGCGGTGAGCGTGGCGCGGGGCAATATCCTGCTGGTGGATCACGGCCGGACAGAAACGGAAGATCTCGATCCCGTAAAGTGCAAAAAGACGCCTTCCCGTTGCGAGGGCGAGGGCCGCCTCGCGGAAGTGGCGCAGCGGATCGAGCCGTTCGAGCCCCCCCTGAAGCAGGCGCCGCTGACCTTCCGCCAGCCGGTGCCGGAAGGACCGTGGGTTTCGGCGGCGCGGCTGATGCGGCAGGACCCGCGCCAGGCCCTGCCGGAGGTGGAGCTCGGCGAGGATTGGAAACCCGTGCGGGACCTTCTCGCCAGCGGGCCGGACGATGCCCATTTCGCGGTCGAGGTGGACGACGACGGCCGCGCCCATCTACGGTTCGGCGACGACGAGCTGGGTGAGGCGCCGCGGGCCGGCACCGCGTTCAAGGCCACGTACCGCGCCGGCAACGGGCGGGCCGGCAACGTGGGCGCGGAGTCCATCCGCCACCTCGTGCTGCGCAATCAAACCGTTCCCGGCGTCAACTTCAGGCCGCGCAATCCCCTGCTGGCGCAGGGGGGCACCGATCCCGAGCCGCTGGCCGACGTCCGGCTGCTGGCGCCGCACGCCTTCCGCAAGGATTTGCAGCGGGCGGTGATCGCGGAGGATTACGCGCGGCTGGTGGAGCGCGACTTCGCGGGCCGGGTGCAGAAGGCCGCGGCCGTGCTGCGCTGGACGGGGAGCTGGCCCGAGGCGCTGGTGGTGGTGGACCCGGTGAGCCAGGAGGAGGACGTGGACCGCCTGCTGCGCGAGATCCGCCGCGCCCTTCACAAATACCGGCGGATCGGTCACGACCTGGTGGTGAAGCGGGCCGTCTCCGTGGGCCTGGACGTCGAGCTGAGCGTCTGCGTGCGGCCGCACTATCTGCGCGGCCACGTTCAGGCCGCCCTCCTGGAGGTCCTGGGCAACCGCGCATTGCCGGACGGCCGGCGCGGCTTCTTCCATCCGGACAACCTGACGTTCGGCGAGGGGATCGTCCTGTCGAAACTGATCGCCGCCGCCCACGCGGTGACCGGCGTCGAGAGCGTCGCCGTCACCAAATTCGAGCGGCTCCACGAAGGTCCCGACGGCGAGATCGAGACCGGTTTCCTGCCGCTCGGGCCCCTGGAGATCGCCCGCCTGGACAACGATCGCAGTTTTCCTGACCACGGCCGGATCAAGCTGACGATGCGAGGTGGCCGATGAGACGTGGACCCCTGAGCGAGCCCTGTTCGTGCGGGCACGGCTGCGATTGCGGCTGCTGCGAGGGCACCGAGCCGCTGACGCCGCAGACGATCGCGAACCGCCCCGGCCTCGACGCGCTCTCCTATCGAGTGGGGACGCACTCCACCTTCCTGGAGACGATGAAGGCGCGTCTCTCCAGCCAGGACTTCGAGGCGTTGGGCAAGCTGACCACTCGCGAGACCTCCGATTTCTCGATCGCCCTGCTGGACGCCTGGGCCGTGGTGGCGGACGTGCTGACGTTCTATCAGGAGCGCATCGCCAACGAAGGTTATCTGCGCACGGCCACGGAAAGGCGTTCGGTGCTGGAATTGGCGCGCCTGGTGGGCTATGCACCGCGGCCGGGTGTGGCGGCGAGCACGTACCTGGCCTATACGATCGACGCAGGCCCAGAAGCCTTGATTCCCGCCGGCGCCGCCGCCCGCAGCGTGCCCGGCCCCGGCGAGCAGGCGCAGACTTTCGAGACCTCCGAGGACCTCACCGCCCGCGCCGAATGGAACCATCTCCAGGTGCGGCTCACCCGGCCGCAGCAGCCGGCGGATTTCAATCCCGGCGCGGTCGCGGCCTGGCCCCTCTCGTTGTATTTGAAGGGGATCTCGACCCAACTCAAGCCGAACGATCCGCTGCTGATCGAACTCGGCACGGAGAGCGCTCCATTTCCGCACCTCTATCGCGTTCTCTCCGTGAAGCCGGATCCCGCGAACGATCGCACGCAGGCCGGGATCGAGCCCTGGCTGAAGCCGGCGCCTCCGCCCGCCATGGCGCCTGGATTCCCGGCCACCGAGATGCGGACGGTCGTCGAGCGCGCCCGTAATCCGCAAGGGCTCAGAGTGCCGGTCAGCGCGCGGTCCCTGGTCGCGCGGGTCCAGGCGCTCCTGGATGGATTGGAAGCGGATCTCGGCGGAGGTTTGGGCGAGGCCGAGCTGCGGAGCCGGTTCGGGGAGGTGATCTCCAGGCTGCGCGAGGAAAGCGCGTCCGCCGGCAGACCGCGCTCGCAATCCCTGATCGCCTGGATCGATGGCACGGCCGCGGCTCTGGAGAGCGCTCTGGAGGCTCCCGCCATGGCGACCCAGCCGGCCAGGAGGACCGCGGAGATCTCCGAAGTCCTGGGCTCGCTAGGCAAGGCGCGCCAGCCGCAGCTGCGCAACAGCACCCAATTGAACCGCGACGCCGCCACGCTTCTGGCTCCCGGCGCGGACCTCTCGGCAAAGCTGCTGACGGTGGCGAAGCCCGAGCTGCGCAACGTTCTGTACGCGGCCTGGGCGAACGTTCCGGTCACCGAGCAACTGCGCCTCAAAGTCTACGCGCTCCGTCTTCGGGCCTCTGTGTTCGGCCACAACGCGCCGCAGGAGTTGTTCTTCGAGAGAGACAGAGATATCGACGACCTCATCAGAACACGACCCGAGGAGTGGAAAACTTTGCAGGCGGAGGAGCCGAAAGTGGCCTGGCTGGACGCGGCCTATCCGCAGATCCTGCCCAGGAGCTGGATCGTTCTCCAGAGGCCGGCCGGTATCGGCGCCATACCCGAGCTGGTGATCGCCCGCGTCCAGGGGAACCGTGAGCGGTCGCGGGCCAACTACGGCCTGGCGGCGAAAGCAAGTCGAATCGAAATCCTGGAACCCTGGCTCGATCTCGAAAGGACCGATGGCGTAGAACGGGACGGCTTTGCCACGATCCGCGGCACCGCCGTCTTCACCCACAGCGAGGAGCTGGCGCTGGCCGAAGCCCCCATTGCGAAGCCGCTCTGCGGCGGCGAGATCGAGCTGGCGCCGCTCTACGACGGCCTGCAGCCCGGCCGCTGGCTGATCGTCAGCGGCGAGCGGACGGACGTGGGGGCGCTCGACGAGGCCAAAAACGTGGAGGTTCCGGTGCCCGGGATCATGGCCGCCGAGCTGGCGATGCTGGCCGGAGTGAGCCAGGACGTGCAGAAGAGCCCGCCGGCGGGGAGCCCTACGGCGGGTGGTGTAACGGGAAACGAAGCCACGCCCGCGCCCGTTCCCGGCGAGCGCACCCATACCACGTTGACCCTGGAGAAGCCGCTGGCGTATTGCTACAAGCGCGATTCGATCAAGATCTACGGCAACGTCGTGCGCGCCACCCACGGCGAGACCCGTTTCGAGATCCTCGGCAGCGGCAACGCCGCCAGGGCCTTCCAGGCGTTCACCCTCAAGCAGCCGCCGCTCACCTGGGTCTCGGCGCCCACGCCGTCCGGCGTCGAGAGCACCCTGAAGGTGCGGGTCAACGACATCCTCTGGCACCTTGCGGACAGCGTGGCCGGATTGGGACCTGCGGATCGCAGCTACGTTCTGCGCACGGACGACGGCGGCCAGACCACCGTCGTCTTCGGCAACGGCGAATACGGCGCGCGGCTGCCCACCGGGGCGGAGAACGTCCGCGCGACCTATCGCTCGACCCTCGGCAAGGCGGGGAATGTCAAGAAAGAGCAGATCAGCCAATTGGCGACCCGGCCGCTGGGCGTGAAGGACGTGATCAATCCGCTGCCGGCCAGCGGCGGCGCCGACCGCGAGAGCCGCGACCAGGCTCGCCGCAATGCGCCGCTGGCCGTGCTGGCCCTGGACCGGCTGATCTCGGTGCAGGATTACGCGGATTTCGCCCGCACCTTCGCCGGCGTCGGCAAGGCGAGCGCCGCGCGCCTTTCGGATGGCCGCGTCCAGCTCGTCCACGTCACCATCGCGGGCGAGGACGACATTCCCATTCGCGAGGATTCCGATCTCTTCCTCAACCTGGAGCAGGCCCTGCGGCGGTTCGGCGATCCGCGCCAGCCGTTGCGCCTGGCGGTGCGCCAGCGGACCTTCCTGGTGGTCGAGGCCGACGTGCGGATCTTGCCGGACTACCTCTGGGAAGCGGTCGAGCCGAAGATCCGCGCCGCCATGCTGGAGGCTTTCGGATTCGATCGCTGCGACCTCGGGCAGGACGCGCTGCTGAGCGAGGTCTACCGCGTCATCCAGGGCGTGCGCGGCGTCGATCTCGTGGATGTGAACCTTTTCGCCCGCAAGGACCCGGAGAGCCTCCTCGCTTCTCTCGAGATCGGCGAGCAGCGGCTCCGGGCGGACCTGGCGCGGAGCGATGAGAACGGCGCGATCCAGCCGGCGCAGATTCTCTACCTCACTCCCGAGGTCGCCGACACGCTGATCCTGAAGGAGAGGAAATCATGAGCGGCAGGGAAGACCGCCTTTACGATCTCCTGCCGGCGGTCTACCGGCAGCGCGATTTCGAGCAGGGTCATCCGCTGCGGGATTTGCTGCGGGTGATCGCCGAGCAGGTGAACGCCGTCGAGGACGACATCGCCCAGCTCTATGAAAACTGGTTCATCGAGACCTGCCAGGATTGGGTGGTGCCCTACCTGGGCGATCTGATCGGTTACCGGCTGGTCCATGAAGCGGGGGAGCCGGGCGAGGCCGGAACTCCGGCGGGCGAGGCGCGCAACAGGATCCTCATTCCCCGCCGCGAGGTGGCCAACACCATCCGCTACCGGCGGCGCAAGGGGACGCTGGCGCTGCTGGAACTGCTCGCCCAGGACGTGGCCGGCTGGCCGGCTCGGGCGGTGGAATTCTACAAACGGGTGGGATTCACCCAGCACCTCGACCATCAACGGCCGCGCCGGGGACGGACGGCCGACCTGCGCCGCGGGGAGGAGCTGGACCGCATCGGCGGACCTTTCGAGCGCATGGCCCACACGGTGGACGTGCGCCGCGTGGCCTCGCGGCACACTCCCGGGCGTCCAAATCTTTCCGGTGTCGGCCTGTTCCTCTGGCGGTTGCGCCCCTACTCGGTGACTGAGGCGCCGGCCTGCCTGGTGGAGAAGTCAGCCAAAAACCTTTTCACTTTCAGCGTGCTGGGCGACGACACTCCGCTCTACACCCGGCCCGAGCCCGACGAGGAGCCCACCGCCATCGCCGGCGAGCTCAACTTGCCCATCCCTATCACCCGGCGGGCCTTCGCGGCGAGAAAAGAGGATCATTACGGGTTCGGCAAGAGCCTGCAGATCTGGATCGGCAAGAAGACGAAGGGCCGGCAGGAGAGCGCCCTCGAGCCGGTGGCGCTGGAGCGGATCGTGGTGGCGGACCTGGGCGATTGGCGATACGCGCCGCGCAAGGACCAGGTGGCGGTGGACCCCGAGAGGGGACGCATCGTGTTTCCGCGCGACCGGCGGGACAAGGACGTCCGCGTCACCTATCACTACGGCTTTAGCGCCGACGTCGGCGGCGGGGAATACGACCGGCCGCTCTCGCAGCCGGCGGGCGCGGAGGTCTTCCAGGTCTCCAAGAGCGGCAACCTGAAGACCCTCAATGCGGCCCTGGAGCTGATCGATTCGCAGAGGCCCCGCCACGCCGTGATCGAGATCGCGGACAGCGGCTTCTACGCCGAATCGATCAACGTCGAGCTGACGAAGGACCAGACGCTGCAGATCCGCGCGGCGCGGCGCAAGCGGCCGGTGATCAGCCTGCCCGAGCTGAAGGTCTCGGCCACCGACGCGCTCACCGTGGGCGGCGAGGCGGGCAGCGCTTTCACCCTCGACGGCGTGATGGTGGTGGGCCGCAGCGTGCAGGTGCGGGGCGACCTAGCGGCGCTCACCCTGCGCCATTCCACCCTGGTGCCGGGCTGGGGACTGGAGAACGACTGCAATCCGCAATGGCCCAACGAGCCCAGCCTCGAGCTCTTCGATCTCACCGCTGCGCGGGTGGTCATCGAGCGCTCCATCGTGGGCTCGATCTACGTCACCCAGGACGAGGTCGGCACCGATCCCATTCCCATCCGTATCAGCGACAGCGTGGTGGACGCCACCCGTCCCGATGAGATGGCCGTGGGCGCGCTGGAGCAGAGTGTTGCCCACGTCCGGCTGACCGTGCTGCGCAGCACCGTCTTCGGCGAGGTGCGGGTGCATGCCCTGGAGCTGGGGGAGAACTCGATTTTTGAAGGCTTGATCCGCGTGGCCCGGCGCCAGATCGGCTGCCTGCGATTCTCGTCCTACGTGCCGGGCCCGAACGTTCGCACGCCGCGCCGCTTCAATTGCCAGCCCGATCTGGCGGAAACCGCCGCCGAGACGGAGAGCGACAAGCTGGGCGAGCGGGAGCGGGTGCGGCCTCGGTTCCGCAGCGTGCGCTACGGCTCGCCCCTCTACGCCCGCCTCGCCGACGGCTGCGCTCAGGAGATCCGCCGCGGCGCCGAGGACGAATCCGAGATGGGCGTCTTCCACCATTTATACGAGCCGCAGCGGGCCGCCAACCTGCGCGCCCGCCTCGACGAATTCACACCGGCCGGCGTTGACGCGGGCCTGATCTTCGCCGACCAGGAGGCACCATGAAAGGCGATTTCTCCCGACTCACCTTCGATCCCAGGAAGCAGTTCACCCGCGTCCTGATGCAGCAGGGGCGCGTCCAGCTCGACGCCGACTGGAACGAACAGGCGGGCATCCTCCTGCACTACCTCCAGACCCTGGCGGCGGACCTGATCGGACCGCACGGCGGGCCGAAAGACGATCTCGGCTTCGCGATCGAGGCGGTGACGAACCACCAGAACCAGCTCACCGACCTGAAGGTCCTGCAGGGACGCTATTACGTGGACGGGCTCCTCTGCGAGAACCTCGAGCCGGAGGGCGTCTCCTACTTCGAGCAGCCGGACCTCGCCCTCGATCCGGAGCAGGACGAGCTTCCCGACGCGCCCTTCCTCGCCTACCTGGACGTCTGGGAGCGGCACCTCAACCACCTCCAGGTGGACGGCATCCGCGAGGTCGCGCTCGGAGGTCCGGACACGGCTTCGCGCGCCCAGGTCGTCTGGCAGGTGCGGGTGGCGGAGGACCTCCCGGAAGGAACGCGCACGGAGAGGGCCTGGCCGAACGCGGCTTCCTGGAAGAAGTGGGTGGAGGGCCGGCAGCCGCAAAACCGCGGCCGCCTCAAAGCCCGGGCGAAAGGCGATCCCGACTCCACCGATCCCTGCTTGGCCTCGCCGGCGGCGCGCTACCGCGGCCCGGAAAACCAGCTCTACCGCGTGGAGATCCAATGGCGGGAACCGGAACCGGCACCGGACAGCAAAGCCACCCGGGCCCTAACCTTCAAATGGTCGCGAGAGAACGGCTCCGTGGTCTTCGCCATCCGCGAATTCGACGTCGAGGGCCGGACCGTGGTCCTGGAGAGCCTGGGACGGGACGAGGCCACCGGACTGAAGCGGGGGGATTGGGTGGAAATCGTCGACGACGAAACCGAAACCGGCGGCGAATCGTGGTCGCTGATGAAAGTCGACGAGATCAACGAGGCCCGCATGTCCGTGACGCTCAAACCTGCGGATGACGATCTGGCTCCCAACCTGCCGGTCTACGAGGAAGGGGAAGCCCAGAAGAAGCACGCCCTTTTGCGCCGCTGGGACCACGCCGCAAGCCCGCCGCCGAAGACCGGAGAGAAACCAAAGGGCGCCGTTCTCTTCATCTTCCAGGAAGACGCCAAGCTGGAAGATACCTGGTTGACCCTGGAGCAAGGCATCCAGATCCAGTTTCAGCCTGGCGGCGCCTACCGCCCGGGCGACTACTGGCTCATCCCCGCGCGCACCGCCACAGGTGACGTCGAGTGGCCGGGATCGGCAAGAGACCCGCAGCCTGTGCCGCCGCACGGAGTAGAACACCACTACGCCCCGCTGGCGTTGGTGGAGGCAGCGGACAAGGTGAGGGATCTGCGGAGGCCCTTCAAGGCGTTGGGGGTGGCGTAAGGTAGTGTCAGGAAATAAGTGCTTGACTTCCGGTCCTTTCCGTCGTATCGTCTGATGCGTGGACACGGAGACCCTGCGCGCGAAGTATACGGCCTTGGCGCCGGCGCTCACGGAGCGCTCGAGACGGTTGTGGGCAGCGACGGAAGCCCGAGCGCTGGGGCGTGGTGGCATCGAGAGGGTGAAGCAGGCGACCGGACTTGCACGGTCGACGATCGAGCGCGGCATCCGGGATCTCGACTCGGGCAAGCCGCTCAGCCCGGAGC